>OCAF01000201.1_pt1 | contig 22588 bp, 5 predicted proteins | sample 1477101 | NCBI WGS metagenome assembly OCAF01 (sample SAMEA2580286, study PRJEB22360) | human gut metagenome | biome: human gut; feature: human-associated habitat; material: faeces | place: Denmark | collected 2008/2010
ATCAGTGGCAGCGAGTCCCCGCCCCCCCTCCTCCGGGGGGGGGGGAGCCGTTAAGGGTTAACGGCTGCTGTTGTTCGGCGGCGTTGAGTCGATCGTCCGTCGAAACGGTGTTGATGCTGATAACCGGCGCGGTGAGATCCACCGCCACGCTGCGTGAGGCCGTGGCGCTGTTTCCAGCACTGTCCTGCGCGGAGGCGCTAACCGTATAGCTGGTGCCATCGGCAAGCGCCGCAACGTCTGCCGCCGGCACATTCACGCTCCAGCTCCCGTTGTTCTGAATGGTAGCGCTGTAGCCTTTGCCGTTAAGCAACACGGTCACTACTATACCTGCGGCAAAGTTCGTTCCGGTGCCGCTCAGGGTCAGCGCACTGCCTGCTTCGGCGGCATTAATAAGGTTATCGCCGCTGATGGTGCTGACCGAGAGCGACACTGCCGCCGTATTGACCTGCACATTGTGCGTCTGCGTGCTGCTGTTGCCTGCACTATCGGTGATGGTGGCGCTGATAGTCACTGTGCCGTCCGCAAGGCCGGAAATCACGCTGGCAGGCACGCCAACGCTCCAGTTGCCGCTGGCATCGGTGCTGGTGACATACTGCTGCCCGGCGATGGTCACCACCAGGCGGTCGCCCGCCACCGCACCCGTGGCGGTGCCGCTGATAATCTGCGCCTGAGTGTGTTCAACGTTGTTAATCACATCGTCGCCCGCCACGGTGTTAAAGCTGATGACGGGCGCGGTGGTATCGACGGTCACACCTTTGCTGGCGCTGCCAGGGTTACCCGCCTGATCGCTGACCGTGGCGGTCAGGGTGTAGCCGTTATTGGCAAGTGCGGTTAGGTCACTGGCAGGCAGCGTTAAGCTCCAACTGCCGTCTGCCTGCACCGTGGTCTGGTAGTTAGTGCCGTTAAGCGTAACGGTGAGCGTCTGCCCGGTTTCCGCGGTGCTGGTGCCGGACACCGTTACGCCCGCCGCCGCTTCGCTGGCGTTGATGATGTTATCGCTGGCAATGGTGTTGATGGTCACCGTTGGCGCGGCGCTATCGACGCTGTATTCATGTGTTGCCGTGGCGCTGTTGCCATTGACGTTAGTCACCCGCACCTGGGCGCTGGCATCGCCGTCACGCAGGGTCGCCATATCCGCCGCCGGAACGGTAGTGCTCCAGCTACCGTTAGCCGCCACCGTGGTGGTGTAGGTTTTGCCGCCAAAGGTAATAGTAACGGTCTGCCCCGCTTCGACGCCTGACGTGCTGCCGGAGAGCGTTAACGCCGCGCCTTTTTCGGCGGCGTTAATCACATCATCAGGGGTAATAGCGTTAATGCTGATGGCAACGGTAGTGAGATCAACGGTCAGCGGATGGGTAATGCTGGTTTGCGTTCCGGCACTGTTCGCGCCGCTAACGGTAATATTCAGCGTTCCCGCAGGCCAGTTACTGACATCCGTCGCAGGAACGCCGACGCTCCAGCTACCGTTCGCCAGCACCGTGGCGGCGTAAGTTTGATTATTTATCACTACGGTCAGCGCCGTGCCCGCCGCAAAGCCGGAGCTGCTACCGGTGATCACCTGCGCCTGACTGTGTTCGATGATATTGACCACATCATCACCCGCGACGGTATCCACCCGCAGGCCAGGCAGACTGGCATCGATGGTGATATCGCGCGTGCCGCTACCGGTGTTGCCAACGGCGTTGGTCACCGAGGCATTAACCGTTAACTCACCGTTACCCAGCGCCTGCCAGTCGGAGGCAGGTATGCTCACATTCCAGCTTAAATCAGCCTGGACGGTGGCGGTGTAAGTTTTACCGCCCAGTTCAACGGTGACGGTGCTGCCCGCCGCCGCACCGGTTATCTGACCGCTGATAGTTTGCGCGCTGCCAGCTTCGGCGGCGTTAATAATGTCGTCCGTCGCCACCGGATTAATGGTGACGCCCGGCAGCGCGGTATTGACCTGCACGTTATGGCTGGCGGTGCTGCTGTTACCCTGAGCATTGGTGACGCTCGCCGTCACGCTGTAGGTGGCTTCGCCCAGCGCACTGACCGCCGAGGCGGGAACGGTGACGCTCCAGTTACCGGAGGCGTCAGTAGTGGCGCTGTAGTTTTGTCCGTTCAGCGTCACGGTGATCGCCGTACCTGCAGGCTGATCGCTGGTGCCGAAAAGCGCCAGATTCGCTCCTTTTTCCGTCGCGTTGATCACATCATCGCCCGCGATGGTGTTGATGCTAATCACTGGCGCGGTGAGGCTGACGATAACTGTGTGGCTGACGTTATTGCTGTTACCTGCCCGATCGCTGACGCTGGCGATAATGGTCTGCACACCGCCAGCGAGCGCCGTAACATCCGCCGCCGGTACGCCGACGCTCCAGTTGCCGGAGGCGTCCAGCGTGGTGGTGTAGGTCTTGCCGTTGAGCACAACGCTCACCACATCGCCCGCTTCCCCGCCCGTGCTGGTGCCGGAAATCACCAGCGCCTGGGCGTGTTCGGCGTCGTTGATGATGTCATCGCCCGCCACGGTGTTAATGGTGAGAACTGGCGCGGTGGTGTCTACCGCCAGATTATGGCTGGTGCTGCCGGGGTTGCCCGCTTTGTCGTTGACCGTGGCGCTGACGGTGTAATTGCTTGCACTCAGCGCACCCAGGGCTGAGGTGGGAACGCTGACGCTCCAGCTACCGTCCGCCTGCACATTGCCGGTGTAGGTTGTACCGTTAAGGGTGACGGTCACCGTCTGCCCGGTTTCGGCGGTGCTGGTGCCGCTGATGGTGAGCGGGCTTCCGGCCTCCGTGGCGTTAAGGATGTCATCGCTGGCGATGGTGTTAATGGTGAGCGTCGGCGCGCTGGCGTCAATGCTGTACGCATGGGTCGCCGAGGCGCTGTTACCGCTCGCGCTGCTAACGCTGGCCTGCACGTTCGCCGCGCCGTCTGGCAGAGTTGCCAGATCTGCCGCCGGAACCGTTACGCTCCAGCTTCCATTGGCGGCGACGCTTGCAGTGTAGGTTTTACCGCCAAAAGTGACAGTGACGGTTTGCCCGCTTTCAATCCCGCTGGTGCTGCCGGAAAGGGTCAGGCCAGTGCCTTTTTCGGCGGCGTTAATTACGTCATCGCTGGCAATGGTGTTAATGCTGATTGCCACCGCCGTTAAATCGACGGTGAACGGATGGCTGACGCTGACCGGGTTTCCGGCGCTGCTTTGCCCGGCTACCTCAACGGTTAATGCCCCCGCTGGCCAGGCGCTGACGTTTGCCGCCGGAATGCCGACACTCCAGCTCCCGTCCGCCTGTACCGTGGCGGAATACGCCACACTGTTGATGGTAACCGTCAGCGCTGCGCCTGCATTCAGGCCGCTACTGCCGCCGGTGATCACCAACGCCTGCCCGTGTTCGATACTGTTGACGATATCATCGCCCGCCACGGTATCCACCCGCAGCCCTGGCAGATTGGCATCAATGGTGATATCCCGCGTGCCGCTGCCAGTGTTGCCATTCGCGTTGGTAACCGAGGCGTTAATGGTCAAATCGCCATTGCCCAGCGCCTGGAGATCGGCTGCCGGAACGCTGACGCTCCAGCTTAAATTATCCTGTACCGTGGTGGTGTAAGTTTTGCCACCCAGCGTGACGGTAACCGTATCGCCAGCAGCGGCGCGAGTCACCACCCCGCTGATGGTTTGAGCGGTGCCCGCTTCGGCAGCGTTGATAATATCGTCGCCCGTCACAGTGTTGATGGTGACGCCCGGCAGGCCGCTGTCGACCAGTAAATTCGCCTGGCTGCTGGCGGTGTTGCCTGCTGCACTGGTGGCGCTGGCGCTAACGGTATAGTTGGCCTGGCCCAGAGCCGCCAGATCGCTCACCGGCACGGTTAAGGTCCAGTTGCCCGCCGCGTCGGTGGTGGCGCTGTAGTTATGACCATTGAGCGTGACGGTAACCTGTGCGCCTGTCGCCAGCCCCGTACTGCTACCGCTGATGGTCAACGGCTGGCCTTTTTCATCGGCATTCAGGACGTTATCGCCGCTGATGGCGTTAAAGGTAATTGACGGCAGGTCAGTATTGACCGTCACCTGATGCGTGGCGCTGCCGCTGTTTCCGGCGGCATCGGTGACGCTGGCGTTAATGGTCACCGTGCCGTTCGCCAGCGCCGAGACGACGCTTGCCGGGACGCCGACGCTCCAGTTGCCGCTGGAATCCAGCACCGTGGTGAAGGTATTTGTGCCGATAGTCACCGTCACGGTGCTACCGGTTGCCGCACCGGTGGCGGAGTCGCTGATGATCTGCGCCTGGGCGTGTTCCGTCGCGTTGATCACATCATCGCCTGCCACCGTGTTGATGGTGACGACCGGAACGGAAGTATCCACCGTCAGGTTGTGATTAACCGAGGCCGGGTTTCCGGCTTTGTCGCTCACCGCCGCACTAACGGTGTAGTTGCTGGCGGTCAGGGCGCTTACGTCGGCTGGCGGTACGCTGACGCTCCAGCTACCGTCCGTTTGAACCGTGCCAGTATAGTTTTCGCCATTGAGGGTGACGGTCACCGTCTGCCCGGCTTCCGCCGTGCTGCTGCCAGTGATAGTCAGCGCAGCACCCGCTTCGGCGGCGTTAAGAATATCGTCGCCTGCAATAGTGTTAATGGCCACCGTTGGCGCGCTGGCATCGACGCTGTAAGCGTGGGTAGTAGTGGCGTTGTTGCCGTTAACATTGCTGACGCTGGCCTGTGCGCTGGCATCGCCATCACGCAGGGCTGCCATATCTGCCGCCGGAACCGTGGTACTCCAGGAACCGTTAGCCGCGACGCTTGCAGTGTAAGTTTTGCCGCCAAAGGTGACGGTGACCGTTTGTCCGGCTTCGACACCAGAAGTGCTGCCGGTGAGCGTTAACGCCGCGCCTTTTTCAGCGGCGTTAATCACATCATCGGCGGTAATGGCGTTGATGCTGACGGCAATCGCCGAGAGATCGACAGTCACCGGATGCGTAACGCTGACCGGATTTCCGGCTGTGGTGCTACCGCTCGCCGTAATCGTGACCGTCCCCGCAGGCCAGGCGCTGACATCCACCGCCGGAACGCCGACGCTCCATGAGCCATCCGCCAGTACCGCCGCAACATAGGTTTGCCCGTTAATGGTCAGCGTGACGTTACTGCCCGTCGCCAGACCGGAACTGCTGCCGGTAATCACCAGCGCCTGTCCGTGCTCGATAATATTGACCACATCATCGCCAGCGACAGTATCGACCCGCAGACCGGGCAGATTCGCGTCGATGGTGATTTCACGCGTGCCGTTACCGGTATTACCTACGCTGTTCGTTACCGAAGCCGAAATGGTCAGCTCGCCGTTGCCCAGCGCCTGTAAAGCGGCTGCCGGAACATTAATACTCCAGCTTAAATTCGCCTGCACCGTGGCAGTGTAAGTCGCCCCGCCGAGCGTGACGGTTACCGTGTCGCCCGCTGCCGCGCCCGTCACTTGCCCGCTGATGCTCTGGCCCGCGCCCGCTTCGGCAGCGTTAATAATATCGTCGCTCGCGACAACGTTAATGGTGACGCCCGGCAGCGCGGTATTAACCTGCACGTTATGGCTGGCGGAACCGCTGTTGCCATCGGCGTCAGTGGCGGAGGCGGTCACCGTGTAAGTGGCTTCACCGAGGGCGCTCACCCGTGACGCCGGAACGGTCACGCTCCAGTTACCGGATGCATCGGCAGTGGTGGTGTAATTTTGCCCGTTGAGCGTAACGGTTATCTGCGTGCCCGCAGGCTGGTCGCTGGTGCCGGAAATCGCCAGATCCGCGCCTTTCTCCGTGGCGTTGATGATGTCGTCGACGGCGATGGTGTTAATGGCGAGCACCGGCGCGCCGAGCGCCACGGTGACAGTGTGCGAGGCCGTGCCGCTGTTGCCTGCGGAGTCGGTGACCGTGGCGGTAATGGTCACATCGCCCTGCGCCAGCGCGGAAATCACGCTGGCAGGCACGCCGATGCTCCAGTTGCCGTTGGCGTCCAGCACGGTGGTGTAAGTGGTCGTGCCAATCGTCACGGAAACCGTGTTACCCGTCGTCGCGCCCGTTGCCGAGCCGCTGATAATCTGCGCCTGTCCGTGTTCTGTGGCGTTAATGATGTCATCGCCCGCTACCGTGTTGATGGTAACGACCGGCGCAACGAGATCCACCGTCAGGTTATGCATCGCCGAGGCCGGATTTCCGGCTTTGTCGCTGACCGAGGCGCTCACCGTATAGGGGCTGGCAGTGAGGTTAGCTAAATCGCCGGTCGGGACGCTGACGCTCCAGCTTCCGTCTGCCTGCACGTTACCGCTGTAATTGACGCCGTTAAGCGTCACGGTCACCGTCTGCCCGGCTTCCGCCGTGCTGGTGCCGCTGATGGTCAGCGCCGATCCCGCTTCGGCGGCGTTAAGAATATCGTCCGTGGCGATGGTGTTGATGGTGACGGAGGGTGCAGTGGCATCAACGCTGTATGCATGCGTTGCCTGGGCGCTGTTGCCAGCGACATTGCTGACGCTGGCTTGTACGTTTGCTGCGCCGTCTGGCAAGGTTGCGAGATCGGCTGCTGGGATCGTCAGCCCCCAGCTATTATCCGCGGCAACCGTGGTGGTGTAGCTTTTGCCGCCGAAGATAACGGTGATGGTTTGCCCCGCTTCCACATCGGAGGTGGTACCGGAGAGCTGCAAATCGCTGCCTTTTTCGGCGGCGTTAATGACATCGTCAGTGGAAAGGGGGTTGATGGTGATCGCCACGGCCGCGAGATCGACCGTGACCGGATGAGTAATGCTGGTTGTGGTTCCGGCAGTGTTAGTGCCAGAGACGGCAATATTGACCGTCCCCGCAGGCCAGTTTGTGACATCTGCCGCCGGAACACCGACGCTCCAGGTGCCATCGGCGAGTACCGTTGCGCCGTAGGTGACGCTATTAATAACCACCGTCAACGCCGCCCCCGCCGCCAGTCCGCTACTGCTACCGGTGACCACCAACGCCTGAGTGTGCTCGATGCTGTTAATCACATCATCGCCTGCCACGGTATCGACCCGCAGGCCTGGCAGGTTGGCATCTATCACGATATCGTGCGTTGCGGTGCCGGTATTATTTGCGGAATTGGTTACCGAGGCGCTGATGGTCAGTTCTCCGTTGCCCAGCGCCTGCAAAACGTTCGCAGGCACGCTGACGCTCCAGCTTAAATCTGGCTGCACGGTGGCGGTGTATTGATTGCCGCCGAGCGTGACCGTGACCGTATCTCCGGCTGCCGCCGTCCCTGTAACCTGTCCGCTAATGGTCTGGTTAACACCAATTTCAGCGGCGTTGATAATGTCATCGCCCGCAACGGTATTAATGATCACCCCAGGCAGGAGCGATTCGACATTCACCGTATGGGTGGTGCTGCCGCTGTTGCCCGCGCTGTCGGTGGCGCTGGCGCTAATCTGGTACACCGCCTCGCCCAGGGCACCGACCGCCGAAGCAGGCACGGTAACGCTCCAGTTGCCGGAACTATCGGTGGTGGCGCTGTACGCCAGGCCGTTCAACATCACGGTGACCGTGGTGCCGGTCGCCAGACCGCTGGAGCCGCCACTGATGATCAGATCCTGGGTTTTCTCCGTACTGTTAATAATGTCATCGTCGGAGACGGTATTGATGGTCAGCGTCGGGCCGCTGAGATCAACGGTCACATCGTGAGTCGTGCTGTCGCTGTTGCCCGCGCGATCGCTCAGGCTGGCGGTGATGGTCTGGCTACCGGTCGCCAGCGCCGTGACATCCGCCGCCGGAATGCCCACAGTCCAGTTACCGGAGGCGTCCAGCGTGGTGGTGTAGTTTTTACCGTTCAGGTTAACCGTGACCACATCGCCCGCCGCCGCGCCCGTACTGGTGCCGCGGACCACCAGCGCCTGACCATGTTCGATGGCGTTGATAATGTCATCACCTGCGACGGTATTAATGGTGAGATCCGGCGCGGTGACATCCACCGCCAGCGCGTGGTCGGCGCTTGCCGGGTTACCCGCTTTGTCGCTCACCGTGGCGGTCACGGTGTAACTGCTGGCGGTTAATCCGCTTAAATCCGCTGCCGGAACATTCACGCTCCAGGTGCCATCCGCCTGAACGGTGGTCTGGTACGTGTTGTTATTGAGCGTGACGGTCAGCGTCTGCCCGGCCTGCGCCGTGGTGGTACCGCTGATGGTGATCCCCGCGCCCGCTTCGCTCACGTTAAGGATATCGTCGCTGGCAATGGTGTTGATGGTCACAAGCGGCGCGGTGGCATCGACGCTGTACGCGCGATCGGCCTGGGCGCTGTTACCGTTAATATTGCTGACGCTCGCCTGCACGTTGCCCGCGCCGTCCGGCAGCGCAGCGAGATCGGCAGGCGGCACATTCACCGTCCAGCTGCCGTTAGCTTCCACGGTGGTGGTGTAATTTTTGCCACCAAAGGTGACAGTCACCGTTTGCCCGGCTTCCACACCGCTGGTGCTGCCGCTTACGACCAGCGTTTCGCCTTTTTCGACGGCGTTGATCACATCATCACCAGAGAGAGCGTTAATGGTGATGGCGACCGCCGTCAGATCGACGGTAACCGGATGAGTAATGGTGGAGGTTGTTCCGGCACTGTTGGTGCCGCTTACCGTGATATCCACCGTACCCGCAGGCCAGTTGCTGACGTCTGCCGCCGGAACACCGAGGCTCCATGTACCGTCAGCTAACACCGTGGCAGCGTAAGTGACGTTGTTAATCACGACCGTTAATGCCGTTCCTGCCGTCAGCCCGGTGCTGCTACCTGTTATCACCAGCGCCTGATTGTGCTCAATGCTGTTAATAACATCATCGCCCGCCACGGTATCGACCCGTAAGCCAGGCAGATTGGCGTCGATCGTGATATCGCGCGAGCCGCTGCCCGTGTTGCCAACGCCATTGGTGACCGAGGCGTTAACTGTCAGGTTGCCGTTACCCAGCGCCTGAATATCCGCCGCCGGAACGCTGACACTCCAGCTTAAATTAGCCTGCACCGTAGCGGTGTAGGTGTTGCCACCCAGTGTAACGGTAACTGTGTCGCCCGCCGCGGCACCCGTCACCTGCCCACTGATGGTTTGCGCATTGCCCGCTTCGGCAGCGTTAATAATGTCATCGGTCGCCACCGCGTTAATGGTGACGGCAGGCAAGGCGCTGTTGACCAGCACATTATGGCTGGCGGAATTACTGTTGCCTGCCGTGTCGGTAACGCTCGCCGTTACCGTGTAGTTGGCTTCACCTAATGCACTGACCGCCGAGGCTGGCACCGTGGCGCTCCAGTTGCCACTGCTATCGGTGGTAGCGGTGTAATTTTGCCCGTTCAGCGTCACCGTTATTGTGGTGCCTGCGGGCTGATTACTGGTGCCGGTGATTTGCAGATCCGCGCCTTTTTCTGTGGCGTTAATCACGTCATCGCTGGCGATAGTGTTGATGCCAATGGTTGGCGCGGTGAGATTCACGGTGACCGTGCGGCTGGCGTCATCGCTGTTGCCTGCCGCGTCGGTAATGGTGGCAGTGATGGTTTGCGGGCCGCTGCCAAGCGCGGTGACATCTGACAGCGGAACGCCGACGCTCCAGTTGCCGGAAGCGTCCAGCGTGGTGGTGTAGGTTTTACTGTTTAGCGTGACGGTGATGACATCACCCGCTTCGCCACCAGTGCTGGAACCGGAAATCACCAGCGCCTGTCCGTGTTCGGCGGCGTTAATAATGTCATCGCCGGAGACGGTGTTGATGGTTAATACGGGAACGGTGAGATCCACCGCCAGCCCGTGAGTGGCGGACGCCGGGTTACCCGCTTTATCGCTTACCGAGGCGCTGACCGTGTACTGGCTGGCGGTCAGATTGCTGAGATCTGCCGTCGGCACGCTGACGCTCCAGCTGCCGTCCGCCTGGACGGTGCCGCTGTAAGTCACGCCATTAAGCGTGACGGTTACCGTCTGCCCCGCTTCGGCGGTGCTGCTGCCGCTGATGGTTAGCGGATTGCCCACCTCGGCGGCGTTCAGAATATCGTCGGTGGCGATGGTGTTAATGGTAAGTGTCGGGGCCGTGGCGTCGACGCTGTAGGCGTGGGTTGCCGAAGCCGTGTTGCCGTTAATAGTGCTGACGCTCGCCTGCACCGTGGCGTCGCCGTCGCGTAATGCGGCGAGATCGGCGGCAGGTATGCTGGTTGTCCAACTGCCATCGCCTGCTACGGTGGCGGTGTAGGTTTTGCCGCCAAAGATAACGGTGACCGTTTGCCCCGGCTCCACGCCGGAGGTGCTGCCGGAAAGGGTCAAATCTGCCCCTTTTTCGGCGGCGTTAATCACATCATCGCCAGAGACGGTGTTAATGGAAATCGCCACCGCCGCCAGATCGACGGTGACCGGATGGGTGATGGTGACCGGGTTTCCTGCGCTAGTAGCACCTGAAACCGTGATATTCACCGTCCCCGCAGGCCAGTTGCCCACATCTGCTGCCGGAACGCCAAGGCTCCATGTGCCATCGGCTAATACCGTCGCGCCATAGGTGACGTTATTGATCACCACCGTCAGCGCCGCGCCCGCTGCCAGCCCGCTGCTGCTACCGGTTATCACCAGCGCCTGACCGTGTTCGATGCTGTTAACCACATCATCGCCCGCCACGGTATCGACGCGCAGACCCGGCAGGTTGGCGTCTATCACAATATCGCGCGAACCGCTGCCAGTATTGCCAACACCGTTGGTTACCGAGGCATTAACCGTCAGCTCGCCATTACCGATGGCCTGAATATCCGCCACCGGAACGTCCACGCTCCAGCTTAAATTGCCCTGCACGGTAGCGGTGTAGGTTTTCCCGCCAAGCGTTACGGTAACCGTATCGCCCGCCGCCGCGCCCGTCACCTGGCCGCTGATGGTCTGCGCCACGCCCGATTCGGCGGCGTTAATAATATCGTCGCTCGCCACCGGATTAATGATGACACCAGGCAGCGCGGTATTGACCTGCACGTTATGGCTGGCGGAATTGCTGTTGCCTGCGCTGTCGGTGACGTTCGCCGTCACCGTGTAGCTGGCTTCGCCCAGCGCACCTACTGCGGAAGCAGGCACTATGGTGCTCCAGTTGCCTGCGGCGTCCGTCGTCGCAGTGTAATTTTGCCCGTTCAGCGTCAGCGTAATTGTGGTGCCTGCTGGCTGATTACTGGTGCCGGAAATTTGCAGATCCGCGCCTTTTTCGGTGGCGTTAATCACGTCATCGGTGGCGATGGTGTTAATGCCAATGGTCGGCGCGGTCAGATTCACTGTAACCGTGCGGCTGGCATCATCGCTATTGCCTGCCGCGTCGGTAATGCTGGCAGTGATGGTTTGCGGGCCGCTACCCAGCGCCGTGACATCCGCCGCCGGAACGCCGACGCTCCAGTTGCCGGAGGCATCCAGCGTCGTGGTGTAGGTTTTATTGTTTAGCGTGACGCTGACGACATCTCCCGCCTCTCCGCCAGTGCTGGAGCCGGAAATCACCAGCGCCTGCCCGTGTTCGGTCGCGTTAATAATGTCATCGCCCGCAATGATGTTGATGGTGAGAACCGGAACGGTGAGATCCACCGCCAGATTATGCGTGGTGCTCGCCGGGTTGCCCGCTTTGTCATTGACCGTGGCGGTCAGGGTGTGGCTGCCATCGGTCAATGCCTCAAGATCTGCCGCCGGAATATTGATGCTCCAGCTGCCGTCCGCCTGCACCGTTGCCTGATAGGTCTGCACAGTTGGGCTGTTAAGCGTTACCGTAACAATCTGCCCCGCTTCAGCGGTGGTGCTGCCGCTCACCGTCACGCCCGTATCAGCTTCGCTGGCGTTAACGATATTGTCGCTGGCAACGGTATTGATAATGATGGTTGGCGCGCTGCTGTCGACGCTGTAGTTATGCACCGCCGAGGCGCTATTGCCGTTAATATTGCTGACGCTGGCCTGCGCGGAGGCGCTGCCCTCAGCTAATGCTGCCAGATCGGCGGCAGGAACGGTGGCAGTCCAGCTACCATCGCTCGCCACGCTGGCGGTGTAATTTTTACCGCCAAAGGTCACGGTGACCGTTTGTCCGGCTTCTACATTCGTGGTGGTGCCGGAAAGAGTTAAATCTGCGCCTTTTTCTGCGGCGTTAATCACATCGTCCGTGGCGATAGTGTTGATGGTGATAGCTGCCGGAGTGAGATCCACCGTTACCGGATGTGTAATGCTCACCGGGTTTCCGGTGCTACTTTCCCCGGATACAGCAATATTAACCGTCCCCGCAGGCCAGGCGCTAACCTGCGCCGCTGTAACGCCCACGCTCCAGCTACCATCGGCCTGCACCGCAGTGGTGTATTCCACATTATTAATCGTAACGGTAAGCGGCGTGCCTTCTGCCAGCCCCGAGCTGCTGCCGGTGACCACCAGCGCCTGCCCGTGTTCGATGATATTGACCACATCATCGCCCGCTACCGTATCGACCCGCAGACCGGGCAGATTGGCGTCGATGGTGATATCCCGCGTGCCGCTGCCGGTGTTGCCGTTTTGATTGGTGACCGAGGCACTCACCGTCAAATCGCCATTACCCAGCGCCTGAATATCTGCCGCTGGAACGCTCACGCTCCAGCTTAAATTGGCCTGCACGGTGGTGGTGTAAGTATTACCGCCCAGCGTAATCGTTACCGTGTCGCCAACGGCGGCTCCAGTAACCTGCCCGCTGATGGTTTGCGCTACGCCCGCTTCGGCGGCGTTAATAACATCGTCGGTTGCCACCGGGTTAATGGTCATACCGGGCAACGCGCTGTCGACCAGTACGTTATGGCTGGCGGTGGCGCTGTTGCCGATACCGCTGGTCACCGCCGCCGTTACCGTGTAGTTGGCCTGGCCCAGTGCGGTTACCGCCGATGCCGGAACCGTGACGCTCCAGTTGCCGGAGGCGTCGGTCGTGGTGGTGTAATTTTGCCCGTTCAGCGTTACGGTGATGGCGGTATTAACAGGCTGATCGCTGGTGCCGGTAATCTGGACATCGGCTCCTTTTTCGCTGGCGTTAATCACATCATCGCCCGCAATGCTGTTAATGCCGATAAGGGGCGCGGCGGTATTGACCGTGACGGTCAATGACTGGCTGCCCGTGTTTCCGGCTTTGTCGGTTACCGAGACGCTGACAGGATAACTGTCGTCCACCAGTCCGCTGACAACGGAAGCCGGAACGCCCAGACTCCAGTTGCCGGAACCATCCACCACCGTGGTGTAATCCACATTATTCAGCGTCACGGTGACGATATCGCCCGTCTGAGCACCGGTGACCGTGCCGCTGATGATTTGCGCCTGGGTGTGTTCCGGCGTGTTGATGACGTTATCGGTCGCCACCGGATTAATGGTTACCACCGGCGGCGTGGCATCGACCAGCGCCACGCGTGAAACGCTGGTCGGGTTACCGGCAACATCGTTCACGCTGGCGGTGACCGTAGCGTTGCCGTCAGCCAGTGCGTCAACGTTGGCGGCGGGAACGGTCACGCTCCAGGTGCCGTCTGACTGCACGACGCCCTGATACGTCTGCCCGTTAAGCGTAACGGTCACCGTCTGCCCCGGCTGGGCGTCGGTGGTGCCGGTGATGGGCAGATCCTGCCCGCTTTCGGCAGCGTTAATGATGTTATCAGCGGTCAGTGGATCGATACTTAAGGCCGGGGCCTGGCTGTCGACGGTAATGGTGCGGGAGGTGTTGCCGGTATTGCCGCTGAGATCCGTCACAGAAGCGGTAATCGCCACCGCGCCGTCAGGCAGATTTCCCATCGCGGCGGCAGGTACCGTCAGACTCCAGGAGCCATCGGCCTGCACGGTAGTGGTAAAACTCTGTCCAGCCAGGGTTACTGTGACGGTTTGTCCTGTCTCGGCCTGTTGAGTGCTACCGGTAAGGGTCAGTGGCGCACCTTTTTCTGCGCCACTGATAATGTCATCGCCGGAGACGGTGTTAATGGTGATCAACGGAGAAACGCCGACCAGCGTGATTGCTCGAGACGCCGCGCCAGTATTTCCTGCAGCATCTGTCACGGTGACGAAAATCGTATTGGCTCCGCGATCCAGCGTGCGGGTTACCGCCGGGTCCAGTGCCACATTCCAGCTGCCATCTGCCAGCACGATGCCCGTCAGGACATGAGTGCCCAATTTCACCGTTACCGTATCGCCAGGAGAAGCACCGCTAACTTGTCCGGAGATGATCTGCGCGACGGCCTGCTCGGCATTATTAAGAATATCGTCGCCCGCCACGGTATTAACACTGACCACGGGTGCTGAGGTGTCTACCGTGAAATTCGCGCTGTGGCTGGTGCTGTTCCCTGCCCGATCGCTGACACTGGCATTGACAGCGTAATTACCCTCCGCCAGTGCCTGGACTTCCGTGGCAGGCAGCGTCACTTGCCAGGTTCCGTCGCTACCGACGGTTGCTGTATGGCTTTTCCCGTTGACGGTCAGTGTTACGGTTTGCCCCGCTTCTGCATTCGACGTGCCGCTCAGTACCAGCGCGACGTTATGTTCCGCAGAACTGATGATGTTGTCCTGAGCGATGGTGTTGATGGCAAGCGTTGGCGGTTGGATATCGACCGTTAGCAGCTGCGCGCCAGTGACCGTATTGCCTGTGGCGTCTTTCCCACTGACCAGCACCGCCTGATTCCCTTCGCCTAACGCCTGTGCATCGGCGGTCGGCACCTGCACGCTCCAGGCACCGTTAGCGCCTACGCTGGTGGTGTAGGTTTTGCCGTTTAGCGTAACGGTGAGTTCTGTTCCCTGCGCCAGATGGCTACTGGTGCCAGAAAGCGTAAACCCGGCGGCCTGTTCGCTGGCGTTAATAATGTTATCGCCTGCGGTGGTGGCAACCTGCACGCTGGCCTGACTATTGTCGATGGTTAACGTTATCGAACCGGCGTCAGTGATGGTACTGCCGACAATTTGCACCACTGACCAGGTATGTTCACCTGCACTTTGCGTGGGTAACGAGACACTCCACTGACCGTTGTTGTCTACCTGAGTACTGGCAATAGTATTGCCGTTACTGTCTTTAATCTGAATAGTCGCCCCCGCCTGCCCGCTGCCGCTAAAGGTTGGCGTGGTGTCATCGGTGATGTCATTGGTGGCGAGAATGCCGCGCTGATCGCCCTGATTATCGGTAACTAAAAATGATGGTGTGGCGTTGCCAGGCTCAGCGGGTGGCGGAGGGTTATTAATCACTTCTGTTTTCGAGTCGCCATCGCCACCGCTTGCCAGCAGTGCACCAAGCGCGCCACCACCTACCGCCGCCCCCGCCAGCCATCCCCATGGGAAGGTGCTGGTCTGAGCAATGGTATCAAGAAATGGCGCAATGCTTTCAATCGCGGTGGTCTGGGCAGTCAGTTCTACGGGGGCTAATCCACCCGCAGCAGTATCGGCAAAGGTGACGTGGGTGAGCTGTTGTCCATCGGCAAACACCAGTTCCGATTGTTCAGCGGTATTCGCCGCTTGCAGGAAATAACCGTTGCAGCGGATCACCGTGCCGTCCTGCATATAGATCAGCAGGTCATTTCCTTCACGGACGTAACGCGCAACGGCAGAGGCCTGAGCATGAACCTGCACCACGGAAGGCTCATAAATAACAACCGTGACGTCGCCAGGATTAATCAGCGTTTGTTTGACGGATGTTTTACGCGAAATAACATCAATAATCAGGCTCATAATGGCATTCCTGATAAATGGCGCATATCCTTAGCGAGTCCATTTATCTAAATAAGACAAAGGTAATCACTTAACAACGCCCCACTATTAATAATGGCAGGATTATTTCAAGTCGGGTAAGTCGTTGTATAAGCCCTGTTTAATTCCCGCTAATGGAATAAGGTTATTCACCGCAGCGGCATAATTTACGGCGGCGACCCAGCCATCATAATTGGCATTTATTTCAGCCGATTGCGCCTGAAAGACATCTTGCTCGACGGTTAATAGATCATTCAGACTGCGTTTGCCCAATTTATATTCATTTTGGTACACATCTCGCGTTTTGTGCGCACTTTCGGATTGTGCTAAACCGGCTTCTTCGCGACCCCGTGCGCCTGTCCAGTTGGCATATGCCACAGACGCTCGTTGCAGCACGTCCAGTTTTGCCTGTTCGACCTGCGAGGCAGAGATTTTTTGTTGCCCTTCAGCCTGTTGCACCTGGGCTGAAACTGCGCCGCCCTGATACAGCGGCGCGTTAACGTTCAGTTGTAACTGATCGTCCCAATACGAGCGGTCACTGGTCTGGTAACGCGTTTTGCCCCCCTGAATACTGAGCGTTGGCCAGTATTGCGCTTTCGTTTTTTCCACACCGGACTGTGCTGACTGGCGTAAGTTTTCTGCCGCCAGCACCAGTGGGATGGACTGGTAATCAATATTTTTCAGCGAGACCGGCTGCTCGGCTAATTCAGCAGGTGGCGCGGCTATCGCCTCCGGCTGTACGCCAGTGAGCACCGCCAGTTGCGCTTTGGCGCTCGCCATCTGCGCCTGATATTGCTCCAGCGTTGAGCGCATTCCGGCAATGCGCGTCTGGGCCTGTAATTCATCCGACGACGAGTTCAGGCCAGCGTTAGCGCGCAATGCCGCCATGTTGTAGACGTTTTCCAGCGAGTGAATATTGCGTTGAGCCGCATCGCACAAAGCCTGATAACGACTGACTTCCATATAGGCAGTTGCCGTTTTCTCTGCAACATCGGTTAATGTTGCCATCAATTTAAAGCGGTAGCTGTCACGGGCGGCAGTTTGCAGTTTGATATCGTTGTTAGTTTTACCAAAGTCATACACCAGCTGTGTCAGGGTTATGCCATACGAAACGTTGTTATCAAGCCTGCCACTGGAGTCCGTTTGTCGGGACGGTCCCGCATTGCCGGTTAATCCAACGTGCGGATACCAGGCACTTTTGGCTTCATCAATTTGCGCTTCGCCAATACCTATCTGCGCCGCCTGTTGAGTGACGTCGGGATTTCGCGCAAAGGCGCGTAATATACTTTCCTGTAAAGATAATTGGGCAACTGGCGTTACCGCTGGGGCGTTCGCCCATTGTGGCAGCGGTGCAGCAATTGTAGCTTCTCCCATCACCATAAAACTTATTAAAAAAATAAGTCCATTATTTTTACTGTTTTTAAACTGGAATCGCGCCATAGATAAGTCACTTCCTTCCAGGTCATTATTTTAACTGGTTTTTATAACCAGTCTCATTTTATTAAGAAGGGTAATAACTTGTGCATCTCTTTTGTCGATCATTGATATTGGCAAAGAAATGCAGCTAAAAAGCTTATACGTTATTTATTTAGAATACACTACGACTTTTAGATTACCATCATACACATTGAGAATAATCCACGGTAATAAGTGATTAGCATCACAGATTTATCGCGTATATATCATTTTTTTGTGACTTATTTATTAAAGGAATAAGAAAGGTAATTTAAATTAAAGACAAAGGCGCAGTACAGGCTGTACTGCGCGCAGAGAGATGTTATACGGTTTTATTGCGCTTCATGACCATTGCCACAATAAGGCTGAGTAAGATTGCACCAATAATCCATATCAACGCACGGCTGCCCTGGGACCACAGGCTGTAGATAAAGCCAACGATCACCAACAACATCACCAACGTACCAACGATAAGAATCGGCAACGAGGCGTGAATATCATGACGCAGGCGGATCGCCACCACAAACACCGCCAGATAGCAGATCAAAAAGGTGGCGCTGGCAACGCTGGCGAGTGAGCCTAAATTCAGCGCCGCCGTCATCAGCATAATCAACACCACGACAATGATGTTGCCCCAGGTACTCTGCCGCCACAGGGATTTATTCATTAGCTTCGGCAGTTCGCGTTCGCTGCCCATGTTGTCCATGATGTTAAACACGGCGAACAGGTTCGCGTTGATGGCTGAAGCCGTCGCCAGTAAAGCGCCGATGACGACGATCACATAACCCACATGCCCGAGCAGCGGAGAAGCAGCCTGCGCTACGGCGGTATCGGCATATTTTTCTAACTCTAATGCCGATACATCGCTAAGCAAAACCAGCGCCAGCGAGATATAAAGCAACGTGGTAACGCCAATCGCCACCAGAAACGCCCGTGGCATAATGACCTGCGGATCTTTCACTTTATCCGCCGCGTTCGCCATCATGCCAAAGCCCGCATAGGCAAGGAAGGTTATCCCGATACAGGAGAAGAACGCACCGGAGCTGGGGGGCGCAGAGACGGATATATGCGCCGGTTGCAGCGACCAGACACCGGCAATAATCAGCAATAACAGGATCATCATTTTAATGCCGACGAGGATCACTTCCAGCCGCCCTACCGCATGGTTGCTTAAGGAGTTGAAAAGCGTCATCACCGCAATGATCCCCAACGCGTAGAGCAATATAAGGTGCTCCTCCTGGCTGCCTTCATGCAAAAACTGCACGGCATAAGCGCCAAAAGCACGGGCGACCATGGCGATGCTTACCGCCAGCGTCAACAGGTACAGTAACGAGAGCGCCAGCGAAAAGACGCCGTTGCCTAATCCGCGACGAAAGAAGTCGATAATACCGCCATTGCTGGGATAGCTCGCCCCCAGGCGCGCATAGGCATAACCGGAAAACATCGCCACAATACCGCCAAATGCAAAGGCGACCCAGGTCGAGGCTTCCATTAGCAACGCAGCCTGCCCCAGCAGCGCGAAGATCCCCGCCCCCACCATTGCCCCAATGCCGATGGAAACGACGTTCCATAGACCGAGGGGTTTGTTACCGTTATTACCTTCCGTGTTCATCATGATCAGCCCTTAAACACGTTATAGCCGAGTTGCTTAGCGACCGATGCCACCATTTTTTGACCGCGAACACTGTTGCCTTCTTCGTCCAGCGGTGGTGAGAACGCGGCAATTCCCATCACGCCAGGGACGACCGCCAGAATACCGCCACCTACACCGCTTTTGCCCGGTAAACCAACGCGATACGCCCAGTCACCGGAGCGACCATACAGCCCTTCCATCATCATTTCGGCCAGAATGTACGGCACGTTGTCGGCCTGAAGAACGCGTTTATGCGTCAGCGGATTCACTCCCCCCGCCGCCAGCGTCGCGCCAAGCGTTGCCAGTTCAACAGTATTGATGAGCGTGGAGCACTGACGGGTGTACACGTCACAGGCTTCCATTGCATCACAATAGAGATATCCAGCGGAGTACAGCAGCCAGGCAATGGCCCGGTTATGGAAGTTGGTTGTTTGTTCCGACTGGTTGACTTCATCAGAGAGCGCTACCTGCTCACCAGCCAGTTGTTGTTGGATATGTAAAATTCGCTGCCAGCGTTGTTCGGCATTTTCAGCGTTAATCAGGCTGGTGGTGGAAATAGCGCCAGCATTTACCAGTGGCGACAGCGGTTTGCCGCCATGCAACTCTAAGGCGATAACTGAATTAAAGGGCAATCCGGTCGGGTCAGCGCCAATTTTGTCCTGTACCGCCTGCGGGCCGACATCTTCTAACGCAAGGGCTAACGTACAGACTTTCGAGATGGATTCCAGCGCAAAGCGGTAATCACAGTCACCCGCACTATAGACGTTGCCATCGCTGGTCACGATAGCCACTGCCGCCAGTTGACCAGGTACATTCGCCAGAAAGGGAATGTAATCGGCATTTTGTCCGCCGTTAAGTGAGTGAAATTGGGTGTAAGCCTGATCCACTGCCTGCTGTAATTTGTTTGCATCTAACATCTTTTGTTAACTCCTTTTTATAGATGCGGGAGGTAATTCCTCACCCCGGTGCCGATTTTCAGACATCCTGATTTAACTTAGCACCCGCAACTTAACTACAGGAAAACAAAGAGATAAATGTCTAATCCTGATGCAAATCGAGCCGATTTTTTAATCTTTACGGACTTTTACCCGCCTGGTTTATTAATTTCTTGACCTTCCCCTTGCTGGAAGGTTTAACCTTTATCACAGCCAGTCAAAACTGTCTTAAAAGGAGTGTTTTATGTCACAAACTATCGACCTGACCCTGGACGGCCTGTCCTGCGGTCACTGCGTTAAACGCGTGAAAGAAAGTCTCGAACAGCGCCCGGATGTTGAGCAGGCGGATGTGTCTGTCACTGAAGCGCACGTTACCGGGACTGCCAGTGCAGAACAGCTGATCGAAACCATCAAACAAGCGGGTTATGACGCATCTGTAAGCCACCCAAAGGCTAAACCGCTGGCGGAGTCATCAATCCCGTCGGAAGCACTGACAGCGGTTTCTGAGGCGCTTCCGGCAGCGACCGCCGATGACGATGACAGCCAGCAGTTGCTGCTGAGCGGCATGAGCTGCGCCAGCTGTGTCACCCGCGTACAAAATGCGCTGCAAAGCGTACCGGGCGTCACTCAGGCACGGGTAAACCTGGCGGAGCGTACTGCGCTGGTGATGGGCAGTGCCTCCCCACAAGATTTAGTGCAGGCGGTGGAAAAAGCGGGCTACGGCGCGGAAGCGATTGAAGATGACGCTAAACGCCGCGAGCGCCAGCAAGAAACCGCCGTCGCTACGATGAAGCGCTTCCGCTGGCAGGCGATTGTCGCACTGGCGGTGGGTATCCCGGTGATGGTCTGGGGGATGATCGGCGATAACATGATGGTCACCGCCGACAACCGCAGCCTGTGGTTGGTTATCGGCCTGATAACCCTGGCGGTAATGGTTTTCGCCGGCGGGCATTTTTACCGCAGCGCATGGAAAAGCCTGCTGAACGGTGCAGCGACGATGGATACGCTGGTGGCGCTGGGTACTGGCGTGGCGTGGCTCTATTCGATGAGCGTCAACCTGTGGCCGCAGTGGTTCCCGATGGAAGCGCGACATCTTTATTACGAAGCCAGCGCGATGATTATCGGTCTGATCAATCTCGGCCATATGCTGGAAGCGCGCGCGCGTCAGCGTTCTTCTAAGGCGCTGGAGAAATTACTCGATTTAACCCCACCGACGGCGCGCCTGGTCACCGACGAAGGTGAAAAAAACGTGCCGCTGGCAGATGTTCAGCCAGGTATGTTACTGCGCCTGACGACCGGCGACCGTGTGCCGGTAGATGGTGAGATTACTCAAGGCGAAGCGTGGCTGGATGAAGCGATGCTGACGGGCGAACCTATCCCGCAGCAAAAAGGCGAAGGCGATAGCGTCCATGCCGGGACAGTGGTACAGGACGGCAGTGTGCTGTTTCGTGCCAGTGCGGTCGGCAGCCATACTACGCTGTCACGGATCATTCGCATGGTGCGCCAGGCCCAGAGCAGCAAGCCTGAAATCGGCCAACTGGCGGATAAAATCTCAGCCGTATTTGTGCCGGTAGTAGTGGTTATTGCGCTTGTCAGTGCGGCAATCTGGTATTTCTTTGGTCCGGCACCGCAGATTGTCTATACCCTGGTGATTGCCACCACGGTGCTGATTATTGCCTGTCCGTGTGCGCTGGGGCTGGCGACGCCGATGTCGATTATTTCCGGCGTCGGGCGGGCGGCTGAGTTTGGCGTGCTGGTACGGGACGCCGACGCGCTGCAACGCGCCAGTACGCTCGATACCGTAGTGTTCGATAAAACCGGGACGCTGACCGAAGGTAAACCGCAGGTTGTCGCAGTGAAAACGTTTGCTGATGTTGATGAAGCGCAGGCATTGCGTCTGGCGGCGGCACTGGAGCAAGGTTCCAGCCATCCGCTGGCACGAGCGATCCTCGATAAAGCAGGCGATATGCAGCTGTCGCAGGTCAACGGTTTCCGCACATTGCGCGGGCTGGGCGTGAGCGGTGAAGCTGAAGGTCATGCGTTATTGCTGGGCAATCAGGCGCTGTTAAATGACCAGCAAGTTGATACTAAAGCGATTGAGGCAGATATTTCAGCTCAGGCATCGCAAGGGGCAACGCCTGTGCTGCTGGCGGTTGACGGGAAAGCAGTAGCCCTGCTGGCTGTACGCGATCCATTGCGTAGTGATAGCGTGGCGGCGCTGCAACGCCTGCATAAAGCGGGATATCGTCTGGTGATGTTGACCGGGGATAACCCAACCACCGCCAATGCGATCGCCAAAGAAGCCGGGATTGATGAGGTGATCGCCGGGGTGCTGCCGGACGGTAAAGCCGAAGCGATTAAACGCCTGCAAAGTGAAGGACGTCAGGTGGCAATGGTGGGCGACGGCATTAACGACGCGCCAGCGCTGGCCCAGGCGGATGTCGGCATTGCGATGGGTGGCGGCAGTGATGTTGCCATTGAAACCGCGGCGATTACCCTGATGCGCCATAGCCTGATGGGCGTTGCGGATGCGCTCGCGATTTCCCGCGCAACGCTGCGCAATATGAAGCAGAACCTGCTCGGTGCGTTTATCTACAACAGCATTGGTATTCCGGTCGCCGCCGGTATTTTGTGGCCGTTCACCGGTACGCTGCTTAACCCGGTGGTTGCCGGAGCGGCAATGGCGCTCTCGTCGATTACCGTAGTGAGTAACGCCAACCGGTTGCTGAGGTTTAAACCGAAAGAGTGATTGGTATTTACTTAATGCGTTTGTGAGATCCAGTTCTTGTTGCGCTCCTTTTATGAGTCATGCCATATAAAGTGACTGGCGCAAGGAGCGCGCAGGGGGCGGCCAATCGCCGCCGCCCCCTGCACCCCCGGGCTCTGGCGAACAAAATCGCCGCTGCGCGGTACCCTCGGCTTATCCCT
>OCAF01000217.1_pt1 | contig 19761 bp, 39 predicted proteins | sample 1477101 | NCBI WGS metagenome assembly OCAF01 (sample SAMEA2580286, study PRJEB22360) | human gut metagenome | biome: human gut; feature: human-associated habitat; material: faeces | place: Denmark | collected 2008/2010
TAGGCGAGGACATCCCCTTGGACGGATTAGATGACGCCGACCAGGAATCATGGACCGTCGCCGAACCGACCGCGGGGCTCGCCACCAAGACCGACGCCCCGGCCGGCCTGACCGACCTGTCGGCCACGCCCGTGCATGACACGGTGACAGCGAAGACCACCGGCTACCCGGCGGGCTCCACGTTCGCCGCCACGCTGACGCTGAACTACCAAGCCGCCGACGGCACGACCGCCAAAGCCAAGGCCGTCACGTTCAGGGCCGTCATCAACGGCTCCACCAAGTCGCCCGACGTGACGCCCGCGCTGTTCGGCTGGAAGACCTGGCGGATCGGCCACTACTGGTTCGACCTGTCCGCGGTCGACCCGAACGACAAGACCATCACCGTGCCCGGCGCGAACGATGCCAACGAACAGTTCGACGTGGGCAACCACACGACCAAGGCCACGCTGGCCATCACCACGCAGGCCGCCAAGGGCACGGCGTCCACCACGAACGCCGACCCGGTCCATGACACGGTCAGGCTCTCCGCCGCCGGCGCGGCCCTGACCGTCGCACGCGTCCATGTGCGCCTGAACTACCCGAAGGCGGACGGCACGACCGCCACCGCGGTCAAGGACACGGGGGCCGTCACGGTGCCCGCGAACGGCGTGAAGTCCGTCGACTCCCCGGCGTTCACGCCCGCCGACCTCGGGCTGGGCGGTCTGTGGCCCGACAACACGGCCGGAACCTACTACTGGTTCGACGTGTGGGTCGACAAGGCCAACGTGGCGCTCTCGGGCGACACAGGCGTGATGGCCCTGTCCGGCACACTCTCCCATGACGGCAAGGCCGATGCGGCCGAGCGGTTCCGCCTCGACAGGCAGGCCGGCAAGGCTACGACCACCGCGGCCGGCACATTCGCCCGGGCCGGCGGCACGGCCGCCACGCACGACACGCTGCACCTGGCCTTCCCCGGCGCCAGGACTTTGAAGGTGACGAGCACGCTGCATTACGTGGCGGATGCGGCCGCCGTCAAGGCCGACGCCTCGAAGGCGAAGGCCGTCACCGTCGCCGCCAACGGCGACGTGGCGGGCCCGTCGTTCGCGCCGTCCGACTTCGGCTGGAGCTCCTGGAAGGCCGGCCGCTACTGGTACGACCTCGACATCCCGGCCCAGTCCGGCTACGACGCCCTCGCGGTGGACGGCCTGACCGACAGGGCCGAGCAGTGGACCGCCGTCGTGCCGTTCGCCCTCGACCTGGCCAAGCTCGCCTACATAGGCCAGCCCGGACAGGGACGCTGGTCCAACGAGCCCGTCAAGGGCGCGGTGTTCACCCTGACCGAGGCCGCCGATGCCAGCGGCTCCACCGCGAAGCCCGGCGCGAGCCCCAGGACGGTGACCACCGACGCGAACGGCGCGGTCCATCTGCTCGACGGCGTGATCGGCGCGACCGGCGACCGCTGGTTCAGGCTGGCCGAGACGAAGGCGCCCGCCTCCTACGCCCTGCCGTCCTCCGGCACGTACTGGATGGTCCACGTCAAGGGCGGCGCCGACAAGGCGTCCGTCACGGTGGCCGGCTCCAACGCCGAGGCCAAGGCGCTGCTCAAGGGCCTGGACGGCTCGACACTCACCATCGGCAACCGGCTTGAAGGCAACATCATGCCGCCCATGACCGGCGGACGCTACGACGTGGCCCGCGCGGGCGCGTTGGCCGGCGTGGTCACGCTCGGCTTGCTCATCGCCGGGTGCGTGGTCCTGCGCCGCAGGAACACGTCACCGCTCGACAGGTGACGCCATAGGCCGATAGGAGACGGGAACGTCCCCGGAGCCGAACGAACGGCTCCGGGGACGTTCCGTATCTCTGGGACGCATGGGCGAGGCATGACTACGATGGTGGATATGGCAATGGACGTATCGAAACGCAGAAGGAAACCGAAGGGAACGCCGCAGGGCGGAAGATTCGACAGGGAGATGGACATGGCGGACGACCTCGATCTGGTCCAAGAGAACGAAACCGGCGGGGCGAACCCGCTACGCACCGTAAAGGGTTTGGCGCGCCTGCTGTACCGCATGGGACGCACGTTCGACAATCTGAACACCTCGCAACTGAACACCGAGGAGTTCCTGCGCACCGGCAACACCGCCGTGCTCACCTCCAAGCCGGACCGTGATCTGCTGGTCGATTTGAGGAACGCGTCTGCGTTCGTGCTCGACACGACGCCGGACACCGTTCTGGATTCGGAATGGGTGCGCGCCATCAACGCGAGGCTGACCCTGACCGCCGCCATAAAGCCGGGCGTGCTTCGCGTGGACGGCGAACCCGTATGGGTGGACACGATGTCCGGCCGTTATAGTCCAGGCACACCCGACCCGACGGAGTTGGAGGACATCATGGAACAGGCGGAGTCATCGGAATCGAACGTGTTCGCCGCAAGCCGCCTGTTCGCCCGTCTTGCCCGCATGCAACCGTTCGGCGACGGCAACAAGCGGACCGCCATGCTCGCGGCGAACGGGCTGCTCATCAAGCGCGACAGCGCGTACATGCTCGCCGTGCCCGTCGAGGGGCATGACCGCGACGTGTTCGTCAGGGGATTGGGCCGCTGGTACGTGCACGGCGACGACGAGGTCGTCGGCTGGCTCGCCGAATGGAACCTCACCAACCCAGACTGAACCGGAACCGCCGACGGGAGGGAAAGCCCCCGGCACCAATCGATTTGGTACCGGGGGCTTTCCGTCTTTCCGGGACGCATGGGCGGATTGTCCACGGAAAGTCCGCGGACATAAGGAGTCTTTGCAATGTTCATCGGCCGCGTTTTCGTCCATCCGACGTCCGGTATGTCCGGAGCCACCGCCTCGTCACCGGTATGCGCCATGCTGGGGATGCTGTTCTTCGCCGCATTCATCACGCTCGTCGTCATCGCCATCGTGGCCTGCGTCGTGGCGGCGTTCGACCGCGACGTGGACCGTCTGCTCCACGCCGCCATTGTCGTGGCCATCATAGCCATTCTGCTGGCCATCGCGTGGAACGTGGCGTGCATGCTGGCCTGACTTAGCCGCGGGCATGGATGCGCCTATGGAGCCATGCGATCGGCTTCGAAGCCATCCTTCGTGGGCGGCGCGAATCCTCCTCCGAGCCAGTTGCCGGGCATGCAACGCGGGCGGTACATGCCGTGGAATGAGTCCTCGTGCAGATCGTCGTCATCGCCCGCGCCCGCCTTGGACGCGGACCCGCCCGCGTTGGGCGTGCCCTTCGGCTGGTGGTTGTCGCCTTTCGAATCGATCGCCATGACGGCCTCCTTGCTTCGTTCCGGGAAAGGCTATGCGCACCGGGACGCATGTCCGGCATGACGGGACATCAAGGGAAAGGAGCCCGGACATGAGCGACTACGAGGGGCTTGACTACGAGGCGCGCGTGGACGCGGCCATGGACGACGTTCTGGGCCGCGAAGGCTGGTGCGGGGTCTGCGGGGGCTGGAGCCCCGCTAATCCGCCGATGTGCGACCTGTGCGGCGTCCGCCTGTGCGACCGGTGCGCGGTGGAGTATCCCGACGGGGCCTTCGAATGCCCGGAGTGCGCTAGGGCGGACATGGACCGCTACGACCGCATCATGGCGCTCGCCGCCCGCCCGGGCGTGCCCGACGCGCTCGTCGACGAGGCCGGGGAGCTGTACGAGACCAGCGATGGGGAGGTCGCCGGGGATGATTGGCGGCCGCTGTTGGAACGATTGGAGGCCGTGGCCTGAAGGACGAAGGACGTTTCCGCATAGGGCGCGGAGAAAGGTGTGTGATCATGGTCGACCTGCGAACGCTGGAGGCGCTGTTGCGCTTCGACCCGCTGCCCGAGGATGTCAAAAGACACATGATCCGTCTGGATGACGGCGATGGAGTCTTGGATCCTTTCAGGGAAGAACGAACCACCGATCATACAAAGGATTCGAGGAGACCAATCCGTTCCCGAGGTCGGTCCTGATTTCGCAGCCCGCCGCGCGGTAGAATCCCTCGTTCGCCGCGGAACAGCCGCCGAACACCTCAATCCCGCGCGCGGCCGCGTGTGTCGCCCATAGCAATGCCGTTCCGACGCCCTTGCCTTGTTTGTCCGGAGCCACCGCGAGGACCCGGACAAGGCAATGCCTTAAGCCGTTCGCATCCTCCCATGCGCCAAGAAGCGCCGCCCCTGCGATGCTGTGGTGCGGGCTTTCGGCGACGAGAATGTCCCCGTCGAACATGGCGTCATTCGTGACGCCATCCACCATGCGGAACAGCTCCGCGGCCTTGCCTTTCTCTTGTTTTGTTTTTGCGAAACGGAAGGTCCAGCCTTTTCTTGCGAGTTTGCGGGCTTTCTTCGTCATTTTGTCAGGCATGGTCCAACGGTATCACCAGGCAATGAGACGGCCGCCCGACGGGACGCATACCCATGGGCATGAACGCAAGAAAACGCATTTATCTGGACATCAACCCCGCCGACCGCGCAAGGCTGCTCGCCTCGGCGACAGCCTACGCGACCGGACGGCGCACCTACGTCGTCGGAGCCGTGTCCGACGTCATCGCCGCGAACGCCGGGCGTCTGGACGCGGCCGTGCGGGAGACGCTGGCCGACGCCATACGGCCCGCCGCGGACGCGGGGGACTCCATCGACGCGCCCGCCTGGACCCGCGCGCTGGCCGCGCTGGAGACGGCCGCACCCGACGGTTCGGACGGGCTCGACGGAAGCCCCGTCGACCTGCGCATCCTGCTCTTCTGCGCGTTCCGGCACGACATGGGCGGCGACGCCGGCCTGTGGACGCGGCTGCTCGAAGACCCGACGGCGCTTGACGGGCAATGGCGCGCCATCTCCGCGCGCGACCTGTACGAGGCCGGATACGCGCCGGACGGCGCGCCCGAGCCGCCCATCCAGCACCTGGAGCCATTGGGGGACGTCGACGACCCTGCGTGGGCGGACGTATACCTGGCGTTGGTCGGAGGTAGACGATGACAGCCGCGTCTGGAGCCGCGCACGGCCTGCTGCTTCGGCACGTGACCACACCCGACGGACAGCTGGCGCTACCGGTCGACCCGGCGATTATCGCCCGCGCCGAAGGCATCGACGTACCGTCGGTCGGGGACGCGTACGGACGCTGGGACTCAGCCGTGGCGCTGGGCCGCGCGCTGGAGCCGGACGGCGCGGAATTCGGCTGGCCGGGGGACTTCGCGTACGCCCTGCTCATGCCCGCCGAGATCATGCGGGTCATGTTCGCGTCCGACTTGGACGTACCCGAGATGGCGTGCGGATTCGGTGCGCCCTGGTGCCAGGTCCGGCGGCGCCTCGCCATGCTCGGGCTCGAACCCTATTGCGAATAGGCCGGGACGCATGGCCGGAACCGAAGGGCCGTGAAAGGCGCGGCCGGAAGGAGTCCGGGAAAATGGACGAGCATACACCGATCGATGTCCCGATTCGGTTGGAGGAATGGGACCGCCATGACTGCATTAATGAGGTCGACACCATCGTGGTCGACATACGCCCGATCCTCGACGCCACCGATTATGACCATCTTCCCGCCCCGGATGAATGGGATGCGGACTTCATCGCGGAGGAGGCCCAACGGCTGGGCCTGCTCAGATTGTGGGACGGTCCGTTCACCGTGGAACTGCCCGAATGCGGGGAGTACCCCGCCTACATCGAATGGCGCGGGACTCACAAGGTCGTCGAAGGCGCCAAGGAGCGGTTCCGCGCCCTGGCGAGGGACGAGATCCTATCCCGCATCGAAAGGACCCAAGCCGAGCTCGACCGGCTCGTGGCCGAGTACAAGGCGGTTTGACCGGGGCGCATGGGTGGAACGCAAGACCATCAGACAGCAGGAACGGATGGAGGAGGACAGGTGAGCGCACGGACCGAAACACTGGCCGAGGTCATCGACTGGCTCGGAGACGAGGCCGACAGGGAATGGGAACGCGCCAAAGACGGCCTGAGCGACGGATACGACGGGTTCGACGCCTACACGCGGGCAATCCAGCACTGTCAGGACATGATTGTCGAGGATGAGGCTTCGAGTGGGAAACACACGGAAATCGCCTTGTTGAAGCATTTGGCCGACACGTTCGATGAACGGCTCCACAAGGCCGAACGGGCCAAGGACAGGGGAGCCGGCTACACGTACAACGACGGCCGGTCCGACGCCTTCGGGTGGGCGGCGACCTACTGCCGCCTCATGATCGAACAGATGCAACGGCACGAAGGAAAGGAATAGGACGATGCATGACTTCTCCCAATGGCTCCAGTCGGCGGGCGGGATGGACTGGACGCCGATTCTCATCGCGGGAATACTCATCAGCCTAGCCATCGCCGTCACGTACGAATCCGTGATGGCGATATTCGCCGCCCTCGCCTGCGCCTGCTCGCTCGCCGGACTGCCCTCCCACACGCTGAAATCGGAAATCGAACAGGTCTGGGGATTGCAGGAGGTCTCGTCCGAATGCGACCTGCCCGACCACGACCTGCCGACCAAGAACATGAAATGCTATGTGACCAACGGAAAAGGACATAAGGAATTGGTCGAAATCCGTGTATCGAAGGACGGAACCAAGCTCGGCCTGTACGACACGGACGGCAAAGCGCTGAAAACAACAGGAAAGGAATAGTGCATTGAAGGACTTCACGAAATGGGCGGCCATGTGGGACGCATACGCCGAATCCAATCCTGGCGACCCCACCCCCGGCACTCCCGCCGCCATGTGCTTCAACATCGGCTTGATAATGGCGATAGGCGGTATTATCGGAGCCTTCATTCGCTTGGCCTCGGAGTCGGATAAACTGGTCACGACGAGCGTGGCGTCGTTTCTGGCTGGCCTTCTGGGCGTTGCATTGCTGCTCGCATCACTCTTCCTGCCATCCCACAACGACGCCCAAGTATCCGAACCACCCGCACTCTCCACGCAAATCGAGAGAACGTGGGGGCTGGACGAAATGGGCGATTGCAAAAACACGAGCCACGGGCTTACCGACAGCCCAAGCCTGCCCAAGTCAAGCCTTGACGACGGCGACTGGAAGTGCGTCGCCTACACCGACAGCCAACGCACCGAACTGACCGTCCACATCAAGGGAAACAAGGTCGGCCTGTACAAAGCCGACGGCAAGGCGTTGAAACCAGTAGGAAAGGACTAGATGGTGAAGGACTTCTCTGCTTGGGCCAATGCGTGGAACGACTACAGCAGGTCGGATGTCAATTATCTCGTTTTCGTCGTGGGTGGCACGGCGGCTCTCGTCGTCCTTGCTCTTTCCCTCTTATTGGAAAGCAACGGCACCGTTCTGACCTTTTTCTGCGGTTTAGCCGTCATCGTAACCCTAGCTGGCATATGGGTTGTGAACTTCTACCCGATTTGGATGGAGGATTTCCCTGAGCCAGCCGTCTTCACCATTCAGGTCGAGAAGGAGTTCGGCGTGCATGATTTCTCGTGCCCACCCGACGTCATGTCCGTCAAGGACGGTCTGCCCGATGCGGGCACCTATCGGTGCACCATCACCGACAGCAAGGACGAATCGGCCGTAAGAGACGTGAGGCTCATCGTGACGGCGGACAACAAGGTCGGACTCTACGACGCTGACGGAAAGGCATTGAAATGATAGACATGAGCGAATGGGCTGCCAATCACCACGGCCTGTCGGACTGCATATACATGGCGGCATTGTCCACGGTGCTGGTTTTCGCCGTGCTGGGCGTCGTCTGGCGGGCGGGCAGACGCTTGGCGCTTCGCGCGACGCATCGTATCCCACGGGACGCCCAGCCATTGCTGGAGGACACCAAATTCGTCATATGTCTGGCCCTTGTGGGCGGCTTCGGACTGCTCCTGACGTTGAACCCCGGTCTTCTCGTTCTCCCGAAGGACACCACGTTCACCGAACAGGTGGTGCGACAGGCCGGATTGGAGGCGTTGTCGTGCCCGACCATCCCCGACTCCAAGTACATGCCCGGTCAGGGCAGGTACGAGTGTGAATACGTGGACGCGAAAGGAAAGGCCCACGACCTGAGCCTGCTGGTCGCATCCGGCGACAGGGTATGGCTTTACGACCACAACGGCAAGCCGATGAAGGTGACGACGAAATGAACCCGGAAGACAATCCGATGCCGCTCGTCTCCGAATGTAATCCGGTGGATGCGGTCGAATGCCCATGCTGCTTGACCGTGTTCCGCGTGCGCACGCTCATGACCGACGGGAACGGGCAGCTCATGGGCGACGGATACGAGGCCATCCCCATGTTCTGCCCCATGTGTGGCGGACGGCTCGAACAGTTGGAAAGAAAGGAATAGGATAATGGCCGACCCGAAGTACATGAGGAAAATACAGGGCATGTGCCGCTGTCAGGATTGCGGTCTCATGGCCGACAATGCGGACATCGACGTGGAATTGGACTGTGACGAAATCGTGTTTGAGTGGAGCGACGCGGACGACAGCCAGACATGTAACCTACCGCCCTGCTACGGCGGACACAGGCTTCAGACCGATATGACCGCTTACGACCTGTTGCTGGAGCTTGGCGTCATAGACGACCCCTACGCGCGAAACAAGGAGCGAGATTGAGAAGACTATTGGCATTACTGCTGGTTCCGGTATGCCTGATGTGCGCCGGATGCGACGGGTCCGACGCGGAGGACGGCGACATTTGGTCGGAGGCCGGGGCGGAGGAGAGTGTCGCCAACTGCGCCGACTATGACGGCCGAAAAATCGGGGAGTGCGAGCTCAGACTGCACGACGGCCGTCGCGTGACGTGCGCCATCCTGTCCGACTACAAGCAGGGCGGCCTGTCCTGCGATTGGGCGAACGCCGCGAAAACGAACGGGAAGACGGAGTAGCCCACGCCGGGACGCATGGGCTTGGCGTAACCGAAGCCAAGGAGCGCATCATGAGCGACACCATCGAACCGATCGACGCGAGGCAGGCGAGATGCCTGACCGTGAAACGCGCCATCGCCATCTCCTACGGAACGGACGGGCGCTACGAGGAGCTTGTATACGACCGGGAGCCGTGCAGGAGGCGCGCCCAGTACTGCACGGATTACGAGAGGTTCATATTCGACCGGGACTTCCGGTACCGCAACGGGACTAACTACCTGGACGCGCTGCTGGGCAGATTCAACTGGGAGGCCGTGAGGAACGCGGGCTTCGACCCGGACGCCGAACCGAAGGTCTACGCCATCCCCGACGACATGCCGCTGTACCGCTGGGTGCTGAAGGACGGCACCGTCGTCACCACCACCGGTTTTCCACAAGGCGACGCGGCCGTGCTTCGCACGCTCGACGGCCGCAACATGTTCGTGCCGCTGGCGAACGTCGATTATATCACCGAGCTGGAGGGCTGACGTGACGCCTTTGGAGGAGTATTTCGAGCGCATCCGGCAGGCGCACGGCATCGAACTCGTCGGAATCATCGAGTTACGAGATGAGACGGATGGCGGAAGGCAATCAGAGGACAAGGAGAATGACCATGACGCCTGAGGAATATTGGGAACGGCTCAGACGGTCGTTCTACGACAAATACGTCGAAGAGGTCGAAAAACGCCAAGAAAAGGAGAACGGCCATGACGCCGGATAGCCTGGGCGGCGCGAATGCCCTGGAGGAGCTCGCCGGCTGGATCTCCGACCGCATGGACGAGGCGCAGGCCGAGGCCGCGTACTCGCCAAGGCTGGACCATGACGGCCGCATGTATCTGCAGGGCCGCTTCGACACGCTAAGGCAGACGCTCCGATATGTCAGGGATTTGTTGGACAAGGACAAGGAGAACAACCATGACGCCGAACCAGTTGATTGACGCACTGAAGCGCCTGCCATCTGAAGTGATGGACCGTCCCATCATGGACGACGATGACACCATCGCGCCCGGCTGGTCTCTCGCTCCGGCCGACATCTGCATCGGGACGGGCGAATTCCTTACCAACGGCGACGTCGGCGTCATCCCCGACCCGGACAGGGATCCGGACGAGGACCTGAAGGCCGAGGCCGGGGAGTGGGGGATGCCCTTGCAAAGGGAGCTTCGCGCCACATTGCATTCATACATGGAGGACTGAAAATGCAGGACACCGAGGAGAGCCGCTGGCTATTGCTGGACATGGCCCGCGCCATGGGCGGCTACGGGTATGACGAGATGTGGTGGGCGAACGTATACGAGCCGGACGATTTGGAGTACTCCGCGCCCGACCTGTATGAGGCGTTCGTCCACTCGGCCGATTATGACCCGGACGCCCATTGGGTGCGGCGCAAGGAATATGGTGACGGGTTCGAGTCCGTCACGGAGAAAAGCCTGCTGGCCGACGCCTGGCACATGCGCGACGACATCATCGAGCTGGCCCGGCGCGGGGACGTGCGGGAGAGCCTTCCTGACATGGACTTCGATGCGCGGCTGGCGAGGCTGGAGGCCGGGGCATAGGTACTCCGGATACCAACGGAAGGATACGGAATATGACCTACGATCGCAAAGACCCGAATGAGGTTTTGGTGCACGCGCAGGAGGCGACCTGGGAGGATGGACAACGCCTGGGTGTCAAAGACGGACCGTTCGGGCTGATCAGCTGCCAACCGTTGAAGGCTGGCGTGGCATTGTCGTTCGATACACCCGACGACCAGCACGGCACGGTGCTGCTCACCCGCGAAATGGCGGCCGCCTTCGGGCGTTGGCTGATTCGGCAGGCGGAGGAGTAGCTCAAAATCCGTCAAAGGAACATCCCCACAGCCCATGGAAGCATGGGCTGTGGGGATGTTCCTTATGCCTTACGCCTGCTCGCGCTCCCAATATTCCACGAACGCGATGTGCGCGGTGGAGATGACATACTTGCGCGGGTTCTCGATGGCCGTCCTATCCCAGCATTCCACTAAACCATAATTCCCATCACAGTAATGCTTCCAAGCATACTCGGACACGTTCTTCACGCCCGTGACGGCGAAGAACGGCTTGGTCAGATCAATGGGGTCGGTGGTGTCGATGAACGTCTCCCTGACGCCGTTGACACCAAGCCCCTTCACGATTCCTTCGATATGGATGCGCGTTACTTCCATTTTCGGCTCCTTTTCCGCTCGCCGGGATTTTCCCGCCGGACAAATCTCCTCATGCGTCCCGGTCCGTGCCGCCATCCGCCCGTCCGGGACGCATGTCCCCGGCACGACGGAAAAGGAGCCGAAAATGAACATCAATCTTCACGACATCACCGGGCAGGAGTCGGGCGTCATCCTCGTCGATACGGGCGCAGGGCGTCAGAATGTGGTCGCCAATTGGGACGACAGGGACGGCCTACCGTATTTCATGCCGTATTACGCGGAGACGAATGACCCGTTCCCGTTCCTCTTCATGGACGTCGCCGACATCCATGTCGACAGGCCGCTCGTCCGCAAGGGCTGCCTGCGCGACGAGGTCGCCCACGACGGCTTCGACGACTGGAATCCGATGGGCGACGATCTGGACTCGGACGAGCCATGCACCGTATACCCATTGTCGAACGGCTGGACGGTCGTCGCGCCGGAGAACTGGAATTGAAGGAGTCGCCAAAATGGAACACGTCACAAGCGACCTGAAACTCATCGACAGGCTCTGGAACGACCCGACCTACGGTCTGGACGGGTTCAGTACGGAAGGCGGCTACATCCAGCCCATCGACCGCGACCAAGCGGTCGATGGGGACGGTCACGCCAACTACGACGGATACGTCCTCAGCCGTGAAATCGAAGACGACGATTCGCCCGTGTCGGAACTGGAAACCTACCAATTCGACGCGGGCACCATGGAATCCTACGCAAGGAAGTGGTGAACCATGCTTGACCTTGAACAACTGCTATCCGACCTGCGCGATTTGGAACACGAACTGAATTCGATGGGCGTCGAAGCCGTATTGGACGAGCGAGATGATGGAATGCCGGAATTCCACTTCGGAGAGTTCGGCGGCGGACTCAGCTGGTGGGTTGACAAGGGGTTCTACCTCACCATCTGGGCCGGAAACCTCAGCGACGTCTATGACACCAATATCTTCTGCGAGTTCCGGCATGAACTAATGCGCCGTCTCGCCGACCAATATGAGGAAAAGGCACAAGACACGCGCGACACGTGGGGTAGACTCTGCGGCGACGATACGCCCATGCCCGCGAATCTGGCCGAAAAGGCCGATGAATACGAGCGCGTGGCGGAACGGCTTCACGACGCCATCAGAGACGACGGAGTGCCCGTTTTCATCGACAACTTCGCCGACTTCAAACTGCTCCGCCAGCACGACCCACGCGACCTTCTGACCGACGTCACCGGACAACGCCTGCGTGATATGGGACTTGTGGAGCGCAAATACTGTCCCGGCGACGTGTTCGACGAACTGACCGACAAGGGATGCGCGGCCGTCGAATACACGGCACGAACCATGGGGATAAGCCTGAAATGACCTTCGATGGCAAACGGAAGGAGCCATGACTACGCTTGGCAAGACCTTGAAAAAACTGCGCATCCTGCGGAAGGAGCTGGCCAGCATCGGCTTCGAGCTCACCATCGGCAAATCCGAATACCTGAACGAGGCGGCCTCTGTCGACACGCCGGGGGACGTATCCTACTGGTTCGTCTCCGTCCTGCCCGACGGGCGCATGTCATGGGAGGACGTGAATTACGACAGGCGGAAGGAATCCTTTGACGTGTTCCGCGAAGAGTTTTTCCAACGTTTGGCCGAGAAATACGAATACAGGGCCGACGACAAGCGGCGCGCATGGCTGGCCCTCTGTGATGACGAGGAGGCGCCACTGCCGGACCCGCCGGCCCGCAAGGTGGCCGGATATGAGCGTATGGCCGCGACCATACGAGGGCTGGCCAAGGAAACGGAGGAGGAATGACGCCCAACACGGACCGGTGGATACGGCTGGCCCGGACCAGCCCCGCGGGCGCGGCGTGGCTGTATCTCCGGGAACTGTTCGAATCCGACCATACGCACGGATTCGACGACTTCATGGAGGACGACGGCTTCATGCGCCTACGCGCGCCCGGCTATTCCGAAATCCAAGTGACCAGCGGCGGCGAGCGGATGTGGCTCCGATGGAAGGCGTATCTGTTCAAATCCGACGGACGCAGGCGCACGGTCGACGGTCCCCGGGATGTGGGGTTGACGCCGGATCGGGCGGCCGAACTGTTCTTCCGTGACATCATGGCGTCAATCGAACAGGGGGAGGATCGATGATTTTCAACGACGGACGACAGATGTTGAGGCTGGAGGTCATCGACACCGGTTTCTTCGACGAGGACATGACCCTCGAGCTGTTCGGGGACGAGAGCGAACCGGACGACGACGGCATCAGGCATGTGCCGGACGTGAAGGCCATCCTGGACCGCGCGTTCGGCGCGCTGGACGATCCGGAAACGAACCAGGGGCACATGCTGCACGCCGCATGGGCGCTGGCGGAACCCGGCGACCCGGCCCATGACGAGGCGGGCTGGTGTGAGACGGGCGGGGACTTCCACCGGACCACACGGACGCTGAACGTGGGCTCCATCGGCGGGCACCGCTTCGTCCACAAGGCACCCGATCCGGATTGGGCAGCCTGACGCTTCCGTCCGCGGGGACGCATGGCCTTCGATGAAGGAATCATAGGAAACAGCCCAATCTGATCCGGAAGCATATGCGAGAGGAGAATGAAGTCCTGTCATGACACTGACTGACATCATCGCCATCGGCTGCGCCGCCATCATGGCCGACGCGGACGGCATGGAACAGCCCTGCGGCGGACCCGTCGTGGCGGTGCGCCGCTGGACCGGCTGCGGGGACGGCGACGGCATCGGCGGCGCCTGCGCCAAGCATGCGGCCGAGCCGGGCGCGGAGCTTATGCCGTTGAAGGACATCCCCGACCGGCCCGCATTGCCGCTCCCGCTCACCTACGAGGACATCGAGGATGGGGACCCCTCCGACCAGCCGCGGGTGGGCGATTACGGCTGGGCCATCCGGGAGAACGCCCACGGCCAGGATGAGACGCCCTTCCATATCGAACGGGACGAAGACACCGGCCTGCCGGTGGCATTGCTGGATACCCGGCTGTACGCGAAGCCGGAGGACGACGTGGACGACGGGCAGTATGTGAGCCTGCTCCAGCTGCACCTCGACGGCTACATCCTGAGCAGGACAGGGCGGAGGACGGACGAAGATGAATAGAGCCGACAAAGTCCTGCTTTGGATAAAGCTGGTTTTGAGCTTGGTCCAACTGGTCGCGGCATTGGCTCTCATCGGGCTGCTCCTCGAACCCCAATTGGCGGACGGAATCGACCGGTTGGAGATCGTTCCGCCGCGGCAAAACCAAAAGGAGTGATGGATCATGGTGGACACGGAGACGATGTCGGGACGCATGAGAGCGGACATGAGACACGTATTCCATGAGACCGGCCGGCTCTGGCCGGTGGCCGACGCGCACGGCGCGACCGTGCTGTTCGGTTCCAAGGACGCCGCCGACCTGTACGCCGCGGAGCATGATGCGGCCGTCGGCGCCCCGATGCCGACGATGAAGGCCGCCGCGCTCTGGAGCGCCGCGCGCATGACCCTGGCCGCCGATGGCGGATTGTACGAGATCACGGCATTGCCCGATGTGGAGCGCCGGACCGACGCCAAGCGCCCGGGTGCGAGGATGAGCGGATTGTCCACGATGGACGTCTTCGCGCGGGCCCCGGAGGACGCGCTCGCCCTCGCCGCCCGCGCGGGCCGTGCCGCCGTCAAGGCGGTCGGAAAGGGCCTCGCCCCGAATCTGGCGATCGGCCGCCTCGTGTACCGCGAACGGCATTGGATGGAAGAGGACTTTTGACACGCAGATACTACGCAGTGCTGACCCGGACGGACATGCCGATCATCCCGTACCATGTCCATGCGTTCGACTCGGCCGTCCGCCGCGACGCCTGGTGCGCGGGTCCGGCCCCGCGCGGCTTCGACGCCCAGCCCGCCACGGCCCACGCCGCCCTGCGGGACATCCGCGCCGACATGCACCTCGACGGCGTGTGGGGCGCCACCGTCGACCAATATCTGGAGCGCCATCCGGAGCGTTGGCACGACGGCGTCCATGACGCCACGATGGCCGATGCGGCCGCGGGCCTGCACGTCTGGTGGCGCTGGTGCGATGTGAACCGCTGGAAGCATGGGACGTGGGCCGTGTACACGCCCATGGATGACCCGGCCGACGCGGCGCTCGCCGTCAGGCTGGGGGAGAGGCTTCGGGAGTTGAAGTCAAACTCCGGCGTCCTGGACAGGATGTTCACCGGCTTCTCCGACCGCCCGCCGGACGGGGAGCGCGCGGATACGGGTTGGGCGCCGCCGACGTCCACGGTCGTCATGGACGATGGACTGAGGGAGCGCATGCGCCACGTCATCGGGGCGCGGACGTGGCAGGAGTTCCTCGACGCGGCGTACAAGCTCGGATTGTTCCAGGGGAACTGACATATGGACATCATCCATCTTCTTGTCGTCTTGGCGGGAATACTTTCCCCCTTCCTGTTCTTGGGCATATTCTTTTACAGCGGACACGCCGAGCGCCGCGCCATCAAACGCGATGAGCGCAAGTACGGCAGGGAGGGCCTCAAAGCGATGCTTGATGTGCCAGCCGGCGAATGCCCGTTCTGCAGCGAAGACGTCCACCTCGGCCTTGAACGGATGGACGGCCAGTACTTCCACGTCATCAAACGCGCATGTCCGAACGGCTGTCTGACCGTGTATCCGATTGCCGTCGGAATGCAGATCCCCGGCCCGTCCGTGGAAGAGGCGCGCGGCAACGCCGTGGAACTCTGGAACCAAGCCGTCAGGACCGTCTCCAATCCGGCCGCCTGTGGCCGCTGCGGCGCCCGACCCGTCTGGTGGGTGCGCCCCGGCGACTACCGGCTGCGCTGCCCGGAATGCGGCAACCGCGGGCCGGATGGCATCCGCGACCTTGCCGCCGCCGCGCGTCTATGGAATGGCGGCCAGGAGGCGCAGAGATGCGCGAAATGCCTCGAGGACAGGCTGAACGCCGCATAGCCCATCGCCGTCATCCCAAGGGCGGGCCGCCGGTCCGCCCTTTCCTTGTGTTCCTAAAGGAGTCCAACCCATGCCCACGCCATCGTCATACCCGCCCGAACCGTCGCTCGACGCCATCGAAGGGCGCGCCACGTTCGACGGGCACGTCGTCCGCCTCGAGCGCTGGGGGCGCGAGGCGGACCGCCGGCGCTGCGCGTACGCCGCCGCGCCCATCGGCTCGGTGCGCGGAGTCCAGGTCATGACCGCGCCGGACGCGGCCTTCCTCGTCATCGACGTCGTCGCTCCGGACGGCAAAGCCACCGGCATACCCACGCGCCCCGGAGCGCTTGCGCGGTCCGTCTGGACGCTCCGCGTGCCCGACCCGGCCAAGGCGGACCGCTTCGCGGGCATGGTGGCCCGCCACGCGCCCGCGGAGGCCGTTCCGTTGGATCGCGCGCCGCGCGCCGACCGGAGGCCCGTGCTCCTGATCGCCGTCGCCGCCATGCTCGCCGCGTCGCTGGCCGTGCTGGGCGGCTGGACCGCCTACGAGGCCGGCCAACCGGAGCCGGTGAGGACGAAAGTCGTCAAACGCACCGTGATCAGGGAGAGGGTCCGCACCGTCACATCATGCCCGACCCCCGCCCCGCCGACGGCGCAGGAGCAGGCTCCGGCCGCGACGACGGAACCGGAGACGGATGCCGCGCCCCAAAGCCAGCCGGCCCAATCCGACGACAGTCAAAGCCAATCGCAATCGACGGACACGGACTCCGGGACGCATGACGACGGGCGGAACCAGACGCAGGAGGGAGAATCGGATGTTTCCGGAGCTGAGGGAAGCCAAGCCGGACAATGAGACCGCCGCGGGCATGCTCGCCCGCGCGGTGCGGCATGATCTGTCAAGCATGGCGCGCGTCAGGGCCGTGACCGGCACCCTGGACCAATGGCTGGCGCCCGTGAGGGGAAGCTCCAAGCCGTTGTTCGCGTTCGAGGGCAAGTCCATCATGTACCGGGTCGACGCCGACGGGGCGCGCAGGGTGCGCCCATGGGCGGGCAAAAACAAGGAGGCGGGTCATGGCGGTCAAAGCCAGGCCATTCGACGTCCAGCATGAGCCGGAGGACAGATACGACATCGGCTGGACCGAGACGCGCTGGCGCCTTGTGGACGAGGACACCGGCGAGATCGTCGACGATGCGCAGGGCTGGGGGTATAAAACGGCGCGGAACGCCTACCGTGCCCATGCCTACAAAAAGCGGCCGAAAAGCCGGCGGCGCAAGGCCGCATCCGTCAAACGCCGCGTGAAACGGCTGATGGACTCCAATCCCGGACTTCACGACGAAATTCTGGCGGACATGGTCTTCGCGGCGAAGGAGGGCGTGGAGTATACGGCGGAGGACCTCTCCCGGCGGCTTGAAGGAATCGACCTCCACGGGCTGACCGCCGCGCGGATCCTGTCCAATCTTTAGGAGGGGAAATGGACGACGAAAGGCGGAATGCCCTGACAGTGGCCCAAATGGCCCGATTGCCGGATTGTTCCGAGGAAGTCGTCATCAATGATACCCGCCTCAGACAGTGCCCACCATCTTTAGAAAGACGATGGGCACTGTCTTTATATCGAAAACTCAGCTATGAGGAGAGACGGACAGGGTTGGAGCGAATCGGGTCACGACGTCGGCCACATCATGGACGGTTTGTATGGAGAATCCTTTCGCATTAAGTATGTCGCCATTGAAAACGGACTTCGGTCGATAAACGTTTCTCTCTCCGTAAGACAGTCCGACATCCCGGACAAGCCCGAGGCAATACCCCATGTCACCCATTCCGAGAAGGAAGACACCTGATGTTATCTCATACACGAGATGCGTGTTTTTCGGATTGATGGCCTCCAGCAGCACCTCTGCCTTCAGGTCGGCGAAATGGTGGTTGTCGGTGAATCCCAGCCTCTTCGCATCCAGATGACGTTTTTGAAGTAGTAGCTCATAGAACACCCCAGGGGAGACCGGTCTCGAATCGTTTTTCGCTCTACGCAGATACAAGCCCGTCAGATGTGGATAACATTCACGATGCCAAGAGATCGCAAAACAAAAACCATCCTTGCAGTAGATGGTCGTCTCACGTCCGACAAGATTAGCCTCATACCATTCGGCACCTTCTCTCGCCCTCGCCAAAAGCTGATTGCCGTTCACTAAGAGGCCTTTCGTAAAAAAAGGGAAAGGCGATGACCAGTCGCCTTTCCCGTCAAATCCAAACCATTCGTTACTGTCGGCTACATGACAAAGCCTCTTGACGAGGATACGCAGTCACACATTCCAATGCTTCGGCCGACTGCTGGCCTACAACGCCCATTCACGTCCGCGCAGGTCAATGCACGGGGATGCGCTCACGGTAGCTGGCTCGGATTCTTTCCAGCCCATGGCCTGACCCGACCGGAAAGTCCAAGCATGGGCCAAAAGCTGTTGCCTGCAATAATATCAACATGGTCGGACTGGGGCGTCTGACACCCCTGTCCACGGACCCGCCGACGTTCTCCCCGGAGGAGGCATGGCGGGGCAAAAGGGAATGCGACCGGCGTCGGAAAGCCTTGGAGGAGATCGTCCGGCTGGGCGAAGGACTGGAATAGGCGACAAGGGCGGGACCAGCCGATGGTCCCGCCCTTGTCGCATTGTCCGCCCAAGGCGGCGGTTTCAGGGGGTTTTGGTGAGAGAGAGAAGACAACCACCGCTCCCGGCGGACGCCTTCATGCTATGCGCGCATCAGACGACGCCAAGCCCACATGGTCGCGCCCGGTGTGGCGACGGCGAGGAACGCCAGATAGAACGTGGTGGTCCAGCCCTGCGATTGGGCGGTGATGGTCGCCGCGAGCAATGCGAGGCAGATGATGGCGTAGACGGCTTTTCCGATGGTCTTCATGGTGGGCTCCTTTTTCTCCGTTGCCCTCGTCATGCGTCCCGGCGCGGCCGCACCGGCGTGCCGACGGCGCGCTCCAGGGTCCAGCCGCGGGAAAGCCTCACGTAGATGATGTTGGCCGGAATGCCGGTTCGCTCCGACCATTCGCGGACGGTCGGGCTTCTGTCCGGCTTCGGGCCGCGCCTTTTCCTCACCGGCGTGCCGACGGCGCGTTCCGGCGTCCAGCCGCGGTTCAGACGATTGGAGATGACGTTGGCCGGAATGCCGGTTCGCTCCGACCATTCGCGTATGGTCAGCCTTTCGCCGCCGATGACGACCCCCTGACGTCCCGTCCCGCGCCTTTTCCTTATCGGCTCGGAGACGGCGCGCTCCGGGGTCCAGCCGATGGACAGCCTTGAGGAGATGACGGCGGTCGGAATGCCGGTGCGTTCGGACCATTCGTGGATGGCGAGCGTCTCGCCGCCCACGGTGACGGTCCTTGCCGTCCGCTTCGACCGCACGGGCCGGGATACCGCGTCCTCCGGCGTCCAGCCGAGCTTGATGCGCTTGCCGATGAGCGTGGCGGGCACGCCGTTCTCCCGTTCCCATTCGCCCGGCGTCAGCGTCCGCCCGAAGGCCGTCACGACCACCGACGCGGCCGCCGGACGGACCGGGACGAGCACCGCGTCCGGGGCCTCCCATCCGTGCTCCAGGCGCCAGACGAGCGTCTCGACGGTCATGCCGCGCCAATGGGCCCATTCCTCCACGGTGCGGGTGCGTCCGCGCACGGTCAGTTCCGTTCTCTTATCCATGATGTGATCCATGCGTCCGGGCGGCATAGCCGAGGCGCATGGCCAATCTGATCATCGCCGGCGGAACCCGCCGGGAACGCTCCAAGACCCTGCTCCAGCGGCTTGAGGGAGGGGGGGGGCCCCCCGTGCGGAAGCGGG
>OCAF01000223.1_pt1 | contig 19098 bp, 17 predicted proteins | sample 1477101 | NCBI WGS metagenome assembly OCAF01 (sample SAMEA2580286, study PRJEB22360) | human gut metagenome | biome: human gut; feature: human-associated habitat; material: faeces | place: Denmark | collected 2008/2010
TCCTCTCGATGGGGAGCCCCCACAGCGCCGGCACGGGGCGGCTGCCGTACCTGGTGATGGAGTTCGTCAAGGGCCAGACGCTGCGTGACGTAATCAAGGCGAACGGCCCGCTCAGCCAGCGAGACGCCGAACAGGTGATGCTCGGCGTGCTCAACGCGCTCGAATACTCGCATCACATGGGCATCGTCCACCGCGACATCAAGCCCGGCAACATCATGATCTCCGAGCAGGGCGTGGTCAAGGTCATGGACTTCGGCATCGCCCGCGCGCTCGACGACTCCGCTGCAACGATGACCCAGTCCCAGGGCGTGGTCGGCACCGCGCAGTACCTCTCGCCCGAGCAGGCTCGCGGCGAGACCGTCGACATGCGCTCCGACCTGTACTCGGCCGGCTGCGTGCTGTATGAGATGCTCACCGGCCGTCCGCCGTTCACCGGCGACTCGGCTGTGGCGATCGCCTATCAGCACGTGTCGGAGGTGGCGACGCCGCCCAGCACGCTCGTGCCCGGCCTGCCGCGCATGTGGGATTCGATCTGCGCGAAGGCGATGGCGAAGGATCGGCAGAACCGTTACGCGACGGCGGCCGAATTCAAGAACGATATCCTGACGTTCATGAACGGCGGCGTGCCGGTCGCGGCGGCGTTCAACCCGCTGACCGATCTGGCCAACGTGAAGGCCCGCAAGGCCGCGGAGCAGCAGGACGGCGGCGCTACCGTGCCGATGAGTGCTGTCGGCGCGGGTCAGCCCACGCAGGCGTACAACCCGGCGACCGGCCAGTTCGAGATGGTGCCTCCGGCGCAGAACCCGAACGAGGCCCTGGCGGTCAAGTCTCGCGCCGAGCAACGCGCGGAGGCGGCCAGGCAGAAGCGCAAGAAGAAGATCATCATCGCGTCGATCATCAGCGGCGTGGTGCTGCTGGCGATCATCTTCGGCGTGATCTACACCATGAGCCGCAAATCCGCCACGGAGATGGGCACCGTGCCCACCATCACGGCGACGATGACCAAGGCGCAGGCGAAGGAGAAGGTTACCTCGGCCGGGTTCAACTTCGTTGAGATGCAGGATTCGGATTCCGGTGAACCCGCCGGCACGTTCACCAAGCAGTCCCCCAAGGGCGACACTCAGGCCGTCAAGGGCTCGGACGTGAAGGTCTGGTTCTCCGTAGGCCCCAAGTCGGTGACCGTGCCCGACCTGAGCGACTACACCCAGGAGGATGCGCGCAACGCGCTGGAGAAACTGGGCTTCAAGGTGTCGTCCGTCACGAAGACCGCCGACAGCGCCACCATCGAGAAGGACAAGGTCGTGAGCACCGACCCGGCCTCCGGCACGTCGCAGCCCAAGGGCACGACGATCACGCTGTACATCTCCTCGGGCATGACCAAGGTGCCGGACGGTCTGGTCGGCCAGCCCAAGGACACGGTGCTGGACAAGCTCTCGTCCATGAAGTTCCTGCCGGTCGTCGAGCAGGAGGCCTCGGACAAGGTGGAGAAGGGCTCGGTGACGCGAGTCAGCCCCGGTTCCGGAGAACTGGTGCTGCAGGGCTCGCAGATCACGGTCTACGTGTCCACCGGCAAGCCGCAGGTCAGCGTGCCCAATCTCCTCGGCAACACGATCGCTGAGGCCAAGGCCACGCTGGGCAGCGACTTCACGCTGAAGGTCACCGGCGACGCGACCGATGATGCGGTCATCGAAACGCAGGATCCCGCGGTCGGCACGCAGGTCGACAAGGGCAGCACCATCTCGGTCACCGCCAAGAAGCCCACCACCGAGGATCCCGACAACAACGGCAACGGCGGCACGACGACAGGTGGGAACTGAACCGCCGGGAATGGCCGTGATTGCCATTGCGGTGTGACCGATCGGCCGCCTGACGGCCGGTAAGCGCAACCGGCAATCGCGGCGGGTCGATCGGCCAGACGGGCGGCCCAGCCGCGCAGTCTACACACATCGGCCCAGAACACATGATGGCCCGTGGCATGAGGAATGCCACGGGCCATCATCGTTGTCATGCGCGTCACGCGTCACGCGCGGCGCCACACACACGTGCGTGTCAGCGGTTGACCTTGGGCTGCAGACCGATGGACTTGGCCACGGCGTTGGTCTGCCCGCAGACGGCGAGCCAGTTGGCGAGCAGCCGGTAGCCGTCCTGCGTCATCACCGATTCAGGATGGAACTGCACCGCATACATCGGCAACGACCGGTGCTTGATGCCCTGAACGATATGGTCATCCTTCGTCCACGCCGTCACGACCAGGTCATCAGGCACGGTGTCGGGCTCGACGGCCAGCGAATGATATCGGGTCGCGGTCATCGGATTGGCAACACCGGCGAAGATCTCATCATCGATATGCTCGACGAGACTGGTTTTGCCGTGCATGATGGTGGGCGCGTGGCTGACCGTGCAGCCGAACACCTCGGCGAGCGCCTGCAGGCCGAGGCACACACCGAACATGGGCTTGCCGAGCTTGGCACATAGCCGAATAACGTCCTCGCTGGCCCCAGAATCCGCCGGAGCGCCCGGACCGGGGGAAATAAGCACACCGTCATATTCGTCCAGCACAGAGGCATCTGAGGGGTCTATTGCGTCGTTGCGCACCACATCGACCGTCGCTCCCAAGGTTTTCAGATATCCAACGATGGTGTATACGAACGAATCGTAATTGTCCACCACCACAATGCGTGCCGAATCCGTCATGACGCTCCTCGTCTCGTTCTGATTATGGGATGGCACCGGCGAGCGCCGACCGCCATCCCATACGTTCCCATTATCGCCGCCAACCGGCCATGCCGCTAATCGACCGCGTAATTCGACATGCTTTGCAGGATGGGGATGTTGCTTGCCGCCCATGGGCACGCCCACTGAATCAGCACCACGCTGACGATGAACAGCAGCAGTATCAGCAGCGCCCACCTGATTACCAGCGGACCGGGCTGGTGACGCAGCAGCCATCCGTAGATGCTCGCGTCCGGACGGCGGCGCTTGCCGGCGCGAATCTCGCGCAGCACCGGGTACCGCCAGGCCACCAGGGCCGCGATGTACAGCACCAGGTACGCCACCAGCGCCCACAGCACGATGGGCTGCAGCGTGCCCAGCTTGGACACGAACGACTGGCTCGTGTTGCTGCTGGAGAACGCCACCTTCGCCGAGTTCGACGACGTGGCGAGCTCCTGCGGCACGCCATCCGAGACCTTAGCCCAATAGCTCAGCTCGCCGTAGCTGATCCAACGAAGCGTGGCCGTGGTGTATTTCGGCTCGCACGTGGTCAGTGTGATCATGCGCTTGCTGGGAGGCGTGTTGAGATCCTCCGGGTTAGCGGCGATGACCTCGGAGTGCTCCGGGGTGACGATCTTGTATGTCGTGTACTTGTACACGTACCAGTAGTCCTTGGTACGCACGATGATCGCGTCGCCCTCCTGCAGCAGGTCGACGTCTCCCAGCGGTCGACCGTAGCCGTTGCGGTGGCCGGCGACCGCGAAATTGCCGACTGAACCGGGCATCTGCGTGGACGGATAATGTCCCAGACCATGCAGCGACAATTCGGCCTCGTCCGTGCCTTCGACCACGTTACGCACCCACCCCTGGCCGAACCGGGGCACGTACACCTGCGCGATGAGCTCGCCATCGCTTGCGCTCGTCGGCTGGACCGGCACGTCGCCGCTTTGCGCCTTGGCGACCTTCGAGCTGTCGCCGCCGGCCGGATCGGACCATGACGCCGACTGGCGGGTCTCGACCTGCGTGTGCTCGGACTGGACGCCGGTCCACCACATCTGCCATACCACGTACAGCGCGCAGACGGCCGCCAGCGTCATCAGCACCTCGCCGAGGATCCCCAGCACCGACCACAGAACGCTGCGCTTGGCCGCCGGCTGCGCGAGGCCGCGCCGGGCGTTCGGATCGGGCATCGGCACCGGAGGCAGCGCCATGGTCACTTCCCCGGCGTACTCCGGTTCAGCAGGGGCAGGCGCCTCGAAATCCTGAAAATCGCCTTGAATCTGTTGAGAGTTGCGCGAATGCTTCATTCCTCGCTCCCGTCCTTGACCACGGACGCATACCGCAACGGCTGCAGCGTCGCCGCAGACTGCCCGAACACGAGATCGTCCTTTTTTTCCACTTTCCAGCCCAATCCGAATGCGCTGACATACTCTTTATACAACTTGACCGCGTTCGAGTCGTCCAAAGCCCGAATCATGGCATCTGTGGGGCCGATCGCCGACACGGTGAACGGCGGCGAGTATTTCTTGCCCTGTAATAGAAGCACATTCCCTTGGCAGATCACTGCGGAATTGAACAACACGCGCTGGTCCATGATCATCATCGACTCCGCGCCGCCCGCCCACAGGGCGTTGACAACAGCCTCCACATCCTCCTGATGCACGACGTAATCGTTGATGTTCGCGGCCGAGCCCGAGCTGTCCACCATGTTCTCCCACAACGGGGAGTCGTTCAGGGTCACGGTGATGCCGGGACCGTGCACCGCCGGCAGTATGGTGCCGGAGCCCGCGTCCTCGGTGTCGCTGGGCTTGGGGTCGCTCGTGCCCGAGGGCTGCTCGGAGGAGCCACTGTTGTTGGCGAAATCCTTCAGCGTGTTGATCTGCGCGCTCAGGTCGGTGATGTCCTTCTGCAGCTGGTCGACATGCTCCACGCGCTGCTCCACCAGGTCCGCCGTGTCGGAAGTGACCGTTGCCGTGCGGTTCACGCGCACGTTCGTCACCAGCAGATACCCGGAAAAAGCCACGATCAGGCACACCGCGAAGCCGCCGAGCCACGTGCGCCGGGCGGCGTGCCTGCTGGTGTGTCTGGCCATGATTCCTCCCAGTGTGTTCAACTTTCGAGTGTAACCGCTATTATGTTTTTTTAGCCTATTGAATGGAGACTACGCTTATGGCTGACACAGAGCTGCACGAAACCGACTCGGAAGACCAGAAGGACTGGCAGGCCGAGACCGACGCCGACGTCAAGGACACGGACACCAACGAGACCGACGAGGCCGATGACGATTACGGCGTCTCCATGGACAAGGTGCAGGCGGTGCTCAACGCCACCGCCGACAAGTCAGAGATGACCCCGCAGATGCAGCGCATGATGTCGCGGCAGGCGGAGAACACGCGCCGCGTCGAGGAGACCATCAAGGGCACCAAGTCGAACCCGCGCTGGTTCGTCCCGCTGTTCTGCGCGCTGATGATCATCGGCCTGATCTGGGCCGTGGTCTACTACCTGTCGCCGAACGGCACGTGGCCGATCCCGGGTATCGGTGCTTGGAACCTGGCAATCGCCTTCGCGATCATTATGGTCGGATTCATCATGACGATGTGGTGGCGCTGAGCGGCGAGATCCCCTCGCGGCAGCCAGCTCCATATCGACGGTAAGCGACGTTACGGTTTGGCGGTGGCGCGGCATGGTGCTGCGCCACCGCCAAACTGTGTTGTTGTCATACCCTTTTCGCGGTTTCACTGCTTCACGGTGCGGACGATGACATGACGGCCATCGACGGACGTCGTGCCGAACAGATACACATCGCCGCCGTCTGCCAGCTTGAGTTTCCTGCGCAGCTGGACAGCGGTCAACGGGAAGTTGCGCACTGCGATATTCGCCCTGTCGACGCCCGCTAGAGCCCGTTTCAGCTCTTTTTTGCCCATACCCGCGATGGTTTCAATGACAAATCCCCGGCCGGGAAACTGCGGCGCCGGCGTGCCCGATATCAGCAGGTGGCTGTTCGGGCCGATCTGGCGCATACCATAATGGTCCTCCAGCAGCGCGAAACAGCCGCCCTTCATCAGCGAAGCGTTCGGCTCGTACAGATACCTGGGCTGTTCCGGAGCGGCGTGTGACGGCTCTGCAGACCCGCCCTGACTGCCTTTTTCTCCTGCGGAGGCGAGGACCACGCCGTCAGAATCCGCGCCGGTCTTCATGTCATGGACGTATCCGAATACGTCGCCATCGTTGACGCAGATCACGCGTACGGCGTCGTGCGAACCGCGGTCGAGCACCAGCAGCAGTTCCTTGCATTCGTTGCCTGTGGAGACGATATGCACTTCGCCGACCGAACCGTTGAAGTCCGCAACCGTCTTTCGCCAATCCAGCATCGGAGACAGCTTGACCATGACGTGCGGCGAGACGGCCAGCAGACGGTCTTTCAGCGCGAGTACGTCCGGCGTGCAGTCGGCGATGGCATAGGTTCGGCCGCCATGCGCGTCACGTCGCGCGGGGTCGAGGTAGATCAGCGCGATGGGAACGGCTGTAGCTGAATCGACTGCGGCCGAGTCTGCGGAGGCGGCGCGGGCGTCAACGACGCCGCGCAGCCAATCCTCCGCATCGCCGTTGATCACATCCATGTGCGGGAGTCCCAGCGCCCGGAAATTATGAGCCGCGAGCTCGCACAGGTGAGGCTGGCGCTCCACATAGACCGCCCGGCTGAATCCACGCGCGATATACGAGCAATCGACGCCGAATCCGCCGGTCAGGTCGACCATCGCACCGCCGGCGCCCGCTACGCGCCTTGCGATGCCGGCCTTGTACTGCGCGGCGAACTGGGAAGAGCACTGTTCCATGGAGATGTGCGGCGGATAGACGATGCCGTCGGTCTCAGCCCATTGCGGCAGCTTGCGGCACGCAGTCTGCCAGCCGGCGATCTGGTCGAGCGCGAATGGCAGGTCAAGCCCGTCCACGCGTTTGGCGCTGAGCGCCAGGTCGCGCACATCCTGATTGCGGTGCGCCGCAATGAACCGACTGGTCTGAGACGAAATATCCATAGTGTCATGGTATCCCGGCAACGTCATCGCGCCCTGGCTTCGAGACCCGTAACGGATGCTCCGCAAATCAAGTTGTGCACTGTCTATCCACCGGTTTTCCCCATGTTATCCACATTATTCACATACTTATACACAATTGTGGATAACTCTTATTCGCATTGTGCACATTGTCCACAATGTGTCAAAACCCAGTATCTCCAACATTGTTAGAGCTCACACGGACTTATTCACCATAGTTATCCACGAGTTATACCCAACTTATACCCAAGTTGTCCACAAAGTTCTCCACATCATGTGGAAAACTACACGCATGTAATTCACATTGGTGCGACGCCTCCACCCCGAGCCATTCTCCAGTGCCCCGCCCACCCCACAAAAGTCCCATCACAAGCTCGGGGGTGGCGACGTTTTGTTGGACTTCGTTGTCTGTATGGTTGTCTGGCAGGTTATCACATGTGTTCAGCCGACGAGCCCCGGCTTGATGCGCCTGTCCATGATGCTCATCCCGTACTCGGTCTTGATGCGTTCGTCGCGGTACCATGTCATGTACTCGTCGAGCATCGTCGGCGAACCCGTCGACCGTGACGCACGTGAAGTCGCGCTTGTGGAAGAACTCCTGCTTGAGATGGCCGAAGAACCCCTCCACGGCCGCGTTGCCCGGGCTGCAGCCCTTCGCGCTCATCGAGCGGGTCAGCCCGTGGCCCTTGCAGATGCGTATCCATTCCGGCCACCGGTAGTGGCAGCCGCGGTCCGAGTGGATGACGGGCGCCTCGCCGATCTCACCCCTGTACGAGGAGTAGCGCCTCGCGCTCCTGGACACGGGCACGAGCCCGTGCCGGGCCATCAGGCGCATGACCCGTTTGGCGGACACGACGACGCCCGCGCCCCTCAATTCCAGGTGGACGCGCCTGTACCCGTAACGGCGCCTGCTGTTCTCGAACACGCCGCGCCAGGTGGGACTTTCACCGGGTAAGAGGCCAATCACATGATGTACGTCAGAGCTGGATTGCTCAGATTACAGACCAGCACGCCTGCCACGATCAGCGCCAACACCACCGCCCCGTACACCATCGTCCGGAACGTCAGGCTCTTGCCACGCAACGCGTGCACGCCGGAAATCAGCAGCCACGTGAATACGCCGCCGACGATGAACCCGCCTACATGAGCCTGCCATGCGATGCCGCCCACCAGGAACGGCATCAGGAAGTTGACCGCCATCCAGACCAGCATCGAACGGATATCCTCTCCGATGCGCCGGTACACAACCAGCATCGCCGCGAACAGGCCGAACAACGCGCCGGACGCGCCATAGGCACCACCAAGCCACCCGGTGCCACCCGGCCACAGCGCGGCCCAGGACATCAGCCCAAGACCGCCGCCCAAACCGGAAAGCACGTACAGCGCGAGAAACGGCCAATGCCCCATCATCTTCTCCAGCACCGGCCCCACGCTCCACAACGCCAGCATGTTGAACAGGATATGCAGCACCGACTTCGGCGAATGCAGAAACATCGACGTGAGGAACATCCACGGTTGTGCGACCGCCGTCATCGGGTCGAACCGGCCGTAATAGATCATGGTTGCGAGTCCAAGAGGCCAGAACAGGCTGAACACCATCTCGACAACCCACACGGCGACGCACGCGATGATGATCGCGCTGGTGAACACGGGGCCGTTCGACCGCCACTGATATTGAATCGCACGCTTGGAGAACAGGTTGTGCGCCGACGGCGCACCGGGAAACAAACTGAATCGGCCATTACTCATGTCATCTACTGTAGCGGAATCGCATCTCCTCGCCGGACGGTGAAACAACACGCTCCCGGCTCGTCGTGCGCACCGCCGGCAAAGCAAAAGCATTCCCGCACGCAATCGCCACATTTTTGGAATTAAGATGGAACCCAGAGTTGGTTTTGAACGGGCAAGCCAACCAGGATTGGGAAAGGAGCCGTCATGGAGAACAAGTCTTCAAACGGTTGGAAGTTCTTTGCGTTGTTCTTTGGTGCGCTGCTGGCCGCCGTGGTTGGTCTGTACATCTACAAGCAGCAGAACCCGGATTATGATCCGTGGGAGGAGCCTTGGGAGAACAGCTCGTCCCCGGTCGACCTTGGCCTGACCAAGGACGCCGACAAGGGCGACGCCGATGAGGCCGAAGCAGCCCCGGAAGCCGCCTGAGTTCATCTAACAGTCAATCGTCGTAGGCACACATGTGTCCGCGAAAAGAGCCTGTCTGCATTTCGCAGGCAGGCTCTTCTCGCATGCTGTGCCGCATTGGGGCTCTCAAAACTCGCAGTTATAGACCATTTTCAGCAAGTATTGCGGTGTATCTGCGAGTTTTGAGAGCCCCAATGCGGCAGACAAGGGCTCTGGATGGCTCACTGCATGGCGATTCCAACTTTGCCCCTCTTCGTCGAGACATGCCCCACCGCCGCCACGATCGAAAAACGGCAGCAACGTATGCGGTGCCGGCAAGCTCAAAGCATCGTATTCGCAAAGCAAGACGCCGGTTCCGAACCTATGCGATGGCAATACCGACACCGCGTGGGGCGACTGGCAGTCCAAGGGCAGTGTGAAGCCCGAGCCTTGGGTGAGCTGGACGTTCGATGAGGCGAAGACCTTGGATTACGATCTTCCCGGATCGTTGAACATCGAGACTCAGGCGTATCCGCGTCGTTCACGGTCGCGATCGCGTCGAATGGTGACCAGCAGCCGACCACGCCGAGCAAGCCCGGTGATGGCGATGCTTGCAAGCGACTTCCTGCTGCTAATCGCCGCAGTCGCCGTGTTCGCCATTCGCCGCGCTGCGCAGTGATGTAAAACGTGATTCGCTCCCGCCAACGGGGGCGAATCACGTTACACGCCGTCAGTCGGCAAGCGGGCGCAGCCCGTTGGACTGATTACGTGTGCGTCCTCTAGGCGCACCGAAGGAAACGGTACAAAGGTACCGCGACTGAGGAGCAACGACGAGGACGCTCCGCAATCAGGCCAACGGGGAGGTGTGCCAGATGTTGTCGAGATAATCCTGGATCGACCTGTCGGAGCTGAAGTAGCCCGAGTTCGCGACGTTGAGGACGGCCTTGCGGTTCCACTCGAGGGGGTCGCGGTAGAGGGCTTCGATCTCACTTTGGATGCTGGAGTAGGCGGTGAAGTCCGCGAGGGTCATGAACCAGTCCTTGGTGAGCCAGTCGGCGACGAGGGGGGCGTAGGTGTTGCGGTCACCGTTGGAGAAGGTGCCGTCGGAGACCATGTCGATGGCGGCCTTCAGGCGGGGGTCGGCCTCGTAGTACTTGGCCGGCGAGTAGCCATCTTCGTAGAGCTTGTCGACCTCGTCGACGGTCATGCCGAAGAGGAAGAAGTTCTCGGCGCCGACACGCTCACGGATTTCGACGTTCGCACCGTCCAACGTACCGACGGTGAGGGCGCCGTTGAGGGCGAACTTCATGTTGCCGGTGCCGGACGCCTCCTTGCCGGCCTGGGAGATTTGCTCGTCGAGGTCGGTGGCTGGGATGAGGTGCTGGGCGAGGCGGACGTTGTAGTTCCAGGGGAAGAAGACGTGCAGCTTGCCCTTGACGTCGGGGTCGTTGTTGACGACGCGGGCGACGTTGTTGATGAGCTGGATGGTCATCTTGGCGAGGTAGTAGCCCGGGGCGGACTTGGCGCCGAAGATGACGGTGCGGGGAAGCACGTCGTCGGCGGAGACGCGACCGGACTTGATGTCGGCGTACTTGGCGATCAGCGCGAGGATCTTGAGGGACTGGCGCTTGTACTCGTGCAGGCGCTTGACCATGGTGTTGAACATGGTGTTGGGGTCGAGGTCGAAGCCGTATTCGCGCTTGGCGTAGGCGGTGAAGTCCTCCTTGTTGGCCTGCTTGACGGCGGCGAACTTCTTGACGAATTCGTCGTCCTTGGCGAGGGGTTCGAGGCCCTTGAGCAGTTCGAGGTCGCTCAGCCACTTGTCGGTGCCGAGGCCTTCGGTGATGAGGGCGGACAGGCGCGGGTTGGCGAGGCGGATGAAGCGACGGGGGGTGACGCCGTTGGTGACGTTGGTGAACTTGTCGCCGTAGAGGTCGGAGAAGTCACGAAGGGTGACGTCCTTGAGCAGTTCGGAGTGCAGTTCGGCGACGCCGTTGACGTGGGAGCCACCGGCGGTGGCAAGGTATGCCATGCGGACCTTGGGGTTCTCCTCGTCGGTGACGATGCGCATGCGCTCGATCTTGGCCTTGTCACGGGTCTTGGTCTTGAGTTCGGCGAGGAAGTGCTCGTTGATCTCGTTGATGATTTCCATGTGGCGAGGCAGCAGTTCGGAGATCAGCTTGGCCGGCCAGACTTCCAGCGCCTCGGGCAGCAGGGTGTGGCAGGTGTAGTTGAAGGTCTTGGTGGTGATGGACCAGGCGGTGTCCCAGTCGTAGCCGTACTCGTCGATGAGGATGCGCATGAGCTCGGGGATGCCGATGACGGGGTGGGTGTCGTTGAGCTGGAAGGTGATCTTGCTCGGGAAGGTGGTCAGGTCGGGCTTGCTCTGGCCGGGGTAGAACACGCGGATGGCGTCGTGCAGGGACGCGGCCACGAAGAAGTACTGCTGTTCGAGACGCAGCGCCTTGCCCTGCGGGGTGGAATCCTCCGGGTAGAGAATCTTGGAGATGTTCTCGGCCTTGACCTGCGGCTTGACGGCGTCGAGGTATTCGGACTTGTTGAAGGTGAGCAGGTCGAATTCGTCGTAGCTCTTGGCGCTCCACAGGCGCAGCGTGTTGACGCGGCCGGATGCGTAGCCGGGGACCATGTAGTCGACGGGCACGGCGCGCACGGACCAGGCCGGCTTCCAGACCTTCTTGCCGTTCTCTTCGACGACTTCGCCGCCGAAGGAGACCTTCTGGGAACGGTTGTAGTCGATGTGGCCCCAGGGCTCTTCGTTGGTCAGCCAGTAGTCAGGCTTCTCGATCTGCTTGCCGTCCTTGTCGAAGGCCTGCTCGAAGATGCCGTACTTATACTGGATGCCGTAGCCGAACGCGGGTACGCCGAGGGATGCGAGCGAGTCGATGAAGCAGGCGGCGAGACGGCCGAGGCCGCCGTTGCCGAGGCCCGGCTCGTGTTCGACGTCGATGACGTCCTGCGGCTCGAAGCCCAGGTCCTTGACGGCTTCGTCGAACTGGTCGATCATGCCGGCGTTGAGCAGTGCGTTACGCAGCTGCTTGCCCATGAGGAACTCGGCGGACAGGTATCCGACGGCCTTGGTGTTGCCATTGACCATGTCCTGCTGGGTCTTGAACCATGCGTCCTGCAGGTAGTGGCGGACCACCAGCGAGGAGGCGACGTACACGTCGGCGGGGGTGGCCTGCTCGACGGTGACGCCTTGGCTGTACTTCAGCTGTTCGCGGATGCCGTCCGCGAACTCGGCGGTCGTGACAGGCGACTTGGGTGCAGTGATTTCAGTCATGTCTGACTCTCTTTCCGGATTATGCTTCCTGTGTTATTATGCGACGGCTTGGTGACCACGCCAATAAGTTCCGGTGAACGCTGCGTAACGTTATGCAATCGTTTGCAGAAACATGAAATATCATACAGGATTTGCCATAAATACACCAAATCGGCTATATATCAACCACATTTTGAGACGACAGAAAACGTTGCCACGTTGGAAAACAACGTATTGCAACACCTGATGCAAGCCCGATGAAACACTCTTGCAAAAACGCAAAGCATCCGAAACCGCACCGAGAACCGCCGGCCGATGCGAAAAGGCAATCGTCACCCCTAGAGGCACAATGGAGTCATGGCCGCAATTCGAGAACGAGACATACCCGCGGGCGAGCGCGCGTGGCAGCAGTGGAACGACGCAGCGCAGCGACTGCGCGAGGACGGGGCGGACTCGGAGTCCCTGATGCCGGCGCTGCCCCGACCGACATGGGCGATGGCGGTGCGATACACCTTATATCTGCTGGAGCGCAAGGCGCCCGGCCCCGGCGTGGAAGTGCGAGTCGCACCATGGGGAGCCGTGAAGATCCTGGATGGCCCGGCGTCCGACCCGCACAATCTCACACCGCCCGATGTCATCGAGCTCGACCCCGAGGTGTGGCTCCGTCTCGCCGCCGGCATCACCACATGGTCCCAAGAGAAGGACGCGGGGCGCATCACCGCCGTCGGCGAGCGCGACGACCTGAGCGACCTGCTGCCGCTCTGACCGGTCGCGGGCGCCCGTACTTACCGGCCTTCCGGCATGGGCGGCACCGTCGGGCTGCCGCCCATGCCGACGCACGACAATGCATCTGCCACCCGCGGCGCCTACTCCTTGACGTAATACTGCGCCTGCGCATGCCACAACTCGTAGTACTTGCCGTTTTCGTCGGCCACGAGCTGGTCGTGCGTGCCATACTGGACGATCGCGCCATGGTCGAACACGGCGATGTCGTCGCAGAACTTGCACGACGACAACCGGTGGCTGATATACACGGCCGTCTTGTCGCCGGCGATGGCGATCTTCTGCGCCTCGCCGCCCGAGACTTCCACGCCGTTCTTGTCGAGCTCCTTGTACAGGGGCGTGTCAAGTCCGTCCGGCAGCGTCTTCAACCGGTCGCCGAAGTCGGCCTTACTCAGGCAGTCCATCACGCGCTCTCGGTCGTAGTGCGCCGCTGGAGGCACCAGGATTTCGGCTGCTGGCGGGTCGAACTGGTCGCCGACATGCCGCGGGTGGACTGCCCGAAGTGCGGCGTCGTGGTCGCCCGGGTGCCGTGGGCCGAGCCGGGCAGCCGGTTCACGCGCGACTTCGAGTCGGAGTGCGCGTGGCCGGTGAGCGTCGCGAACCAGAAGACGGTCGGCGGTTTCCCGCATATCGTATGGAGGACCGCGGGATACATCGCCCGCCGGGTCGCCGAACGGCTCGGAACGGCGATGCCCTCGCCGTTCGACGGCCTCGCCACGATCGGCGTGGCTACACAATGTATTAGACAGTCCGATGAGGGACGAATGGCATGAGATTGGAGGCCGACGATGGCCGGCCCGAAACATCCCCCGCCACTACGACGAGGCGTTCAAACGGCAGATCGTGCAGTCGTGCGAGAGCGGCAAGCCATCCCGGGAGATCAGGGCCGAGTACGACATCGCGCGATCGACCCCGCGGTGCCGGTATTCGCACGAAGGCAGGCGTGATACGGGCCAACACCGCCCGCTACCCGATATCAGCGCGATGCAGGATGCCGGGCGTTCCCCGCTCCACCTACTACTGGATGACCGGGCATCCCGGGACGGAGCGTGCGGATTGTGTTTCTGCAAGTTGGTGTCCACAGTATGGGCACTTTTTCAGCAGCGTAGGCGGCTGGTTTCCAGCAGAAACTGCGCCGTCGGAACCCGCCGCCCTTTTCTTCCCGGCTATCTGGTCATGAGGGCGTGCTCGCTACGGTAGGAGCCTCCTCGAATCCGGTGAGCCTTCCGTGGTGCACGGTGCGGTCGATCAACGCGGCGGCCATGTTCTTGTCGCCGAGCACGCGCCCCAGCCGGAGAACCCGATGTTCGTGGCGTGGATGACGCTCCGGGTCTCGTGGGAATCCGATATGACCTGGAACAGGAGCCCGGAGCCCTCCTCGTCGATCGGCATGTAGCCGAACTCGTCGATGACCGGGAGCCTCGCCCTGGCGATCTGCCGGAGCTCCGCGTCGAGCCGCCCCCGTTTCGCGCGGCGCAGCCGCATGAGCAGCCCGGTCGCGGTGAAGAACCCGACCGGTATCGCGCGCATGCACGCGAGCCTGCCCAACGCGACCGCGAGATGCGTCTTGCCGGTGCCGACGGGCCCGTAGAGCACGAGATTGAATTGACACGCCATTCTGGACTACTTCAATTTGGCAAAACACACATCAGCACGGTGTACACCACCCAGGTCAGGGAACACGGCATGCTTCCCTCGACCGGCACGGTCGGCGACTCGTACGACAACGCCATGGCCGAAAGCGTCAACGGCGCATACAAGACCGAGCTGGTGTGGCGGCGCAAGCCATTCGCCGACTTGGCCGAGCCAGAATTGGCGACGTTCCGGTGGGTCTCGTGGTGGAACTCGAAGCGTCTCCACCAGTCGCTGGGCTGCAGGACACCGGAACAGATCGAAACCGAGTATCATGCAAACCAAGCGGCACAAGCCGTCTCACAATAAAAGGGGAACAGAAATCAGGCCACTTCAGGCAGCCTCATCGCGCTCGTCATGCTCCGCTGCGACGGACTCGACATACACCTACCACAACCAAGAACCTAACCCACGAAAACAGCAGAAGCCCCTCAACTCTTCAATTCCACTACAAAGGTCACATCACGGCATACGCACGCCGACGCGCGTATGCGTGCACGACTCCAGCAACGAGCCGTACCCGCCGTTAGATGGCAGGCTTCAGTATCGTGACGCCATGCGTTAGCGTCACCATGCAACGATAGGAACACACTATTCAATAGTGCATCATGAAAGCGTGACGTTGCCCTTGCGCAGGTGCCGTAAGACTCCGCGGACAAAGCAATGAGGCTTCCCCCGTGAGAAGGGAAGCCTCATATTCCATTCATTCTATTCAGCGATGATGACGCCGAATCACCGATCATCCTTTGGGAACAGCGCGTCGAAGGCATGTTCCATCACGGACTTACGGCGGATCACACCGACGAGTCTGCCATCACCATCCACCACCGGCAGTTTCTTGAACTGCTTCTTGGCGAGGATTCGGGCCACCTCTCCAACATGCTGGTCGGGCGTGGCGGCAACGACCTTACGCGTGGCGATGTCCATCACCTTCTTGCCGGAGAGCGCCTGCACCTTGGAGGCCACGGTTTCGTCGTCGAACACCACCATCGTCGAACCGGTGCCGGTGGAAACCGTACGGGATTCATAGGTGGCAATCGATTTCATGACATCGCCGTCGCTGACGAAGCCGACGAGCCTGCCATCGCCGTTCACCACGGGAAGGCTGGAAACGTTGAGGCGGATGAACTCGCGCACCACATGCGTGATGTCATCGCTGTCCAGGCAGCTGTAGGGCTGATCGTCCATGATTCCGCCGATGGACTGTTCCTGGGCCTGCTTGAACAGGGAGGCGGCGGGGGCCACGTATGCGCCGGCGTAGTGATGCTCGGCGGGCTGGCCTTCAGTGGTTTCGGCCGCGACTTCGGCGGAGGCTTGCGCCTCGTAGGCCTTGGCGTTGCGTGCGGCCTTCTCCTTGGCACGGCTGGTGACGGTGAAGATGCAGATGATCAGGGCGACCAGCGAGATGGCGGCGCACAGCAGGTAGGAGAACGCGATGCCGCTGGCCGTGGCGGACTTCACACCCTGGGACATGTGCGAGGCGGTCACGGATGTTTCTGCGGTGACCAGAAGCGAGGTCGCAATGGCTGCCGCGATCTGGCGGCCGGTGTTGGCGATGGCGTTGCCATGGGCGATCATGTCGTTCGGCAAAGCGTTGACGCCCCAAGTGTTGATCGGCATGTTGGCGATAGCCTGACCAGATGCCTGCAATGCGCAGAACACGGCGACAAACAGCACTGATGTCTTGGTGTTGATGGTGCCGAGAAGACCAAGAGAGATGGTCATGAGCGCAAGGCCGCCGATGCCCACGCCGCGCGGGCCGAATTTGTCGAATGCGGCACCGGCGACCGGACTCAGGATGATGCCGACCGCCGCGGCGGGCAGCATGACCATGCCGGTGACGGTGGCGGATTGGCCGAGCACATTCTGGATGAAGATAGGCAACGTCACGTTGGTTGCGGCGACTGCGGCGTTGATCAGAGTGACCAGAATCGCGGAGTTGCGGAAGTTGCGGGTGGCAAGGGTGTCAACGCGCAACAATGGCTCATCGAGCTTGACTTGCTTGTATACGAATGCGACGAAGGCCACAAGACCAACGACGATTGAGGTAATGACGACCGGACTGGCCCATCCCATCGTGGAAGCGGACGAGAAGCCATAGAGCAGGCCACCGAACGCGATGGTCGAAAGGATCACGGACAGGACGTTGAGCTTTGGGTTCTTCAACTCGCTGACGTTCTTGAGCATCATCGTGCCTCCGACAAGGATGACCAGTGCCACGACTGCAATGCCAATGAACATCAGGCGCCATCCGAAACTGTCAATCACCAGACCACCGACAACCGGGCCGATAGCCGGGCCGGCGGCCATGACGATACCGGCCATGCCCATGGCGGTGCCGCGCTTATCCGGCGGATAGACGAGCATCGGCACTACGGCGACCAATGGCAACAGCACGCCGGAGCCGGCGGATTGCAATACGCGTCCGATGAGCAACAGCACGAAATTCGGCGCAACGGCACACAGCAGTGTGCCGATCATGAAAGTGGCAAGGGCTCCGGCGAAGAGCTTTCGGGTGGAGAATTTATCAATCAGATAGCCTGAAATCGGCACCATGATGCCCGAGACCAGCATGTAGACGCTGGTCACCCACTGCACGGTGCCGGTGGTGATATTGAAATCACGCATCAGTGCCGGCAAGGCCGGTGACATGACGGTCTGGTTGAGCAGCGCGATGAACGAGCCGACGACGATCACGCCCACGACGATGAATCGGGCGTGCGAATCAATAGGCTTTACGGAACTGGCGGCGGACCCGGATTCCGCGGTTTTCTGTGAGGTCACAGCATTTCCTTCTGTTGGTAACGGCATGTGTGGGCGATCCGGCCTCATACTTGTGTCAAGATGCGGGGACACCGATGAGTCCGGGGTAAAGGAAAAGCCGCCATCCGTTCCGCATTCATATACGGCAAACGATTCGCGGCTTTGCGTAAGTTGATGGCTATGGTGAGCGATTCATGCGACGTCGACTGCGGATGGGCCATCGGTACATCCCGGCATAAGGCGTGTCCCCGCTACACCAGCATCGAGAATAGGGCCATTTGTGGATTGGCAAACAGAATATTGCCGACGAACGACCCACGGCAGGCGTGTGCGATGAACATCGCGTAGCGATACAGGTTCATGGCATCTCCTTGATGGGTCTTCGTACGGCAGACATCGAGAAGCCTATCATCATTCAGATCGACGGTGAAACCCACGCATGCCCGACAATACACAAAATCTTTACAAAAGGATTGGGCTTACCGCATACGATCCGCCTGGGTAGCGGTCCGAGGATGAATCAGGGGCGAGCCAAGGGTTGCGTCTCGTGTTTCCGTCATGATGTCTGGCAAAATAGTGAAGCCGGACATGCGAGGCATCGACCGGAATCGGAAAGGGGCAAATCATGCGAGTTCTCGGCAATATCCTGTGGATCATTCTTGGTGGGTTGGCCATCGCAATCGGATGGGCATTGGTGGGACTGATTCTATGCATCTCCATCATCGGCATCCCGCTCGGCATTCAAGCGTTCAAGATGGCCAAGCTTGCGCTCTGGCCATTCGGAGCGGAAATCGCCAACCTGTAGATTCCAAATACTACAAAGCCGCCAAAGCAACCCTTGACGAGGCGGTCACCGACGTCAACAATTGGATTGACCAGCAAGCCGCCAAGGCCGAATAATAAAACACACATTATGCTGCTGCAGCAGCCAGTCCTTGCAGAACAATGTCATGACAAAGGCCCGAGAAGACGACTTCTCAGGCCTTATCCGCGCCGCTCCTCAGTCGCTTGTAGCGACAGCTCCCCTCAAAGAGGGGAGCCAGAGAAACACTTACTTCGAGATGTTGAACTTGAACTCGGCGTCTTACCGGTCTTCTTCGTCCTGCCTTGCCGCGGATATTCAATCGCATCGCAGGGTTGCATAGCCATAAAGCGATTCCACAAACTGGCTTATAGATGGCAGATTCGGAAGGCTGACCGGAGGCATCTCGCCTATGTATGGCAGTTCATTCCAGAAAGACCGCAGTTAGAGGGTACACAATTACCCCCTAACCGGTCTGTCACAAAAACGAGCTGCCACATATAAGCGAAATACGTCCGGACGAACGCCAGAATCTGCCATATATAAGACCACCTGCCAGAAATCTAATTCAAGCCGATCAGCAAACCACCATTACATTACCCTTGATTTGGTGTACATACAACACCTTAGTTATCCTTGATTTGGTGTATAAATAGCACTTCGCCTACCCTTGATTTGGTGTATAATTAAGCATGTTATTACCCTTGATTTGGTGTATCTACGGCGGTGAGACATGGAAACTTTCGAACGAAAAGCGTACGAAAAACTGGCTTCCTGGAAGGATTCTTCCCAAGGAAGCACAGCCCTGCTCATCGAGGGCGCATGGCGCGTCGGGAAAAGCACCATCGCGGAGGAATTCGGACGACGGAACTATGCGTCGTATATGCTCGTCGACTTCTCGAAAGCCCCCGATGACGTGCTGGGCTACTTCGTCGACCTGCGCAACGACCTCGACG
>OCAF01000238.1_pt1 | contig 17613 bp, 17 predicted proteins | sample 1477101 | NCBI WGS metagenome assembly OCAF01 (sample SAMEA2580286, study PRJEB22360) | human gut metagenome | biome: human gut; feature: human-associated habitat; material: faeces | place: Denmark | collected 2008/2010
ATGCAAAGCAAGGCAGCCGCCGCACGTATGGTTCGATCGGGAAAGACGAGGGCCGCGCATGGCCTTCGAGATCCATTTGTTGAAGGCCTTTCCCTGCTGCCAGAAATGGTTGTACCACTTGTCCTGGCTCTTCGACAGGTAGGAGCCTTCGGAATTGAAGTAGAAGCCGGTCTTGGCCAGGATGGGAATGCCCTTCTTCGTGAGCTTGCCCAGGCCGTACATGGCCTTCTGCAGGAAGTCGGCGTCATCCACCACTTCGTCGTCGTCGAGGAACACCACCGAGTCGAAGCCCAGCACGTCGGCCATCACCAGACCCAGGTTGCGCACCGCACCGTAGCCGGACAGGCCGATCTCCTTCTGCAGCTTGCCCAAACCCAGCTGCTCCATGCGCTGCTGGATAAGTGCCAGCTCGGGAGCGCCGATGACCACGGTGTTCAGCGAGGGAAAGCGCGAGACAACGCTTTGAACCTTCTCGGCCGCCTGGTTCTCGATCGACGGCTCGCTGACCACGAGCACGATGATCTGGCCGGCGCCGCGCACCTTCTGCAACGACGCAAGCAAACGCGGGAGCTCGCCGGGTTGCGAGATGGGAGTCGCGTGATCGTAGGTCGTGAGCACGCTGCCGCCTTCTTTGCGGCGACGCGCGGACACGAAAGTGGGGATCACAATAACGGGGTTCATGCACGTCCTTCACTCGGGTACAACTGCGAGGGCTCGGCCCAACCCCATATTGTAGCGATATACGCCCCGCAGCCTTGTCAATTCATCGAATCAGTGAAGGCGAGCTATTTGGTCATATATTAAAAGAAAGCAGGCGCGGCTCACGCGTTCCGCGCCTGCTTTCCCGCTAGCGGGCTACTGCCTTCTTCACCACGTCGAAGCGCTTGAGCGCGGAGAGCAGCGGAAGCCCCAACACGTAGATGACCAGGGCTTCGCCGAGACCGGTGGCCACCACGCCGAACAGGTACATGGGCAGGTACAGCCCGTCGAGCGCGATAGACGTGAACGGGATGGTGTAGTAGCCCAGGCCTTGCAGCAGAAGGGGTAGATACGCAGGCACGATGAGCGCGTTCGCGATCACGGGGCCCAGCAGCGCCAGCTTCGGACGCTCGCGCATTTTCCAACACCACAGCGCGCCAAGGAACGTGGCCAGGCTGCCGAACACCACGTCCAGCATGCCCAGCGCCCCCGTTCCGTTGATGGCGAGCGCCATAAGGTTCGCGATGATGCACCCGACAGTGAGGCCGGGCACGGCCGCCGGCGTAAGCACTGCCAGCACGCACACCGCCTCGGAGATGCGGAACTGCACCGGCCCCCAAGCCAGTCCTTGCAGCGCCAAAAGCGTGATGAGGGTGGCAGCCGCGTACACGGCCGCGATCATGCCCGCTTGGGCGACGTACGTCGTCTTCTTGTTCATGGATATGCTCCTGTTCTCCGCGCGGCGCGGTGCCGCGGGCTTTGGGCAGCTAGTAATCCGCGAGTGCAGGGCCCAACGATGCAAACGCGGAGCCGTCGACGGATGCGAGCGTGAGTTTCGCAACCGGCAAAGGCCGAAAGGAAGTATAGCAGAGGCGCGGCCGAGGGCGCACGGTAAAAGCACGAGGGGCGCCGCATGTCGCAAGCATCGAACACGGGGACGAACCGCCCTGCTTGCTATGCACGCCATGAAGCGCTTTTTGCACAAAAACCCGCGACGTTCGATAACAAGAAGGCCCGAAAGCGCGCCCAAGGGTGCAGCTTTCAGGCCTTCGATTATGCACGATGCTCTGACCTGGCGCTTCACATTATCGCGCAGAAGCCTATCGCAAGCGAACGGTCAGCGAAATCACACATCGGCACTTTTTGTGCGTAGAAGCGCGCGGAGCGTGCATCACGTTGGATTCTGCACGGCATCGCCTACGCGCCCGGACTCCTCCTTGCGGCGGTCGATCGCGGCGCGGCGGATGCGAAGGACGGCGTAGCCCACGAACACCACCGAGTACACGACGACGGCCATCTGCGCAGGAGCGCCGCCGCGCAGGGCGGAGGGCACCAGCATGAGCAGCAGATGCACGTACACGAGGCCCCAGAAGGGATACGCCAGCAGCTGCACGCGCTTCCACGTCTCCTTCTTCATGCGCTTCTTCACCACGTTGAACGACGTCACCCCCAGCACGACCAGCAGCGCGAACAGCGCCAACGCAAGCGCAAGCGCCACGGCGACATTGGTTTGCGGCAGCCCCGTCGAGAGGTTGGCCGCGTACGAGGAGAGGTAGATGGCCATGTGGCCCAGCGACAGCAGCCACGCCATGATGGACAGCTCGGCGCGGATGGGACGCAGGTACGTCGCCACGCGCGAGTCGCGCGCGAACACCCCGATGTACATCACGACGGCGAACAGCGCGGTAGCCAGCGTGCACTTGTGCAACAGCAGGAACAGCGCGTCGTACAGCATCAGAGGCAGTCCCGCGAACGAGCCGACCACGAACAGCACGTCAAGCGTGGCAGCCAGGGCGTAGAACGCCAACGGACGCGACTTGATGGGCCGCTTGCATGCGAACGCGAATGCCACAGCGCCCGCAAGAACCAAGATGAGCGTCATGAGTGCACCTCCATCACCGTCAACGCCAGCGCCGCGAACGCGCAATAGGGCTTCTCGGCCGCAAGCTCCTGCGTGCGCCGCATGAACGCAGGGAGCCACGCCTGCGCGTGCTCGCGCTCAAACGTCTGAATGCGCTCGGTCCAAGCAGCGACAGCTTCGGCATCGTCGCAGTTCAGAGCATCGGCGAGCTTCGCGTACAGATACGACAGGAATTCGAACTCCTCGAACACGCTATCGCACGGCTCTTTGCGCGCATTCTTCGCCACCACGCCCGCCTCGCGCATCAAGCGCTCTACATCCAGCGTCACCGACGTGCGGAACAGCGCGGGAACGCCTTTCATCCCTCGCTCCACGTGCAGAAACGCGCTTTCGTACGGGAAAATGGGAGTATGGCCGCCGGGTGCGAGGTACAGGCGCGAGTACACGATGCGCATATCGGCCAACAGATCGGCCGCCGACGCATCGCGCCAAGCAGCAAGCGCTTCAGCCGTCGAATCCGCCGCTGCCGGGTCGGCGCCCGCATCGAGCAGGCATGCCCGGGCATCGTCGGCGAACGATCCGTCGACCAGCCCTTGCGCCAGGCGCTCATCGGGATACGCGAACGCGCACGACAACAACTCGAACGCATCGGCCTTCCCCACCGCCCGCTTCACTACTTCTTCTCGCCCCATAAGTCCCCCTTGTTCCGACATCTTCGCTCCAAAAACACGCCACAGCGCGTGAGGCGTGTTTTTGGAGCGAAGATGCCCCGTGCGCCGGAGCCTAAAGGGGGCGATCCCCTTTAGGCCGTCAGCGCCTTATTTACTGCAAGTAGTATACGCTCGGTTTCGTGCCGGCTTCCTCGTTGAGGAACATCGTCTCGCGTCCCTCGATGGCCTTCGACACGTCCGACTCGGGATCGTCTAGGTCGCCCCAGTAGCGCGCGCGGCCCGGGCACAGCTGCATGCAGGCGGGCACGTCGCCGCGGTCGATGAGGTTCTTGCAGAACGTGCACTTCTCCACCGTGCCGCCCTTATGCGGCGGGGCATCGTACTCGCCCACCACGACGTCGAGGTAGTACTCGGGGCTCTTGATCAGCGTGCGCACGCCCTCGTACGGGCACGCCTTGATGCACGACTCGCACCCGATGCACAGCTCGCTGTCCACCGAAACGATGCCCGTCTCCTCGTCCTTGGCGGTAGCGCCCGTCGGACACACATCGAGGCACGCCGGGTTCTCGCAATGCTGGCACTGCATCGGAAGGAAGCTCATGGTGTTAGCGCCGTATTCACCCGACGCAGTATCCATTCCGTCTCCACCGACGGTTCGCGCGCGATTGAAAAGCACGTTTTTGGGCAGGTTATTCGCCATCTTGCAAGCGATTGCACACGTGTGGCACCCGATGCAGCGCGACAGATCGATGGCCATTCCGTAATGTGTCATAGTTTCCCCCTACAGCTTCTCGATGGCGACAGTGCAGTCGAAATACGCCTGATTCGAGCAGAAAGGATTGCCTTCCTTGGTGAACAACTCAGTGAAGCTACCTTCGATGAATTCGCCAGCTTCCCAGCCTTTCGGGCACGTTGCCATGCCTTCTGGCAGGCCAGAATTGATTTGAGCCGTCAGCACCACAGAACCCAGTTCGTTGTAAGCCTTGACCCGGTCACCTTCGGCAATGCCATACGCTGCCGCATCGGCAGGACTTAGCTTGATGAAAGGTTCGGTGTCGATCTCTTTGAGCATATCCGCTTCGAACCACTGAGTATGCGTGCGGAATCGACTATGCTCCGAGAGAAGCTGGATAGGGTACTTCTCGCGACGCGACTCGTCACCAACCTGCAATGCGGGTTCCCAATAGGCTAGATGCTCTTTAGCCAGATCCCAACCTTCGGTGTAAGGGTTGCTTCCCACAGGGTTCTCTACATACAGTTCGGCCAACTTGCTCGTGGTGGCAAACACTCCACCTTCGCCATAAACGTACGCCTCGCCTTCTTTACCGGCCTGACGTACAGCCTTCTTCTCCCTCAATGTTGCCAAGTCGGCGCCCATTGCCTGCGCCTGCTTCGTTTGGAACACCTGCTCAAGGTACTCTTCCGTGGTGATTTTGAACAAATCGCCGCAACCGATCCGATCTGCCAAATCATTGAAAATGTCGATGTCCGCCCGGCTTTCGAAAGCGGGTTCTATTGCTTTTTCCTGCAGCAGCGCAAAGGGATGCGTCGCGTACGACATGAACACGTCTTCTTTTTCGAACCAGTGCGCCACAGGAAGCACGATATCGCAATAACGCATCGTGTCCGTCATGAGCATATCGGCACCAACGAGGAACTCGCACCGGTTCATCCAGCTCAACGTATCGTTACGGTCGGCCATATTGGTGACAGCGTTCGTATGACTGAACATGGCCATCTTGAGATTAAACGGCTGACCGGCATATTCACCCTCGTCGAACGCTTTGGTCAGGAATGGCGCGTTGTATTTTGCCGCCTGGCCAGGAGCACCTTCCGGCGACGCGAGAACAGCGTTGCCCAAACCCGATCCAAGACACTCCTGGAAGCCGCAGAACGCACCCGCCTTGCCAACGTTACCCGTGATCACAGCCAAGGTGGCTAAACAGCCCTGGCTCCAATGACCGTTCCAATAGTGATCGATGCCGAAGAACGTGTAGATGCTCGATGGCGTATTGCGAGCGTATTGTTCGGCAACATCCTTGATGAGGTCCTCGGATACGCCGGTGATTTCAGCAGCCTTGCTAACCGGATACTCCGCGATGCGATCAAGCAACAGCTGGTATGCAGTGGACACCTTGATGCCCTCGACTTCGTACGAACCCTCCAGCTCAGGATCGGCCACCTCTCCTACGATGCCAGGCGTACCATCCTTCCCCATCACCAAGGACGTTGCAGCGTTCTTCGCATCATCGGCAGATGGCTGAGATCCATCGAGATCCGCTTGGCGCAAAAACTTACCATCGGCTTCCTTCACCAGACAGGCCGCAACGCTGTGTTCGCGCAGGAAGTCGAGATCATGCCAGCCCTGCTCGACGATGTAGTTCATCATGCCAAACGCCAATGCTCCATCGGTGCCCGGCTTCACCGGTACCCACTCGTCAGAGCGAGCAGCCGTCTGGCTGAACATCGGATCGATGGCAATAAGCTTCGTGCCGTTGTCGCGCGCCTCCATAAGGAAGTGCATGTTCTGGATCTGGCTGATGGCCGGATTCGCACCCCATATAAGGATGGTTTTGGCATTCATCATGTCTGCTGGCTCATTTCCGGTAGAGTAGTAGCCCATGCCCAGCAGGCGGCTCGTAGCGAAGTTCGCAGCCGCATCCACCGTCTGATTGAGGTATGCGATGCCCGCCGCCGCCAAGAAGCGGCTGGTCACCCCACCGACAGACATGCCGTTTACCAATCCATAGTTTCCAGAACCCGTGAACAGACCTACCGACGTAGGACCAAACTCCTTCACGTAGCCGTTCCATTTCTCGGCAATCTCATCGAGAGCCTCATCCCAGCTGATGCGCTCCCACTCGTCAGACCCGCGCTCGCCAGCGCGACGCAGCGGATACTTCAAACGCTCGTCGCTATAAATACGATACGGATGGCTCAGACCCTTCATGCAGATACGGTTGTACTGCGGATCGGGCATCTCGCGCATGGACGTACGAACCACCTGGCCGTCGCGCACGTGCACGTTAAGGAAGCAGCCGCCGGCGCAGTTGCCACGGCAGACGCCGGAGAAGATTTGCGTCTCGGGGGGCTTCCTTCTGCGGTTCGGCTTTTTCCAGGTTTTGGGTTTGGGGGCTGCAGCCAACCAGCGCGCCCGTCGCTGTCAGCACTGCCGCGCCCTTGATGAAGCTCCTGCGGGTGAACCCATGCGTTGCTTGTTCAGCCATGTGTGCTCCTCTCTTTTTCACTCCTCGGCCGCAAGGCCTTCCGATGCTCGCCCTTCGCAGATGGCGGGGAGGGGATCGCGTTCTGCGAAGGGCGGGGGGAAAAGCCTCGTTCCCCCTGGCCTTTCATGAGTCTCACTTTACGGAGCGCCGAAGGATATTGCGATAAATCGGACATAAGTTTTGCGTTAAAAAGTTCTTAACCGCGTATTAACGCCGCTGGTCAATAGGCAATTATGCTTATCGCGGCTACCGAATGCCATCCAGTTCACGCGCCTATGCTCCCGCGTCGCTACGCCGCATTCTGGCAGAAATCGACGGGATTCTGTCGCCATCTCCTCCGATCATCCGAACCCGATTCGATGGCAACGAGCTGAACTGGCGCAATGCAAAGGCAGCTCGTCCAGCGGCAGTCGGGAGTCGCATTTTGCACCCTCGCAGAACGGAATCCCGTCGATTCCTGCCAGAATGCGGCGATCTGCCGACACGGCCGGTCGTTCGCACACTCGCCAGACAAACGTGTCCGAGGAAGCACCGCTCTGCGGACAGCGCATGCCGCCTACTCCAAGGTGTCGGCCATCTTGTAGCCTACCCGCTGGACGGTGAGCAGGTACTTGGGCTCCGAGGGGTTCTCCTCGATCTTCTCGCGAATCTTGCGGACGAACACGGTGATGTTGTTCGTGGGCTTGCAGTCGGCATCCGACTCGCCCCAGATGTACTCCTGGATCTGGCTGCGCGTGAACACCTTGCCCGGATGCGCGGCCAGAAACGCCACGATCTCGAACTCCTTCGTGGTCAGCGCCACCGGGCGCCCCTTCACGCGCACCTCGTATTCGCCGAACCGCACCTCCAGCTCGCCGATGCGCGCCACGCCCTCGCGGTTGCGGCAGCGGGCGAAATCGATGGTGTCCTTGTGGCGACGGATGTTCGCCTCGATGCGCAGCAGCAGCTCGGTGGAATCGAACGGCTTCGTCACGTAGTCGTCGCCGCCGGCGCGGAAGCCGATGCTCTTGTCCACGATGTCGCACTTCGCAGACAGGAAGATCACCGGGATGCGGCGGCCCTGCTCGCGGATGCGCGCGCAGAGATCGAAGCCGTTCGTGCCCGGCAGCATCACGTCCAGCAGCAGCAAAACGGGATGCTCGCTGGCCAGCAGCTCCAGCCCGCTTTCCGCATCCCTAGCGCCGCAGAACGCGTAGCCGTTCGACACCAGCAGCTGCTCGAGCGCTTGCCGCAGGTTGTCCTCGTCGTCGATGACCATGACCTTATACATCGTCCTCCCCCTCTATCTCGCCCACGATCGCGCTCGCGGGAATCGTGATGACGAACCTGCTGCCGCGACCGAGCTCGCTTTCCACCGACACGGCGAACCCTTGCATGTCGCCGTATTCGCGCACCAGTGCCAAACCGAGGCCGCTGCCGTTGTACTTACGCGTGGACGTGCTGTCCACCTGCACGAACCGCTCGAAGATGCGCGCCTGGTCCTCGGGCGCGATGCCGATGCCGTCGTCCACCATCGACAACGTCACCACGCGCGCCTCGGCGTCGTACGCCACGCGCAGCTCGATGGAGCCGCCGTCGGGCGTGAACTTGATGGCGTTGCTGGCCAGGTTCTCCAGCATGCGCGTCGTCTTCTCGTAGTCGCCGTTGACCAAGGGCACGTCCGACGCCACCTTCGTGCTGAACGACACCTCGTACTTGCGCGCCAGCGGAGCCATGGTGCCCTTCACCGATGCCGCCACGTCGCCCAAATCCATCGGCTCGCAGGGGGCGCGCATGCCGCCCGCATCCGAACGCGCGATGTCCAGCATGTTGTTGATCATGTTGAGCAGGATGCGACTGTTCTTCTCGATCTCCTCCCACGAGCGACGGTCGTGCTCGTTGGCCGGGTCGCACGCCTCGCGCGATATCTGCGCGAACGTGATGATGGACGTCAGCGGCGTGCGCAGCTCGTGGTTCACCATGCTTAGCAGGTCGGACTTGAACTGCGTCTCCTGCGCCAGGTCGGCGTTAAGCTGCTCCAGCTTGTCGCGCTGGCGTTCCAGCAGGGCGTTCGCCTCGCGCAGGTCCACCGTACGCTCCTGCACCTGCGATTCCAGATGCTCGTACATGCCCCGCAGCTCGCCCGCCATGTCGTTGAAGCCGGCGATGAGGCTCCTCACTTCCTTCGCGGCGAAGCGCTGGCTGACGGACGCGCCCAAGCGTCCCTGTTTCAGCTCGCCGAACGCCGCGTGCATGCCGCCCAACGGCCGCAGCACGAACACAGTGGTCACCACCAAGATGACCAAGCCGATGAACACGGTGATCAACAGGAAGTACGCCATGTCTCGGATGACGTTGCCGCGCATGGCCGCCTGCTGCTGATCGAGGGGGATCACGATGCTGATTGCCCCGCCGACCGACTCGAGCGTCCAACCTTCCTTCGCGTGGTCGGTGATGTCGAGCTCGCCGACCGGCAGCTGTCGTCCACTTCGAGCGCTTGCAGGTAGCGGAACCGATCCTCGCCGTCGAACGGGGCCACGCCGTAGTACTCGGTCACCGAACGATCGGCGTTGAACGCCTCGAGCGCCTTCGTCTCGAACTCGTCGGGAATATCCTGCTCGCTGCGCGGGTCGAAGTTCGTGTACCGGATGTGGTAGTCGCTGCCCGCCGAGAACAGCCGGCCGACGCTCTTGCCCACCACCGAGCAGTGCAGGCCCTTGAACTCGTAGCCGCCGCTGGACGAATTGTTGATGATGCTTTGGGAGTTGTCCATGAACTGCCACACCGCGTCCATCTCGCGCGCGAACGTGCGCGCTTCCTCCAGCATGGCCTGCTCGGTCTGCCGCTGCTGCGAGTACAAATCGAACGCGACGAACGCGAAAAACGACACGGCGAACACCGCCGTCAGAGCGGCAAGATAGATGGTCTTCAGACTGAAAGCATGCTTCCCCATGAGCGCCCCCTACGCTGCGTTCGGAAAAATTCGCAGCGTGCAAGCACCGTAGCATAATCGTCTGATCGAAGCAAAGCTGCGACAAGGAATCAGCGACCTGGGGAAACACATGCATTCGCATCGCTCATCTGGCTATTATGATCTCGTTGCTCAAAGAGCGAAAACCTCAGCGCTTCTTGCGCGGCCTGCCCTTTTTGGGCGTTTTTCCCCGGTCGGAGGCTTTTTCGCCGCGCATGCGGCGAGCCTCTTCGCGGCGCGCGCGCAGGTCTTTCGTCTCCTGGCGAAGCGCCTGGTACGATGCGTAGCGCTGTTCGCTGATATCGCCCGACTCGACGGCGGCGCGCACGGCGCATCCCGGCTCGTCCTCGTGGCTGCAATCGCGGAATCGGCAGCGCTCGGCCGCCTCCTCGATATCCGCGAACGCTGCGCCGATGCCGGCATCGGCCTCCCACAGGCCCAGTCCGCGCACGCCCGGCATGTCCATGATGAAGCCACCGCCGGGAATGGCCACCATCTCGCGGCTCACCGTGGTGTGCCGGCCCTTGCCGTCGCGGTCTCGCACGGGGGTTGTTTCTTGCAACTCGTGTCCTACCAGCATGTTGATCAGGCTCGACTTCCCCACGCCGCTTTTGCCGATGAGCACGGCCGTGGTGTTCGGCGGCACAAGCGCGCGTACCGCTTCCACGCTGGAAGGATCGTCGGCCGACACGACGACGGGCTGCACGTCGGGGCCGGCCAACGCGCGCACGCGATCGCGCACCGACGCCACTTCGGCATCGCTTTCGGCGAGATCGGCTTTCGTCAGCACCACGGTCACGGCCGCACCCGTCTCGTAAGCCAGCACCAGCTCTCGCTCGAGCCGCCTCACGTTCACGTCTGATAGCGGTTGCGCCACGAACACACGGTCGAAATTCGCAGCCAGCACCTGCGGGAGCGCGCGTTCGGTGGGATCTTTGCGCACGAACGCGCGCGTGCGCGGCAGGATACTCTCGATGATGCCCTTGTCATGGCCCTCCGGCACGGTCACCTCGACGAAGTCGCCGATCACGGCGCGCACTTCCTCGCCTTTCACCAGCGCGGTGGCATGCTCGCAACGCACGAACGACCCCTCGTCGGTGCGCACGAGCGGATATCCTCGATCAAGCTTGACGACCTGGCCTCTTTGCAAAAGCCCTCCTTCGAGTCACGAACAGCGCGCCTACCGCTGCCGTTCCCTCAGCCAATAGAACACGCCCAGCATCACCAGTCCGACGACCACCACGACAATGCCCGGAACGAACGCGTTGAAGTCGAACTCGTCGGGATGGCGTTCGCCCGGCGCGATGACGGTCACCGCCTCCGCATGAAGGTCGCTCTGGCCTTCATGATCGGCGCACACGAGATGGAACGTGCCACGCACTTGCAAGATGGTGCCCGTAGTACCATACTCGCCGAACGTGTCGATCTTCGATGCCGATTCGTTGCTCATATACACCGAGATCGTCGCAGAATCGCCCTGAGAGGAAAGCGTGATCCACCGATGCCTCCCCGACACGCCGGCACGGATGCTGTCGCCGATGACCTCGCCTGTTACCTGCACGGTCTGATTGTCGTAATAGGCATCGGCGCCGCTGAGGTCGACGATGGACGTGTCGTAGATGAACGAGCTGTCGGGCAGTTGCTGCGTGTTCACCGCATTGTCGCCCTCGGCAGGCTCATCGGCATGCGCGGCAGCCGGCAGCGCAAACCGCCGCAAGCAGCACGGCCAGCACCGCGACGAAACGCACGAACGCAATCGGCAGCGGCAGCGGTTGACGGGTTCCCCACCTCATGACTTCAACACCCGCCTTTTCGGATTGAGCGACACGATAATCTCCGCCACCAGAGCCAACAGGGTGACGAATTCCAGACGACCTGCCCACATCTGCGCGATGTAGAAGAGCTCCAACGACGGAGACATGCCCGGAGCGGCAAGCCCCGACGACACGCCGCCGTTGCTGGCCATGGCCACCGATTCGAAAATGGCCTGCGGCGCCTCGTAGCCATGCGCGATGCCCACCAGCGTGCCCACCGCGTACGTGGCCACGTACAGCACGAACACCGTCATGGCCTCCTTCACGACTTCCGGCGAAAGAATGCGCCGGCCCACATGGTTGTACGACACCACGACGCGCGCCGAATCGGGCGCGAGCGCCTCCTTGATGGTAGCGACGATGGACTTCATGATGATGCCCATGCGGCTGAACTTCAAGCCGCCCGAAGTGGATCCGCCGCTGCCGCCCACGGCCATGAGGATGGCCAGCACGAAGAAGGCGCCCGACGACAGCGCGGTTGTCAGCTCGTTGGTGGTGATGTTCTGGAAGCCGGTGGTGGAGAACGCCGATATCACCATGAACAGCCCGCGTCGCAACATGGCAGGCAGACTGGAAAACTCGGGGCTTGCGCTGAGCGAGGCTGCCAGCACGCATGTCATCACGGCCAACCACAGCACCATCGTGCGGATTTCCAGATCGCGGAAGAAAACCTCCACGTGCCCTTTCCACATTTCGGAGTGCAGAACGAAGTTGATGGAGCCCAGCAACATAAGCAACATGAGCACGATCTCGAGCGGGAACCAATGATAGTACATGACGCTCTGGCTCATAGGGGCAAAGCCGCCCGTAGTGAAACCCGAGATGGCCAACCACAGCGATTGCAGGAACGCGCGCAGCGGTTCCATGCCGAGGAACAGGCACATGGCCGTGAGAATCACCGTGGCGACAAAGATCATGCCCATGCCGATCTTCGCGATGAACTGCGTGGTCTGCACAACGTTGGGCACCACATGTTCGCTACGACCCTCGGACATGTACAGGCTGGCTCCAGCGCGTTTGCCGAACAGACCGAACGACAACGCCACCACGATAAGACCGAAACCGCCCAACAGGTGCATCATGAAACGCCACATGTTGTCGGCGTTCGACAGGTGATCGAGATCGACGATGACGCTTGCGCCCGTGGTGGTCAGACCCGACACGCCGTCGAACAGGGCATCGAGGTAGCTGAGGTAATGGCCCGACAGGTACAGCGGCACCGCCGCCACGAACGCGAGCACGATCCACGCGAACCCGGTAACGGCGAGCGCCTGCTGGCGATTGAGCCGACCCGGATCGATGCGCAGGAACCGCAGCGCCGATCCGACGATAAGCGCAATGCCGATGGTCAGCAGATAGTGCGTCGCAGGAGTCCACTCAGCGCACGCAAGAGCCGTGACGAACGGCACCAGCAGAGCAAGGCTGGAGAAGAGAACGAGCACGCCGAGATAATGGCCGATGACCCGAACGTCGTACAATGTGAACCGTTGCCACATTCTGCGTCTACCTTTGCCTCGAACCGCGCAAACGGGCGAGTGTTTCGATGTCGATCAACCCAGCACGATCCTTACCAAGATGATAAGCGCCCACAGCAGCAACAGGAAGCACGACAGCGACAGCAGCACCACGCTGTAACCCAGCAGCGGCGTCTCGATGGCCTGTCGGATGTCCTTGTTCCTTTTGCGCATGCGGGTATTCTAGTACAAATGGCCGCTGTGCGATACGCCCGGCGCGGCAACAGACACAATGATGATGACTTGGGCGCCGCGAGGCTCGCAGGAAGGCCGTTCGACGCTCTCCATAATAAAGTTTACACGCGTAGCTATCGAAGCACGCATGAGCAAGGTATAATCCCACCATTCTTTGATCATTCGATCAAAAAACGCGAAGAGGAACGAGAAAGGTACGATCATGGCTCCTGAAAACGACATCGATTACTCGCTGTCGCGCGTTCCTGATGAAGCGAAACAGCCATTTTGGCGGATTCTTTTCATCAGGATCGGCGCGATCTGCTGCGTATCCCAGCTCATGTTGGGCGCGGCACTAGGCTACGGCCTGACGTTCTGGGATGCCTTCCTAGCAACCATGCTCGGCTCGGTGCTGCTTCAGGTGGTCAGCTGGGCGCTGGGCACGGCGGCCGCGCGCGAAGGCTTGTCCACCAGCCTGCTGTCCCGCTGGACCGGGTTCGGCAAGGTAGGATCCGCCCTGTTCGGCGGCGTGGTGGCTATCTCCATGGTGGGCTGGTTCGGCGTGCAGAACGCGGTGTTTGGCCAGGGCATGGCTGAAATCGTCCCGTTCACAGATTTCCTCGGCACGCAGGAGATCCTGCCCGGCATCATGGCTGGAATCACGCCCGAGTACATCTTCTGGGCCATCATCACCGGCCTGGGCATCACGCTGCTCGTGGTGTTCGGCATCAAGGCCATCGCGAACTTCGCCACGGTGTTCGTGCCGCTGTTCGTGATCGTGGTCATCGTAGCCGCAGCCATCATCCTGCAGAACCATTCGCTGACCGAGCTTCTCACCACGGCCCCTCCGGGACCGGCGCTGTCGCTGGGCGCGGCAACCACCATGGTGGCGGGCGGCTTCATTGCGGGCGCCATCTGCACGCCCGACTACGCGCGATTCCTGAAGAACGGCACCCAAGTGTTCTGGATGACGCTCATCGGCACGTTCGTGGGCGAGTTGGGCATGAACCTGCTTGCAGTGCTGCTGGCGCACGCCATGGGCACCGAGAATATCGTCGACATCATGATGGGCACGTCGGGCATCATCGGCGTCATCATCGTAGTCGCCTCCACGGTGAAGCTGAACGACATCAACCTGTACTCGTCCAGCCTGGGCTTGGCAACCATGATCAACGCGCTGTTCAACAAGGCCATCAGCCGCAACGGACTCGTGTGGGCGCTCGGCATCGTGGGCACGCTGCTGTCGGTCATCGGCATCATCAACTACTTCACTAACTTCCTCACGCTGCTGGGCGTGGCCATCCCGCCCGTCGCCGGCATCATGGTGGTGGACTACTTCATCTTGAAGCGCAGCCGCGCGACGCTTGACGCTTCGCGCGCCAAGGGCGAGCTGCCCGAGAAGGTTGAGAAGTGGAACCCCATCGCCATCGTCTGCTGGATCGCCGGTTTCGCCGTGGGCGAGGTCACCAGCATCATGAACGCGGGCATTCCGGGCCTGAACTCGCTGATCCTGGCCGGCGTGCTGTACTGGATCGTGATGAAGGTGTACGCCTCCATGAAGAAGGTGGACACCGTTACGTTCACGGAAACGGACCAAGTGCTGTAAGGCTCGCCGCAGCGCAACGCGGCGGGCGGCAAGCGGGGCGGACGAAGCGAAAAGCACCCCTCTCTGTCGCGAAAGCCCTGATCAGCAATGCAAAGCCCCCGATGTTTCACGTGAAACATCGGGGGCTTCTTCGTTATTCCAGATCAAGACCGTTGTCCTCGCAATACAGAGCGCATGATGCAAGCAACTCGTCAAAATCATGTTCGATGACGGCCCATATTATCTCGCGATCGACATCCCCGTAAGCATGTGCGAGACGATTCCTCACACCCAGCACTGCATGCTTTTCGAACCCATAGCGCTGCGATACCTCGTCGGAAAGCCGCCCGACTTCCTCAGTGACACGCAGCACGCGATTCATGATGCCTTCTGCGATCAGATCATCTTCGTCGTTGTCAGGATCGCAAAATCGAGAACGAGTGAACTCGAGCACGCAGCTGACGCTTGGTCTGCAAAATTATGTCGTGGATCTCCTGAAGACGAGATAAGTCATCGCGCTTCGCGTTCATAAACCAGCTCCTTATCCCTCTCTATGGCCGCAGCCAAGCCCTCCTTTTTAATACGATCAGCGGAAACCACGTCGACCTCGCGCCCGGTAGCCTGCTCGATGCGCTTCCCGAACTGCGACACATCATGCAAGTTGAAGGACATGCCATGGTCGTATTCGATGCGGACGTCGACATCGCTATCCGAACCGAACGTACCCCTCGCGAAAGAGCCGAACAGGTACGCGCGCTCGATTGCGGGGAACTCCGAGGCGGCTTGAGCAACGGCTTCGCGCACGAAAGCAGCCTCCTCGGATCGATCGCCTCTTTTTTCCAACAGCATGCCTTTGATCTCCGAAAGCTGCTCTTTGATTTCGACAAGCTGATCCAAACGAAGCTCTCCCCGCTCCGCATCCATCCCCCTGCGAAGAAAATGAAGGAAAGCATCTGTCTTGCTCATCCGATTTTCGCTCGCATACCGATCCACAGATTCGACCACCTGAACGGGAAGCCGCAGCGACAAGGGCACGCGCTTCGGCGCACTCGAATTGGAATCGGTTTCGAAATAGTCCATGCTCGCCTCCGTTCGTACGCTGATCATGAGGTCACTATAACAATTTTGTATTGCAATTGCAATACAACCAGTTTCGGCAAGCGACTTGAAGGGAAAGGCGCGAAGGGCCTACAGCGAGGAACCTTGTTCGCACAAGCGAGGGTTTTCACCGCGAAAGCCCTGCTCAGCAATGCGAAGCTCCCGATGTTTCACGTGAAACATCGGGGGCTTCTTGCTTTGCGGCGACGTCTTCAGACGCAAGATCCTGTGTCGGACTTCGTTTTATGGGAGCAGCACCAGATCGTAAAGGTCGGGGCGACGGTCGCGCAGGTAGGGGCTGCGCTGGCGATAATCGACCACTTCGTTCAGGTCGAGCTCCACATGCAGCACCCCTTCGGCCTCTTCGGCCAGCTCGGCCACCACGTGGCCGCGCGGGTTGCACACCTTCGTGTGGCCCGGCATGACCAGCTGATCCTCGACGCCACGAACGCAGTGTTCTCTAGCGCGCGGGCGGGCGCGTTCACGTCCCACACGTCCATATCCTCCTGGCACCACGCCGAGGGGCACAGGATAAGATCAGCCCCCTGCAGCGCCAGCATGCGCGCGACCTCGGGGAAGCCCATGTCGTAGCAGATCATCACGCCGATGCGCCCGAAGTCGGTGTCGAACACCGGGCAGTCGCAGCCGGAGCGGAAGTAGAAGCGCTCGAGCGCCCACAGATGCTGCTTGTCGTACGTGCCCAGAAGCTCCCCCTGGCGATCGATGACGACCGAGCTGTTGAACGGGACCCCAGCCATATCGTACGCGAGCGCGAGGCCCGCCACCACGTAGCAGTTGCCTGCGCGGGCAGCGTCTTGCAGCGCACGCACCGTGGGGCCGTCTACCGGCTCCGCCAGTTCGGGCACGTGAGGGCCGACAATGTTCAGCTCGTAGCCTGTAGAGAACAGCTCGGGCAACACCACGAGGTCGGCGCCTTCGGCAGCCGCCTCGGCGATCATCCGGCACGCCTTTTGGGTATTCGCTGCCGGATCGCACAGCACGCTCTCGAACTGAACCAGTGCCAAATGCACCGTGCGGCCGCCAGCCGCTTGTTTCGTTTCGGTCATGGGTTTCTCCTTCAACGCCTCAAACCGTTTCGCTGCATTATCTCATGATCAAAGCGCCTTGCACGCCCTCAGTTGAACCGGCGCTAGAAACGCGTCGGAATACCGGGCAAGGTACGTAGAAATAGCATTGGAACCGCGTGGAATCTGTGCGAGATTCGAGCGACTTTCCATAGTGATGCGCGCCATCGAGACGTAAGACGAGCTGCCTATACTATATAGCGCGGATGCAGCGAAGGCGGCGCGGTGCCTCTCCCCCTCATAATTTTGATGGATGGAGGTGAAGACCGTGACCGCTTGGGATTTTATGGTGCTGGCTAGTGCGCTTTTGGAGTTTGTTTCTCGCGTCATCGAGCTTATTTTGGTGATAAAAGAGGCGCTCCTAACCCATCGGGGAAAGGAGCGCAAACACTAAACCCAAACCGCCTGAGCGATCCGATAGCCGTGGGGAGTCTAGCCCCTCCCTGCGGCTTACCTCATTATACAAGCAACGCGTACGCGAGCCAAGGCAACGACGAACCGACAAAAATCAGTTAAAGCATCAGATCGCCGACGGCTTTGACGCGAATGCAGAGCGCATCGCCCAGATAGGCCATCGGGATGTCCTCGACGTCGACCACTTCCACGGTGCTCGGATCGGCGCCGGCTTCGATGGCCTCGTCGCACGCACGCTGCTTCGACTCGGCAAGCGCCTGCTCGCGCGGCGTCTCGGTCAGCGAGAACACCTTGGCGATCTGGCCGGACACCTGCGCGATGGCCGAACCCACCGCGTTCGCCACGCCGAAGTTCTCAGGGCGCAGCACGTTGTCCGAGCCTTCCAGCTGGTCGGGCGCCAGGATGGAGCCGCCGCCCACGAGAATCACCGTCACGTCGCCGGCCGAAGTCTTCATCGCGTCCACCGCGTCCTCGATGATGCGCGTGATCTCGGCATAGGCCGCGTCCACGAGCGCCGGCTC
>OCAF01000256.1_pt1 | contig 16166 bp, 9 predicted proteins | sample 1477101 | NCBI WGS metagenome assembly OCAF01 (sample SAMEA2580286, study PRJEB22360) | human gut metagenome | biome: human gut; feature: human-associated habitat; material: faeces | place: Denmark | collected 2008/2010
GATCACGAACCCGCGGCAACCCCTCTTTTGTGCCCCCGCCACGGCCCTTGCGCATATGGCTCCCATGAATCGGCGGGCATGACCTTTTACGCAGGGTGCGCCCGCTGTGGCTTTTCATGGATTCCCCGAATCAATGGCGAAAAATCCATTGCGGGGACTACTCATGCGGTTCCGTAGGCGGTTTGGGTGTTCCGTAGGTGGTTGGGTCTGAATACCCGGCATGAAAACGGCCAGAATAAAGCCTTTCTCCAACCCCGATACTCTGACCAACCACCTACGGAAGCGAAAAACCACCTACGGAACTAGTCCAAGCCGTAACGGTGACTGGCTATTGCGCGGGCGACCATGCCGAACAGCTCGTTCAGCTTCTGCTTGGAAGCCAGATGCTCGCGGGTGGCGACAAAAGGAGTGAAACCGAGATCCCTCAACCGGTTCCGCTTATCGAGGTCATACATCCAGCGGTCATGGGTGTAGTGGTAATTTCCGTCGTATTCTATGCAGACGCGGTCATCCGGGTAGGCGATATCCACCTTCATCGTGCCCGAGCCGCGTATGTGGTCAATGATCTCATAATTGACATGTGCCTCAGGCAGCCCGTAGGCATCGCTCTCCAAACGAAGCACCGTTTCCTGCGGAGAATCGGTACCTGGTTTGGACAGGCGCAAGGCCTTTCTGCATTTGGCGCTCCCAATGAATCGCGGCGCACTCCGGATGTAGTCGGAGAGCTCATCGTGAGTGCAGACGCGTAAATCGGGATTGGCGCAAGTGAGCCAATCCATGGCGATCACCAGACTCCGTTCGTCGACATAGGGCGCAATCTGGCAGACCGCCTGCATCGCGGAGACGCTTGACACCAATTCGTCGGCGTGCGCCACGTCTACGCCATGCCTTGCGTAATGGAATTTCATCCCCTGGATTTTCCGCAGGTCACGTTGCCGGCACACCGAAACGTGAACGAGCTCCGAACCATATCCGGGTAAATAATTCATGGTGGCAATCATGCCATGCAGCTCCAGCGCTGTGCCGTGGCTTACATAGAGTGGAACCGAGGAGCGTGACCTTATCCGCGACAACACCTGCCTGCATTCAAGATGCCGTCTCGCCGCCTCCTCCCGTGCCTGCTCTAATGTGAAAAATGTATTGTGTCCGAAGCTTTCCATGCGCTGACGGTATATGGAAAGCCGGCAGCCCCGCAACCGTCTCCGTGAAAAATGTGGATATGTGTATGGTTCTATCCGCAGCATCACCGGGGAGAGGCCTGATGTATACGCGTCCGGTAGAACCGATGCGGAGCGTGGCGTCATCGAGGGGTGGCTCACATGGCAAGTCGGCCACGCAGAAGGGCGGGCGCTTCCAGCCGCAGGCCCGTGGGGCTGACGGTGACCGCGTTTCTCCACGGTGTCAGCCGCGTTTGGAACCCTGCCGACTGATGCCACCTTTATGACCGGTCGCTTTGAAAGGCAGACCGGCGTTGCCGAGTCCTTTGCTCCGCATGTTCTGCAGGGCAAAGGATTTTTGTTGTGCACGCAGTTCGTTCATCCGTTCCGTGGACTGATGCGCGATTCGCGGTTTCCGTGATTGCTCTGGCTGTGTCATGGCTATAAGAATACGTTCGGTAATGTAATATGATGGATTTAGTAATGCTTTTACTAAAATCTGATGAGGCATCCATGGGAGGGCGAGGGAGCGATGGCGACCATCAAGGAGATTGCGAAACGTACGGGATTTTCGCAGGCCACGGTGTCGCGTCTGTTGAATGGCGATCCGACGCTGTCGGTGCGTGAGGAGACGCGTCGCGCGATCATCCGCGCCAGCGAGGATTTGGGATACAGCGCCCAGGCCAAGCGTATCGTCATTCCGCACGAAGTAGCCTTGTTGGACAACGAGGAGTCCGACGAAACGCTGCGTGATTCGTATTTTGCCGATTTGCGTTCGGCGCTGGAACATAACGCCAAACAGCAGCGTATGGAGCTCACTGTTTTCCACAGTCTTGACGAGATGTTGAATCAGAAGGGGAAATTCGATGGTTTCATGGCTATCGGCGCCAATGTCATAGCCGAAAGCGACCTTGAGAAGTTGCATGAGGTCATGCCATACGGTGTGTTCATCGATGTGAATCCCGCACCGAACCTGTTTGATTCCGTGCAGCCCGACCTACAGCAGACCGTGCATGACGCGGTCGAAGCATGTGCGAAGGCTGGCATGAAGCGTGTCGGATTCATCGGCGGCAAGGGGAGGCTGACGAATTTTTATGAGGTGGACGAAGAGGGGCGTGCCACATATTTTCGGCGTGAAATGGGCCGTTATGGTCTCGACCTGCGTGGACTGGTGTATTCTGACGGCTTGTTCACCGTGGAGAATGGTCGCAAGCTGGGGGAGCAGTTTATCCGTGACCACAACGGCGCACTGCCTGACGCAGTTATTGTTTCGGCGGACATCATCGCGGTCGGCGTGCTGCAGGCGTTCAACGCGGTTGGTGTGATTGTGCCCCGCGACATCAGCGTCATCAGCATCAACAACCAGACGATTGCCCAGCTGACGTCGCCGCCGTTGAGCACTTTCGCAATCGATCAGAACGAGCTTGCGCGCGTTGCGATTCTCACCTTGGCTGATGCGATTGCCAGCAAGCGCACAGTACGGCAGCACGTGTATCTGTCGACGACGCTGGAAGTGCGAGATAGTTTCGTGCCGGCGCAGCCGAAACGTGAATCGCGGCCAAAATTGCAGACCCGATCGAAGCGATCTGCCCGGTCGAAACGGGCTGCTTAGCGTACGTATGTGCGGAAAAATATGAAAGGCGATTGATGATGCTACGTCATCAATCGCCTTTTGTTTGTCTACTGTCGGCGAAATACCGCGAATCGCACACAATATGACATGTATATGTGCAGAATCGCACAAAATGCGACACGCCCAACAGTGCACAACGCAGATGTTAAATTTTACTAAACAGGGGTAAAGGGATATACTTAACTCATGCGAAATCAAATGATGATTTCCGATTACAGCTTCAATCACAACTTCTAAGGAGAAGTACGATGGCAGAATCCAATGTCGCAGCCGCACCGAAGGAGACGCAGCAGTCTGCGAAGCCAACCAGGAAAGGCAGTCTGCTGTCCCGCGTGGCCTATTCATTCGGCAACGTCGGCCAATCCGCCTTCTACAACGCGCTGAGCACCTACTTCATCGTCTACGTCACCAGCTCGCTGTTCTCCGGCGTTGACAAGGCGCTCGCTACCAAGCTCATCGGCGTTATCACCGGCCTTGTGGTTGTCATCCGTATCGCGGAGATCTTCATCGATCCGCTGCTGGGCAACATCATCGATAACACCAAGACCAAGTGGGGTCGTTTCAAGCCATGGCAGCTCATCGGCGGCACCGTTTCCGCCGTTCTACTTGTGCTCGTCTATACCGGTCTGTTCGGTCTGGTAAACGTCAACACCACACTGTTCATCGTGTTGTTCGTCATCACGTTCATCGTGCTTGACGTGTTCTATTCCCTGCGTGACATTTCCTACTGGGGCATGATTCCGGCGCTGTCCTCCGACTCCCACGAGCGCTCCACTTACACTGCTCTCGGCTCCTTCGGCGGCTCCATCGGTTACAACGGTTTGACTATCGTCGTCATCCCGATCGTCACCTACTTCAGCTATGTCTTCACCGGCAAGCACCAGGAAAGCCAAAGTGGCTGGACCTGCTTCGCCATCATCGTGGCTATTCTCGGCGTCCTCACCGTGTGCTCCGTCGCGTTCGGCACCAAGGAAAGCACCAGCACCCTGCGCGCCAAGGCCGAAGATAACGGTGGTCCACTCGCCGCGTTCAAGGCTCTCGCCCAGAACGACCAGCTGCTGTGGGTCGCCCTGTCCTACCTGCTGTACGCCATCGCCAACGTGGCCACCACCGGCGTGCTCATGTACATGTTCAAGTTCATCCTGAACAACTCCGCCGCCTACTCCATCGTCGGCGTTGTCTCGGTCATCGCCGGCATCATCATGGCGCCGCTGTACCCGATTCTGAACAAGCGCATACCGCGTCGCTACCTGTACCTCGGCGGTATGGTGCTCATGGTCCTCGGCTACCTGCTGTTCATCGTCGGCACCAACAACCTCGCTGTCGTCACCGTCGGCCTGGTGTTCTTCTACCTGCCGCAGACCTTCATCCAGATGACTGCCATCCTCTCCCTGACCGACTCCATCGAATATGGCCAGCTGAAGAACGGCAAACGTAACGAGGCCGTCACCCTGTCCGTGCGTCCGATGCTCGATAAGATCGCAGGCGCCTGCTCCAACGGTATCGTCGGTGCTGTCGCCATCGCCGCCGGCATGATTGGTGACGCCACCGCCGCCGACATGACTGCCGCGAACATCCACACTTTCAAGGTCTGCGCCTTCTATGTGCCGCTGGCTGTCATCATCCTGAGCGGTGTTGTGTTCCTGCTCAAGGTGAAGATCAGCGAGAAGATGCATGCTGACATTGTCGAGCAGCTGGAAACTCAGCTCAACGAAGGCTGATTCGCTTTTGATTGCGATTGAATTTCAATCGTCGCGCTGAAGGAGCCGCATGGTGGACGCCATGCGGCTTTTCGCGTTTCCTACGTTCGTGGTAAGTGCTAGGCTGACGATTTGAAACGTATAGCAATGATCCGTTATCAGCGGGGAGCTTCCGGAAGAACGGTCGGCGCTTTTGGGTGCGGCCTAGTAGAACCGGCGGGATCGGCCCGAACAGCCGAACGTCAAGCGGTCGTATGAAACCTGTGCAGGGAAGCCTGCGTAAGAAAACAGGGGAGTGCGGCAAGCGAGGTGGTACCGCGGTGTCGGACGTGCGCAATCGCACGAAAATCATCGTCCTCGTAAAGTAAGTAATGAAACCGCCAAACGAGGAGCATACGGTGAGCGAATCCACCAATCATGTGTATCCGAAGGCTGCTGCCGGTGAGCAGAGCGCCAATGTCGCGCCGAACCCCAGCTTCCCCAAGCTTGAGGAGTCCGTGCTTGACTACTGGGACAAGGACGGCACCTTCCAGAAGTCCATCGAACGCCGTCCTTCCGGCGATCACAGCCAGAACGAATTCGTCTTCTTCGACGGTCCGCCGTTCGCCAACGGCCTGCCGCACTATGGCCACCTGCTGACCGGTTACGCGAAGGACGTCATCCCGCGTTACCAGACCATGAAGGGCCACCGCGTCAACCGCGTGTTCGGCTGGGACACGCACGGTCTGCCGGCCGAGCTTGAAGCCCAGAAGGAACTGGGCATCGACTCCGTCGACCAGATCAAGGAACTGGGCATCGACAAGTTCAACGACGCCTGCCGCGCGTCCGTGCTCAAGTACACGAACGAGTGGCAGGACTACGTGCACCGTCAGGCCCGTTGGGTCGATTTCGAGCACGGCTACAAGACCCTGAACATCACGTACATGGAGTCCGTGATGTGGGCCTTCAAGCAGCTGTACGACAAGGGTCTGGCCTACCAGGGCTACCGCGTGCTGCCGTACTGCCCGAAGGACCAGACGCCGCTGTCCGCGCACGAGCTGCGCATGGACGCCGACGTGTATCAGGACCGTCAGGACACCACCGTGTCCGTGGCCGTGAAGCTGCGTGACGAGGAGGATGCCTACGCTGTCTTCTGGACCACCACGCCGTGGACCGTCCCGACCAACTTCGCCATCGTGGTCGGCGCTGACATCGACTACGTCGAGGTGCGTCCGACCGAAGGCAAGTTCGCTGGCAAGAAGTTCTACCTCGGCAAGCCGCTGCTTGGCTCCTACGAGAAGGAACTTGGCGAGAACTACGAGATCGTGCGCGAGCTTAAGGGCGCCGAAATGGAAGGTTGGCGTTACTACCCGGTCTTCCCGTACTTCGCAGGCGACGAGAACGCCGCCGAGGGCAAGGTGCCGGGGCCGGAAGGCTACCAGATCTTCACCGCCGACTACGTCGACACCGTTGAAGGTACCGGCCTGGTCCATCAGGCCCCCTACGGCGAGGACGATATGAACACGCTCAACGCCAAGGGCATCAAGAGCGTGGACGTGCTCGACGCGGGCTGCAAGTTCACGTCGCTGTGCCCGGATTACGAGGGCATGTACGTGTTCGACGCCAACAAGCCGATCCTGCGCAACCTGCGCGCCGGTGACGGCCCGCTGGCCCGCATCCCCGAAGAGCAGCGCGCCATCCTCTTCCAGGAGAAGAGCTACGTGCACTCCTACCCGCACTGCTGGCGTTGCGCCACCCCGCTGATCTACAAGCCGGTGAGCTCCTGGTTCGTGGCCGTCACCAAGATCAAGGACCGCCTGCTCGAACTCAACCAGCAGATCAACTGGATTCCGAACAACGTGAAGGACGGCCAGTTCGGCAAGTGGCTGGCGAACGCACGCGATTGGTCGATCTCCCGCAACCGTTTCTGGGGCTCTCCGATCCCGGTATGGGTTTCGGACGATCCGAAGTACCCGCGTGTGGACGTGTACGGTTCACTCGATGAGCTCAAGGCCGACTTCGGCGATTATCCGCGCGATCATGAGGGCAACATCAACATGCACCGCCCGTACATCGACGAGCTGACCCGCGTCAACCCGGACGATCCGACCGGCAAGAGCCACATGCACCGCATCAGCGACGTGATGGACTGCTGGTTCGAATCCGGTTCGATGAGCTTCGCCCAGTACCACTATCCGTTCGAAAACAAGGAAACCTTCGAACAGCACTTCCCGTGCGACTACATCGTGGAATACATCGGCCAGACCCGTGGCTGGTTCTACGTGCAGCACGTCATGGCCACCGCCCTGTTCGACAGGCCGGCGTTCAAGAACGTGATCTGCCACGGCATAGTGCTCGGCTCCGACGGACAGAAGATGTCGAAGCATCTGCGCAACTATCCGGACGTGAACGGCGTGTTCAACGACTTTGGCTCCGACGCCATGCGTTGGTTCCTGATGAGCTCGCCGATCCTGCGTGGCGGCAACCTGATCGTCACCGCCGATGGCATCCGCGACACCGTGCGCCAGGTGATGCTGCCGGTGTGGAGCTCCTACTACTTCTTCACGCTGTACGCGAACGCGGCCGGGTACGACGCGCGCAAGCTTCGCGCCGACGAAGTTGCATCGCTGCCGGAAATGGACCGTTACCTGCTGGCCCGTACCCACCGACTGGTCGAAAAGACCCAGTCCTCGCTGGACCAGTTCCTGATCTCCGATGCATGCGACGCCGTGTCCGACTTCATCGACATGATCACCAACTGGTACATCCGCAACAACCGCGACCGCTTCTGGAACGAGGACGCCAACGCGTTCAACACCTTGTACACCGTGCTTGAGGTGTTCATGCGCGTCCTTGCGCCGCTTGCCCCGATGGAAGCCGAATCCGTGTGGCGCGGCCTGACCGGAGGCGAATCCGTGCATCTGGCCGACTGGCCGTTCCTGGCCGACGAGAAGACCGGCGAAGCCACCGAACTTGGCCGCGTGCTCGTCGACGATCCGGCTTTGGTGAACGCCATGGAAAAGGTGCGCGAGGTCGTCTCCAGCACCCTGTCCATGCGTAAGGCGAAGCAGATCCGCGTGCGCCAGCCGCTGAGCAAGCTCACCGTGGTGGTGGAGGATACCGCCGCCGTGGCCGCGTACGACGAGATTCTGAAGTCCGAGCTCAACGTCAAGAACGTGGAGCTGTGCACGCTTGAGGATGCGGGCTCCCAGGGCCTGAAGATCATCCACGAGCTGCGCGTGAACGCCCGCGTTGCAGGCAAGCGCCTGCGCAAGGACGTGCAGTTCGCCATCAAGGCCTCCAAGTCCGGCGCATGGCATGTGGACGCTTCCGGCGCTCCGGTGTGCGAGACCCCGAACGGCGACATTACGCTGGAAGAGGGCGAGTGCGAGCTGATCAACAGCGTGGAGGAACAGAACGCCGAAGAGGCCGCCAACTCCGTGTCCGCGGCCCTGCCGACCGGCGGTTTCGTGATCCTCGACACCGAGCTGAACGACGATCTGGTTGCCGAAGGCTACGCCCGCGACGTGATCCGCTCCGTGCAGGACGCCCGTAAGGCCGCCGGTCTCGAGGTCTCCGACCATATCGCGCTGAAGCTGACCGTCCCGGCCGGCGACGTGGCGAAGGTCGAGCAGTTCAAGGATCTCATCACCTCCGAGACGCTCGCCACCTCCTTCGACGTGAAGGAAGGCACCGAGCTCAGCGTGGAAGTCGCCAAAGCCTGAACCGAAGTTTGGTCGGCTTGCGATTATTCCAAGCTGCGGCTAGAGTAATCCCTTGGCTTTCGAGCCGCCGTGGCGTTGCCCACCGCGGCTCGAGCCACGCAAGACTTGATTTGTGTCCGTGCCGCGCAGCCGCGTTTTGTACACGGTTGGCGCGCATGGAAGCAGATCGTTAAGCGAATGGTTCTCAGTACCATCCATGTGAGTCAAGCACACATTCTTGAGAAACAGTCGCGCCGCCGGACGGCGGATTCAACGGGTTCGCCCATACGGGCGGATCCAGGAATCCACCGTCCGGCTTTTTCTATAGGCAAATACATGTAGCTAATGCGGAATTAAGCTACACTTATCCGATTGCATGTAGCTAACGCAAAAATAAGCTACACTTATCAGCTCTAGTGAGCGTTCTTTGGCAAGATTCCAATTACGCATGGTATGTGAGTACTCGCCATGGCTCACAATCCCAGCCAGGCGCGCACGTCGGCAATTTCCTGATCACATATGTTGTGCGCCATGCCGGGATATTCGAAATACGTGCAACGACCGGTCGAGCCAAGTTGCTCACGGGCACACTGCTGGTCGGCGATTGGAATCGTACGGTCATCACTGCCGTAGCAAAGCGCGAATCGTGTGCGGCCGGCAGGGATCGTGTCCGCTGTTTCCCCCTTGAATGACGGGCTGAGCAACACCGCCATATCGAACACGTCCGGATACTCCGTAGTCATGCGATACGACAGGTATCCGCCCTGTGAAAAACCGATCAACACCTTGCGGAAACGCTGGAATACCGGCGATTGCAGCATGCACACCACTTCGGCGCCGACCTGGCTGCACTCATGTTGGCGCTCGCTGACGGAGCATCCGTCGGGATACCAGTAGTGGCTGCCGATGTATGGGCGCGTATATGCGCCGCGGAATGAGATGTAGTTGGGCTTGATGGGTGGGTCGGCAGCGGGATTGCGGTTGGTATTGCTATTGACGTTGCCGTTTCCGTTGGCGTTGGCGTGATGCGTGTTGTCGGGACTGCCGGTTGCACAGATCGCGTTGATGATGCGCACCATTCCCGATTCATCGTTGCTGTATCCGTGGAATCCAAGGAACAGCAGGTCATTGGATGATGCCGCACTCCCATCGGCATCAAAGCTTCCCGTCATTTCCAACCGCATGTGTTCTCCTTATGCTGTCTGAAAATCTTGTCGAAACTGGCGTTGTTGCAAGCCTTATTCAAATTCTGGTTCAAAACCGTCGTTGACGGAATGGTAATGCTCGCCGAATACGTCTATGTCGGTCAATTGTGTTCCGTCGCCATTGTGTAGGCGGTCCATGGCTTCTTGGTATAGTGCGAAATCCTCTTCCGCTTGAGTGAGGCGCCAATAGTCATCGGGGGTAATGATAACCGCGCTGGGCCGATTGCCGTCGAGCACGATGACTGGGTGGTTGTTACCGACTCGGCTTAGTGTTTTGCTTGCGCCACCGCGGTTGAGATCGGTGACGGAAATCATATTGTCGAGAATCGATGTAACCGACATGTTTCACCTTATAGTTTGCTTGAAGTATACGAGTAAGTATACAAGTCCGTTGCGGCGGAATAACTATATTTTTGTTCCCGCATGTAGCGGGTTCACGCTGCCTGATGGCACTGTGTCAATGAGTGTTTTCTGATGTTCGGACCGATACAATCGCTGTAAATGGGAGGAAGCTGGTCATTATGGCAGAAGGTAAGCAGATCAGGTTATTTCTGATTGATGGAACTTTTAGTGGTTTAGTTACAGCAGAAATCATGAACTGGACTGGCCATGTGTTTAAAGGCAGCCGCAGTGAACTTGGTCGAATCTATCAACGCGAAGAAGCTCAGCGTACAGGCGTTTATATCCTGCTTGGTGACAAAAGTGATGGAAGTCCATTGGCTTATATTGGTGAAAGCGACAATATTGCAAGTCGCTTAAAACAGCATGCGGCCAAGAAATCATTCTGGTCTGAAGTAGTGTTTGTCACTTCAAAAGATGGCAACCTGACTAGTGCACATGCTCGCTACATTGAGGCTCAGCTTATCCAGAGAGCTAAGGAGATTGGACGTATTCCTTTGGAAAACGGCAATGAGCCTACAGGGGGTGCGGATTTGCCGGAAGCAGATGCTTCGGATATGAATCATTTCATTAAGGAATTTCTGACGATTCTGCCGGTACTTGGGGTAGAAGTGTTTCGCGGTCGTTCATCAAAATGGGATGATGCATTGAAGGCAGGGGAAGAATTGCAATATGATTCTCCGATATTCCAAGTATCGGTAAAGAAACATGGAGGTACTGCTTATGGGCAAATTATTGATGGTGAATTTACTGTGCTTAAAGGGTCTGCGATTGCTGCAGAAGTAACGCGTAAGGACAATGTTGTCGAAAGTACTCGCAGGCAGTTTGAATTACGGAAACAGCTTCATGAACGATTAAACAATGAGGGAGCAATCGTTATCGATGATAAGGGGATTGCGACTTTGACAAGAGATGTGCCTTTCTCTTCGCCTTCTGCCGCTGCTGCTTTTGTACAAGGACGTGCGACTGCTAATGGACGTCGTGAGTGGAGGACCAAAGATAATGATACATATGCAGATTGGGAGGGGCGGAAGTGATTTGTTTCAAGTTGTTTGTACCGACGCCGGTGTGCAAAGTGGCAGTAGAACCCCCTTGGTAGCGTACAATCGGTTTGGATGGTTTTCCGGATATCGGTGAATGAGAGTAGATATGGCAAAGAAGCGCATGATGGACAGTTCGTTAGTTGAATCTGTTCTTGGCAAGAATCACTCCATGATTATCGATGAAGACTGGTATGAGCATACGATCATTGACCATCTTGTGGATTCAATGGGATATGAGCATTTGTTCGGTCCGGATGTTCGTCGTTCTTCTGAGAATTATCAAGATGTTTTTATTCCTGATGTTCTCCCGGAAGCATTGTCTAATGTCAATCAAGGGTTGCCTGCGAAGGCAATTGATGAGGCAATTCTCAAAATTAAGAATATTGAGGGTGGAAGTCTTGAGCAGCGGAATGAAATTTTTAATGACTATCTTCAGTCTGGTGTGGAAGTCCGTTATTTTGATGGTAAAGAAGAACGGAATGAAATCGTTCGCCTTCTAGATTTCAACCATCCTGAAAACAATGTGTTCCAAGTTGTCAATCAATGGACTTTTGTCGAATATTCAGAGAAGCGCCCTGATATAATTATCTTCATCAATGGCATGCCATTGGTCATTTTCGAACTTAAGTCGCCGTCACGTGTGGAAACTGATGCGTCTGACGCTTATTTGCAGCTTCGTCAGTACATGAAGCAGATTCCGAGCTTGTTTGTGCCGAATGTGTTCTGCGTAATGAGCGATATGACTGAAACTAGAGTTGGTACCATTACCGCGGACGAGGATCGTTACGTGGCATGGAAGTCTGTCGATGGGGACTATTCCGAAACGAAGAACGCTTCGTGGAAGACCATGCTTGATGGAATGCTGCCAAAAGCAAGGTTGTTGGATATTATTCAGAATTTCGTGTGCTTTAACGATACTTCTGAAAAAATAGTCAAAATTCTTGGTGCATATCACCAGTATTTTGCCGTGAAAAAAGCTGTTGTCCGCGCTCAGGATGCGGTTGCTGGAGATGGCAAAATTGGCGTGTTCTGGCATACCCAGGGGAGCGGCAAATCTCTGTCGATGGTGTTCTTCGCACATTTGATTCAAAAATATTTGGAGAGCCCAACGATTGTGGTCATTACTGATCGCAATGATTTGGATGACCAGTTGTTCGGTCAGTTCACCAGATGTGCGAAGTTCCTGCGCCAGCAGGCGGTGCAGGCTGAAAGTCGGCAGAATTTGAAGGAATTGCTGGAAGGGCGGGAAGCAAACGGCATTATTTTCACCACCATGCAGAAATTCTCTGATGGAGATGAACCGCTATGCGACCGGAACAACGTTATTGTCATGGTGGATGAGGCCCACCGAGGCCAATACGGACTCACAGAAACCATCGATGAGAATGGCAAGGTGAGTATTGGCGCGGCTCGTATGGTTCGCAGGGCTTTGCCGAATGCTTCCTATATCGGTTTTACGGGTACCCCCATATCGACGGATGACCGTAATACTCGTGAGATTTTTGGTGACTACATCGATGTGTACGACATGACTCAATCAGTTGAAGATGAGTCAACTAAACCGGTTTATTATGAGAGTCGAGTTGTCGCACTGCATCTGGATGAGGGAGCCCTTGGGCGAATTGACGCCGCTTATAGGGAATTTGCTGATCAAGCAGATGAAGCAAGTATTGAGAAATCCAAGCATGACCTTGGCGGGCTTGATGCGATTTTTGATACTCCGGAAACCATCGATGCGCTCTGCCGTGACATTGTTGACCATTACGAGAACAACCGTGCTGATGTGCTTGCCGGCAAGGCTCTTATTGTTGCGTATAGTCGCCCGATTGCGATGAAAATCTACTACAAGATTTTGGAATTACGCCCTGAATGGAAAGAAAAAATCGGTGTGGTGATGACCATGTCGAATCAGGATCCCGAGGAATGGTTCGACGTGTGCGGAGGTAGCACGCATAAGAAGGAGATGGAGCGGAAGTTCAAAGATGATGACGATCCATTGAAGATTGCCATTGTCGTTGATATGTGGCTTACGGGCTTTGACGTACCAAGTCTGTCGACTATGTACGTTTTCAAACCGATGAAGGGTCATAACCTCATGCAGGCCATTGCCCGAGTGAATCGTGTTTGCAAAGGCAAGGAAGGCGGTCTGGTAGTCGACTATATAGGCATCGCCGGAGCTCTTAAGCAAGCAATGAAGGACTATACGAATCGAGATCAGCATAATTACAGCAATATGGATATTGCTGCGACGGCTTACCCGAAATTTGTTGAAAAACTTGATGTATGCCGCGACCTTATGTATGGCTTCGACTACAGGAAATTGATTTTTACGAATAGTCGAGAGGCTTTGGCAGATGCCATTGCCGAAGGAACCGATTGGCTGCTTGAGCCGAAGCGTCATGAAGATACCGAAAACTTCCTCAAGCAATGCCAACTGATGAACCAGGCATTGAGCCTATGCAAGAGCCTGGTTTCTGAAGAGGACCAGCACGAAGCAGCTTATTTGTCGGTTTTGCGTGTTCAGGTACTTCGCCTTACCGGGCGTAAAGGTAACGGTGGTGGAGGCATGACCTACGCCGAATTCAACAAGCGTGTAAGCGACATCCTTGAGCAAACCGTTCACGCTGATGGCGTGATCAACCTTTTCGACAAGAACAGTGTTGAGATTTCCTTGTTCGATGAAGCGTTTCTTCAGGAAATCGCTGGCATGAAGGAAAAGAACATCGCCGTCGAGAGTCTGAAACGACTCATCAAGGAGAAAGTTCGTGCCTATCAGCGGACCAGCGTGGTCAAAGCACAGAAATTCAGCGAGATGCTGCAAAACACATTGAACTCCTATCTCAATGGCATGCTGACCAATGCGCAGGTCATTGAAGAGCTTCTTCAAATGGCTCGTGACATTATGAAAGACCGTGATGATGCCCAGAAGCTTGGACTGAATGATGAGGAAATGGCATTCTATGATGCCATTACCAAACCTCAAGCGGTCAAGGATTTCTATAACAACGACCAGTTGGTTGCTATAGCGCGTGAGTTGACTGAAACCATGCAAAGAAGTGCCACGATTGACTGGCAGAAGAAGGAAAGTGCCCGTGCTGGAATGCGGCGTGCGATCAAACGTTTGCTGCGAAAATACAAGTATCCGCCTGAAGGCGTCGATGATGCCATGGATACTGTGATGAAGCAGTGCGAGCTTTGGGCTGATACCAAGATTGAAGAGTAGGAACAGGAAATGGCGAAGAAGAAAAACGATAATACGGCGGAAATCGGCTTTGAAGAGCAGATTTGGAAAGCCGCGGACAAGCTACGGGGCAACATTGATGCTTCGGAATACAAGAATGTGGTTCTCGGCCTGATCTTCCTGAAGTACATCTCCGACAAGTTCGATCAGAAGCATCAGGAGCTTGTGGATGAAGGCGAAGGCTTTGAAGAGGATCGCGACGAGTACATGGCAGAGAATATTTTCTTTGTGCCTGAAAATGCACGTTGGAATGTGATTGCCGCCGCTGCGCACACTCCAGAGGTTGGCAAGGTAATCGATGAGGCTATGCGTTCGATTGAATCGGAGAACGATAAGCTGAAGAATATTCTCCCCAAGAACTTTGCCCGTCAGGAGCTCGACAAGCGCCGCTTGGGCGAGGTTGTGGATCTGTTCACCAACGTAAAGATGGCGGATAAAGGTGACAGCAGAGATATTCTTGGACGCACCTATGAATACTGCTTGGCCAAGTTCGCGGAAGCTGAAGGCAAGAATGCTGGAGAGTTCTATACGCCGGCCTGCATTGTGAAAACCTTGGTTGAGATTATTGAGCCTTACCATGGGCGGGTCTATGATCCTTGCTGCGGGTCTGGCGGCATGTTCGTGCAGTCGGCCAAGTTTGTTGAACGGCATCAAGGCAAGATTTCTGATCTGTCCGTATACGGGCAGGAAAGCAACCCGACTACATGGAAAATGGCGACGATGAATCTTGCCATCCGTGGTATTGACGCCGATCTTGGCGATCATAATGCGGATACGTTCTTTAATGATCTGCATAAGAACGAGAGATTCGATTTCATTCTTGCCAATCCGCCATTCAATCTGAAAGATTGGGGAGGGGATAAGCTCAAAGAAGACCCGAGATGGGATTACGGCACTCCGCCAGAAGGCAACGCCAACTTTGCATGGATGCAACATATGATTCATCATCTGCAGCCGGCTGGAGGGCGTATTGGTCTAGTGCTTGCCAATGGCGCTTTATCAAGTCAAACGAGCGGTGAAGGCGATATTCGAGCCAACATTGTCGCAAAAGATTTGGTCGAAGGCATCATTGCCATGCCCGATAAGCTTTTCTATAGCACGGGTATTCCTGTGAGTCTGTGGATAATCACAAACAAGAAGGCCCAGCCGGGCAAGACCTTGTTTATTGATGCGAGGGACATGGGAACCATGGTTTCTCGTAAACTGCGTGAGTTCACCGATGAAGACATCGCCAAGGTATCGGGAGCGTTCGACGCATTCCGTGCTGGAACACTGGAAGAGGAGAAGGGCTTTTCTGCCATCGCCACAACTGAGGACATTGCCAAGCAAGACTACATTCTCACGCCAGGCCGCTATGTAGGCATTGCCGAACCGGAAGATGACGGTGAACCATTCGAAGAGAAAATGAAGCGGCTAACTGGTGAGATTTCCAAGTGCTTTGAGGAATCCAGCCGCTTGCAAGAGCAAATCAAGAAGAATCTGGAGGCAATTGGGTATGGGATGTAAAGTCGTACTTGGCGATATTTGCAGCTTTAGTCGTGGAGCGAGCATTCCCCGTGCCCGTATGCACGACACCGGAGATTACCTCTATATCCATTATGGTGACCTTTATAAAGGGTTTGACCTGCGCATTGATGTTGAAAGTCCATCAAAACCTATTCCGTTTATTCTCCGCGGTGAAAAGGTTAAAGAAAGTCAGTGCCTTAAAGATCAGGACATCGTGTATGTGCTTACTTCGGAAACTGTTGATGATTTGGGACATGCTTATCTTTTCAACAATCCACAAAATAAGCTTGCTGTTTCGGGTACTGAGACGACTATTGTCCGTGTTAAACGCAGAGATCTTGTTATACCTGCCTATCTCAACTACCTTATGAGTTCTCCTTGTTTTATCGGTGAGCTTCGTCGGTATGTAAGAGGTATGAAAGTATTTCGTGTCCATCCTGCTGATGTGTCTCGAATTGAAATTGAACTTCCTCACATCGAGACACAGCGAAAAGTGGTTTCAATACTTGATTCGATTTATACGAAGCAAAGAATCAATACTCAGCTAAATGGCTATTTATTAGAACTTGCGACTACTCGCTTTGAGCAAGCTTTATTCA
>OCAF01000260.1_pt1 | contig 15792 bp, 17 predicted proteins | sample 1477101 | NCBI WGS metagenome assembly OCAF01 (sample SAMEA2580286, study PRJEB22360) | human gut metagenome | biome: human gut; feature: human-associated habitat; material: faeces | place: Denmark | collected 2008/2010
TTTTATTGTGCACTTATATTGTATATTCAAGGTTTAAAAAATGGCGTTTAAAAGATGTTATCTTACTTGCTTTCTTGTCTATCTTTTTTGGTGGCGTTTTTGTAGGTTCAGGATACCTATATAATATTTTGACTATTGGCTTAACACCTCTAGGTTTACAGGCTTTTGCCAACGAAATATTATTTGGTCTTTGGTGTATGGCTGCACCTATTACGGCTATTTTCATCCCAAGAATCGGTAGTGCAACTATCCAAAAGCAATTAGCTGCCCTTGCTGAAGTCCTTTACGGTAGTCAATTCGGTTTAGGAGCTCTATTATCCGGTTTGGTTCAAGGGTTAGGAAGTGAATTCGGCTTTCTTATCACCAAGAATCGTTATGAAAGTTGGCTTTCACTGACAGCTAATAGTATTGGAATTACACTCTTTAGCTTTGTCTATGAATACATTAAATTAGGTTACTATGCCTTTTCTCTTCCTTTCGTACTATCCTTGCTTTTGGTACGTTTTGCATCAGTATTTTTCTTCTGTGCGATTCTAGTTCGTACTACGGTCAAACTTTACCATCAGTTTTCTGCTGGGAGTGAAGTATAGATGGGGGTGGAATTAAAGGGGATTGTCTATCCCTCTTTCACAAAGCCGATTGACTTTACATTTCAATCCCAAGCCTTTACTTTATTGGTTGGAAAAAGCGGTTCGGGTAAATCAACCCTTTTTCAAATTATTGCCCAACTCAGTCCAGTGCCATATAGTGGTCAGATCCTTATCGATGGAATTGACATGAGACAACTTTCTGTAGCTGAACGTGTCCAATTGGTCGGTATCCTATTTCAAAACCCCAACCATCAATTTACCATGGAGACCTTGTTTGAGGAATTGGTCTTTTCCTTAGAAAATATTGCTTATCCAATTCAGGAAATTGAATCTAAAATAGCGGAAGTTGTGGAGAAATGTAGAAGCCAAAAAATTCTCCACCGTCCGATTCACCAATTGTCAGGTGGAGAAAAACAAAAAGCGGCCCTAGCAGTACTCTTTGCCATGAATCCTAGTGTCTATCTTTTAGACGAACCCTTTGCATCAATTGATCGTAAAAGTCGGCTTGAGATACTAGGGATTTTGAAGGAACTGGTTGAAGCAGGTAAGACGATTATCCTCTGTGATCATGATTTGTCTGACTACGAAGCCTATATCGACCATATGGTTGAACTAAGAAATGACGAAGTCAAAAAAATATTCAAAATCCCTTCCTCTGAAACTAGAGAAGTTTTTTCAAAGGAAGTCGGCAATTGTCAGGATCTTTTCCATCTGAAACAAATGACCTGTATCCTAAATGATTCTCCTCTCTTTTCCATTACTGATTTTACATTTTATGAAGGGGTTTCCTGTATCCTAGGGGATAATGGTGTTGGGAAATCAACCCTCTTTCGTTCCATTCTCCAATTTCAGAAGTATAAAGGGAAGATTCGTTGGAAGAATAGGCTATTAAAAAAGAAAAAAAGTCTATATGATGAGATAACATATGTGGTACAAGAGGCGGATAAACAGTTTATCAGAGCCAGTCTCAAGAAAGAACTTCAGTTAGATGACCTAGATAATGAGAACGATAAAAGAGTCAAGGAAGTCCTGCAATTATTTGATTTGGAGAATTCCTTAGATAAGAGTCCCTATCAGTTAAGTGGAGGACAACAAAAGATGGTTCAATTATTAACGATCATGACAAGTCAAGCCACTGTTGTCTTATTAGATGAACCGTTTGCAGGTTTAGATGATAGGGCTTGCGATTATGTTTGTAGGTGGATAAGGGAGGAGTATCAAAAAGGACGTAGCTTTTTAATTATTTCCCATCGTTTAGATCCGCTTGTGTCACTAGTTGATTACTGGATTGAAATGACATCTACAGGGTTAAAATATCTTAAAGAAGTTTCTATCACAAGGCCACTAAGATCTCGTGGTATAGAAGATAAAACGGAGGTGAGATAGAATGGTTAAAGTCCCCACTCAAACTCCGGTAACAATCCTCTTTTTACTACTTTTATCCTTGGAAACCTCCTTTGTTCCATCGGTTCCTCTCAATCTATCGGTTGCCTTCTTTTGCATCGTCTATATGTGCTTTTATCGCAAGTTTCATATGATGATTTGGATGGTTTTCTTGGCTATCCTACCAGGCTTTGCCAATTACTGGGCAGTTCATTTACATGGAGATGTTTCCCAAGCAGTTTTACTTGGAACCAGGGGTTTTGTGACAGTTTGTATAGGGATTGTATTTATCTCAAGCATCTCACTAAAAGAGTTACTCTTGTATTTGGCACAAATGGGATTGTCACGGTCTTGGGCCTATGCCTTGTTAGTGGTTTTCAATGCTTTTCCGCTGATTCAGAAAGAAATTAAATCCATAAAGGAGGCCTGTTTGTTACGAGGGCAAAAATTGCATTTTTGGTCCCCTTTGATTTATAGCAAGGTCTTGATTAGCGTCTTTAGATGGCGACATCTATACTTAAGAGCCTTATCAGCACATGGCTATGATGAAGATGCCATGATAAAAAAGTCCTATCGGAACTTTTATATTCCCAGACAGACAAAAATCATCTACCTACTTATCTATTTAACCCTTCAAATCAGTCTGTTTTTATAAAGGAGTTATTATGGAATTTACAGATATTGCTATGGAATTATCCAAGGAGGCCTGGCAGGCTTCCTTTCAGCACCCTTTTATTTTACAGTTACAAAAGGGAAATTTAGATCCTTCCATTTTTCGCTATTACTTGATTCAGGATGCCTACTACTTAAATGCCTTTTCAAAAGCCTATGATCACTTAGCTGAAAAAACTTCAAAACAAGAAATGAAGAGACTTTTGAAACAAAATGCTCAGAGCTTAGTCGAAGGTGAGTTATTTATCCGTCAACAGTTTTTCAAGGAGCTAGGGATTGATGACAAGGAAATGGCAGAGCAGCCGATTGCTCCAACCTGCTACCATTATATTTCGCATATTTATCGTCAATTTGAAGAAGAGAACGTAGCCATTGCTTTTGCGAGCTTGCTCCCGTGCCCATGGTTGTACCATGACCTAGGTAAGGCACTTAATCTTCATCCTTCACCAGAAGTCCTTTATCAGAAGTGGATTGAAACTTACATTACAGATGAACTCGAACAGCAAATAAAAGAAGAGACGGAACTAGTCAATCAACTCTACAGTGAAAGTGACGAGCTAGACAAGAAAAAAATGCTCGAAGCCTTCCGAATTAGCGTTTATATGGAAGCACAGTTTTGGGAAATGGCCTACCAGCATCAAACATGGAAGAGCACTTTACAAGCTTTAGAAAAAGGAGATTAATGAAAAATGAAAACCAACCAATTACAAATTCATAAATTAACCGTTTTATCCATGATGATTGCCCTCGATGTGGTTCTGACACCTATCTTCCGTGTCGAAGGAATGGCACCTATGTCTAGTGTTGTGAATATTTTAGCAGGAACCATAATGGGACCAGTCTATGCTTTAGTCATGGCAACTGCGACTGCTTTTATCCGTATGACAACATAAGGAATTCCTCCTTTGGCCCTAACAGGAGCTACCTTTGGAGCTCTACTAGCCGGACTCTTTTACAAATATGGTAGAAAATTCTACTTTTCTGCCTTAGGAGAAATCATCGGTACAGGAATCATCGGCTCTATTGTCTCTTATCCTGTTATGGTATTTTTCACAGGCTCAGCTGCAAAACTCAGTTGGTTTATTTACACACCACGATTTATCGGAGCTACCTTGATCGGGACAGCCATAGCTTTTGTATCATTTCGATTTTTAATTACCCAGAAATTCTTTAAAAAGGTACAAAGCTATTTCTTTGAAGAAAGGATTAACTGATGTATACCTTTCAAAATCCCTTTCCTCTATCTGAAAGTCATTTAATCCATTGTATCACTAACGAAATTTCCTGTGAGATGGTCGCTAATGCAATTTTGGCTCTGGGATCTAAGCCAGTAATGGCAGATGACTCCAGAGAGGTCCTTGATTTTACCAAGCAAAGTGCAGCTATCTTATTGAATTTAGGGCATTTGTCAGCTGACAAGGAACAAGCGATTCTTAAGGTAGCATCCTTTGCAGCTAAATCCTCGCTACCTATGGTTTTAGATGTGGTTGGTGTCTCTGCCTCTCCTATCCGCAAAAACTTAGCAATGGATATTTTGAAATATTCTCCAACCATTATTAAGGGAAATATGTCTGAAATTCGAAGCCTAGTGGGTTTGAAGCACCATGGAGTTGGAGTGGACGCCAGCCAGAAAGATCAAGAAACAGCAGATCTAGTGAGTGTCCTGAAAGACTGGTGTCAAGGCTATCCAACAAGTACATTCTTAGTTACCGGTCCTAAAGATCTCATCGTTTCATCTAATCAAGTTGCCATTTTGACAAATGGTTGTCTAGAACTGGACTGGATCACAGGAACAGGAGATCTTGTAGGCGCTCTAGCTGCGGTCTTCCTTAGTCATGGGACTACAGCCTTTGAGGCATCTTGTCTCGCAGTGTCTTATCTGAATATCGCTGCAGAGAAAATTATAGACCGAGAAATGGGGCTAGAAGACTTTCGTTTACAGACTCTTAATCAATTGTCTCTCTTAAAAAAGGATGCCAACTGGTTAGATGCAATCAAAGGAGGCTATTATGCTTAAAGAAACGCTTAGACTGTATCTGGTTACGAATCGCTACCAAGATCCGCTTGAAACCTTCCTTAAAAAAGTTGAGCAAGCTTGTCAGTCAGGTGTTACCATGATCCAGCTACGAGAAAAACAGCTCACGACCAATCAGTATTATGAACTTGCAAAAATGGTGAAACAAATTACCGATACCTACCAAGTTCCTTTGATTATCGATGATCGTTTGGATGTGTGCCTAGCTGTCGATGCTGCAGGACTTCATATCGGAGATGATGAACTCCCAGTTTCAGTAGCCAGACAAGTCTTGGGCACAGAGAAAATACTAGGTGTAACTGCAAAAACAGTGAAAAGAGCACTCGAAGCAGAAGAATCTGGGGCGGATTACTTAGGAACAGGAGCAATTTTCCCCACAACAACCAAGGAAAACGCCCCTATTACCCTCATTTCTACCTTGAAGGACATCTGCCAAGCAGTCGGTATTCCAGTCGTAGCGATTGGCGGTTTAACTTGTGAAAATATCCATCAACTTTCTGGAACAGGTATTGCTGGTATCGCAGTAGTTCGTGATTTGATGCAGGCAAGAGATATTGAAGCGAGAACCCAAGAATTAGATCAAATCATCTCTAAATAAAAACTCTCTCATTCCCAATATATAGGGAATGAGAGAGTTTTTTTAATCTTTATAAGTTGTATGGTTAACAGGACCAGAACCATGCCCAAGTTCAGGGGCATCTTGGATAGCTCTTGTGATAAAAGCCTTGGCCTTATCAACTGCTTGATAGAGGCTTTTCCCTTTTGCAAGCTCAGCAGTGATAACTGCAGCAAAGGTACAGCCAGTACCATGGGTATGGCAAGTTTGAATTCGTGGACTTTCCCAGACAAATTCTTCATCCTTTGTGAAGAGGAAATCTTTGGCACCACCTTCGAGGTGTCCTCCTTTGATAACAACTGATTGAGGCCCAAATTCTTTTAGGATCAAACGCCCAGCCTTTTGCATATCTTCTTGGTCTTTGATAGAAAAGGCGACAATTTCTTCTGCTTCAGGAAGATTGGGTGTAATAATCGTTGCAAGAGGCAGCAAATTTGTTTTGAGATAGTCTCTTGCACTTGTATCAATTAAAGCGTCTCCACTAGTAGCTACCATCACAGGATCAAGCACATAGGGACAATCAAGTTGCTTTAAGTAGGGTTGGATCATCTCCATGATTTTCGTAGTCGCAAGCATACCAGTTTTTACAGCTTGAGGGGAAATATCTGAAAAAACACTTTCCAATTGAGCTTTCAGCATTTGAGGAGAAACATGCTCTATTAATTGAACCCCCCTGGTATTTTGAGCGACAAGACTAGTTACAACGGCCATTCCATAGACACCTCTAGCTTGGAATGACTTTAAATCAGCCATTATTCCAGCTCCACCGCTAGGGTCAGTTCCAGCAATTGTTAGAGCAACGGGTAAATAAGTCATCTAAAACCTCCCAACCAGCTGAAGTTTGTATTTGGTAAAACAAGATAAAGTCTGTATCAAGAAGTCAATTAGTGGCTTATAAACCATTGTTATTTTGTCCACTTCCATCAACTAGCATTACCTAGATCGAGTCAAAGGGTCTAACAGTCGTTAATCTCAGCTTTACGCACCCCTAGTGGTTGTTTTCTTTTTTCTTTAGTATAGCATATTTTTATACTTTATATCGTAAGATTAGATTAAAACTAGGTCCAAAATAGATATTTCCTTCAATCAAAAAAGAGCCCGCGGGCTCTTTTATATTATGCTTCTGTCACAAATTGACTGAGAACACCATTGACAAAGCGTGATGAGGTCTCATCTGAAAAGGCCTTAGCCAATTCAACCGCCTCATTCACAGCGACAATCTGTGGAGTGTCAAACTCTGTCATTTCATAAATGCCAAGGCGCAGAATATTTTTCTCCACCAAGGTCAAGCGTTCTACTGTCCAACCAGGCTTCAAATATTGACCGATTTGTTGGTCTAATTGGTCTTTTGACTGATAAACGCCGGTCACGATATTCAAGAGAAAGGCCGGAAGATCAACTGTTGCATCTTCTGCCACGTCCTTATCATGCAGATAAGCAAAGCGACAAGCTTCGACAATGTCTCCATCGTACTCCAAGGCCATCAAGGCTTGGAAGGCACGCTCGCGTAAATCTCGACGTGATTCTAATAAAATTTCATCAGTCATTGAGGAAGTCCTCATTAAACAAGTCTTTCAAGTCTGGTTTTGGAGATTTTTCTGTTGCAATCCCTACGACATGAATGTTGACCGCATCCAAGGTGACATCTGCCATATCATAAACAGCAGATTTCACAGCCTTTTGGATCGCTACTGCTACAGATGGTACAGCCACTCCGTATTCAAGGTAGAGATAAATATCCACTGAGACCTGACCGTCTTCTTCTGTATGAAGGTAGACGCCACGACCAAGTGAGCGTTTTGAAAGGCTATCTGACACGCTCTTATTTTCAAGAGAGTAAACTCCCTCTACTTTTGCCGTTGCAATCGCAATAATTTTTTCTAATACACGTGGTGCAATAACAATGTCACCAAATTGTTCAGTTGCCATAGAAGTTCCTTTCTATTTGACACCCTGAGAGGTCTCTTACGCACGAGAAACGTAAGTTCCTTCTGCAGTGTTGATAACGAGTTTTTGTCCTGCTTCGATGAAGTCTGGAACGTTTACAACAAGTCCTGTTTCCATTGTTGCTGGTTTTCCAGAACCAGTCACTGTAGCACCTTTGATCGATGGTTGAGTTTCTGTGACTGTCAATTCAACAGTAGTTGGTACAGTTACCCCAATCACTTCACTTCCGTAGAATTGAATTTTCACTTCTGAATTTTCAAGAATGTAAAGCAATTCATTTTCAACATTGACTACAGGGATTTCGTATTGGTCATAAGTTTCTGTGTTCATGAAGTAGGCTGTGTCGTCCATTTGGTACAAGTATTGGGCTGGGACAGTCTCAAGAATCGCTTGTTCAAATTTTTCTTCTGGACGGTAGCTTGTGTCAAATGTAGAACCAGTACGGACATCACGTAATTTCATCCGCATGATAGTATTTCCTTTACCTGGTTTGTGGTGACTTGCTTCCAAAACGCGAATCAATTTTCCATCTGCTGTGACAAACGTCATACCAGCTCTTAATTTACTTGCTTCGATCATGTTTTATTACCTCTTTTTTAAAAATAGATTACTCTTTATTGTAACACACTATTTGATTTTTCTCAAACAGCAATCTTTTCTTTTTAGGAAGGAAAGAGTGCAGAGACTAGCGATTGGAGACTCTACATCTCTGAGCCTAGTTCCCTTCTATTCGTCAACAGGGACAATATTACCATCAGCATCTTTGGTCACATGGACATATTTGCCATCCACCTCAATGTAGAAGGTTTTGGGCTTGTCTTGAGCTGGTGCTGCTTGTTGTTGCAGATCATTTCCCAGAGCTTGACCCAGATTCATCCCCATGATCATGTTCATGCCATTGCCACCTTCATTTTTGGCAGCTGCCACCAAGGCCTCATTGCGGGCGCGACGCTCTTCAATTTCAATGGTGTTGTACTTCATGGCTGCCAATTCACTGTCCAGTTTATTGACCTTGGCCATACTATCAGCATCATAGCTCAGATCTTCGATCAGGACATTGGTTAATTCAATACCATATAGTTCTGACCACGTTTTGTTGACTTCGCGTTTTGCGACTTCATTGAAAACGTCTTGATCTGCATTGATATTGTAAATATCCGCCTTATTTTCAGCTGTATATTTTGAAAGAGCGACGGCAATTTTGGGAGCGAGGTTTTGGCGCAAGGTTCCCTGAGCTACATCTTCCAAGGTAAACGGTTTATCTGCCGTAATTTGGCGACTGACTGCACTGACATAGAAAAGAACCGGATCTGCTATTTTGACATCATAGAGACCATAAAAGCGAATGCTCAGAAGCTGTTGGTAACGGTCGCTAAAGTACTCGACTGGGTTTTGAGTTCCAAATTTATTTCCTGTAAAAGGTTGCATCCGTACAAAAACAATTTCTTGTTGGGTCACCACTTGCCCACCAAATGAGAAACGATTCTTGAAGTTTTCCCAAGTCCCTTTAACGCCCCCCTTTTCAAACAACCAGGCATTTTCACCAGCTTGCCATTCGTGGCTTCCTGCTTCTAGAAGGTCTCCTAGAAAAGTTCCATTATTGACTAAAAGAGCGACATAGCCTTGAGGAACAATGACAACAGAGCCATCTGTCAACAGACCAGTATTTTGGTTGCTCTGACGAGAGCGTCCGTCCGGATCTTTAGTCAACAGTTGTCCCTTGATGGCCAAAGCTGTTGCTGGAACAGCTTCTGGCAAGGTAATAGCTTCCTTAAATTTACTATCTTGAAAACTTGAAATGCCCGCTGAAAGGGCTGCTTTAATAAATCCCATATATTCTCCTATCTGTAGAATTCAATTTCATCCACAACTTCATAAACATCCAAGACCCAATCTTTTGGATTGTGTTTCAAGGACGCTTGGCAATATTCACACTTGTCGATCGAATCGATGGTCAGTGGCGCACCACAGTTCGGACAGTGATCACTTAAGACTTCAGAATTCTTAATGATCTCTGTCTGAGCCCCGTGTTCACGGAGAAAGGCCATACGGTATACTGTAAAGAGATCTTTGGTCGGATCCCCTTCGATCACACGACCCGATTCATCGTCTCGGATGTAATCTCTCATTGTTGAAGACAAAATAACTTCGATGCGGTCATTGCCTTCTGGATTTTCGATAAAGTCTTTGATTTTAGAATTTTCAACACGCACGCGCTCTAGAACATTGGTCGTTTTGGCTCGAATATGCTCCTGCAACTGCGTCAAGTGTTGCTCATAAAGACTGGTACTTTCTAAGCTCCGCACGGAATTCCAATCTTTTTCTGTCCAAGCAGATTGTAATTGAAGGTAAACCAGCTTGACTTGTGACAAGAAGCGATCTTCATCAAACATTGGGTCCAATTTTCGGATACGACGAATGGCTTCATAGTTGTTTTCAATTGGTCGACCAGCACGTTCCTCGGTTGTCCGTTTTGGACTACTGCCACTACTTGAATCCTCTGAGTCATTTGAAAGGTCACCATTTTGTTTAATGGCATTGAACACGAAGGCAAGCAAAATAATCATGATGGCAAGACCAGTCAAAAACCCAGATGACGAAACTGAATCTGAGGAGCTATAACTACTTGAATCACTTGACCAGCTACTACGACCAGACCAGCTGCTATCGTTGTCTGACCAGCTACTGCCTCCACCACCTGAATCAATCAAGCTACTACCACCGCTATCTGTATTTCCAACACCAGCATGGGCAGAAGGAACGCATACAAATAAGAGAGCTGATAGAAGAATTCCCAATACTAAAATTCGTTTTTTCATAGGCCTCATTTCTTATCTTTGTTTGTCACACAGGGGTTAAGAAAATACTGTCTATTTTATAGGACAATCAATTCTTTAGGTGCAAGTGTCAAGACTTCACAGCCAGTTTCTGTGATCAAGAGGTCATCTTCGATGCGCACACCAGAGAGACCTTCAATGTAAATCCCTGGTTCATCTGTCAAGACCATCCCTGCTTGAATGGCTTCTTTAGACATTTGGCTAAAGTAGGGTTCTTCATGGATATCAAGCCCAATTCCGTGACCGATTCCATGAGTAAAGTATTGGCCATAGCCGGCTGCTTCGATCACATCACGTGGGATTTTATCGAAATCACGGAAACCAAGTCCATCTTTAGCAGCAGCAATCAAGGCTTGATTGGCTTTCAAAACCGTTTCGTAAATTTCTCTTTCCTTGTCGCTGACATGTCCAGCATAGATGGTCCGTGTCATATCGCTGACATAGTGGTCATACAAGCAACCAAAATCAAGGGTCAAGGCATCTCCTGCTGAAATCACCCGATCACTTGGAGTCGCATGAGGCATCGCAGAGCGTTCACCAGCTGCTGAGATAATATCAAAAGATACACCAGAAGCTCCCAACTCCCGCATTCTAAAGTCGAGGAAAGTCGCTGCTTCCAACTCTGTAGTTTGTCCCACCTTGATATAGTCTAAAATATCACGGAAGGCTTGGTCAGAGATGCTACAAGCTTTTTTAATGGCCGCAATCTCTGTTTCATCCTTGATCAAGCGCAATTCCATCACAAAGTTCGCTAGGGATTGAAGGTTGAGAAGCCATACGGGCATGGTAGGCCACCGTCACTTCGTCCTCAAAACCAAGTTCTTTGATTCCTAGATCTTTCACGATCTCTACAGCTGCAGTCAGCTCATCACGGGTTTCTACGATCTCCACAAAGGGGAAACAAGTCGCATGGGCATGAATGGTGTAGCGCGAATCCGTAAAGAGGACTACGCGTTCTTCTGTCACCAAAGCCGTCCCGTTTGAGCCCCAGAAATGGGTCAAATAATAGACATTTTTCAAATTGTTAATCAGTACCGCTTTAAGGTTTTTGGCCTTCATTTTGTTTCGTAAATTGTCGATCCGTTGATTCATTGTAATTTTCCTTTCAAATATTGTCCTGTATAGCTAACAGGATTTGCTGCGACTTCTTCAGGTGTTCCGGTTGCAATAATAGTTCCACCACCGACACCGCCTTCAGGTCCCAAATCGATGATGTGGTCTGCCGTCTTAATGACATCCAAATTGTGCTCGATTACAAGGACGGTATTTCCATCATCCACAAACCGCTCTAAGACTTGAATCAAGCGAGAAATGTCTTCGCTATGAAGTCCTGTCGTTGGTTCATCCAAGATATAGAAGGATTTACCTGTAGAGCGCTTGTGCAATTCAGAAGCCAACTTCATCCGCTGTGCTTCCCCACCTGAAAGGGTGGTCGCTGGTTGACCCAACGTTACATAGCCCAAGCCCACATCTTGGATGGTCTTGAGTTTGCGTTCAATTTTCGGAATGTGCTTGAAGAATTCGACTGCCTTATTGACCGTCATATCCAGTACTTCTGCGATATTTTTTTCCTTGTAGTGGACTTCGAGGGTCTCACTATTGTAGCGACGTCCATGGCAGACCTCACAAGGTACAAATACATCGGGCAAGAAGTGCATCTCAATCTTGATAATACCGTCACCAGAGCAGGCTTCACAACGGCCACCCTTGACATTGAAGCTAAAGCGGCCTTTTTTATAGCCCCGAATTTTGGCTTCATTGGTCTGTGCAAAGAGATCACGAATATCATCGAAGACGCCTGTATAAGTTGCAGGATTGGAACGAGGAGTCCGACCGATCGGGCTTTGGTCAATGTCGATCAAGCGATCGATGTGCTCAATCCCCTGAATGGTCTTGTATTTCCCTGGTTTTTCCGAATTGCGGTTGAGCTTTTGAGCGATGGCTTTCTTCAAGATCCCATTGATCAAGGTTGATTTCCCAGAACCGGAAACTCCAGTGACTGCGATAAATTTGCCCAGAGGAAAACGCGCTGTAATATCTTGTAAGTTGTTCTCACTGGCCCCTGTAATTTCAATAGAGCGACCATTTCCTGAACGGCGCTCTGTTGGGACCGGAATCTTGCGCTTGCCGGACAAATACTGGCCGGTGATGGATTTACTATTACGAGCCACCTGCTTTGGAGTTCCCGCGGCAACGATCTCTCCACCAAAGACACCGGCACCTGGGCCGACGTCGATCAGGTAGTCTGCTTCTCTCATGGTATCTTCGTCGTGTTCGACGACGATCAAGGTATTGCCTAAATCACGCATCTTTTTAAGACTGGCAATCAGGCGGTCATTGTCCCTTTGATGGAGGCCGATTGATGGCTCATCCAAGATATAAAGGACTCCAGAGAGGTTGGAACCGATCTGAGTTGCCAAGCGAATGCGCTGGCTTTCTCCACCTGATAGTGTTCCAGCTGAGCGTGACAAGGTCAAGTAATTAAGGCCTACATTGTTTAAGAAGGTCAAACGATCTTTGATCTCTTTTAGGATCGGTCTTGCAATCGTAGCTTCATTGTCCGTTAAAACCAGCTGGTCCACGACTTTTAAGTGGTCCGCAATCGATAAATCCGACACTTCCCCGATATGCATCCCTTTTTCCCCACCGACACGAACAGAAAGAGCCTGGTCATTGAGACGGTAGCCATGGCAGGTCGCACAGGTCAATTCGTTCATATAAGAGCGCATTTGGTTGCGGGTAAAGTCACTATTAGTCTCACGGAAACGGCGGGGAATGTTGTTTACGACCCCTTCGAAAGGAATCTCAATATCCCGAACTCCACCAAACTCATTTTCATAGTGGAAGTGGAATTCTTTCCCGTTTGAACCATAGAGAACCAAGTCCTTTTCTTCTTGAGTCAGATCTGAAAAAGGCGTATCCATATCAATGCCAAAATGAATCATAGCCTGCTCCAACATTTGTGGATAGTAGTTGGAAGAGATCGGATTCCAAGGGGCAAGAGCTCCTTCACGAAGGGTTAAGCGATCATCTGGCACCACCAAGTCCAAGTCCACCTCTAGCTTAATGCCCAGCCCATCACAGTCTGGGCAGGAGCCGAAAGGCGCATTGAAAGAAAAGAGACGAGGCTCTAATTCAGGAACGGTAAAGCCACAGACTGGACAAGCATAATGCTCCGAAAAGAGCAGTTCCTTGCCATCCATGGTATCAATGACCACATAACCGTCCGCAATCCGAAGAGCTGCCTCAATCGAATCAAAGAGGCGCGAGCGAATGCCCTCTTTGAGTACGATCCGGTCCACCACCACTTCAATCGTGTGCTGTTTGCTTTTAGACAGTTCTGGGACCTCTGTCACATCATAGATCTCACCGTCTATGCGAACCCGAACATAGCCGTCTTTTTGGACTTTTTCAATGATATTCTTGTGCTGGCCTTTTTTCTTCCGAATAATGGGAGCTAAAATTTGCAGGCGCTGGCGCTCTGGTAATTCCAAAACTTGATCGACAATTTGCTCAACTGAAGAAGCGGTAATCGCTCCATGCCCGTTGATACAATATGGCGTACCGACACGCGCATAGAGCAGACGCAGGTAGTCATTGATCTCAGTTGCTGTCCCCACAGTGGAACGCGGATTCTTACTGGTCGTTTTTTGGTCAATGGAAATGGCTGGACTCAATCCGTCAATCGAATCCACATCTGGTTTTTCCATATTTCCCAAAAACTGACGGGCATAGGCTGATAAGCTTTCCACGTAGCGACGCTGGCCTTCTGCATAGAGGGTATCAAAGGCCAGACTGGACTTTCCAGATCCAGACAAACCGGTCACCACGACTAATTTGTCCCGTGGAATTTCCACATCTATATTTTTTAAATTATGGGCACGGGCCCCATGAATGACAATTTTATCTTGCATATTCTTACTCTAATCACCTTTTTGTTAACCTCCATTATAACAAATTTTTTAGTATTCTTTTATCCAAAACCGTCCTTTTTCTGATATAATGTTAAGGTGTAACAAAAACAAGGGAGGGTACCATGAAACAGGTCTTTTTATCGACAACGACTGAATTTAAAGAAGTAGAGACACTAGAACCTGGTACCTGGATCAACCTTGTTAACCCTTCTCAAAGCGAATCAATGGAAATCGCTTCTGCCTTTAATATTGATATTGCAGACTTACGGGCACCGCTCGATGCGGAAGAAATGTCCCGTATGACCATTGAGGACGACTATACCTTGATCATCGTTGACGTCCCCATCAAGGAAGAGCGCAACAACCAGACCTATTACGTGACCATTCCACTTGGAATTATCCTGACAGAAGAGGCTATTATCACGACCTGCTTGGAGAAATTGCCACTTCTCGATATCTTTATCCACCGACGTTTGCGCAATTTCTATACCTTTATGCGGTCGCGCTTTATCTTTCAGATCCTCTATCGTAACGCTGAACTTTACTTGTCTGCGCTTCGTACCCTGGATCGAAAGAGTGAACAGATTGAAAGCCAATTGCACAAATCAACACGTAATGAAGAGCTGATTGAGTTGATGGAGTTAGAAAAAACCATCGTCTACTTTAAGGCCTCTCTGAAAACCAATGAGCGCGTGATCAAAAAATTGACCAGCGCCACCAGCAACATCAAGAAATACCTAGAAGACGAGGATCTATTGGAAGACACCTTGATCGAAACCCAGCAGGCTATTGAGATGGCAGATATTTATGGAAATATCCTCCACTCCATGACTGATACCTTCGCATCGATCATCTCCAACAACCAGAACAACATTATGAAAACCCTGGCCATGGTAACCATTGTCATGTCCATTCCAACCATGATTTTCTCAGCCTACGGGATGAACTTCAAGGACAATGAATTACCGCTCAATGGAGCACCAAATGCCTTCTGGCTCATCATCTTTATTGCCTTCGCCATGACCGGCTCCCTCGTCGTCTACTTGATCCATAAAAAATGGTTCTAACCAAACTTGTCTATCAAAGGAGTAACTATGTCTCACACAGACCTTCACCAACTTAGTAAGAAAAATCAAGAATTTATCCGTATTGCTAAACACCAATTGCTTGAAAATGGGAAAACGGAAGAAGAAGCAGAAAGCCTCATCCAGGAAATCCTTCCAGCCATCCAAGAAAATCAAGGAAAAGGGATTCCGGCACGGACTCTTTTTGGAGCTCCAACCGTATGGGCTAATTCCTTCAGCGAGAAAGAACGCTATGAAAAAGAGCATCCTGCTTTGAACGATGCTCCTTCCTTGATGATTTTGGATTCCTTCCTCTTTATCTTTGGTGTCTTTGCTGCAATCAGCGCCTTTATGAACCTAATTGCACCGCACCGTTCTGCTTACGGCTTGATCACTTTGATCCTTGGTAGTTTGACAGGGGCGCTGCTCTTGTACCTCATGTACTACTTCTTCTATCAGTATATGGACGGCACCAAAGATCGCAGCGAACGCCCTTCTCTTTGGAAATCCATGCCAATTCTTGTTGGAGTCATGTTCCTTTGGGTGATCGTTCTATCCCTCACCTCTCTACTACCAAAATTCCTCAACCCAACCATTCCAGATGTCCTTGCTATCGTATTGGGAGCATTGGCCCTTGTCCTTCGCTACTATTTCAAAAAACGCTACAATATCAAAAGTTCGAGCACAGCACCCGCAACTCGACGCTAAAAATAAACAAAAGATCAGATCTTATG
>OCAF01000270.1_pt1 | contig 14654 bp, 8 predicted proteins | sample 1477101 | NCBI WGS metagenome assembly OCAF01 (sample SAMEA2580286, study PRJEB22360) | human gut metagenome | biome: human gut; feature: human-associated habitat; material: faeces | place: Denmark | collected 2008/2010
CCTCCCGCCAGGGCCGGGGGGGGGTGGCCCTGCGGGAGGCCGGCCCCGCCGTACGGCTTCATCAGCACCGGCAGCTTCTCGGCGTGCGCGTACGGGCTTTCCGGGCTCGGCGCGATGATCGCCGTGTACAGCTGGTGCTCGCCCAGTCGCGTAAACGTGACGTTCGGTGTAAAGCCGGGTTCGGCCGCCGTGGACGCGATAGTGGCGCTCTGTTCTCCCAGAATATGCCGCATCTGGGCGCGGGCGGAACGCATATCGCGGCCGGAGACCACGATGCCGCGCTCGCCGCGCGAGGCGGTCCACTGGCCGGGATCGGTCGTGACCGGCGTGATCGTGCCGTTGTAATCGATACTCACCACGTCGAAACTGCGGGCGTCGTGGTCGCCGAATACGGACTCGGTGGCGGCCGCATCGGCCCAAGCGTCCGGCACCTCAGGCGCGATTTCGGGCGCGCGCTGCACCACGGCCAGCACATCCTCGTCGGTCACGGCGAGCACCGTGCGCACGTTCCAGCCAGCCGGCGTGAACGGGCGGCCGTCCATTGTCAGACGGTTGGTGTCCGTGGCCATATCGTTGAGCGAGCACACCAGACGACCATCCGGCGTGTAGGCGGGCGTGCCGTGAACCAGGTCGATCCACTGCTCGTTCGCGTGCTCCTCAAGCACACGCGTGGCACCCAGCGCGGCCCCATCCGCCGCGACTGCCACCTCAAGCACCTGATCGCGGGTCTGACGGCGGTTCTGCACCAGCACCAGCGGATCGTGGCCGCGACGCCAGTTCACGGCGGCCACATACTCGTACGCCTCGCGATCCCAATCCACATCGGCGTTGCCGGTGATGCCTGCGTACCGGTCGTTCTCATCGAACGCCAGCGTGATCACGGTCAGATACACGTCGGCATTGCGGGTCAGCGCGCGCGGGTAACGGCGGCCGGCGTCCGGCTTCTCGGGGTCAGCCGGATCGCTGATGTGCCAGGTCGGCTCGTCGGCGGTGTCGAAGGACTCGAACAGCACGTGCTGCGAATCCGGGGCCCACCAGAAGCCGTCGTATCGGTCCATCTCCTCGCCGGCCACGAACTCGGCCAGACCGATTTTCCACGTGTTTTCGGCCGGATTGCCGTCCTCATCCTCCACGCTCACGCCGTAGACGGCGGTGATGCGGTCACCTAGTTCGCCGCCGATATCGACCAGCATCAGGTAGCTGCCCGTGGTGTACAGCACATGTTCGCCATCCGGGGCGATGCGCGGGTTCAGCACCGGCGTGTACATCGCCGGGTCCTCATCGAGCCATTCGCCGGCCAGTTCACGGGTGTGCGGCTCGGGTGCGCCGGTCTCGTCATTCCAATCGATGTCGGTCAGGAACAGGCGGCCGTTGATGGTGAACACGATGCGATTGCCGTCGTCATCTGCGGAGTATCCGACGATGCCGGTGCCGCCTTCGCGCGCACGCTCGCGGCGGGCCTTCTCCTCGGCCGGCACGTCCTCGCTGTCGGCGGTTGCGCCCAGCAGTTCGCGCGGATCGGCCAGCTTGGTCTCATGGTGTTCACCGGACTCGTCGAACCAGCTCAGCCACAGTGCGGTCACCAGATCCTCGGGGCCGTCGGAGCGCAGAAACAGGGCCCGCGAGCCGTCGCCCACGGTCTGTGCGGAGCGCGGCGCGCCGCAGCCGAAGCGCAGCGTGCGCGCCCTGAGGCGTGGGAAATGCTTGATTGCGTCATTGACATCATTGGTTTCGCTCATACCTCACAACCTACGCGCCTGTGCGGTCAGTGGCGCGCAGGCTTGCGACGCATTCCCGGGAATGTGTCGTGGTGTGGGTGCGAGGTGTGGGCGTGAGGCTTGTCCTAAGATGGGAGCCATGCAGGTGACGATGATCGACGAAAACAAGTACGCCGAAACGATGACCGACGTGGTGCTGCCCGCGCTCGAACAATGCTGCGAGGAGGGCTGGTTCGATCCGTCCGCCGCCGAACGTTCGGCCGGGATCGAGCCGCTGTCCGGCATTATGGACACCGGCGGCCGCTCGGGCCAGCTGCACTACCTGTGCTACGACTCCGCCAAATTCGACGCGATTCGCGAGCAAGGCGCCACCGCCACCTTCCGCGGGGCCATCGTCATCAGCCACGGCTTCACCGAGTTCGCCGAAAAGTACGACGAGCTCGTCTGGTACTTCCTGCTTGCCGGCTACTCGGTGTGTGTACTCGAGCATCGCGGCCACGGCAAGTCCGCGCGCGACGTGGACAACCGCTGCATGGTGTGGATTGATGACTGGCAGCGCTACGTGGCCGATCTGGCCGGCTTCGCCGAAACCATCGGCCAGCAGTACGCGGCCGGCATGCCGCTGAACCTGTTCTGCCATTCGATGGGCGGCGGCATCGGCGCGGCCGTGTTGGAGCGATACCCCACCCTGTTCGACAAAGCGGTGCTCTCTGCCCCGATGATCGCCCCCGCCACCGGCATGCCGCTGGGCGTGGCCCGTGTGCTGGTCGGCGCGCTGTGCGGACTCGGCTTCGGCAAGAAGCGCGTGTTCGGGCAGTCGGGCTTCACGCCGGAATTCTCGATGGAAGGCAACGAGGGCGCTTCCGAAGCGCGTGAACGCTGGTACTTCAAGCTGCGTTGCGAGAATAGCGAATACCAGACCTACTGCGCGGCGTTCGAATGGGTGCGCCAAGCGTTGAAGCTCAACCGGGCCATACTGAATCCGTCCGCCTGCGCCGAAGTGGAGACGCCGGTGCTGCTCTTCCAGTCCGGACGCGACATCTGGGTACTCAATAAGCCGCAGAATCACTTCGTCCAACTGGTCAAGGACGGCGGCGGCGAGGCGAACATCGTGCGCTTCCCCGAATCGCGCCACGAAATCTTCTCCATGCCCAACAGCACTTACAAGCCCTACCTCGAAAAGATCCTCGGCTTCTACGACGACCCCATGATTGCCTGCGCCGCGTACTGATGTAGCTCTTCACCCATTGTTCACCGTGCGGTCACCTTGTGGCCCGACCCGCTTTAGATGGCGGGAGAGCCATGGAATTATGGGCATAATGTCTTCTCTCCGCCGCCGCGGTTGCGGCCGCGGTATGTGCCGGCGTGCTCGCGTTGACCGGTTGCACGGCGTTCAATAATTCCGATGACGGCACAGCGGACGGCAACGGCACGTCCGCCACCACGCAGACCTTCCAGCCGTCCGGCGGCAAACCGACTGCCACCCTGAGCATTGCCTCCGGCTCCGAAAACAAGGAAGTCGCCGTCGCCATCCAGAAAGCGGCCGACCAATCCAACGTAGCCGTGACGATGCACTACATGGGTTCGCTGGAGATTATGAACGCGCTCAAGGCCGGTGGCCAGGATCACGACGCCGTCTGGCCTGCCTCCTCGATGTGGATTTCGATGGGAGACACCAAGCACATCGTCAAAGACGCGGCCAGCACCTCCACCACGCCGATCGTGTTCGGCATCGCCAAATCCAAGGCCGTCAAACTCGGCTGGGCTGACGACACCGGCGCCACCAAGCCCGTCTCCACCGCGGACATCCTCGCCGCGGTCAGCGACGGCAAACTCACGTTCTCCATGACCTCCGCCACGGTGATCGACAGCGCGCTCAACGTCTACCAGACCGCGCTCAGGAAACCCAGCTGGACCATTTGGGTGGTCGATTACTCCGGTTCGATGTCTGGAGAGGGCAAGAACGGCGTGGTCAAAGGCCTGAACGCGGCGCTCGACCCGGACCAGGCCAAGAAGTCGTACATCGAGCCCGCCAGCGGCGACGTGAACATTCTCATCCCGTTTGAAACCGAGGCCCACCGCCCGGTCAAGGCCACTGGCACAAGCACCAGCGACCTGCTGCATGAGGCCGATGCCACCGATGCCAGCGGCGGCACCGATATCTATGAAGGCCTGCTGAGCGCGCTCGACGAGCTGCCCAGCGAGTCGGAAGCCTCGCAATACACCACCGCCATCGTGCTCATGACCGACGGCCGCTCCAACTCCGATCATCAGGACGAATTCGAAAGCGCCTATAAGTCGCGCGGCCGTGATCTGCCGATCTTCTCCATCATGTTCGGCGATGCCGATCCCAGCCAGCTGAAGTCTCTCGCCACCCTGAGCAACGCCAAGGTATTCGACGGCCGCTCCGGCGACCTCGCCGCCGTCTTCCGCCAAGCCAAGGGCTTCAACTGATGCTCCAGGTAATCTGTGGATTCGTTGTCGGACTGCTGCTCGCCGGGCTCGGTTTCGGACTGGTCGGCGGCGGAGTGCCCGGCCTGATCGTGGCCGTGGTACTGGCCGCACTTGGGTATATCGCCGCCTCCACGCTCACCGAGCCGGAGCGACGCATCGGCAAAATGCTGGTTTCCGCCTTGCCCAACGGTCAGAAGACCGCCGATACGATCGACGCGGCGAACGCTCGACTCAACTCGATCGCCATGCTCACCAAGCAAGTACGTGACCCAGCCGTCAAAGCCGAAGCCAACGACTTCATCGCCGCTACCAAAGATTTAGTGCAATACGTGACCCGAGACACCTCCGCCTACCCGACGTTGCGCCACTACATCACCGTGTACGGCGAGCAGACCGAGAAACTGTTGCGCTCCTACGTGGACGTGGAAAGTTCCGGCGCACGCGATCAGATAGCCATGGCACGAATCGAAACCATCGAGGCGCTGCAAGTGCTCGAACAGACCGCCGCCGGCGAACTCAGCCGGGCGGTAAGCGCCAAGACGTTGGGCATTACGGCCGACTCCGACGCCATCCAACGGTTGGCCCGCATGGATGGATACGACGACGTCGCACCTTCGCCTGTGCCTTCCTCGGCTGCTGATGAAGGACGGCATGCACCCAGTCAGACTCCATCTGGCGGCCCGGCTCACCAGTCGGACCAGAAAACGGACGCACAATGAAACTCTCCAAATCAAAAATCATCGGACTGATCGCCCTGCTTGCGGTAGTGGGCGTGGTCTGCGGCACGCTGGTGTGGCGGCAATCGCAACCAGCGCCGGCCGAACCGACCGAACAGGTGAGCATCACCGGCTACCTGGGCGGCGAGAAAATCGGCCTGTTCGATGACGCCAAGTTCAAGGCGCTCGCCGCCAAGCAAGGCATTGCCATCGACTATCGCAAGGCCGGATCGCCGGCCATGATGGATACGGACCGGAAAGGCATGGATTACCTGTTCCCCTCCTCGCGCGCGGCCGTCGAATACGGCAATGCGAAAGGCGTCAAGGCCCCCCCAAAGCGACATCGTCTTCAACTCACCGATTGTGCTATACACGCACAAGGCCGTGGCGGACGGGCTCGTGAACGGCGGACTTGTGACCAAGGACGATTCTGGCGCGTACCACATGGATATGGCCAAAGCCGTGGACGCGATGGTCGCCAACACAACCTGGGCCGACGTCGGATACACGGCAGGCTACGGGCAGTTCCGCATCGACTCGACCGATCCGGTGAAGTCGAACTCAGGCAACGAATACGCGGCGCTTCTTGCCACGGTGCTCAACGGCGGGCAGCCGGCCATGGTCGATTCGGTGGCGCGCGACGGCAAGACCATCGCCTCCATCTTCGCCAAATCCGGCTGGATGGAGACCTCTTCCGAGGATTCGTTCAACCAGTTCCTGACCTTGGGCGTGGGCTCCAAGCCGATGATGGTGGGCTACGAATCGCAGCTGCTTGATTTGGCCGTGAACCAGCCGGATGCGTTCAAGCAGATCAAGGACGACGTGGTCATCGTCTACCCGACGCCGACCGTGTGGAGCACCCACACGCTGATGGCCTTGGACGAGAAAAGGCGGCACACTGCTGAACCTGTTGAAAACACCGGCGGTGCAGAAGCTGGCGTGGGAGCGCCATGGCTTCCGCGCGGCCAACTTCGCCGGCACCGATTCGATCAGCCGATTCGGCGTGGCCGGCACGCTCGACCAGATCCCGGCCGTATCCGAACTGCCCAACAACGATGCCATGCAACACCTCATCACCACCCTCCAATCCGCGCAAGCCAAACTCGTGGCCGACATCTCCATGTACGACACGATGTACACGCAGAACGCCCAGCAATACCGCGAGCTGAAAATGACCGTACTGGCCGGCAAGAAGGCGCTCGCCGACTTCAACGCCAACCAGCTGCCAGCGCTGGAGGCCGAGGCCGCCGCCAGTGGCGACGCCATGCAGGCGCAAGTGCTGAAGAACTTCAAGTCCAAGCTCGACCGTTTTGCCAAGCGACTCGACGACCTCGACCGCATCAGCGTGGTTACCTTGCAGACCGCGCCGCAGATCAAAATCATCCAGAACGCGGACCAGACCATCGTGGACAAGATCGACACCACCATCTCCACCACGATTCCGGTGTGGAAGAGTCAGATGGTAATCGCGCTGGGCCTGTCCAACCAGCGCAAGGTTCTCGACCTGCAGAACAAGGCCGACGATGTGACCAACAAGCTGCTGGCGCGTAACGCGGCCGCCCTGCACAAGGGTGCAGTGGACGCGGAAAAGGCCAACCAGCGTTCCGTGGTGGAAATCGACACGCTGGAGAAGATCAACGCCGAACTCATCGCCACCCTGAAGGAGACCGTGCAGATCCAGAAGGAAGGCAAGGCCAACCGCGAGGCCGCCCAGGTCAAGATGCGCCAAATCGAGTCCGACCTCAAAAACGCCTTGCTCGAAAACGCCCAGCAGATGTGAGCCGTTCGCGCGCCAGCATGCTCCCGTTGGCGGAGTTTGCGGGAACGTGCAACCATGCTCCCGTTGGCAGAGGTATATGAGTACGCCTACTGGTGTGCGTATATATGCTCCCGCTGGCGGGAGCTGGCAGCCGTAAGACTGGCTGAGGGTGGTCACGGCGCTCGGCTCGGCCGGCTTTACCGGCAGCCATTCCCGCCGCAATTTCTCTGTGGGCATAATCCCGGAATGATTGCCGCGCTCGGGAATTGGATGAAGTGAAGGTTAAAGGTTGAGAGCCCGGGAGGGTTCCGGAACCGGCCACGATAACCGCTGCTAGCCCCGCGATACGGGTTGGCGGCCGGCAGCCAAGCCGATTCTCTCCTAATCAAGGAGTACCGATTATGGCAATGTTTCCGGCTTTGATGAATGACACGATGTTCTCGGATCTGTTCGATGATCCGTTCTTTGAGGGTTGGCGCAACACGGACAACACGATGAGTGCCGTAATGCCCGCCAACATGATGACTGCCGATGTGCGCGAGACCGACAAGGGTTACGACGTCGACATCGATATGCCTGGCTTTAAGAAGGAAGATATCAACCTTGAGCTCAACAACGGCTATCTGACCGTGTCCGCCTCGCGTTGCAGCGAGCATGAGGACAAGGCTCCGGCCGCTGAGGACGAGGCTTCCGACAGCAAGTGTGCTTGCGCGTCCGATTCGGGCAAGTGGCTGCGTCGCGAACGCTACATGGGCTCCTGCTCGCGTAGCTTCTACGTTGGCGAGGACGTGAAGGAGTCCGACATCCACGCCAGCTACCGGAACGGCACGCTGTGCATCCAGGTTCCGAAGATGCAGGCCCAGCCGCAAGTCGAGTCCAAGCACCAAATCGCGATTGAGGGCTGACGATACTTGATTCGTCCCGAAGTCCCGCTTCGAGTAGCTTTGCCCCCTCTGACGAGGGGGCTCCCGCGAAGCGGGTGGGGGAGAGATAAATCGTAACCAAACCATGCTTCCCACGCCGTCTGCCCTACGCTTTCAACGCCGACTAACCTGACAGACGGCGGGAAACATAGCCAATGCAAATGCCGGGTAGGGATTTACCCTACCCGGCATTTTGCTGTTTCAATCACCGAACCCCACCCTGTTCGCGCGCCGGTCGCGTGCCGTTCTGCCGCTGTACACATCCGATGAGTAGAATGCCTTCGAAACGAGGCAAGAGAGGCGGACATATGGCGAACGGCGCACAGAACGCAAGCGGCACGCCGGCCCCGGCGGCAAGCCGTTCCGGCGGCCACGTCGTATCCGCTCGCGCCACGACCATCGGCCTGATGGCGATCCTGCTGTGGAGCTTCATGGCCGGCACCGTGCGCATCGTCTCCGAAAACTTCGGTGCCACGCTTGGTTCGGCCCTGATCTACACGGTCGGCGGCATCCTGCTGCTGATGTTCCGGCGCCCGGCCCCGATTCGCGAGTTCCCCAAGAAATACTTGATTATCGGCGGCCTGTTGTTCGTATTTTACGAATCGTCGATATCCCTCTCGCTGGGTCTGGCCTCTACCGACGCATCCTCGGTGGAAGTGAGCCTGGTCAACTATCTGTGGCCCACGATGATGGTGCTGCTGTCGGCGGGCGTATCCCATCGCAAGCACGCGGTCGTCAAGGTGCTGCCGGGCGCGATCGTGGCCACTGCCGGCGTGGTGTTGGCGGTCGGCGGTAATTCCGGGCTCGACTGGCATGCGGCCGTGCAGCATATCGCCGCCAACCCTTTGCCCTATGCGCTGGCGTTCGTGGGCGCGCTCGCTTGGTCGGTGTACGCGGTGTTCACGCCAGCCATGAGTCATGGGGTGGACGGCACTTCATTGTTCTTCCCCTGCGTGGCCGTGGCGTTGTGGATTATCCACTTCGCGTCCGGGCAGGGGTGGCCGGCCGAGCCTCCGAGTCTGGTCGCATGGCTGTTTGTGTTGATTGCCGCGGCGGCGATTGGCGGTGGTTATGCCTGCTGGGGCTATGGCATTCTGCATGGGTCTATGGAGCGGCTTGCTATTGCGTCCTATGCCACGCCGGTGCTGTCCACCGGGGCCAGTGCGGTGTTGCTGGGTTTGGCGCTGTCGCTGCCGTTTTGGTGTGGCGCGCTGCTGGTGGCCGTCGGATCGGTGCTTAATTACTTGGTCAGTGCGCGCAAATAGCGGGGTGGCTTTGCTCATGGGGCGGTAATAATCCCATGGGGCGGTAAAACCCTCATGGGGCGGTATCCCAAAATGACTTTATTCTGCGGTTTCACAATTTCTTCAAACCGCCCCATGGGCCTTTTACCGCCCCATGGATAAATTACCGCCCGATGGGCAGCAGCAACTTACTCGCCGCGGCGCTCGGACGGGCGGCGAATCGGGTCAAGCAGCGTATTCGGATCGGAGATGCCGAACATGCTGCGCCCGCCGGTGGATTCAGGGTGCTTGGCGAGAACGGCCAGCGAAATCGCCCCCGGAATCATAATGATCACCAAAAGGGCCGCCAATCCCCAGTTCACGAAGAATCCGAGCCCCAGTACGATGGCCACCACAACCACCACCGTGACGATAATCGTCAACAGTGCTCGACGTGGGTTGGTTTCCCTGGCCCAAGAGGTGCTGGCTGCGGGCTTTGCTGTTGAACTGGCCGCGGCGTTTGTGGCTGTTGTGCCATCAGCCGTGACGGTCGTGGGCCTTGCCGCCGCGCTCGTCGCGGGGCCAGTAGGGGCGTCAGACACGTTATCGGCGGCATTGCCGGTCGCTGCTGGACGTTGTTCGTTTGCGTGAGTCATATCCACCAGCATATTCCCTGCTTCCGGCTGAAGCTGGGACAAGCCTGCGCGCCGCTAATCCAGCGCCGACACTGGCCTTGAACTGCGGGCGCCAGACCGGATGTGAACAGGCGCTGAACGGAGTCTGGGGAAACCATGAGAACTCGCGACAATTTTTGTGAAATTGGGTGACGCTCTATGAATCGCGCGCTAGTGTTGCGTGAGCTTACAAGGCGAGGAGCCTGGAGCGCGGGGGTGAAGGATGAAGAACTCCGTTTGGAAAACGTTCATGGAATTGTCTCTGGTCCGCGGAATCGTGCCGCGGACCGTGTTCGGACTGACCGCGATCGCGGCAATCATACTGATTATTGGGCTGGCATTGAGCAAGAGCAAGAAGCGCGGCCGCCTGCACCCGCTGATTGTCTCGCTGATTGCCGCCGTGCTCGCCGGCGCGGCTGGACTGCTGGTTGCATGGCTGGTGTCCGACGTGTTTATGGTGTTCGGCGTATCGCTGGGCTGGCCGGTGATCTTCACCATCGCGGGCGGCATCGCCGGCGTCGGCTTCGTGATCGCCGCAGCCGTGACCCTGCGCGGGGTCCGCCGTGCGCTGGCCGTCGTGCTGGTGCCGCTGGTGCTGCTGTCCACCGCGCTCGGCGTGGACTCGATTTACGGCGAATACCAGACCATCGGCACCCTCGTCGGCTACACGCCGTACGCCTCGCTCGGCTCAATCGAGGTACACAAGGCCGCGATGAGTGTCAGCGACTGGCATAGCAAGGCGCGGAAGGGCAGCCTGCCGTCCATGCCCAGCCAAGGCAAGGTGCTCACCGTCGACATTCCGAACGCCAAATCCAACTTCACGGCCCGCAAGGCGATGATCTACCTGCCGCCCGCCGCGCTGTCCGACCGTCCGCCGGCCTTGCCGGTGATGGAGCTGTTGGCCGGGCAGCCCGGTAGCCCCAGTCGCCTCATCGACGCCGGCAACATCGCCGCCACGATGAATGCGTACGCCGCCAAACATGACGGGCTCGCGCCGATCGTGCTCGTGCCCGACCAGAACGGCGAGGCCACGCACAACAGCCTGTGCGCCGACACCACGCAAGGCAACGCCGAAACCTACCTCACCACAGACGTGGTGAACTGGGCCAAGAAGATGCTGCCCGTGGCCAAGTCGGCCCGCATGTGGGCGATGGGTGGGTTCTCGCAAGGCGGCACCTGCACCACGCAGCTCGTCCCGCGCCACCCCGACATCTACGGCGCGATGTTGCCGGTGGACGGCGAACTCAAGCCGACCAACGGCAGCGTCGGCAAGATGGTCCAAGAGTATTTCGCCGGCGACCGCAAGGCATACGACGAACAGGTGCCGGTCAACGCCATCGCCTCCAGCGGCACATCTGAGCAGGCGCTGTTCACCGGTGCTGGCGAACGGGACAAGGAATCGATTAGCAACATGCGCACGATTGCCGCCGCCGCGCGCAAAGCCGGCATGGAGGTCACCGAGCTGATTGTGCCCGGCGCCGGCCACGACTGGCACGCGGTGCAGGCGGTCTGGCGGCCCGGTCTCGACTGGTTTGGCGAACGGACCGGCTTGGGCGAGATGGCGAAATCGTTGAAGGAGTACCCACAAGTGGAGGTGTTGCAATGAGCGAAGAATCGCGTAAGCACAACAGTCATGCGGCGGAAAGCTGGCGCGAACTGGCCGGCGACGTGCGACAGTGGGCGGACGGTCATCGACTGGCCATCACTGCCACGGTGGCGCTGGTGGTGCTGAACTTGGTGGTGTGGCTGGTGGTCGCGATGGCCGGATTCGCGTTCCCGCTGCGGCTCGACACCAGCATGGCCGAATTCGATTTCGGCAAACTCTTCTGCACGCTGTTCTTGGCGCGCGGCGTCATCCAGCTCATTCTTGATGCCGTGCTGTGGCTCGTCATGCTGTCAATCGCCGAGCCGTGGCTTGGCCGCGCACGTACCGTCGGCACCGCGCTCGCCTGCGCGCTCGGCGGCGTGATCGTGGGCCTGATCTTGTGTGCGGCGGCCGGATGGCTGTTCCAGGACTCCCAATTCGTCTCCCGCATGCAGTTCGCCCTGAGCCCGCTGGTGTTGCCGGTCGGCGCGCTTATGGCGGCCAGCGCGTTCTGCAGCCATCTGTTGCGGCGGCGTATTCGGCTGATCGGCTACGTGGCGATTCTGGTCGCGCTGCTTTACAGCGGCAATCCTGGCGATTACTGCATTCTCGCCGCCGCGCTGATCGGACACGCGGCCGGCCGCGTGATGGCCGGGCCGCCCGCGCATGCCGAGACCGGCTGGCACTGGCTGCGCAGCACCTCCTTCGAGGCGCGGCGCATGTTTGCGGCCATCGCCGTGGTGCTGGCGCTGGGGCCGGTCATCGCCATCACCTCGCATAATCACGCGGGGCCGCTCAGCACAGTCGGCCTGCTCATGAGTCCGGTCTCCGTCGACGACGGCACGCTCGCGCGCTGCCTGGCCGGCGCCACGCACAGCGGCTGCTTCCTGCAATTCGACCTGATGCGCGCCTCGATGCCCGGCGCGGTACTGCGCTCGCTGCTGCCCACCGCCGTGACTCTGGTGCTGGCGTGGGGCCTGTATCGCGGACGTCGGTTCGCGGCCACCTGCGCCGTGGCCATCAACCTGTTCACGGCGGGCGTTGCCATCGCCTATTACCTGGTCGTGCCGCTGAGCTTTGCGCCGGATGGCATGACCTCCCTGCTGCAGCACGGCGCAATCACCGCCTGCGTGACGAACACCTTGCCGCCGCTGATCTTCGCCATCGCCTTGGCTGCGGCAATGAAGCACTTCCCGATTCGCGTCGGCTGGCGCCGGCTGATCGGCGGCGTCGGTGCCATCGTGCTGGTTCTGCTGGCGTGCGCCGCCGTGTACCTGATGTACGGCATTGCCCAGCCGGACGCCTTCTCGCCGCGCGCCACGGCCTCGTCGCTGTTGGCCGAACTGCCGGGGCGCTTCCTGCCCATCGGCTTCCTGAGCCATATGAAGTTGTCGTTCGTGCCGCGTACCCCGATGGCCTCGATCGTGTATCAGGGCGTCGGCCTGGTGTTCTGGATCGTGGTGCTGGTCGTGGTGATCCGCTGGATGAGCGACGTGAGCGAATCGAACGAGCGGGCGCAGGCACGCGCCGAGCGGCTGGTCGAAACCGGCGGCGAATCGATGAGCTTCATGACTACGTGGGAAGGCAACAGCTACTGGCTCTCGCCCACGGGCAAATCGGCCGTGGCATATCGCGTGCTCAACGGCATCGCCTTGACCTGCACCGGGCCGTTCGGCGAGCCCTCCGAGTGGATGGACGACCTGACCGGCTTCACCCAGTATTGCGTGGAGCGGTCGCTTTCGCCGGTGTTCTACAGCGTGCATCGCGAACAGCGCGACGCGTTGCTGGAGGCCGGCTGGAGCTCCATCGAGGTCGGCAGCGAAATGGTCGTGGACCCGCGCGGCTGGAAGACGACCGGCAAGAAATGGCAGGATGTGCGCACCGCCATCAACAAGGCCAAGCGCGACGGCGTGACCGATGTGCAGTCCACGTTCCTGGAAGCGTCGCTCGATGTGCGCGAGCAGATCGAGGACATCTCCGAGGAGTGGGCGCAGCTCAAGGCGCTGCCGGAAATGAAGTTCACGCTCGGCGGTGTCGAGGAACTGCGCGACCCGCGCGTGCGGCTGCTTTACGCCATCGACGCGGACGGGCGCGTGCTGGGCGTCACCAGCTGGCTGCCCACCTGGCGCGACGGGCGCATCGTCGGCTGGACGCTGGACTTCATGCGCCATCGCACCGACAGTCCCAACGGCATTATGGAGTTCCTGATCGCGCGCATGGCCGAGCGCCTGCGCGACGAGGGGCTTGCGGATCCTGAGCATGCCGTGGAGTTCATGAGCCTGTCCGCGGCACCCTTGGCCGGCATGAACCCCGAGCGAGACAATGCCCGGGAAGGTGGGGTGGCGGCCGGCGAAGGCACGCAGGTGCTCCAACACGCGCTGCAGATCGTGGCCGACTGGATGGAACCCGCCTACGGCTTCCACTCGCTGTTCAACTTCAAGCGCAAGTTCCAGCCCACCGAAGCGCCGGTCTACGTGTGCTACCCGGACCCGGCGGCGTTGCCGCAGATCGGGCTCGCGGTGGTGCGCGCCTACGTGCCCAGCGTGACGCCCGCCGAAGTAGCCGGCATGCTCAGCACGCTGCGGTCGTAGGGTGCGGGGCGGACCCTGACAATTGTGCTCGCGGTTGAGGCTCTAGGCCGTTTGCCTGTTCGTTCACGTACGGACACGGAGACTGACCGATTCGAGCCCAAGATGGGGCTATCTGCTTTCAGGAGGTACATTTGGCCTCTTGCGGACAGCTAACTGCCTTCAAAGAGATACCTAAACTCTGAAATCCCGAGTATGAGCGTTGCAATGACGGCGTTTGTACTCGGGGTTTCCCGTATTCAGTACCTCTTTGAACGGAGAAAGCATTCTGCAGAAGCCCGAATGTACCTCTTTGAGCGGCGAAAGCCCAGCGAGAAGGGCGCAGAAGGCGCTATCTCCGTTTCGAGGGGCTGATTTGGCCTCTCCGGGAGGTCTACTCCCGCTTCGAGGGGCTGATGGCCGAGTATTCACGCTCCAAAATCGGCGGAATGGCGTTGACGCGGATGGGCTTTTACATGCGGTCTAGCTGCCGACCAGCCCCTTGAAACGGGAGTAGACCTCCTGCGAAGGCCGAATCAGCCCCTCGAAAGCGGTTTTGCCGGTGCAGAGGTGTCGTTGACTGCATCGCGAGCCGCCTCGACGTAGTAACGTGGGGCGCATGAGCGAACGTAACGAACACAATGACGGCAATACGCAAACCGCATACTTCGCCGGCGGCTGCTTCTGGGGGCTGGAGCGCTACTTCCAGAACGTCGACGGCGTCACGGACACCACGGTCGGCTACGCGCAATCCACCGTCGAATCGCCGGCCTACGAGCAGGTATGCGCGGGCGGCACGGATGCGGCCGAAACCGTGAAAGTCGAGTTTAACCCGGCACAGGTCAGCCTGCGGACGCTGACATTACTGTTTCTGGAGGTCATTGACCCGTTCTCCGTGGACCAGCAGGGCGAAGACCGCGGCCGGCAGTACCGCACTGGCATGTTCTACACGGACGAGACGCAGCGCGCCGTGTATGTGGCGGCCTTGGAGCAGCTGGTCGACCGCCAGCCGCAGGGGCCCGGCCAAATGCCGGG
>OCAF01000271.1_pt1 | contig 14603 bp, 10 predicted proteins | sample 1477101 | NCBI WGS metagenome assembly OCAF01 (sample SAMEA2580286, study PRJEB22360) | human gut metagenome | biome: human gut; feature: human-associated habitat; material: faeces | place: Denmark | collected 2008/2010
GCTTACGGCCGGCCGCGGGGGGTGCGCCGCGTGCGCCAGCCGTTTCTGGGGCGGTGGGCGCTGCCGGGCGGCGATTTGCGCGCCGACCGTTCGCTGGAGCAGTCCGCCTACCACGCGTTGGAGACCACCACGGACCTGCATCCTCGCTACCTCGAACAGCTGTATACGTTCGGCGATCCTGCGCGATCGCACGGTGGCCTGCCGATGGTCTCCATCGTCTACTGGGCGCTGGTCGGCAAGGCCGAAGCCCATGATTTCACCGAGGCGGACAACGTCCGGTGGTTCCCCGAGGACGAGCTTCCCGAACTGGCCTTCGACCATCGGCAGATCATCGACTATGCGTTGTGGCGCCTGCGCAACAAGATCGAATACCCGGATATCGCCACCAAGCTGGTCGGTGACACGTTCACGCTGCGCCAGCTGCATCACGTGTATGAGGCCATAACCGGCGAGGCCATCGACGTGGCGAATTTCCGGCGTCGCATGCTGCTGTCCGGCGAGCTGGAGGATACCGGCGAGAAACTGCGCGATGGCCGCCACCGCCCGGCGGCCGTGTACCGGTACAACCCCGACCGTTCCCGCGCGTCGACGGCCCCGCCCGTCGGGCCGCCACGCGACGCGCCGACCATCGAGGAGCTGGAGGGCCAGCGCATCGAGGACGCGCTGTCCGCGTTGATGCCATCGGCACGCGCATGACGGGAGGCGGGCGGCAAGACCCGCGTCCGTGCCGTATAACCGCATATTGATTTTGGCCGGCCACCCGGTTGTCAGATACGTTGGCGTGCCCGCACGCCTTAGAGAAAGGAACACACCATGAGCGCAACATTGTCCGCCCTGTCAGTGGATGAGATCATCGCCCGCCTCGGTGCGCAGAGCACCTGCGACGCCGGCCTGACCCAGGATCCGTGGCATTTCGACACCACCAAGCCCAGCTACGGGCCGGGCGCGTCCATGCTCGACAAGCTGCCGCACAACGCACCTCGCCAGCAGGTGCTGCCGGAGGAGTACCGCAACGCCTCCGACGAGGAGCTGCAGGAGCGCATTCGCTCGGCCAAGTCCCGTCTCGGCAGCAAGCTACTGATTCTGGGGCATTTCTACCAGCGTGACGAGATCATCTGCCACGCCGATTACGTGGGCGACTCGTTCCAGCTGGCTAAGAACGCCACGCAGTGCCCGGACGCCGACCACATCGTGTTCTGCGGCGTGCATTTCATGGCCGAGACCGCCGACATCCTCTCCACGCCGGAGCAGACCGTGACGCTGCCGAACCTCTCCGCCGGCTGCTCGATGGCCGACATGGCCAACATCGACCAGGTCGAGGAGGCCTGGAGCCAGCTCGGCGAGATCTGCGGCACCAAGCCCGACGCGGACGGCAGGCAGCAGATCATCCCGGTCACCTACATGAACTCGTCCGCGGCTTTGAAGGCGTTCTGCGGACGCAACGGCGGCATCGTGTGCACCTCGTCCAACGCGCACGCCGTGCTTGAATGGGCATTCGCGCGCGGTAAGCGCGTACTGTTCTTCCCCGACCAGCATCTGGGCCGCAACACCGCCCGCGCGATGGGCATTCCGCTGAGCGAGATGCCGCTGTGGGACCCGTACAAGGCGCAGGGCGGCGCGACCGACCCGTCCGACTACGCCAAGGCCAAGATGATCCTGTGGAAGGGCTTCTGCTCGGTGCACCAGCGCTTCACCGTCGAACAGATCGAGAAGGCGCGCGCCGCGTTCCCGGGCGTCAAGGTGATCGTGCACCCGGAGTGCTCGATGCAGGTCGTGGACGCGGCCGACGGCACCGGCTCCACCGCGTACATCGTCAAGGAGATCGCCAACGCGCCGGCCGGATCGGCCATCGCCGTGGGCACCGAGATCAACCTCGTGAACCGCCTGGCCGCGCAGTACCCCGACAAGACCGTGTTCTGCCTGGATCCGGTGGTCTGCCCGTGCTCCACGATGTACCGCATCCACCCGGCGTACCTCGCCTGGGCGCTGGAGAACATCGAACAAGGCAACATCGTCAACCGCATCACCGTGGACGACGACACCGCACGCGAGGCAAAGGTGGCCCTGGAGCGCATGCTCCAGGTGCACCCGTGATCGCAAGCTCCCGTCAACGGGAGCGCATCAACAATATTGAGGAAGCAACACAATGAGCAACGCTGGAATCGTCGTAGTCGGCGCGGGCGTCGCGGGCCTTTCCGCGGCGCTGGCGGTGGCCGATGCCGGCCAGGACGTGACGCTGGTCACCAAGGCCGACCTGGTGGAATCCAACACCTACCATGCGCAGGGCGGCATCGCCGCGGCGGTCTTCGCCGACGACGACCCGAAACTGCACGCGGCCGACACGATGGCCGCGGGGCATGGTCTGTGCGAGCCCCGTGCCGTGGAGATACTGACCCGCGAGGGCGCTGACCGTGTGCGGCAGTTCGCCGCCGCGGGCGTGCATTTCGATCGTGACGCGCAAGGCCACATGCTGCGTGGACTCGAAGCCGCGCATTCGCGGGCCCGTGTCGTGCACGCCGGGGGAGACGCCACCGGCAAGGTGGTCGAACTGGACGTGTCCGCCATGGTACGGGCCAATCCGCTCATCCACATCATCGAGCATGCGTTCCTTGAGGATTTGATTGTGCGCGACGGCGCCATCGCCGGCGTGCGGCTGCTCGTCAGGGGCGGCGAGACATTCCGCAGCGCCGACATGGCCGCTTCACGAGTCATCCTCGCCACCGGTGGCGCCGGACGTCTCTACCCGTACACCACCAATCCGGCCGTCGCCACCGCGGACGGTCTGGCGGCCGCATGGCGTGCCGGCGCACAGGTCGCCGACGTGGAGTTCTACCAGTTCCACCCCACCGCGATGGCCGTGGGCGAGCACTTCCTCGTTTCCGAGGCGGTACGCGGCGAGGGCGCGGTGCTGCTCGACGAACACGGCGAACGGTACATGACCCGTGTCGACGAGCGCGCCGAACTCGCGCCGCGCGACGTGGTGGCCCGCGAGAACTTCCGCGTCATGCAGGCGCAGGGCGGCAAGCCCGTGATGCTCGACGTCTCTCCGATGCGCCGCGAGAACCCGGATCTGGCCGAGTTCCTGCGTCACCGGTTCCCGACCATCGACGCCTATACGCGTTCTCTCGGCTTCGACTGGAGCAAGGAGCCGATTCCGGTCGCGCCCGCCGCGCACTACTACATGGGCGGCATCCGCACCGATCTGGAAGGTCGCGCGAGCATCCCCGGCCTGTATGCGGCCGGCGAATGCGCCCGCACCGGCGTGATGGGATCCAACCGGCTCGCGTCGAACTCGCTGCTTGAAGGACTGGTGTACGGTCGTCGCGCCGGACTCGCCGCCGTGAACGATCCGGCCGGTTCCGTGTGGAACCCGGTCTGGTTCTCCAACTCGGCCACCGGCCTCATCGTCAGCGACACGCCGGTCGAGCTGAGCATGCCGGCCCCCGATGAGCGTGCCGGGGCCAATGGCCGGCCTGCCATCTGGGATCGCGCTCGCATCCAGAACACGATGTGGGCCGGCGTGGGCGTGTTGCGCGACGGCGACGGCCTGCGCCAGGCCATCGACCAGCTCGGCACCGGCCTGGCGTTGGCCGATGCCGACGCGACGGAACCCGCTGCCACGGCCTGTGAGCCTGACCCGATCACCCGCCTGGAAAACCGCAACCTGCTCACCGTCGGCTACGTCGAGGCCAACGCCGCGCTGCGCCGCACCGAGTCGCGCGGCGCCCACGCCCGCACCGACTATCCCGAGCCATGCGACGAGTGGGCCCAATCCATCGCCTACATCAACGCCTAGCGCTGTTTGCTCACTTGTCGGTTGGCGCCGGAATGGAGGAATTGGCACGCCGATAGCTTCCACAACCACCCCGCCCGCTTCACGGGGGCTCCCGCGAAGCGGGCGGGGTGATCGGACGACGGTCTCGGTACCCTGACCAGATGCATTGCGATTAATCCCGCAAGAACGACAGCAGTCCATATCAAGAAAGACCCGATCATGCTTACGCAACACATCATCCGCACCGCCGTCGAGGCGGCGCTCGCCGAAGACGCGCCCTACGGCGACATCACTTGCGAGACCACAATCCCCGCGGACGAAACCGGCTCGGCGCACCTCACCGCACGCGAGAGAGGCGTGATGAGCGGCATCGCCGTGTTCACGGCCGCCTTCACGGCGCAAAATCCCGGTATCGGCGTCTCGCCCCTGATCGCGGACGGGGAGCGATTCCAGCGCGGCCAGATCCTCGCCACCGTGGAAGGTCCGGTACGTGACCTGCTCGCCGCCGAACGCATCGCCCTCAACTTCACCCAGCGCATGAGCGGCATCGCCACCATGACCGCCTCCTTCGTGGACGCGGTCAACGCCATCTACGATGACGGCCATGACGGGACCGTCACCCGGCCGCATCGCTACGAGCGCACTCGCATCGTCGACACGCGCAAAACCACCCCCGGCCTGCGCCCGTTCGAGAAATACGCCGTGGTCTGCGGCGGAGGCCACAACCACCGTTACGGGCTGTCCGACGCGGTGATGATGAAGGACAATCATCTGGCGGCGCTCGCCGCACGCGGCATCGACCTGACCGGCGCGATCCGCCACGTGCGCGAACAGGTGGGCCACACCACGCATATCGAAGTGGAAGTCGACCGGCTTGAGCAGATTCCCGTCGTGCTCGCCGGCGGTGCGGACACCATCATGCTCGACAACTTCTCGCTCGATGACACCCGCCGCGGCGTGGATATCATCAACGGCAAGGCCATCGTGGAAGCCAGCGGCAACATGAGCATGGAGCGCGTGCCGGCCGTGGCCGCCACCGGTGTGGACGTGATCTCAGTGGGCGCGCTGACGCACAGCGTACGCAGCATCGACCTCGGATTGGACTGGAACTAGCCATGGCTGACACTCCCAATGCATCCGGCGAACCCGACGAACTGTATCTGGACGCCGCTGCCACCGAGCCGGTGACCAGGAACGTCATCGAAGCGATGATGCCGTTCATGACCGACGCATACGCGAACCCGGCAAGCGTGCATCAACCCGGCAAGACGGCGGCGAGGTCGCTTGATGCCGCCCGCGCCTCGTTCGCCGCCGGTCTCGGCGCCCGCCCGGACGACGTGATCTTCACTTCCGGCGGCACCGAGTCGGACAATCTGGTCATCAAGGGCATCGCCATGGCACGTATGCGCGCACTCGGCCTGCAGCCGGTCTACGGTCTTGCCGGAATCGATGACGAGCCGTCCGGCGTGAACCCCGCGCAGGTCGGTGAACATCCGGCGATCCGCCGTCCGCGCATCATCATCTCATCCATCGAGCACCCGGCCGTCGCGCAATCGGCGCAATGGCTGCACGAATGGTTCGGCTTCGAAGTCGTGCACATTCCCGTGGACGGTCAGGCTCACCTCGACCTTGACGCGCTCGAACAGGAGCTCGACGGCGAGGCCGGTGAACGCACCACGCTGGTTTCCGCCATACTGGCCAACAACGAGGTCGGCACCGTCGAACCCGTGGAGGAGCTGGTCCGTATCGCCCACGCGCACGGGGTTCCCATTCATGTGGACGCCGTGCAGGCGGCCGGGCAGATTCCCATCCGCATGCGCGATTGGGATGTGGACGCGCTGAGCGTGTCCGGACACAAGTTCGGTACGCCCAAGGGACTGGGGGCGCTGCTGGTCCGCGGTCGAACCCCGATCGAGCCGGTGCTTTCCGGCGGCGGTCAGGAGCGCGGGCTGCGCTCCGGCACGCAGAACGTGGCCGGTGCGGTGGCGCTCGCCATAGGGCTCAACGAGTCGAACGCGCGCATGGCGGCGCAGTACCGGGAACTGACGGATTCCCGCGACATGCTGATTGACGCCGTGCGGCGGGTGGTGCCTCGCGCCGAACTCACCGGCGACCCGGTCAGTCGTCTGCCGGGACATGCGTCATTCATTTTCCCCGGAGTCACCGGCGAAGCTCTGCTTGTCGATCTGGACGCCCGAGGCATAGCCGCCTCGTCCGGATCCGCCTGCGCCATTGGCCGTCACGAGATTCCCGGCACGCTGCTTGCCATGGGGTTGGAACCGCAGATCGCCAAATCCGCCCTGCGTATGACATTCCGCCGTCCCCTCACACGGGAGGAAATCGAGCGCATCTCCATGGCCTTGGAAGACTCCTACACCGAGCTGACGCATTAGTGCACATGGTCTCCAGTCAACGATCCCTGCGGGGGCAACGTGTGCTGTTACTCGTCGGAGGACGGTTCGGTTGTGTGTCAAGGCGTATCGCTAGGCTTATGCCGGTTTGCGTGTAAGTACAGATATGAACCAAAACAAGTACCGAACGGTTACGCGAAGAATCAATTAAGAGAGGTTTCTATGGCGGTTCGCGGTGATATTCGTAATGTGGCTATCGTGGCACACGTCGATCACGGCAAGACCACGCTGGTAAACGCGATGCTCCAGCAGTCCCACGTGTTCAACGAGCGCGAGGAGGTGCCGGATCGTGTGATGGACTCCAACGATCTGGAGCGCGAGAAGGGCATCACCATCCTGGCCAAGAACACGGCCGTGGAATACACCGGTCCGCTGGCGGCCAAGTACGGTTACCCGGACGGCATCACGCTCAACATCATCGACACCCCCGGCCACGCCGATTTCGGTGGCGAGGTCGAGCGCGGCATCTCGATGGTCGACGGCGTCGTGCTGCTCGTCGACGCTTCCGAAGGCCCGCTGCCGCAGACCCGTTTCGTGCTGCGCAAGGCCCTTGAGGCCAAGCTGCCGGTGATTCTGTGCGTCAACAAGGTGGATCGTCCGGACGCCCGCATCGAAGAGGTCGTCTCCGAATCCACCGACCTGCTGCTGGGCCTCGCCCAAGACGTCATCGAGGAAGGCGTCGACCTCGACCTTGACCACCTGCTTGACCTGCCGGTCGTCTACTGCGCGGCGAAGGCCGGCTACGCGTCCGTCAACCAGCCCGAGAATGGCGGCCTGCCGGACAACGACAACCTTGAGCCTCTGTTCGAGGACATCATCAAGTACATCCCCGCCCCCGAATACGAGGAGGGCGCGCCACTGCAGGCGCACGTCGCCAACATCGACTCCTCCGACTTCCTCGGACGACTCGGCCTGGTCCGTATCTACAACGGCGCGCTGGAGAAGGGCAAGACCTACGGCCTGTCCCGCGTGGACGGTTCCATCGAGAACTTCCGCGTCGTCGAACTGCTGCGCACGCAGGGCCTGGAGCGCACTCCCGTCGAATCCGCCGGCCCCGGTGACATCGTCGCCGTCGCGGGCGTCAACGACATCATGATCGGCGAGACCATCGTCGACCCGAACGACCCGAAGCCGCTGCCGCTCATCCACGTCGACGACCCGGCCATCTCGATGACCTTCGGCACCAACGACTCCCCGCTGGCCGGCCGCGAAGGCAAGGACCATAAGCTTACCGCCCGCATGCTCAAGGATCGTCTCGATCGCGAGCTCATCGGTAACGTGTCGATCAAGGTGCTGCCCACCGACCGCCCCGACGCTTGGGAAGTCCAGGGCCGTGGCGAGCTCGCGCTGGCCATCCTCGCCGAGCAGATGCGCCGCGAAGGCTTCGAGCTGACCGTCGGCCGCCCGCAGGTGGTCACCAAGACCATCGACGGCAAGATCAACGAGCCGATGGAGAACACCACCATCGACGTTCCCGAGGAATACATGGGTACCGTCACGCAGCTCATGGCCGACCGCAAGGGCCGCATGGACTCGATGAGCAACCACGGTTCCGGCTGGGTGCGTCTGCAGTTCACCGTGCCGTCCCGTGGCCTGATCGGCTTCCGCACCGCGCTGCTGTCCGCCACGCGCGGCACCGGCATCGCCTCCTCGCTGTCCGCCGGCTACGCGCCGTGGGCCGGTGCCATCGTCACCCGCCAGAACGGCTCGATGGTCTCCGACCGCGCCGGCGTTGCCACCCCGTACGCCATGCAGCGGCTGCAGGCCCGCGGCAACTTCTTCATCGAACCGCAGTCCAACGTGTATGAGGGCCAGGTCGTCGGCATCAACAACAAGCCGGACGAGTTGGACGTGAACATCACGCTGGCCAAGCACATGACCAACATGCGTTCCTCCACCGCCGACGTACTGGAAACGCTGACTCCGCCGATCAAGATGAGCCTTGAGGAGTCGCTCGACTTCGCGAATGAGGACGAGTGCGTCGAGGTCACCCCTGAGGCGATTCGCGTGCGCAAGATCATCCTCAGCCGTGAGGACTGGTACAAGTGGCGTGCCAAGCAGCGTCGTCAGAACAACAACGCCTGACGGCGTTGCCGTTCTGACGACCGTCGCGGGCGCTGATTGCGCGCCCGCTCCCTTCACCTACGGACAGTCCGCTGGACTGTCCGTTTGGCGGTTCAGCAGTCCAACAACGCCTGACGGCGTTGCCGTTCTGACGACCGTCGCGGGCGCTGATTGCGCGCCCGTCTGCTTGCTTCTGATTACGGAGAGTCCATTGGGCTCTCCGTTTTTGTTTTTCGAGGGGCTGTTCTGACGGGTCTGTGTGCCACACCAGGCCGATTTCGGCGTTTTTTGGGCTGGTGTGGTACGACGGAAATTCCTGCGATCGGGACGAATATTTGTTCATCGTTGGAAAATGGCGGTTTCTATGATTTTGCCTGTTGCCATACCAGCGAATGTTAGGGCTAACATTCCATTGTGTGGCAATATGTTGGCCACACAATGCGGTTTTTGCCTGTTTTGACGCTGGTGTGGCATGTTCTGCGGCAGCGGCATGGTGTTATGTCCCGCCAGCGGGGGCAAGATATGAGTTCGCCGGGCCTTCTGGCCTGTAATTGGATGGCCTGCGGACACGGCTTCCGCTGTTTGCCATACGGCTCATTGCGCCAGCGGAGCGAGATTTCACCGCGCCGATACAGCGCATCTCCTTATACTGGTGACCATGACTCAATCGGATGATCGTTCAATTCTGCCTTGGTCTCATCGGCTCAGCCCCGTGCTGCGCGGACTCGTCACCGTCGTTGCCGGCATCCTGTGCGGCATCGTCAGCACATTCGCGCATCGCATGGGCGCTTCGGCCAACATTCCGTATGGACTGGTGCTCGCCTTCCTGATTCTTGGCATATCGGCGTGGTGTGCACGCTCGCGGCTTGACGTCGTCGGTCTCGCCCTGCACCTGATCGCCTCGTCCGGCACGGTATGGCTGATCGCTGTGCAATCCACCGACGACGCGTTGACGCCGGTCGGATTCAGCGGATCATCGGTGCCGTATTTTTCCCAGCGTGTGGGATACCTGTGGCTGATCGGCTGCATCGTCGTCCAGCTGATGCTGATGTTCCTGCCCGCGCGATGGTTCGCCATCACGCCCAAGACCGATGGAAAGACCGACGACAAGACCGACGACAAGAATTCGCAGCAGCCATCGCAGCTGTCCGTGTCCCGGCAGACTCCCGACACGCTGGCGGAGAGCCGATGATGGCCGAGTATACGTTGCATTTCCTGGGGCCGACCGGGACGTTCACCCATCAGGCGGCGATCGAGGCCGCCAAGACGATCCGCCCATCCGGCGCATCCGTGACGCTGACACCCGAGCCGGACGTCCCGACGATTCTTGACGCGGTGCAGCGTCGGGGTGACTGGGGCATCATCGCGTGGGAAAACAACGTGGAAGGGTACGTCGTGCCGAACCTCGACGCGCTCATCGACGCTGACAACGTGGTCGGATTCGCCCGAGTCGGCGTGAACGTGTCATTCGATGCCTTCACCTTGCCCGGCACATCACTCGCCGATTGCCGTACCGTCACCGCCCATCCGCACGGGCTGGCGCAATGCCGCCGTTTCACGGCCGACCATCAGCTGCAGCAGCTGCCGGCATCGTCGAATGGTGCCGCCTGCCGAGACCTTGAGCCCGGCCAGGTGGCGCTCGGACCGAGCATCTGCGGCGATTTGTACAATCTGACGCGCGTCGCCTGCGCCGTGGGCGACTATGCCGGCGCGCGCACCGAGTTCCTGGCACTCGCCCCGCGGGACGAGGCCATCACCGTGCTGCGCGAGCGGGCATCACGGACGGCCGGGGATGAGACCGTGGGATCGATGCCGGCTCCAGGGGCGACGACCGACCCCGTTTCGGAATACGAATCGATCATCGCGTTCATACCGCTGAGCACAGGCCCCGGCGTACTCGCGAATCTGCTGGACGTGCTGCGCGACGCCGGTCTGAACATGACGAGTTTCATATCTCGCCCGATTAAGGGACGCGACGGCACGTACAGTTTCATCGCGACCATCGATGCAGCGCCCTGGCAGGAACACCTGCGCGACGTGCTGACACAGGTCGTCGACCATGGCGATTGGGTGAAGACGCTGGCGGTGTATCCGCGCCGCGAACGGCCGAACCCACCGATCTACGCGTGGTCGCTGCCCAACGGGGGAGTGCGCCGCGAGCCGGCCGCGCCCGGCACATGGACGGAAGGCGACACTGCGCGAAGGGAATTGCTGTGGTAGGAAGTCATGATACTGCGGCCGCCGCACGGCTCACGGTCGGAGTCATCGGACTCGGCCTGATCGGCGGGTCGCTGGCCCGAAGGCTCGCCGTCCGCGGGGTGTCGGTCGTCGCGTGGAACCATCGCCCGCATCCATACGCCCAGGCCGAAGCCGATGGCATACGCTGCATGCGCACGCTCGCCGAACTGGTCGAAGCGCAGCCGGAGGTCATCGTGCTGTGCAACCCGCTGAAGGCGATGCCGGCGATCCTCGGCGAGTTGCGGCCGCTGCTCGAACCGTATCAGGACATCACGCTCACCGATGTGGGCAGTGTCAAGATGATGGTCCGCGATCAGGTGCGGGACGCGGGTCTGGCGGGCCGCTATGTCGGCGCGCACCCGATGGCCGGCAACGAGCTCTCGGGATGGGCCGCCGCCGCCCCGGCGCTCTACGACAACGCGCTGTGGGCCATGACCGTGGATGGCGACACCGATTACCGTCGTTTTCTCGCCGTCGCGCGGATGATCACCGACGATGTGGGCAACCGCGTCATCGTGCTCGACGACGATACCCATGACCGCGCTGCCGCGCTGATCTCACACATGCCGCACGTCGTCGCCACGGCGCTCATCAACCAGCTGACCGACGACCCGGACCGCAACATCGCGGCTGCGCTCGCCGCGGGAAGCTGGAGGGACATGACGCGCGTCGCGCTGACCGATCCGGACCGCACCCGTGCGATGGTCGAAGAGGACGCCGACAATGTGGAACGACTGCTGCGCATGATGGCGGCGCGGCTTACCGAGGTCGCGGACGAATTGCATGGCGCAGATGCAGGTGCCATCGCCGCGTTTTTCGCGGATGGACAGCCGTTCCGTGACTACAAGTCCGCGGTCAGAAGCGGTGCGGACGGGGACGGGCCGGTCTTCGACCTGACGATACCCGCGGAGGGATGGCAGGCGGCACTGCTCGATTCCGCCCGCCGCGGCGAGCATATCCTGCGTTTCGGCGACGACTATACCGCCTGCGTGCAGCGTCGCAGCGCGATGTGATGCTGCGGGCTACTTGACGATAGACCACCCCTAGTCGGCCACGGGCTGACTAGGGGCTTGACGGCACCACAGCTCAGGGGCGGGTGAAGTGGCGTTCGGGGACGGGTTTGAGGGTGATGATGGTGTCGGCGTCGATGGTCACGCGATGTTCGGGGCGTGACCCGTTGGCCGCCGCGTCGCGGATCATATCCAACGTGTGACCGTCCCATGAGGTGACGTGTCCGACGTAATCGCGGTATTTCATGCGATGGTCGGTCGGATCGACCCCTTCGGACACTCGGACGACCACTCGCGCGTTGGCAGGGATTTCATTGGGAATTGCCATGGGGACTCCTTTGCCGTCGGTTTGTTCCATTCTAGTGGGTGAAACGCGGTTTTGCGGGATAGAATCGGCAAAGAAAGGAGTGTGCATGGATGGCGATGGTGATCTGTCCGCGTTCCTTGCGTATCTGCGGGCCAACAGGGGATTGTCGGACAATACGGTGAAGGCGTACGGCACCGATGTCAGGGAGTGCCTGCATGCACTGGCGTCGCGCGGCATCGCAGATCTGCGTCAGGTCACGACCGACGACCTGCGTGGATGGATGGCGTTCGAGGCCCGCGACCACGCCCGCTCCAGCATGGCCCGCAAGGTCGTGTCGGTCCGTTCGTTTTTCGCTTGGGCGCATGAGCATGGCAGGATCGAGGCCGACCCGGCGGCCGTGCTGATGACGCCGAAACTGCCGGACACGTTGCCTTCGGTGCTGACTGAGGCCCAGGCGGAGCGCCTGATGGACCGTGTGGATGACGATGCGTCGCTGCATGCCGCCTCATCGCAGCGTTACGAGACACGGCATGATGAGATGCCCCGCCTTGATTCGGCTCATCGGGGCGAAGGGATGAGTCAGCGTGACGAAGTCGTGGCGCTACGTGATGCGGCCATGCTGGAATTGCTGTACGCGACCGGTATCCGCGTGGCGGAACTCGTCGGGCTCGACATCGGCGATGTCGACTGGTCCCACCGCACGATACGGGTTACGGGAAAGGGCAGCAAGCAGCGCGTGGTGCCCTTCGGCGACCCTGCCGAGAAGGCGCTGTCCGGCTGGAAGGAGCATGGCCGACCATTGATATTGCGCAGAGCCGGTGCGGGCACTCTCGATACGGCCGCGTTGTTCCTCGGCATGCGCGGCCGCCGCATCGACCAGCGTATCGTGCGTGATGTCGTGCATCGTGCCGCCCGCGAGAGCGGGGTGCCCGATATCAGCCCGCATTCGCTGCGGCACAGCGCGGCGACGCACATGCTGGACGGGGGAGCGGACCTGCGCGAGGTTCAGGAGATGCTCGGCCATTCGTCGTTGCGCACCACGCAGCGGTACACGCATGTGTCGATCGAGCAGCTGAAGGAGCGGTACCGCCAGGCGTTTCCCCGGGCCTGACATCGTCACGTTCCGAGCTTGATCGTCCCGCGATTGCCTACGTCGACAACTCCGCGATAACTCCGCGGCCATCCTGCGCTTACCCTGCGCTTACCCTGCGGTCATCTTGCGATCAACCCGTGATTTCGCCTCGATTGCCCTGCAATCCGCATGATTCCGGGGTGCAACAGGCGAATTGTGCACGTTCACATCATTTAAAATCTTGAAATGTGATACAAATATGAACAAAATGTGGTAATTAACGTCGAAATCTTGACGGAAGCGTATCCTTATCACGTTTTGCGTTTACATGGGGTGGCTATAATCGGTCACCAACAAGAACGCCGCCATCCAAAGGCGACAGTCGAGTGAACGCTTTTGTCGTTCGGAACAAGGAGGAAGGATGGCCCCGGCTCAATGCTGAAGTTCATCGCCAAGCGCCTCGCCAACTACGTCGTCATGCTGTTCGTGGCGATTTCATGTACGTATTTTCTGGCTTCTGGTTTCATGCGTCCGCGCTCGAATTACGAGTCGAGGACTCCCCGCCCTCCGGCAGCGTCCATCAACCGCAGCTTGGATCTGGCCAATATCAATGATCACACCAATATCTTCACTCGGTATTGGCGTTGGCTGACCGGTGTCGTCACCAGATGGGACTGGGGACTGTCCCCTGATCTGGGGTCGGTCAACGGTGCGCTTGCGCCGCGTATCGTTGCCTCCACCGAGCTGGTGACGATCGCCACGGTCCTTTCCATCGTGCTTGGCGTGGCGCTCGGCATCTACACCGCGCAGCGCCAGTACAAGTGGCAGGACCGCCTGTTCGGCACCACTGCCACGTTCTTCCTTGTCATCCCGACCGCCGTGTTCGCCCTGCTTGTCGTGATGCTCGCCATCTTCATCAACGGCGCCAGCGGCTTCCGCCTGTTCTATGTGACGGGTCTGTCCAGTTATACAGGAAATAACTGGTTCCTGAGATTGGCTGATTTCGGGCAGCACATCATCCTGCCGACCATCGTGCTGACGATTCTGGGCATGGTCTCCTACCATCTGACGCAGCGCACCTACCTGCTTGACGAGATGCACGCCGATTACGTGCGCACCGCCCGTGCGAAGGGTCTGACCCGCCGCCAGGCCATCCGTCGCCACGCGTTGCGCGCATCCCTGATTCCGACCGCCGTCAACGTCGCATTCTCCATCGCCTCGGTGTTCACCGGCGCGGTCATCACCGAATCTATCTTCGCCATCAACGGCTTGGGCCGGTACTTCATCCAGGCCATTCTCGACAACGACATCAATGCCTCGGTCGCCATCGCGGCGTTCGGCGGTGTGTGCACCCTCGCCGGTGCGCTGCTGGCCGACATCGTGTCCGCATGGCTTGATCCGCGCATCAAGATGAGCTGAGTGCAGGGGATGTGAGAAACAATGACTGATACAACCGTCAAAAACAACGAAACGACACAGAAAGAGTCCGACGAGAGCACGTCGAAGGGCGATATCAAGCACATCGGTTACGCCGGCCTGATCGCGCGTCGTTTCTTCCGTCAGCGCTCCGCCGTGGTCGGACTGATCATCCTTCTGGTGCTGGTGTTCTTCGCGCTGTTCGGCGCCAACATCGGCAAGTGGGCGTATGACGACCCTGACTTCCTCGCCCTGTCGGCAGGTCCGAGCGCCAGCCACTGGCTGGGAGACCGGCCCCGCGAACGCGGTC
>OCAF01000287.1_pt1 | contig 13024 bp, 5 predicted proteins | sample 1477101 | NCBI WGS metagenome assembly OCAF01 (sample SAMEA2580286, study PRJEB22360) | human gut metagenome | biome: human gut; feature: human-associated habitat; material: faeces | place: Denmark | collected 2008/2010
GCATCCTTGTCCGCCACCCCCCGAATGTGTGCGGGCCCTCCCCCCCAGCCAGTACGGCGGCCAGACCGCCAACCGTGCCGACGAGCACCTCGCCGCCTACGCGAAGAAGGACTACGAGAAGTTCCTCGAAGAAGCCCGCGAGACCATCCCCGACGGCATGCCGGTGGAGTTCGCCCGTCGTCAGGTCGAGAACGCCAAGGCCAACGAGCCCGCCAAGCTGCACTTCGGCTCCCGCGAGCCGCTGCCCATGGACACGCCGTTCCACACCGACGTCGACGAGCTGGAGCAGGAGCGTGAGATCCTCGCCAAGGTCCGCACGCGCAAGTCCATCTACGACGCCATGCAAACGATGGAGTACCAGATCAACTCCAACCGCGTCTCCAACGGCCAGACCCCGTTCGTCACCGTCGGCTTCGGCCTGGGCACCGACTGGTTCGCCCGCGAGGTGCAGCGCGCGATCCTGCTCAACCGCATCCGCGGCCTCGGCAAGGACCACCACACCGCAATCTTCCCGAAGCTCGTGTTCACCGTGCGCCACGGCGTGAACGCCGACCCTGGTGACCCGAACTACGACCTGAAGCAGCTCGCCCTGGAATGCGCCACCAAGCGCATGTACCCGGACGTCGTGTTCTACGAGAACATCGTCAAGATCACCGGCTCCTTCAAGGCGCCGATGGGCTGCCGCTCCTTCCTGCAGGGCTGGATCAACCCCGAGACCGGCAAGGACGAGGAGGATGGCCGCATGAACCTCGGCGTCGTTTCCGTGAACGTGCCGCGCATCGCCATCGAATCCCACGGCAGCAAGGAGCGTTTCTGGAAGCTGTTCAACGAGCGCATGGAGGTCGCCCACCAGGCGCTGCAGTTCCGCATCATGCGCTGCAAGCAGGCCACCCCGGTCAACGCGCCCACCCTGTTCCGCTTCGGCGCCTTCGGTCGCCTCGGCGCGAGCGGCAACGTCGACACGCTGTTCAAGAACGAGCGCGCCACCGTGTCGCTCGGCTACATCGGTCTGGCCGAGGCCACCGCCGTCTTCTACGGCAAGGACTGGATCCGCGACCACGGCTGGGACCCGCAGGGCAAGGAGTTCGCGCTGTCGATCGTCAAGCGCATGAGCGAACTGTGCAAGCAGTGGAGCAAGGCCGAAGGCTACCATTACTCCGTATACTCCACACCGGCCGAATCCCTCACCGACCGCTTCAACCGCATGGACCGCGAGAAGTTCGGCCGCATCGAGGGCGTCACCGACCACGACTTCTACACCAACTCCTTCCACTACCCGGTGTGGCTGCAGCCCACCCCGATGGAGAAGCTCAACTACGAGAAGGACTTCCCGTACTTCGCGTCCGGCGGCTTCATCAACTACTGCGAGTACCCGTGCCTGCAGGACAACCCGAAGGCGCTGGAGGCCGTGTGGGATTACGCCTACAACATCGGCATCGGCTACCTCGGCACCAACACGCCGATCGACCACTGCTTCGTGTGCGGCTTCCAGGGCGACTTCGAGCCGACCGACGAGGGCTTCAAGTGCCCCGAGTGCGGCAACTGCGACCCTGACAAGTGCAACGTCACCAAGCGCACCTGCGGCTACCTCGGCAACCCGGTGCAGCGCCCGATGGTGCATGGCCGTCACGAGGAGATCTCCCACCGCGTCAAGCACATGAGCGGCGAGACCGGTCACGTGACGCTGGCGGACGGCTCCGAGCGCGAGTGGTTCGAAGAGGCCAAGTAACTGCCGGTACCGCGCGTTGTGCTGTCCGCGAGGGTCGCCGGTATATGTTGTCTGACACACTCAAGGCCGTTCGGCCGAGCTTACGGTCAGACAACATATACCGGCGACCCTCGCTCGTTGCGCGCAATGTTACGGTTGGACAGGGAGGATGATGATGGACAGGAAGTCGACGCTGCATGATTTCGCGGCCGGCGAGACCGGCCGCGGACCCGGAGTGCCGTCATCACTGACCAACAACCCCCGTTCCGGCCAGTGGGACGGGCGGCGCATGTCCAAGCGCATGATCGCCGACTACAAGACCTTTATCGTCACCGATGGCGAAGGCGTGCGCAATTCGCTGTACGTCTCCGGCTGCCCGTTCCACTGCGTCGAATGCTTCAACTCGTCGATCTGGGATTTCCAGGCCGGCCACGAATACACGCAGAAGCTCGAAGACAAGATCGTCGACGACCTCAAGGCGCCGTGGATCCAGGGCATCACGTTCCTCGGCGGCGAACCCATGCTGAATACGCCCGTCCTGTTGCCGCTCGCCCGGCGCATCCGCGGCGAGTTCGGCCACGACAAAGACATCTGGTGCTGGACCGGCTACACGTGGGAGGAGCTGATGCGCCCCGGTGAGACGCCGGACAAGCTCGAACTGTTGCAGCTCATCGACATCCTCGTCGACGGCCGCTACCTCAAGGACCAGCACGACTCCCTCCTGCAGTTCCGCGGATCCAGAAACCAGCGCATCCTCGACGTGCCGCGTTCGCTGGCCGCCGGCAGGCCTGTCGTCTGGGCCAAGCTCCACGACCAGGAGCGCGACATCCCCGAAATGTACCTCAAGGATCGCGAGGCCGGCGAGGGCGCACAGGCGTCGTGACGGCGCCGCCGGCCTTGCCATCCATCCAGTGGATTCGATGCCGTCGGCCTGATCGCGGCCATCCTGACAGTCTCGCCCGCCATCGGCATGGCCTTGCTTCTCCCCGCATTCATCTGGCCTCGCGTGAGTCCGCTGTTCCATGTGATGATGCTCTGTTTCCGGGAAAGGTGCTCGCGCATGCTGGGCACCGGATTGGGGAGGACGACTCTGTATATGCGCGGCGTGCGGGACGACGTGGTCGACGTTTTCGCGGGCAGCGGCGTGCCCGGTCCGCTGGAGGTCTCGGATACTGCGGCCGGGGTATGGCCCTCCGTCGTCGCCGGCGTGTCCGCCATATCAGGGATTTGGGCGGGACTGGGGTGGTCAATAGCGCTGGTCCATAAGACCACCAGCCTGCTGGCATGCTCGGCTCACCCCCCCCGAATGCGCGATAATGGGGGTAACGCCGCAATCGTGGGGAAACCGTCGAGTTTCCGTTTTGCGTTTGTTAGCGAAATCACGCCATACGACGGCTCGTTAGGAGGGGTCTCGGACTACATTACATAAGGAAGTAGAGGGAAGTCCTGAACCGAAGACAGAGGTAACAGATGGTGGATACAGCGAATACCGCGGCCGAAAGCCACGATAGTAAGCCGTTGCGCGTGGGTCTGGATATCGGATCGACCACGGTCAAGGCCGTGGTGCTCGATCAGACCAATGCGCTCAATGACGTGCTGTTCTCCGACTACCGACGTCACCACGCCAACGTCCGCGCCACGGTGGCTGGACTGCTCAAGGACATCCATCAGACGCTCGTCGACCTCGGCCGCGGCGACGAGCCCATTCGTCTCGCCATCACCGGTTCCGGCGGCCTGACGCTCGCCGACAACCTGCACGTGCCGTTCATCCAGGAGGTCATCGCCGAGACCCGCGCGATCGACGAGGAATACCCGCAGGCCGACGTCATCATCGAGCTCGGCGGCGAGGACGCCAAGATCACGTATCTGAAGCCCACTCCCGAACAGCGCATGAACGGTTCGTGCGCGGGCGGCACCGGCGCATTCATCGACCAGATGGCCACGCTGCTCGACACCGACGCCTCCGGCCTCAACGATTACGCCAAGGACTACAAGACCCTGTACCCGATCGCGTCGCGTTGCGGTGTGTTCGCGAAGACCGACCTGCAGCCGCTGATCAACGACGGCGCCGCCAAGCCCGATCTGGCCGCGTCGATCTTCACCGCGGTGGCCACGCAGACCATCGCCGGCCTGGCTTCCGGACGCCCGATCCACGGTACGGTCATCTTCCTCGGCGGCCCGCTGTTCTTCATGTCCGAGCTGCGCGAGGCGTTCCACCGCGCGCTCGCCGGCAAGGTCGACGAGTTCATCGTGCCGACCGACGCCCACCTGTACGTCGCATACGGCTCCGCGCTGATCGCTGGGGAGCCGGACGGCATCGACGTCGACGGCGTGCATTTCGAGCCGCGCACCTGTGACGACATCATCGCCGCCCTCGACGACCTGAAGAACCTGCCGGCGAACACGCCGACCATGCCCCCGCTGTTCTCCTCCGACCAGGAGCGCGAGGCGTTCAACGAGCGCCACCATCGCGAACACATCCACATCGGCACGCTCGAAGGCGCGAAAGGCCCGCACTTCCTCGGTATCGACGCGGGTTCGACCACCATCAAGGCGACGCTCGTTAACGACGACCGCGAGATCGTATGGTCCAGCTACGCCACCAACGAAGGCAGCCCGTTGACCGCCGCCATCAACATCGTCAAGAAGATCCAGTCCGAGCTGCCCGAAGGCGCGTGGATCGCCCGATCCTGCGCGACCGGCTACGGCGAGGGGCTGATCACCACCGGCTTGCACCTGGACGAGGGCGTGGTCGAGACCATGGCGCACTACCGCGGCGCCGAAATGGTCAGCCCCGGCGTCACCGCTGTCATCGACATCGGTGGCCAGGACATGAAATACCTGGCCATCACCGACGGCGTCATCGACTCGATCGCCGTCAACGAGGCGTGCTCGTCCGGTTGCGGCTCGTTCCTGCAGACCTTCGCGCAGTCGATGGGTCTGACCATCCAGGAGTTCACCCAGGCGGCCCTCAACTCCGACCATCCGGTCGACCTCGGCTCGCGCTGCACGGTGTTCATGAACTCGTCCGTCAAGCAGGCACAGAAGGAAGGCGCGTCGATGGAGAACATCGCCGCCGGCCTGTGCTATTCGGTCGTGCGCAACGCGCTGTACAAGGTCATCAAGCTGCGTGACTCCGGTGAGCTCGGCGACACCGTCGTCGTGCAGGGCGGCACGTTCCTCAATGACGCCGTGCTGCGCGCCTTCGAGCTGCTCACCGAGCGCGAGGTGACCCGCCCGAACATCGCCGGCTTGATGGGTGCATTCGGCGCCGCCCTGACCGCACGCATGCATTACGAGGACGTGGCCGACGACGCGCACGACCACGACGCCGAAGTCTCCGCGGGCCAGTCCGCCGATATGGCCGGCAGCGACGATGTCAGCGCGGAGCAAGACCACGAGGTCGTCATCGACGGCGTGCACCACACGGCGTCCAACATCCTGTCCGTCGACGACCTCGACAACATGTCGATGACCTCCGAGCGCGACGTGTGCAAGCTGTGCCAGAACCACTGCAAGCTCACCATCACCACGTTCGCCGACGGCTCGCGCTACGTTACCGGCAACCGCTGCGAGCGCGGCGGCGACGCGAAGAAGAAGCGCTCCGACAGGCCGAACCTGTACGACTACAAGTACAAGCGCTGCTTCGCCTACCGCAGGCTCACCGACAAGAAGGCCACCCGCGGCGAGATCGGCATCCCTCGCGTGCTCAACATGTACGAGAACTACCCGTTCTGGTTCACGCTGCTCACCTCGCTCGGCTTCAAGGTGATGATCTCCGGCCGCAGCTCGCACGAGCTGTTCGAGACCGGCATCGAATCGATCGCCTCCGAGAACATCTGCTACCCGGCCAAGCTGGTGCACGGCCACATCAAGTGGCTGCTGGGCAAGGGCGTCAAGAACATCTTCTACCCGTGCGTGAGCTACGAGGACAACCTCGTGCCCAATACGGACAACCACTACAACTGCCCGGTCGTGGCCAACTACCCGGTGGTGATCGGCGCGAACATGCCCGAACTGCGCGAGGACGGCATCCGCTACATGCACCCGTACTTCAACCTCGCCAACCACGAGCTCATGGTCGACCGCATCGTCGAGGAGTTCGCGTGGGCGAACGTGAGCCGCGAGGAGGCCGAGACCGCGGTCAAGGCCGCGTACGCCGAGGACAAGATCTTCAAGAACGACGTGCAGGAGGAAGGTTTCAAGGCGCTCGCCTACATGAAGGAGCACAACTGCCGGGGCATCGTGCTCGCCGGGCGCCCGTACCACATCGACCCCGAGGTCAACCACGGCATCCCTGAGACGATCTGCGCGCTCGGCATGGTCGTGCTCTCGGAGGATTCGATCTGCGAACTGCAGCCGGGGGAGAACCTGCATCTGAGCGACTACCTGTCGGAAGGCGAGGAGGACCCGCGCAAGAAGAACGCGAACGGCTTCCGCCACGTCGGCGACCGCAAGGTGACTGTCTCCCGCATGCCGCTGCGCGTCACCAACCAGTGGGCCTACCATTCGCGGCTCTACGCGGCGGCGCATTTCGTGGCGTCCTACCCGGGTCTCGAACTCGTGCAGCTCAACTCCTTCGGCTGCGGCCTGGACGCCATCACCACCGATCAGGTGGCCGAGATCCTCGCCGACAAGGCCGACGTGTACACGCTGCTCAAGATCGATGAGGTGAGCAACCTCGGAGCGGCGAAGATCCGCCTGCGTTCGCTCAAGGCCGCCGTCGAGGAGCGCGAGGCCAACAAGCGGCGTCTGGCCGCACAGGCCCAGTCCCAATCCCGCCAGCAGGTGCTGCCGAACAAGCAGGACCAACCGGTCGGCCCCAGTGCGGCCGAGCTTGCGGCGCAGCGTCAGGCCAAGGAGGAGCTCGCGGCCGCCGAGGTGCAGCTCAAGGCCGCCCAGGACCAGCTCGCCGCCGCGCAGGCCGCCGTCGAGGCCGCGGAGAAGCAGAAGAACGCCGCCGAGCAGCCGGCCCCGCATTCCACGGGCTTCCGCAAGACCGGATCCGAGGCGCCCACGCCCGGCCGTCAGGTCATGCTCGACACGGTGATGAAGAGCAACCCGCAGCTCACCAAGGCCGTCAAGGGCGCCTCCCACCGCGCGGCGCAGGCCGAGTCGCGGCTCGCCGCCACCTCGCCGAACGGCAAGTCCGCGAGGAAGACCGCCAAGAAATCCGGCCACAACACCGCGACCATGTCGAAGTACGCCAACAAGGTGCCGTTCGGCAAGTCGATGAAGAAGGACTACACGATCGTCGGCCCCCAGATGAGCCCGATCCACATGTCGCTGGTCGAGTCGGTCATCCGCTCCGGCGGATACAAGTTCGACATCCTCAAGACCGCGAGCCGCGAGGACGTCGAACTCGGCCTCAAGTACGTCAACAACGACGCCTGCTACCCGGCGATCATGGTCATCGGCCAGCTCGTCGACGCCATCGTCAAGGGCAAGTACGATCCCGACCATGTGGCGCTCGCCATCACGCAGACCGGCGGCATGTGCCGCGCGACGAACTACTTCGGCCTGATCCGCAAGGCGCTGATCGACGCCGGCTACCCGCAGGTGCCGGTCATCGCGCTGTCCACGCAGGGCTTCGAGGACAACCCGGGCTTCAAGGCCACGCCCACGCTGCTGCACCGCGCCATCAAGGCGCTGGTCGTCGGCGACCTGCTGCTCAAATGCCTGATGCGCGTGCGCCCGTACGAGGTCGAGAAGGGCAGCTCCGACAAGCTGTACCAGATGTGGGACACCATCGTGCGCGAGACCATCGAACACCACGGCTTCTCCGATACCGCTAAGAAGAAGATCGGCAAGCATTACCTGCCGTACCAGACGCTGCTCAAGGAGATCGTCAAATCGTTCGACGCACTGCCGCTGCGCGACATCCCGCGCAAGGTGCGCGTCGGCGTCGTCGGCGAGATCCTCGTCAAGTACCATCCCGACGCGAACAACCACGTGGTCGACGTCATCGAATCGCAGGATTGCGAGGCCGTGGTCCCCGGCATCATGGAGTTCATGACCACGCGTCCGTACATCACCGACTGGAACGAGAAGAACCTCGGCATGGGCGGCAACAAGAAGCTGTACTCGCTCATGCGCTGGGGTCTCGACCGTTACCTCAACCCGGTGCGTGCGGCCATCGATCTGGCGCATGGCAAGTTCAGCCAGGACCTGCCGATGCCCGAGCTGGTCAAGAAGGCCTCCGAGGTGACCTCGGTGGGCGTGCAGGCCGGCGAGGGGTGGCTGCTGACCGCCGAGATCCTGGAGCTCATCGAGTCTGGCTGCCCGAATGTGATCTGCGCCCAGCCGTTCGCCTGCCTGCCCAACCATGTGACCGGCCGCGGCATGTTCGGCAAGATTCGCCGTCTGCACCCGGACGCGAACATCGTTTCCATCGACTATGATCCCGGCGCCTCACAGGCCAATCAGCTCAACCGCATCAAGCTGATGATCGCCGCGGCGAAGAAGAACCACCAGAAGCTGACCGCGGCCGACTGACGGATCAGCCTCGGCCCGGCGATCAGCCGACCAGGGTCGCCGCGTAGGCGTACAGCCTCTTCCATGGCAGGGTCGACACGTCTATCTTGTCGGCCTTGCTCTGAACCCTCTCGCGGTAGCGTTCCGTGCACAGCGCCGTCTTCACATTGGCTTTCACATCGGCGAGCGGCGCCTTGCCCTCGACCCCGTCCACGGTCCAGTCGTGCGCGTCGTAAAACTCCTGCACCTCGGTCTCGCTCGGGTTCATGCCCGGTTTCGTGGCGTCGTCGACGTAGTCGTTCTTCAGCGCGGTCATCTCGTAGTCGATGTATGAGGCGATGTCGTATTCGCTGCGTCCGTAGATGACCTGCCCCGCTTCACGTTTCTGCCGGTTGTTCGCGTTGAGGGTTTCCATGCGCTTGACGATGCCGGTGTACGAGTCGTCGTCGACCAGCCCGTACGAGACTGCGATCAGGTACGCCGCGTGACGGAAGCGCAGCGTGTCGATAGTCTGTTTCGTCAGCCATTCGACCGGCTTCTCGCCGCCGTATGAGGCGGTCCAGTCGGCGTCCTGGGCGTTGAGGTTGACGTCGTGCTTCTGCTTGAAATAGCTGACGGCGGCGGTGCGCTGCGACGACCACGCCTGGGTGAATTCGGCCTGCGTGATGGTGGTGTCGCCGAAGGAGAATTTCGGGAAGGCCTGCGTCGCGTTGGCTTGCGCATCGTCCGTCTTTGACGAGTCGGGGCTCGCCGTGAGCGAACGGACGAGAAAGACGGTGCCGACGATGGCCGCAATCAGCAGGACGGCCGCGACGACGATGATCGCGCGGGTTCTCGTATTGGTTTTCGTCCCCATCTTCGCGGCGTCACGGCCGCTCCCGTCCGTTGCCTTGCTGGGAGAGCCTGATCCGCGTTTTCGTGACTGCTTCATGCCGTCATGATACGCGACGGACATGATTGCGGGGTGTCGCCCGCATTGCGCAGGAACGCCCCCACAATCATGTCCGCCGGTCGTCGCCTTGGATTCCGGTTATTCCTGGAATACGTCCGGATGCTTCGGATCGCCGGGCTCGTCGGCCAACAGGCCCTCCAATCCCAGGAACTCCTTCCAGAATTCGAGCGGCTGGCCATACGGCGCCGATTGCGCGCCGCGCGCCTGCAGGTTCGCCTTCGCCTCGAACACGTCCTCTTCGCGGATATCCTCGAAGTAGCTTTCCAGCCGCTCCCTGTTCCCCGGCACGTAGAACAGGGACGCGATGATCTCCGTCAGCCGCTCGGCGCGCTCGATCGGCAGCGAATCCCAATGCCGCAGCTCGATGAAGTTCTTCATACGCACGTCGTTGAAATGCGTGGAGATGATGTGGTTGATCTCGTACGGGTTGAGCTCGCGGTCGGGATACACCTCTCCGGCGTTCTCATAGAACGCCGGGTGATGCAGCTCCTTGCCGCTCAGGCCCTTGGCCTCCGGCGTATGCGTCAGATCGGCGAACATCAGCGGCGTGGACAGCACGTCGATGGCGTACTCCTCCCAGCCGAACCGCTTGTCGAACAGTCCGGGAATCACGTTCGTGCGCTGGGGGTCGAGATAGTCCCACATGCGCTGGCGTAGCAGGGGCCACGGGTTCGGCGCGCCCTCGAAATACGGCGTATTGCGGAAGTACCAGGCGAGGATCGGCCCGATGATGGTGCCCAGACGCAGCTTGTCGATGGAATCCTGCTCGTCGACGTAGTCGATGCTCACCTGCGTGGAGGCCGAGCACCGCATCATGCACGGGCCGAACTGGCCTACCCGCCCCAGGTAGTGGGTCATGGCGTCGTAACGGTCCTTCGGGTTGACCTTGACGTCGGCGAAGCCCGACTTGGGCTGGTAGCCGTAATTGACCAGACGGAAGCCCAGCTCGTCCAGCACGGGATCGATGTCACGCCGGAAGGAACGATACAGCGTCAGCAGTTCCTGCGGCGTCTTGAGGATGCCCAGCGAGCACTCCACCTGACCGCCGGGCTCCAGCGACACGGCGATGCCTTCGCGCCCGAGTCCGACCAGATGGCCGTTCTCCCAGTACTCCTTCTCCTTGTCATAGTACGGCGCGATGCGCTTGAGCAGCGTTTCGACGCCGTTCTCCTCGTAGTAGCTGACGGCGGTGTCGTCGCCGTTGTGCACCGGAAGATGTTCGATCTCCACGCCGAAACCGCCCGTGCCGCGTTTGGAACGGCCTTCCTCGAAGAATCGCAGCAGACTGTCGATGTGCTTGGGATTCGGCTTGGCGAGCAGATGCGCGTAACTGATTCTCGGTGTCGTCATGGGGCATATCGTACCTGTAGATTCCATCGTCCACGGCGGTGCCGTTATACAAAGAATCGATAACCGGTTTGCGTCCGAATGCTGGACATTGCGACTGATTTCCTGGGTTCCGTTCAGGGGGTACAAGGGTGACGTTATGACAGTTAACGAAATGCCGAATACGCCATACCCCCATTGCCGTAGCCTATGGGTACCGCTATACTTGTGAACTTGTAAAGTCTCTTTACATATTGGTGGTGTGGCGAGTCCGTGAATGACCCCGGAAGGGGGCATCGTCATGGATGACCGGATCGCCGACATGTCCCCCCGCAACGAGGAGGGGAACGGAGACTCTCCAATAACAGTAAGGACAACGATGAAACCTCATGTAGGATCACGGATGATCGCAGCAGCGGTCGCTATGGGGACGGCGTTCGCGTTGATCGCGCCGTCTTCGGCGCTCGCGGCCGATGCGACGCCAGCGGCGGCGTCGACCGGAACGACATATTACGTGTCATCGACGCATGGCGATGACGGCAACGCCGGCACCGATCAGGGCCATCCCTGGAAGACGCTGGACAAGGTCAACGCCATCGCGACCGACCTTAAGCCGGGCGACTCCGTGCTGCTGGAGCGTGGCTCCACGTTCCAGGACCAGTATCTGCACATCAAGGACACGTCGGGAACCGCCGACGCGCCCATCACCATCGCCGATTACGGCGACGCCTCCGCCAAGCCGGTCATCGCGGCGAACGGCGTCAAGGGCAGCCGGTGGTACCAGAACTACCGTGCGTCGGTCGGCAACCACCAGAACAAGGGCACCGTCTCCTCGGCCATCCTGCTCAAGGACGTGTCGTACATCACGGTGAAGAACCTGGAGATCACCAATGACGACCCCGACGTCTACGACCCGATCGACACGTGGAAGTGGACCGACACGGCCGATTCGGATGGCACCAAGCTCGACCGCTCGGCCGACCGCATGGACCGCACCGGCGTGGCCGGCATCGCGGAGAACGGCACAACGATGAGCCATGTCACGCTTGAGGGCCTGAACATCCACGACGTGGACGGCAACATCTACAACAAGCACATGGCCAACGGCGGCATCTACTTCATGGCTCACTACGCCCGCGAGAACAAGAACGCCGCGGACAACACGTGGCTGCAGAACCACATCTCGCGCTTCGACCACATCACCATCAAGAACAACATCGTCAAGGACGTGGACCGCTGGGGCATCGCCGTGGGCTACACCGCGTACCTCAACTTCATCGACGCGGCGTGGGGCGACGGCAGCATCGACGACGACCTGATCGCCAAGTACGGCCAGACCAACGTGACCATCGAGAACAACTACGTCAAGGGTGCGGGCGGCGACGCCATCACCCTCATGTACTGCGACCGTCCGGTCATCCAGTACAACGTGGGCGACAGCGTCTCGAAGCACATGAACGACGTCGACTACCCGCATGACCGCGAGCACGGCGGCAGGTACGGCGGCTGGGTCGCGGCGGGCATCTGGCCCTGGCGCTGCAAGGACCCGATCTTCCAGTACAACGAGATGTACAACAACCTCAACTCCGAGCACGGCAACGGCGACGGCCAGGCGTGGGACGCCGATTACGGCGACGGCACGCTGTACCAGTACAACTACTCGTACGGCAACTCGTTCGCCTCGCTGATGATCTGCAACCAGTACGCCATCAACACGACGTTCCGCTACAACATCTCGCAGAACGACCGCCGCGGCGTGTTCGACCTGCCGAGCAACGGTCCGGGCAACCACATCTACAACAACACCGTCTACATCGGTAAGGACAGCGCGGTGCTGACCGGCCGATCCAACAGCCAGGCGAAGTTCGAGAACAACATCTTCATCAACGCGACCGACACCAAGAAGACCGAGACGTGGAACCGCGGCAACCAGCACGGCGGCCAGACGTACGACAAGAACATGTACGTCAATTACGCGAACAGGCCCGCCTCCGATTCCAACGCCGTCGAGGTCGCCGATGTGAAGACCGTGCTGGCCAATGCCGGACACGCGCCGAGCGCGCCGAAGGCCGACGGTTCGGTCTATGGCCGTTCCGGCAGCGAGTTCGACGGATACAAGCCCGTTGACGGCTCCCCGGCCATCAATGCCGGCAAGGTCATCTCCGACATGAACGACTACGCGGTCACGAACGACTTCTTCGGCAACACCATCAAGGGAACCCCGGACCTGGGTGCCGTCGAAAGCAACGTGCTCTCCGTCTCCGGCAAGGTCAACGCGTACGAGACCGCCACGGTCGGCGGCTCCAAGGTCGTCTACGTGCCGTTCACCGCGAAGAACCCGACCACAGTCAAGCAGCTTCGCGCGGGCCTGACGGTCGGTGACGGATCAGTCGCCAACGTGTACCGCGGCGGCAACAAGCTGGCGGCCGACGCGGCGATCCAGTCCGACGACGTGCTGCGCTTCGAGGTCGAAGGCACTTCAAACACGCCGATCGAATACACCATCGCTCAGAAGAACGCCTGGAACTGGGTCGACGACTTCAAGACCGACTCTCAGGGCCCGA
>OCAF01000309.1_pt1 | contig 11687 bp, 10 predicted proteins | sample 1477101 | NCBI WGS metagenome assembly OCAF01 (sample SAMEA2580286, study PRJEB22360) | human gut metagenome | biome: human gut; feature: human-associated habitat; material: faeces | place: Denmark | collected 2008/2010
TGTTCCGTGAGTGGGTGGTTACACCAGAGCGCCCGCTCAGGGAGTGGTTTTAAGGGGAGCAGATGGATATCACGCCGATACTTCATGCAATTTGTGCAGTAGCCGTGCAGGGGCTGGTCGGGTGCATTACCGGTGACTGGGTTTACGGAGCGATAGCGGGTTGTACGTTCTTTATTGCCCGAGAACATACCCAGGCAGAATATCGCTGGATTAAGCGTTTTGGTGATGGTCACAGACAGAACATGCCGTGGTGGGGCGGTTTTGATCCGCGTGTGTGGAATGTGGCCAGTCTGATGGATTTTGTGGTGCCGGTGGTGGCCTGTGCGGGATTGTATGGCTGTATGCTGATTTTTAGCTGAAAAAAAGGGGAGCACTCAGGCTCCCCAACCAGAAGAAGTCGCTTGAAACGACAAGCTCGTTGTTATGCCTTTTAAGAATGTCATACAAAACAGGTCATTACAGTGATTATGATCCCGTTATTGCATAAACCAGTCGTCCGCGGTTTGCCAGACTTCCTGTAGTGTTTCCTGTACGAACTCCAGTGCTGATTCTTTATCGACGGCTCTTAAAATGGTGAGTCCATCATTGCTGGCAGATTTAACGATCACATCTGCATCGTCATATCGCTTACCTATGCGGCGCAGCATTTCTTGCTGCAGAGCAGGAACAGAACCTTTCGGCATTTTGCTGATTTTTTCTTTAGCGATACAGATCTCAACACGCATAGCCCCCTCCTGTAACTGTGGTTATGTACAGGTGTTATTTTTAGCTGTGTGGATAACCAGTGTCAATTGGTAATATTGCCTATGGGGCATCTATGGGGCATGTATGGGACACTTTTTATCGGCGAAATCCGTCGAAGTTCGTCGACATCGAAAACGAATCATCTGTCCAACCCTTGAAAAATGGCGCTCCTGGACGATCTTCGTCGATTTTTAAAAATGTTGCGTCACGCGCGTAACGTGACAGGGTTAATATCACAAAGCAACGCCACTTCACCAATTGTGTAAAGCGCCATCGTCTCACCCTTGCTCGCGAGGTCCCGGTTTAACTTTAGACGCAGTTTTGCGAACCAGGTAGTTTTGCCCGTTTTTTGTGCATCTATAGGGTGATTTTATTTTTGCCAGGCGATTTTGAGTGATCATACTCACGAATTCTCATTTTTCTGCAAGAGTTCAAAGAAAGTTAAACGCAGGCAATGTATGTTACGCGTTTTAAAGGGAAGTGTGGTTTGCGGGTATGTACGATTTTAATCTGGTGTTGCTGCTGCTTCAGCAGATGTGCGTTTTTTTAGTCATTGCGTGGTTAATGAGTAAAACGCCATTATTCATACCGTTAATGCAGGTCACGGTTCGTCTGCCGCATAAACTTCTCTGCTACATCGTCTTTTCCATCTTCTGCATCATGGGCACCTGGTTTGGGTTGCACATTGACGATTCTATTGCCAATACCCGTGCGATAGGCGCGGTAATGGGCGGCTTACTCGGCGGTCCGGTCGTCGGTGGGCTGGTTGGTCTGACCGGCGGGTTACATCGATATTCGATGGGGGGCATGACCGCGCTAAGTTGCATGATCTCGACCATCGTTGAAGGATTGCTCGGCGGCCTGGTACACAGCATCCTGATCCGTCGCGGGCGCACTGATAAAGTCTTTAACCCCATTACCGCCGGTGCCGTCACGTTCGTCGCTGAAATGGTGCAAATGTTGATCATCCTGGCGATCGCCCGACCTTATGAAGATGCGGTGCGTCTGGTGAGTAATATTGCTGCGCCAATGATGGTCACCAATACCGTCGGCGCGGCACTGTTTATGCGTATATTGCTCGATAAACGCGCGATGTTTGAAAAATACACTTCAGCTTTTTCTGCCACTGCGCTGAAAGTGGCGGCCTCGACGGAAGGCATTTTGCGTCAGGGGTTTAACGAAGTGAACAGCATGAAAGTGGCACAGGTGCTGTATCAGGAGCTGGATATTGGTGCAGTCGCGATTACCGATCGAGAGAAATTGCTGGCCTTTACCGGAATTGGTGACGACCACCATTTACCCGGCAAACCGATTTCTTCAACTTATACCTTAAAAGCGATTGAAACCGGTGAAGTGGTCTACGCTGATGGCAACGAAGTGCCTTACCGTTGCTCTTTGCATCCGCAATGCAAACTGGGGTCGACGCTGGTCATTCCGTTGCGTGGTGAAAATCAGCGAGTGATGGGTACCATCAAATTGTATGAAGCCAAAAACCGTTTATTCAGTTCAATCAACCGCACGCTGGGCGAGGGGATTGCGCAACTGCTTTCGGCGCAGATCCTCGCCGGGCAATATGAGCGGCAAAAAGCGATGCTCACCCAGTCAGAGATCAAACTGCTTCACGCCCAGGTGAATCCCCATTTTTTGTTTAATGCGCTTAACACCATTAAAGCGGTGATCCGCCGCGACAGCGAACAGGCCAGCCAGCTGGTGCAGTATCTTTCCACTTTTTTCCGCAAAAACTTAAAGCGGCCTTCGGAGTTTGTTACTCTCGCCGACGAAATTGAACATGTGAACGCTTATCTGCAAATTGAAAAGGCGCGCTTCCAGTCGCGGTTGCAGGTCAACATTGCTATTCCGCAAGAATTATCCCAGCAGCAATTGCCCGCGTTTACCCTGCAACCGATAGTGGAAAACGCCATTAAACATGGGACATCACAACTGCTGGATACAGGGCGAGTGGCAATCAGCGCCCGACGTGAGGGGCAACATTTGATGCTGGAGATCGAAGACAATGCAGGTTTGTATCAACCGGTAACCAATGCCAGTGGGCTGGGGATGAATCTGGTGGATAAGCGTTTACGTGAACGGTTTGGCGATGACTATGGGATAAGCGTCGCCTGTGAGCCTGATAGTTACACCCGAATAACGTTACGACTACCATGGAGGGACGAGGCATGATTAAAGTCTTAATTGTCGATGATGAACCGTTAGCACGGGAGAACCTGCGCGTATTTTTGCAGGAGCAGAGCGATATTGAAATCGTTGGAGAGTGTTCAAACGCCGTAGAAGGGATCGGCGCGGTGCATAAACTGCGCCCGGATGTGCTGTTTCTCGATATCCAGATGCCGCGCATCAGTGGTCTGGAAATGGTGGGGATGCTCGACCCGGAACATCGCCCGTATATTGTTTTTCTCACCGCGTTTGACGAATACGCCATTAAAGCCTTTGAAGAACATGCCTTTGATTATCTGCTGAAGCCAATTGATGAAGCGCGACTGGAGAAAACGCTGGCGCGATTGCGTCAGGAGCGCAGCAAGCAGGATGTTTCGCTGTTACCAGAAAATCAACAGGCGCTGAAATTTATCCCTTGTACGGGACATAGTCGGATTTATTTGCTGCAAATGAAAGATGTGGCATTTGTCAGCAGTCGGATGAGCGGTGTCTACGTGACCAGTCACGAAGGGAAAGAGGGCTTTACCGAACTGACATTACGTACCCTGGAAAGTCGTACACCATTACTGCGCTGCCATCGTCAGTATCTGGTTAACCTCGCGCATTTACAGGAGATCCGTCTGGAAGATAACGGCCAGGCCGAGTTGATTTTGCGTAATGGCTTAACCGTGCCGGTCAGCCGCCGTTATCTGAAAAGCTTAAAAGAGGCGATTGGCCTGTAAAAGACTGCTAAAATGGCTTTTTGCCTCATCAACACCTGAAGGCCTCATGCTAAGTAATGATATTCTGCGCAGCGTGCGCTACATTTTGAAAGCCAATAATAATGACCTGGTGCGTATTCTGGCGCTGGGTAATGTCGAAGCCACCGCGGAACAGATCGCCGTCTGGCTACGTAAAGAAGACGAAGAGGGTTTTCAGCGTTGTCCGGACATTGTTTTGTCTTCATTCCTCAATGGCCTGATTTATGAAAAACGCGGCAAGGATGAGTCTGCTCCGGCACTGGAGCCGGAACGTCGCATTAATAACAACATCGTGCTGAAAAAAATACGCATCGCGTTTTCGCTTAAAACCGATGACATTCTGGCAATCCTCACCGAACAGCAGTTCCGCGTTTCGATGCCGGAAATTACGGCGATGATGCGTGCACCGGATCATAAAAACTTCCGCGAATGCGGCGATCAATTTTTACGTTATTTTCTGCGTGGACTGGCAGCGCGCCAGCATGTGAAGAAAAGCTAAGACGGGTATGGCGGCCATGCGAAACATGGCCGCCGACAGATTATTTCACTTCTTTAAAACCAGCGGCTTTCATCACCAGTTCCATTTGCGCCATAGTGATACCTTTTTTGGCATCTTCAGCAGAAACGTTGATTCCTGAAATACCCTGCAGGGCTTTAAAATCCACTTTTTCCATATCAATAGTCACGTTTTCCTGCGCGTAGGTATCGGTATAGGTTAATTTTTCTTCAACACCCGCGATGTTTTTGTATTTGGCGCTTAACGGCTCAAGTGTCCTGGCGGCATCTTCTTTGGTGGTTGCACCAATGGAGGCAAATTGAATTTTGGTTTCAGAAGATTGCTTAAGCACCTTGTCACCTTTGTAGACATAGGTAATGGCAATTTCAGTGCCGTTCAGATTGGCGCTGAATTTCTTTGATTCTTCTTTGTCACCGCAGCCAGCAAGAGAGAAAACCAGAACAGATGCAACAACAAGGGAAAACAGCTTATTGAAAGCCTTCATGTAAAACTCCATTTTATTTAATCAAGGAACTGGTGACTCTCACCAGGGGCTATATAGGATATGCCTAATACTATGGCGTGAGCAGTCCGGAACAGGAGTAGAACTCTTAATAAAAAGCACTATTTCATCCTTGTTGCTGAAGCATGGGGAATAATTGTTCGCAAAGCAAAACACCGTTATTCATTGCTTCTACCCGTGCCTCGCTTTCTGTATTACGAAATTGTCCCAACACATGTGCCAGCCGATAAAAACCCACCGCGGTGAGGTCATTCGCCAGCAACTCTGCCTGACCAATAGCACTCTGTTCCTGATAGCGCCAGCCGTTATGGAGCAGTTGAATAAGTAACGCCTGGCAGCGCATCAGCAACTGATGAGCGGTAGACGGCACAGGCAGAACGCTGGCAGAAGGTAGCGGTGCCACAGGCGCAGTTTCTGCGTCCAGCGCCCAGGCGCGGGTTTTTGTCATCATCACCCGTGGTTCCAGTGTCAATTGCCCCTCTACAAAACTGACAAAGCCAGAAACCAGGCTCACGGGGTCGTCTGTTTGTTGCAAAAGCGCCGCCATGCGTTCAACGGCAAAAGGAGAACAGGCAGATGCCGGAAGGGATAACGTCAGCACATTATCTTCCCCTTCGCCACTGATTACCTGCGCATCCAGTGTCTGGCGGCTGCTATCCCAACCGAGCGAAATACACTCCGCTACCGGCAGAATAAATAAGTTATCGACCTGGTTGAGTGGTCGTATGCAGGCGGGGGGACGCTGGCGTAAATATTCCCGCAAAGCCACAATGCCCGGCTGGCGCAACGGCGCGCTCAACATTTGCCAGGCGTCTGGCGACAGTGGAACAACACTACTCAAGCGGTTACGGGTCGCTAACAGCAGCTCGCCATCGGCACTGCGTTTTGCTGCTTGTGAAACAATTTGCCCACCAGCCAGTGCGCCAGCCTGAAAACTAAATAGCCGACGTTTTGTCGCGGGAGCGTTTTCTTGTTCGCTTCTCGGCCAACTACGCGAAAGGTGCAAAATACTGCCGGTGTCGGGATCGGTGAACCAGATGCGTAAACCATACTGCTCAATATCCTGCCAGCAACGCATACCTAAAGACACCAGCCGCAGATGATCAAGCTTTGCTTCTCCGGCAATGCCAGAGCCAACGACCGTGCGCCACGGCACAGGAGGAACTTCACCAACACTGTCGCGCCGCGCCATCTCTTGTGCGCAATTTAATCGACTGTTTAATGCCGCAAGCTGACGTAAGCATTCTCCGGCATGGTAGTGGCTGGCGCGGGCGTGGAAGGCATCAACGCTGGCGCGCAATTGCCGTAGCGATTCACTCACCCATCGCCAGTTGCAGCGTTCCGCCGCTTGCTGCGCGCGGCTGAAAGCGGCCTCGTAATGAATAAGCGGCTGGCTGATGCCGCTCAGCCATAATGCCTGGCTTAGTTGCTGAACATATTGACGACACGCGTTGCCCTCTTCGCTGGCAAACGGATCGTCAGATGATGTGACGTGTTCGCTGCGCATCTGCCAGATTAAATGGTTAAATTCTGCTTGCTGCGCTTTGGCCTGGACAAAGGCCTGTACTGCCAGCACAACATGTTCGCAAAGTGTTCCTTCAATACAATCACAGCGTGCGAAACGAATGCTGCTGCGGGAATAAAAACGTACATCGCTCATCGGTAAGCGGGCAGAGGGAATTTCGCCCGGCGTACAGAACAACTCAATGGTGATGCCTTTAGCGACCAGCGCCTGCGCGCGTTTGCGGGTGGCATCGGGAAGGGTAGCCAGTTCTTCTAGCCAGATTGCCGGATCCCACTCTTCTTCTTTTTCCGTAGGCTGGGTGGTGGCGCAAAGTCGCTGATAACTTAAAACCAGCATCACGCGATGGCGGCACATGCCGCTGGCCCCGCAGCTGCATTGAGCCTCTTTCAGTGCCTGACCGTTCGCCAGCTGGGTACGGACACCGTCACTGAAGGTGGCGATTAAAGCGCCGTTCTTATGGCTGATTTCCGGGACGTTGCCATTTTCCAGTTCCTTAAGACTGCGTTTAACAAAACCGGCATTGCTTAACGCCGTCAGGGCCTGCGGCGTCAGTTCTAATAATTCCGGACGTAGTGAATTCATGACTGAAGATTCTCCGCAAGCCAGGCCGCCAGCTCGCCCGGTGTCATGGCGGCTATTTGTGCGCCGACATTAACTAGCGCCTGGGCCGTATCGTGGTCATAGCAAGGTGTTGCGGTGCTATCGAGCGCCGCCAGTCCCAGCACTTTGATGCCGCTCTGGACACACTTTTTCACCTGATGCGTCAGTAATGATGATGAACCCCCTTCGTAAAAATCGCTCACGAGGATAATGACGCTTTTCGCTGGTTGTTCAATAAGTTGCCGACCATATTCCATGGCACTGGCGATATTGGTTCCGCCGCCTAATTGCACTTTCATTAATAACTCTACCGGATCGGCAACGTCTGCCGTGAGATCAACCACGCTGGTGTCAAACGCCACCAGATGGGTACGAATACCGGGTAACTGCCATAAACAGGCCGCCATCACCGCTGAGTGGATCACCGAGTCCACCATTGATCCGCTTTGATCAACCAGTAAGACCAGTTGCCATTGTTCGCTTTGGCGTTTAATGCGGCTGTTAAAGCGGGGGGATTCGATATACAACTTGCCGTGTTGCGGGTGCCAGTGTTGCAGGTTGGCGCGCAGAGTACTTTTGAAATCAAAGTTTCGCGCCAGTGGAATAAATGAGCGGCGACGGCGATCGCGGACACCAGAAAAAGCCTGACGAACTTCCTTTGCCAGTCGCGCCATAATTTCTTCCACAACCTGGCGTACTTTTCCGAAGGCTGCATACGTTCCAGCACGTCGAGATTTGTCACCACATCTTCAATGCCGTAGCGCAGTACGGCATCGCTTTCCAGCCGTTCAATCACCTGTTGCGGAAACAGCGTGTGAATACTGTTGATCCACTCAGGGGTGGTGAGATTTGAGCCACCTAATCCACCGGAGCGTTCACCACGCTGGAGCCGTTCAGGATCGCGCCCGTACAGCCACTCCAGCGCGTGGTCTATCTGCCGGGCGTTGTCATCCAGCCCACAAAGCGTCGTTTCTGCCGCTTCGCCAAGAATTAATCGCCAGCGTTGTAGCTCACGGGTGGTCAGAAGATCGTTCAGTTCAGACATGGAAAACTCCCCAGTGTTGCAGCGATGTCAGTGCCTGCTGTTCGAGTTGTTGATGATGTGCAATGGCTTGCGGTGGACAATGCAACGGCATTTGCAGCGCTGAAATGGGAAGCTGTGCGAGCTGGTAATGCTCAAGCACCTGATGCGCCAGCGTCCCGCGTTCTCGTGGTGGTAGCCAGGCCATCGCCGCGCGTAAATTGGGCAGGGCGTTAATAAAATCGTCGTCACTCAGTTGATTTAAATGACTACTGAAACCGGCGATAAATGCCGGCTGACAGGCCAGTTGATGACGGGCTAATGCCAGCAAACCGTGCAGCGCCTCGCCGGATTGTGCCGGGGATAACTGCGCCAGCATCGTCAGCGCCGCTTCGGCACTGGCGTTGGGATGTTCCAGACGCATTAGTGCGCCAAGAGCCGCGCCGCGATCCAGCGCCGGGGCATGAATCGCCTGACTGCGGCGCTCCAGTAAGGCTACCGCCGCAGAAAGCGAAACGCCGGGTAAATTAACGCCGCTATGTAGATCGCGCAGGATATGGCAAAGCGCTTGCCAGCTATGCAGGTGAGCGTGAAACTCCTTTTCATCCGGTCTGCCGTTGGATTCACACAGCCAGAGTGTGCGATCGATAGCTGCGCATAACGTCGTCTGTAATATCTGCGCGCCTTGCATACCGCTAATTTCATCCAGCCGCCATAAGGCGTATAGCACTTCCAGCGCCTGGCCCATTTCGGCAAACTGATTTTCCTGGGCGATTAATAATGTAAGTTGCTCCAGTAATTGTTGACTGAAGGACGCCAGACCCGCTAACGCCGCCTGGCTAAGACATGTGGTGATACTGCCGATTCCACCCGCGTCCAGCATATCGGCTTCTAATTTATGGCGTGCGGCTTCCTGGAGTGTGGCACCAAAGCAGGCGGCCTCAATTAATGCCGCATGTTGGCTAAGCGGGCGGGTTAATTTCCAGCGTTCTTCACCGTTGCCTGCAAGTGTCAGTGTACTTCCCTGCTGGCGCACAACCCCTGGGATCTCCAGTATTACCAGCCGATGTAACACCTGACTTTGCGCCAGTCCATCGGGGGTAAAGCGATTTAAGGTAAGCTCCGCCGGAAAAGAGATTCCGGTACGTTCCAGTTCGCAGGTGACATCTTTTGGCAGAGGTGGCTGTGGCGTCGAGGGGGCAAGTTTACCGAATCCGTCACCCGCTAATGTGTCTATCAACGTTAGCAGAATCGGATCGGTATCGGGATGAATAACGCCGCGATAGCTCCACGGCAACGGCGCGTTCAGGGCTTCTTTGATCAGCGAGCCGGCTATAGCATCCAGCCAGTCAGTGCGTAACGGTAGTGTATGACCGCGCAACTGTGCCAGTGCCATCGCATGCAGATGAGCGGCAGCCATATCCGCTGTTGAAGCAGGCAAGTGGTGCTGGCGCAAACGGGTAAGAACCGTTTTCAGTAGTTGTTCACCTGCCTGCTGCAAGCCCCACCGCCAGCACCAGTTTTGCCAGACCGGGGCAGGCATTCCTGAAAGGTATCCTGCCAGCACATCAAGGCGCTTTTCACTGTATGGCGTGAGATAGCAACCTGTAACGGCATCTGCCAGCGACGGCAATTCTGGCTTGTTAATTTCTTGCGGGCATTCGCGCCACATTTTTGCCAGTGCCGGAGCGTGCCAGCCACCGCAGACAACTAACACGTCGCCATTATTTTGCTGCATCGCCCATCCAATCCAGCGGGCCATAAAGGCTTCGCGCTGACGATTGAGAGCATCTCCGGGGGAGTCGCCCCGCAGTTGGGCAAAATAGTGCGCCAGTGCAGAGGGTAATGCAGTTTGCTGGCTTTCATCTTCGAACAAGTGATCCCACAGGGTGTCGCTGTTATCCATGCGGGTGGCACGCAGCAGCAAGGCCTGGCTTTCCTCTTGCATATCAGGCGAATCGTCCTCTTCTTCACTTTGTGCCCAGCAAGGCAAATCGATGAAGTAAGTTTGTGCCTGAATACGACGTGCGGCTTGTAGCGCCTGCCACTCCGGCGAAAATTCAGCAAATGGCGTCCAGGCACCACGCCCGGGGGCTGCACCGTCCTGATACTGGCAATAACTGTAAATAGCTACCGGAAGCTGGTGGGCTAACAACAGTTCGTCTACCCGGTCATTAAAATCAGCCGGGCCTTCAATCAACACGTATCGTGGCCGCTGGCTTTCGATTAACGATTTCACCAGCCGGGCGCAGGCCGGACTATGATGCCGGATGCCGACAATTAACGGCTCGCTCATGCATCTTTCCTCACGGCAGGCGGTGGCGAGCTTGATAATAAGCCTGCCAGTGAGCTTCTTTATGTGTAGCGACACGTTGTTCGAAGTAACGGCGCAGACGTGCGCGATCTTCTTCGTTATCTTTGACGATGGTTCCGGCAATACAGTCCACCAGGTCGGCTGGCTCCCCCGCGCGATTCGCTAAAAACCAGGCGCGGACACCCACAGCGTGGGCTACGTTCACGGCTTCAGCGGTGGACATAATCGCTGTCAGTGTATCCATTGACGTTTTCTTTTCGCCGTTGGCACGCAGATCGCGGAAGGTGCGTACCAGTAACTCCAGTACCGCGTCAGGAACTTTATGCGGAATGCCACTATGGGCCAATAAACGCGCCGAAGCACTGGCGACCAGTTCCAGTTCCTGGGCGAAATCCATAATCGGAAAGACCGTTTCAAAATCGAATCGACGCTTTAGCGCAGCGCTCATTTCATTGACGCCGCGATCGCGGGTATTGGCAGTGGCAATAATATTAAAGCCTTCTCGCGCATAGAGCTGACTGGCTTCACCAGTGAGTTCCGGCACCGTCATTACCCTGTCAGAAAGCATACCTAACAGACAGTCTTGTACTTCCAGCGGTGTACGCGTTATCTCTTCAAAACGGACGATTTTGCCGTCGCGCATTCCCTGGTAAAGCGGGGCAGGGACCAGTGCTTCCGTTGACGGACCATGGTTGATAAGCAGGGCGTAGTTCCAGCCGTACTTGATTTGATCTTCGGTGGTAGATGCGCCGCCCTGGATGGTTAACCCGGCATCGCCGCTAATAGCGGTTGCCAGTAATTCAGACAGGAGAGATTTTGCGGTGCCAGGTTCCCCCACCAACATCAAACCGCGCCCGGTGGCAAGAGTGACTAACATGCGTTCGACAGCGGAGGGACTAATCACCACTTTACGGCTAATATTTTGCGCGCTATCGCCAAGGATAAAAGCACGGGCCGCAGGCAAACTTAACTGCCAACCGGGCGGGCAAGGTGCGTGATCATTTTGTTTTAATTTTGCCAGTTCATCGGCGTATAACACAGCGGCAGGCGGACGCTGCAGATGATTATTCTGCGGTGACATATATTCATCCCTGAAATGTATTAATGAAATAAACGATATTTTACGCGCAATAAATGTTTGGCGCATTAGTTGTTTGAGCGGAAAATATCTGGAAAGCAGATCACAGTAAATAAAAAAACCTGCTGGTGAGGCAGGTTCTTTTATTTACTACTTTCAGGCCTAACACCACGGCCTGTGCAACATCGTGTTCCAACGAACGAATTATAACCATCGGTGGACCCCGTTGCAATTAAGATAATGAGATTTATAATCCTGACTGTTGGGAGGTTGCGCCGGATCGAACCCATTTCAAGTCCTGGCTACCGGACGGGTGGTGCCGCAGGTAGTGCCCTGATCCGGAGTGCAACATCGTGGTCCAACATACGTAAACCAGTATCGACAGGCAGGTGATGCTGCCAACTTACTGATTTAGTGTATGATGGTGTTTTTGAGGTGCTCCAGTGGCTTCTGTTTCTATCAGCTGTCCCT
>OCAF01000315.1_pt1 | contig 11266 bp, 9 predicted proteins | sample 1477101 | NCBI WGS metagenome assembly OCAF01 (sample SAMEA2580286, study PRJEB22360) | human gut metagenome | biome: human gut; feature: human-associated habitat; material: faeces | place: Denmark | collected 2008/2010
CCGCCACGTATACACTGTATTCGTTGTAGTCGGGAGGACAGTCGAGGATGCCCACGTTGCGCACCTCGCGCCGCTCCGCTCCCTCGCAGGGAGCGACCAGCTCCACGTTCTTGAACGCCGGCAATGCGATAATGTCCGCAACGGTAACCAACAGCCCCTCCGTCCTATCGCGCATGAGAAGCGATCTTCCAAGAAGATGCAATACGGTACGCATGATACCGCATCGCGAGGAGCGCGTTCGGACGACCGGCCGCGCTTGACGAGAATTACGCGTGCGAACCGAAAAGCCCCCCCCCCGGCCTCGATCTCGAAGAGGCGACCCTCCAGGAGCTAGGTCATCCTGCCGACGTGGCCGCAAAATGCTTCCCATGACAATTTCGCAAGCGTTTTCGAGCTGCTCGCACCCGCAAACACGGGCGTCACCCACCATAATGCCTGGTCGCAACTTCGCTGATTCGAGAATTCGCCAGTTCGTGACGGCAAACTTTGCCATGGGTGCCGCTTTGCGCCCAGCTCCGCACACAGTCCGCAACCGCCCCGAGCGAGAGGCACCTGAACGGGAATCCTTTCGACAGAGGGCGGAAACGTCGCTTCCCCACGCGACCTCACACCTGCGCTTTGCCGGGAACCCTCGTCTTACGAAGACGTAAGCTGAGTGTAAGCGGCGGTCAAGGTGTCCGTCATGCGCTCACGGTATAGTTGAACCCGTGAACGCACGATACGAGGAGATCGCCATGAGCAAACCGTTGAGCATCGCCTGCAAAGCCGTCGGCGCAACCGTCATCATAGGAGCATTCGTGCTGGTGGCCTGTCTGTTCTCGGAGAGCAGCCGCACCATGTATCCGATCAGCCGCACCCGCTGAGCCCCAACCGGCGACCAGCCGCCCGCGCCGCGGAGGCCGTAAAACCCGCGCGCCGCATGCTGCGCGAACCCGCGCGCCGCGCGCTCTACTCCTGCTTTTCAGGCATCCTCCACAGCAGCACGAAGCCCAGCACGAACAGCACGGCGATGGACAGCACGCCCAACGACGAGTTGCCCGACAGCTGGGTGAAGAAGCTGACCAGGAACGTGCCCATGACGGCAGCGTACTTGCCGAAGATGTCGAAGAAGCCGTAGTACTCGTTGGCGTGCTCCTTCGGAATGAGCTTGCCGAACTCGCTGCGCGACAGCGCCTGGATGCCGCCCTGGAACAACCCCACGCAGATGGCCAGCATCCAGAACTCCGCGGCCTCGCGCAGGAAGAACGCCGCGAACAGCGTGATGCAGAAGTACGCGCCGATAGCTACCAGCAGCATGCGCTTCGTGCCGAATCTTGTGGACAGACGCCCGTAGGCGATGGCCGACGGGAACGCCACGAACTGCGTCACCAACAGCGCCAAAACCAGCTGCGTCGCATCGATGCCGAGGTCGGTGCCGTAGCTTGTGGACATCTTTATAATGGTGTGCACGCCGTCGATGTAGCAAAAGAACGCTAGCATGAAGTAGCGCAGGCGACGATCCTTCCAAATACGTTTCAGCGTGCGGAAGAGGCCGGCGAACGTGTCGCGGATCAAGCGAGGAGCACGTTCCTTGTAGTGCGTCTGATGCACATCGCGGATAAGGGGCACGCTGAACGCCACCCACCAAACGGCCGTGATCAGAAACGCGATCTTCATCCCGATGTCCATAGGGATGCCCACGCTGGGCCCTGCCAACACCACGATCAGGCACAGGATGAACGGCACGCACGAGCCGATGTAGCCCCAGGCGTAACCCTGCGACGACACCTCGTCGTAACGCTCGTCGGTGGTGGCGTCCACGAGGAACGCATCGTAGAACACCATCGAGCCGTTCAGCATGATGGACGCGACGACGTAGATCACGAGGAAAGCCAGCGCAGCCGACGGGATGCCCAGCGCCGCCAAGGCGATGGCGCCCGTGCCCACGGTTCCGATGAAGAACTTCTTCTTGTTGCCCTTGAGGTCGGCCAGGCTGCCCAGAACCGGCATGAGCAGCGCCAGCAGAAGCGACGCCACCGTCTCGGCATAGCCCCACGCCACCACAACCGACGAACCCGGTTCGGCCAGCGTCTTGAAATACACGGGGATCAGCGCCGTCGCAAGCAGCACGAAGGCCGAATTGCCCACATCGTAGAGGATCCAGCTTTTCTCCTGCTTGGTCAGCTTGCCTGCCATGGCCTTGCCTCTCGTCTCGTTTGCGTCAACTTGGGATTCCTTCTTCACAAGTGCGAAACCGAAGGTTAACAAGTCCCCGCTCATTGTATATGATAGCGCGTAGCGTCACCGGTAAAATTCAAGTCAGAACGGAGCGTCATCCCCATGCCCGCACTCATCACCCACGACTTCTTCGGGCGCGACGTCTACGACCGCCTGTACACCTTCATAGGCGGCTCGCGCGACGAAGCCGACGCCTTCCTGTTGGGCAACCAAGGCCCCGACCCTCTGTTTTACCTGGTGCTCAGTCCGCAGTTGCGCGCGCACAACCGACTGGGCTCGACTATGCACAATAAAAAGCCCAGCGAGCTTCTAACCGCGCTCAAAAACTCCCTCGGCATCCTCAACAGCGCCGAGCGTGAAGTAGGTCGCGCCTATGCGTTGGGTTTCCTCTGCCACTACACGCTGGACTCCACGATGCACCCGTTCGTGTACTTCCACGAGTACCGGTTGTGCGACGCCGGCGTTCCAGGCCTGACGCGCGCCGACGGAAGCGAAGTGCACGGCACGATCGAGAGCGAACTGGACGAACTCGTTCTGTTTGAGAAGCGCGGCGAGACCATCGCCACGTTCAACCCCTCCGCCGAAATCCTCAACGCCAGCAACTTCACGCTGCACGTCATCTCGAAGATGTACGCCTACGTCGCCCTCACCGTGTACGGCGAGATCGTCCCCGCCGACCTGTTCGAGACGGCCGTCAAGGACTTCCGCGTGGCGCAGCGCGTGTTCTACTCGCCCTCCGGCCGCAAGCGCGCCCTCTTCGGGCGCGTCGAAGAACTGCTGCGCCCCTTCTCGTTCTACAAGTCGATGAGCCACCGCCCCGTCGCGCTTACCGAAAGCCAGTTCGACAACCGTGCCCGCGAGACGTGGGAGAACCCGTTCACGAGAGACATGAGCACCGCAAGCTTCTGGGATCTCTTCGGCGAGGCGCTGGGAAAAGCGCAAGACAACCTGTTCGCATTCGACGAGGACGGATTCGATCTCGCAGCAGCGCGCGCCATCACCAACGAGCGAGACTTCTCGGGCGAACCCGTTGTGGCGCTCGTGGTGTCGGTCGAGGACGGCGCTGCCGACGCGCAGCCGCAGCCCGCCGACGAAGCGTAAGCGCCCCATGCTGGACGTCGCCCTCACCATCCCCTTCTGGCTGGAGCTTGCCGCTGCGCTGACCGGCGGTTTGTCCGGCGCCATGAGCGCAGTGCGCGCACGCTACGATATATTCGGCGTGGCGTGCATCGCCATTATCACCGGTTTGGCCGGCGGCATCATGCGCGACATCCTGCTGCAGAACTACGGTATCTACGCGTTCCAGAAGCCTACGCTGATCATCGCCTGCGCCATCGCGGGCGTGGTGGTGTTCTACTTCGGTAAGCTGGCCACCTATCTCGACCCCATCGTCGACTTGCTGGACAACCTGTCGGTAGCGCTGTGGGCCGTGATCAGCGTGAGCAAGAGCCTGTCGGCGGGGCTCGACATCATCCCGTCCATCATCCTGGGCACCATCACCGCCGTGGGCGGCGGCATCCTGCGCGACATCTGCATGAACCGCGAGCCCGAGGCGTTCCAGGCCGGCGCACTGTACGGCAGCGCCGCGCTGGTGGGCTGCATCGTGTACGCGTTGATGAGCCAGAACCACATCCTGGACAACTACGCCGCGCTGTCCTGCGTGGTGCTGGTGCTGGGGCTGCGCTACGCGTCGCTGTTCTTCGGCTGGCGCACGAAGCCGCCGCGCGACTACTCCGAAGCCGGTACGCTCGGTGGCGAATCGCGTGCGGCCGCCCAAGGGCAAGGTGGAGCGCGACAAGGAGCGGCACGGTTACGAGAAGCTGCGTGCGTTCTGGGCGCGCATGAACGGCGAGTACGTGGCCGAGCGCAGCAAGGACGACAAGCTTGCCGCATCCGACTCGCAAGCGGCCAGATCGTCGGCCGGCACCGCCGCAGCCAGCGACCCCAGCGACCGCATCATCGTGGACCGCGAGGAGCTCCACCGCATCATGGGCGGCGAGGAAGAGAAACCTCGCGACCCCTTCGAGCCAAGAAGCTAAAACCAAGCCACCGTGTCCAGCGCGTGTCGAAAGGACGGGGGATCTGACACGCTCGCGACACCGCGCCTCGCAAAACGGGAAAAAGCGTGTCAAACCCCCCGTCCCTTCGACACGCTTTCCTTCGGTTACACGTTCTTCAGCAGGATGGAGTTCATCGTGTCGGCGGCGTGCTCGCACGAGTCGCAGCACTTCTCCATGCGGTCGAATATCTGCGACCACACCAGCACGCGCATGGGGTTCTCGCGGTCGTGCGTATGCAGTTTGCGAATGACCGTCATGTACAGCTGATCGGCCTCTTCCTCGTAATCGTTCACGTCGATGATGAGCTGCTTGAACATCTTGGACTTCTTGAAATTGCGGAAATCCTCCATGGCCTTGTCCAGCGCCACGCAGCTCTTCTTGATGAGGTGCGCGAACTCCAGCGCATCATGATGGATGAAATGCACGTCGTACATGTAGAAGCGTTGCATGACGTCTTCGATGTAGTCGATGATGTTGTCGAGGTACTGGGACATGTTGATGATGTCCTCGCGCTCGATAGGCGTGATGAAATCGGTAGCAACCGTCTTGAAGATGGCGTGGTTGATCTCGTCGCCCTTGTGCTCCAGCTCGTGCGCGCGCTCCATGACCTCTTTGAGATGCTCCGCCTCGGTGAAGCTTTCGATGGCCTCGATCAGCAGCTCGGCTTCCTGAACGGCAACTTCCGTCTGTTTCTCGAACGCATCGAAATAATCGAACTTGTCCCTCTTGCCCACAGGGTCCTCCTTTACGAGAACATTAAGAACAGGTGGGCGAACGCGAATCCGAGCAGACCGCACCCCGGAAACGTCAGCACCCACGTTTTCACCATATCGATTGCAATTCCCCACTTCACCGCGCTTTTCCGCTTCGCTGCGCCCACGCCCATGATGGCGGTCGTATTCGTGTGCGTCGTGGAAACCGGCAAGCCGGCGAAGGTGGAGAGCATAAGGCAGAAAAACGTTGCCACGCGAATCCTTGGAACGGCTCGAGCTTCACCATATCCAGGCCGACGCTTTTTATGATGCGCTCGCCGCCGACGGCGGTGCCCAACCCCATGTTGAGCGCGCAGAAGAACATGAGCCAGATGGGCAGGATCATTTGATCGGCCTGCCCCACGCCCGTGGCCAACGTGATGGCCAGCACGAAGATGCTCATGAATTTCTGGCCGTCCTGCGCGCCGTGCATGAACGCCACGCCCGCGCCCGAGGCCACCTGAGCCCAACGGAAGAAGCGCGAAGTCTTCTTGCGATCCATGTTGCGGCAGACGCGTCCAAGCGCCTTGGAGTTCAGCCAACCCAGAAAGAAGCCCAGCAGCGTGGACAAAAGAATGCCGTACACCACCTTGATCCACTCCGCGCCGTTGATGGCGTCGAAGCTGCCCTGCAGCGCGATGGCCGCGCCCGTGAGGCCGGCGATCAGCGAATGGCTTTGGCTGGTGGGAATGCCGAAATACCAGGCCACGGTGCCCCACACGATGATGGCCACCATGGCGGCCATGAGAGCGATGAGCGACTGCTGGGAGTCGCCTCCGAAATCGACCATATTGAATATGGTGTGTGCGACGGCGGCGGTAAACAGAGAAACCACCAGCAGCCCCAGGAAGTTGCAGACAGCCGCCATGACGATGGCGGGCTTCGGCTTCATAGCCCTTGTCGATACGACGGTTGCGATCGCGTTCGGAGCGTCCGTCGCCCCATTCACGACGATGACGCCGATGTTGAGCAGGGTCACAACCACGAGGATCGGGTTGGACGCGAGCCCAGCGATGAACGAAGCCCACTCTATGGTCACGAAATCCCTCTCGACAACAACAGCAAAAAGGTTCAGCATTCCCCAGTTTAACGTAAATCTAACAAAGCGAAAGGGGCTCTTTTCTCTTTTCACGTTGGATTACGGGCGAAACGGCAAAATACAGGTAAAGTCACGCCCCGGCACCGCCTACGGGTAAAACCCCTGCAATCGGTAGGAGTTAACCCCCGCTCTATCGATACGTGATAAAGTAACCGTTACGCAAGAAGAGGTTTCCGCGTCGCCGCGTCGCAAGCACGGCTCGACGACGCCTGGGGGGAGGAAATCGAAATGAGAAGGCGCTTCCAGCTGCCCTTGCAGACCGCGGATCTGATCGCCGGATTCATGGTGTGGGTCATCCTGTCGTCGCTGCTTCCGTACATCAAGCAGGACGTCTATATCCCTCCCGACCAGATAGCCCTCGTCACCGCCATTCCCGTGGTGTTGGGATCGGTGCTGCGCGTACCCTTCGGCTACTGTGCGAACCTGTTCGGCGCTCGTGCCGTGTTCCTGGCCAGCTTCATCGTGCTCGTGGTGCCCGTATGGTTTTTGAGCGAGGCCACCACGTATCAGGGATTGCTCATAGGCGGGACGTTTCTGGGCATCGCCGGCGCAGTGTTCTCGGTGGGCGTCACCTCGCTGCCGAAGTACTACCCGAAGGAGCGCCACGGCTTCGTGAACGGGGTATACGGCTTCGGCAATATGGGAACGGCGCTGACCACCTGGTTGGCGCCCGTGGCCGCGGTTGCCTTCGGTTGGCGCATGGCCGTCAAGCTGTACCTCGTGCTGCTGGCGGCGTTCATCGTGCTGAACTTCGTGCTGGGCGATCGCGACGAACCGCGTGTGAAGACGCCGGTCATGGAGCAACTGCGCGCCGTCTGGAGCGACGCGCGCCTGTGGTTCCTGTCGCTGTTCTACTTCGTGACATTCGGCGCTTTCGTAGCCTTGACCGTGTACCTGCCGAACTTTCTCACGTCGCACTACGGGATGGACGGCGTGTCGGCAGGCGTGGCCACCTCGGTGTTTATCGTGGCGGCGGCCGCCATCCGCGTGCTGGGCGGCTGGCTGGGCGACCGGTTCGACTGTTATCGGCTGCTGGCCCTCGTGTTCGCAGGCCTCGCCGCAGGCGCCGCGGTGCTGGCCACGGCACCGGGGCTGCCCGTGTACCTGGCGGGCATCTATCTGGTCAGCATCGCATGCGGCATCGGCAACGGCGTGGTGTTCAAGTTGGTGCCTGCGTACTTCACGAAGCAAGCCGGGATTGCCAACGGCATCGTGGCCATGATGGGCGGCCTGGGCGGCTTCTTTCCGCCGCTCGTGCTGTCGGCATCGACGCTGCTGTTCAGCACGAGCGTCCCCGGATTTGCCGCCTTCGGCGCCTTCGCCCTCGCCTGCCTGGCGATTTCGCTGGTCATGAGGAGGAAGACTCGGTCATCCTGAGGGCACGGAGCGCGCAATCCGTCTCCTGAGCGTAAGCCGCGACCCCCTACGCGTAGTAAGCGAACACCCTTTTGCGTTCGTTGCCGATCTTGGTGGTGCTGTTGTGGCCGGGCAGGACCACCGTCTCGTCGGGCAGCACGGCCAGGCGCTTCAGCGAGCGGCGCATAGCGTTCATGTCGCCTCCCTGGAAATCCGTACGGCCAATGGAGCCGCAGAACAGCGTGTCGCCCGAAATCAGCACCGGCGCGCCTTCAGGGTTCGTGCCGAAGCGCGGGTCGATGAACAGGCAGATACCGCCCTCGGTGTGACCCGGCGTCAGGATCACCTTCCACGGCATGTCGCCGATCTTGAGAATGTCGCCGTCGTTCACTACATGATCCACCGGGCACGGCGTGAAGCGCATGTCGTCGCGCGGCAGCTTCTTCTCGCCCGAAATGATGGGCGCGTCGATGGCCGAGGCGATGACCGTGGCGCCGGTCTTGTCGCGCAGCTCCTTCGCAGCGCCCACGTGGTCCGAATGGCGATGCGTGAGGATGATGGCGTCGACCGAGCCCCCCGCCGCCTTGATGATCTCGTCGGGCTTGCACGTGGGATCCACCACGATGGTGGCCTTGCCGTCGGAAATGATGTACACGTTGTTCTCCAGCATGCCGAGCACGAGGTACTCGACGGGCACGCACGTGCCCTTCACCTTATTGGTCATGCGTCGCTCCTAGTCTTTTTCTTGCCGCCGCCGGCCTTGGGAACCATGCGGCGCGCGTCGAACACTCCTTCGATGCCGCGCAGTTTGCTCAGTACGATATCGATATGGTTGATATCGGACACCTGGAACAAAAACCGCATCTCCACCATGCCGTCGCGATGCGACGTGGTGGAGCTGGACAGCACGTTCGCCCCTTGCTCCGACAGGATGATGGCCACGTCGCGCAGCAGGTTCATGCGGTCGAGCGCGTCCAAGAACACCTCCACCTTGAACGACGTGTTCTTCGGCAGATCGTTCTCCCAGGCCACCTCGATGATACGCTCGGGGGTTTGCTTGAGATCCTGAGCGTTCGGGCAGTCGGCGCGGTGCACCGACACGCCGCGGCCGCGCGTCACGAAGCCGAGAATCTCGTCGCCCGGCACCGGGTTGCAGCACCGCGACAGGCGCACCAGCACGTCGTCCACGCCCTTCACCACCACGCCGTTCGACGTGTGCGCCTCGTGCTTCTTCGGCGCCTTCACGCTGGTCAGCATCGGCGGCATCTTGCCGGTGGACATGTCGCCTGCCACGTAGTCCATGGCGGTCTCGGCCTCGTGGCCCTTGTCCACGAGGATCTTCAGCAGACGGTTCGCCACGTGCTGGGCGCTTTCCTTGCCGGTGCCGATGTGCACGAGCATGTCGTCGGCGTCCTTGTAGCCCATGTGGTCGGCCACCGACTTGAGGGCGCGCATCGACTGGGCGCTGGATATGCCCAGACCGTGCTTGCGCATCTCGCGGGTCAGCTTGTCGCGGCCGAATTGCAAATCGTCGCTGCGGCTGACCTTGCTGAAGTACGAGCGGATCTTGCTGCGCGCGCTGGGCGTTTTCACGATGCCCAGCCAGTCGCGCGAAGGGCTGGCGCTTTTCTGCGTGAGGATGTCCACGCGGTCGCCCAGCTGCAGCTCGTAGGTCAGCGGCACGATGGCGCCGTTCACCTTCGCGCCCACGCAGTGGTTGCCCACCTCGGTGTGGATGGCGTAGGCGAAATCGACCGGCGTCGAACCGGCGCGCAGGCTCATGACCTCGCCTTTCGGCGTGAACACGAACACCTCGGTGGGCGCGAGATCCACTTTCAGGTCCTTCAGGAACTCGCGCGAATCCTGCGACTCGTCCTGCCAGTCCACCATCTGGCGCAGCCACGCCAGCTGCTGGTCCAGCGCGTCGCCGCTCTTGCCGCCCTTCTCCTTGTAGCGCCAGTGCGCCGCCACGCCGTACTCGCTTTGCCGGTGCATGTCCTCAGTGCGGATCTGGACCTCCAGCGGACGGCCCGCCGGCCCGATGACCGTGGTGTGCAGGCTCTGGTACATGTTGAACTTCGGCATGGCGATGTAATCTTTGAAACGGCCGGGCATCGGATGCCATAGCGTGTGCACCGCGCCCAGAGCCGAGTAGCAGTCCTTCACCGACTTCACGATGACGCGCACGGCGATGAGGTCGTATATCTCCGAGAAGCCCTTGCCCTTCTTCGTCATCTTCTGGTAGATGGAGTAGAGGTGCTTCGGGCGGCCCATGATCTGCGCCTGGATGTTCACCTTTTCCATCTCGTCGTGCAAGATGGAGATGATCTGGTCGAGATAGCCCTCGCGCTCGGAGCGGCTTTCAGTCACCATGCGGCTGATCTGCTTGAACTTGTTCGGTTCCAGATAGTAGAACGACAGGTCCTCGAGCTCCCACTTGATGTTGTTGATGCCGAGACGGTGCGCGATGGGCGCGTAAATCTCCAGCGTCTCGCGCGCCTTGAAGATGCGGCGGTCTTCGCGCAGCGCGCCCAGCGTGCGCATGTTGTGCAGGCGGTCGGCCAGCTTGATGACGATGACGCGGATGTCCTTGCTCATGGCTACGAACATCTTGCGGATGGTGGCGGCCTGCTCGTCGGTGAGGCTTTCCACCTCGATGCGCGTGATCTTCGTCACGCCCTCCACCAGCTGTGCCACCTGGGGATTGAACTCCGCTTCCACCTGGTCGCGCGTCACGCTGGTGTCCTCCACGGTGTCGTGCAGCAGCGCTGCGCACAGCGTTTCCACGTCCATGCGCAAGTCGGCCAGGATGATGGCCACCTCCACGGGATGTGCCACGAACGGCTCGCCGCTTTTGCGGCACTGGCCCTCGTGCGCCTCGCTTGCGAATCGGAAGGCCTTCGCCAGCATGGCCTCGTCGTCCTCGGACAGGTACACCGAGGTCAGGCGCTGCAGCTCGGCGAATCGCTCCTCGGGCGTCTTCGGCGCGAGGGCGTCCTTCTTGGCTTCGGGCGCGAACGATTTCTCGGCCACGTGCGGCCGGCCCAGCAGGTTGTCCTCCACGGTCTGCTTGTTCGACGTCGCCTCAGGCGTACCGCCCAGCAGCTCCTCATGGTTGTTCTTGCCCATTTTGGTCGTCCTCCCTATGCCCTAGCGCTCGCGCGCGTCGCCTGCCGCGTCACCCGGCAAAATGGGCCGCGACACGCGTATATGGAGGGTAGCAGAATCGCTCTTCATCGCCCAGTCCCGGAACGCGTGGAACACCTCGCGCTCCCCCAAACCTTCACGGTAGCGTACGCTGTCCGTCAACTCCACCTTGTCCTGCGTCTCCACCACGTGGATGGAGCGCGCCATGCCGTCGGCGCCGAACGCGGTGTGCGTCTCGATAAGCCCGAGCTCGCGAAACACCGCCACGCCGCACGCTGCCGAGGCGGGGGTGGTAGGGGAAGCATCGGGTGCTGGCCGCCGCGGCCAGATCGGCGTTGCCCATGGTGAAGAAGCACTCGCCCATCTCTCGCTGCAGGCTGCGCAGGCGGCGGTACACCTGGGCCAGGCAGTCGTGGTCGGGCGTCATGTCGCGCAGGATGCGCTCGTTGAGCGAGCAGTCGCCGCGGTTGAACAGCAGGTGGATGCCCGCGGGCTTGCCGTCGCGGCCCGCCCGGCCGCTCATCTGGTTGAACTCGATCTCGTTGAACGGCAGGTGGTACAGCACCACGTGGCGGATGTTGGGGATGTCCACGCCCTCGCCGAAAGCGGACGTGGCCACCAGCACCGACAGCGCG
>OCAF01000336.1_pt1 | contig 9955 bp, 8 predicted proteins | sample 1477101 | NCBI WGS metagenome assembly OCAF01 (sample SAMEA2580286, study PRJEB22360) | human gut metagenome | biome: human gut; feature: human-associated habitat; material: faeces | place: Denmark | collected 2008/2010
GTGAATGAACTGCCTTTTTCCAGCATCAGGGCATCCGCCTGACCGCCTCCGATACGGAATGCCGTTCCGTCGCTCCGGGTACCACTGACAGCGGCACCGGAATCGACCAGCAGTACACCGCCATTCCCCATGGATACGGTGGTGGCGGCACCACCGTTGCGGACATCCAGCGTTCCGCCATCATCCACACGGGTATTAGTGGCTGTGTGTCCGCTCAGCACATCCAGACGTCCGCCATTTTCCAGTACGACATTATCAGCCTTACCCGCCACAACGGAGAATGCTCCCAGGCAGTTTGTGCCGGTGACGGTTGCAGCTGTACTGGTAACCAGTGCACCGCCCGTGTTCTGGGTGACATCAGACGCTTTACCGCCGGCATTCACCTGCAGCTTTCCTTTCTGGTTGATGGTGGTATGCGCGGCAGTTCCTCCTTCCTTAATCACCTGCCAGCCATCACGGTTTATCAGCGTCTCTGTTGCCGTGCCACCGTTGTGTACATACTGGTTACCCCCCTCCAGTCGGGTGTTATGTGCCTCTCCGTGTACCGTCTGGTCACCACCGGCGTAAATGAGGGTGTCCCGTGCCATCCCCGAAGACCAGATAACCTGCCGGCCATTTTTGTTGATGGTGGTGGATTCAGCCGTCCCTCCGACCATCTGACCGCTGGACACATTTTCAGACTCCGGACCACCTTCTGCACCGGTGTTGACGATGGTTCCGGTTGCCAGTCCGCCATGTTTTATGGTCTGGTAACCATCCTGGTTAATAATTGTACCGGCAGCTTTCCCTCCCCCGTGTACCCACTGCTCACCTCTGTTATCCAGCGTGGTGTTCACCGCCAGTCCGTTAAGGCTCTGCCCTCCGCCATCACGAATAACCGTATCACTGGCAGTTCCTCCTGCCTGCACAATCTGACGACCATTTGCGGTGACAGTGGTGTTTCTGCCTGTGCCACCCGCTTTTATCCATTGCCCGCCGGTGTTTTCGTCACTGTCCGGCCCCAGCTCAAGCCCGGTACTGACAGTCACGCCATCAGCTGTTCCGGATACAAACTGGTTGTCATGGTTTACCAGTGTTCCGCCATTCACTGTTTCACCCGGGTGCACAACGATGTCAGCAGACAGCACCGGGAGTGACGTGACCGCGGCAAGAGACAGTGCAACCGCCACACCGCCACGTTTACCCCGTGTGCGGGCCAGTTCGGAGGCAACCACGAAAGCGCCCGTAATGTGATTCCATACCAGCCTGTAGCAGGTATTCAGATGTCGTTTCATCAGCATTTCCTTAATCAGAGTGAGGGTGAATAAAAAAGCCGGTATCCACAGATGTGGATACCGGCAGGTAAAGGGTTACAGTGCCGGAGGTCCGGCTGACGGAAGTTTCTGACGTGTGGCTCTGTTGTTCCCTGAATGTCTTTCTGTACGTATCTGTGCATGTTACTGACAAAGGTTATTATTAGCTTATCGATCGATATAAACGATCGATAAAATAGATATCGATCGTTTTATTCTATTATTCAGCTATTGCACGGACAAGAGAGACAGTAACGAAAACAGCGCTTTTGTGAGCAGACTCAGAGGCAGGGAGGACATCATCCACAACAGGTTCAGAAGAAGATCCAGTTCCATACCGCGCGGGCAACAGAGACCACTGTGTCACGGACGGCACGCAGAACCGTGCGTGCAACAGAGGCAACACAGACGCTCTCCGCTGTGTCAAATATCCGGTCCACCGCACCGGTAAACTGCTCACGGGCCTGAGCGCGGACAGATTCCGTGCGCAGCTCGTCCTGCAGGCGGGTCATCAGGGGACTGGCGGCATGGTCGGGAAGCGCTGTCATGAGCGCACTGACCAGCGTATCCAGTTCCCAGCCGGTGCGGGCCGATACGGCCACAACCGGATGTACAGGCCGGAACAGACGGAATACCGCCTCCGTTTTTTCGCGAATGTTCTGTGCCTGTGCGGGAGAGGGCTGAATGCCGGCCATATCCCATTCATGGCAGGGCTCCGTTTTGTCGGCCTGTGTCACCACAAACAGCACCTGCTGATGTCCGCACTGCAGGATGTGTCGCCAGAAATACTCATCCACAGACAGGGCCCGGTCATCGGCTTTAATCAGCCACAGCACCAGGTCCAGTTCAGGCAGAATGTCACGGTACAGGGCTTCATACTCTGCATCCCTGTCCCGGCTCTCGCCCACCCCGGGCAGGTCAGTGATAACCATGCTGTGACCGTGGCCACTCAGACGGAAGCGCCGCACTTCCCGGGTGCCGGCGTGAACATCACTGACCGGGGTGACCTCCCCCTGAAACAGTGCATTACAGAGTGAGGATTTACCGGCCCCGCTTTTACCCATAATGCCAATCACGGGTTCGTGACTGGTGAGTTTGCGCAGATGTTCCAGGATGTGACGGGAAAGTGAGTAAGGCAGGGAGGAGAGCGGTTTTTCAATTGCCTCAATGGCATCAGACGGATTCATACATGTATTCCCGGTGAAAAAAGACAAAACCCCGCACACCGGAAAGGTGGCGGGGGATCCACGGAGATAATATCTGTCTGAAATTGTTTGGAATCGATGGGGATGTTGCGTATTAACATGAAGGAGGGCAGGAGTTATCCGTTATTGGGTGATATCCTTCCATGAAAATACGCGGTTATTGTTAAACAGCAGGCTGATTACTCCGTAAAGGAGAAAAATATTCATCTTGCAGCCTGATTATCAGGTGTGTTTATGTTTACTGAGGTGAGTATTTTTCAGTATATTGTCGGGGCAGTCAGTGGGAGATATTAAATTTACGTTTAGAGTTATCTTGCTTCTGCTGTGTATTTTTATAAGAGTGCGCACGTAATGATATCTGTTGATACCATGTTGTTAAGTGTTTCCCTTCCGGTTCATGCGTACTTGCAAAATGGCATCTGAATCGATCACGGTTTGGCCAAACCGTGATCGAATAGAGAGGAATACGCACGTAATGATTAAATGCTTTTGTTACACCATTCTTCCGGCATGAATATTTATCCAGTTCCCTTTTTTATTTGTGTAGTGATACTGTCGGAATAGCGTTCAGTAATGTGAAGTGTCCTGTTAAAAATCTTTAATAAATGTGTCATCCTGGTCAGGAAATATCTGCTGAGATATTATTAGTTGGTGGTGTTTTTACTGAGTAATAGCTGGCTTTTAATTCCTGAACTGAAATACTGTCGCTCGTCAGGGTTTAATTAAAACTGGATGATGATGTGAAAATGAAGGCTGGTTTTTGTGTTTGTCGAAGAAGTGTTATTTTAATCCATTCTCATCATTGGCTGGCGATTATACAGAAGTATTTGAAGAAAAAATGGTGCATTTTATCTGTGTCAGCAGGGAGGAAGTATTTTATTGATGTATCAGTATTAAATGGTTTTTGTTATTTATAAAAATGTCATCCTGTCCATAGAATATTGTACTCAGCATTCAGTGCAGGAACTGTCATTTTCTTTATTTTATTCTTCTTCAGGAGGGCAGTTTTCTGAAAGCGTTACTCCGGGGAAACTGTTTATGTTTATTCCCGGCAGGAAACCCGTACCTGCAATACCCTGGATGATGCTTTTTGCTGGTACGTTGTTGTGTGAAATTTAATCAACATGTGTGTTCCGGAGAGCGCCCGTAGACGCACAGATTCATTCTAACATTCTTTAGCGACAAAATACCGAATGGTTATTATTTAATCTGAAAATCGACAGAAATTTTTATCCTATATTGATTCTGCTGCTATTTTTGCTATTAGTAGCAATAGTTGCGGTACTTTATGTTCTGTGTGTTGTGAGGTCATTATGCCATACTTTCAGTATCCTGATGAGTTTCCCCTGAGCTCGCTGCCTCCACTCATTCGTGATGCCGTTATTGAAGCTCAGCAAATCACGCAGGCTCCCCTGGGGCTTGTGGCAGCATCTGCCCTGGGCGCTGTTTCACTTGTCTGCCAGAATCTGATTGATGTCTGCAGACTGAATACACTGCGGGGGCCGGTCTCTCTTTTTTTCCTGACGCTTGCCGAGTCCGGAGAACGAAAAACCGCAGTGGACAAATTATTAATGAAGCCCCTGTACCAGCAGGAGATGCAGTTATATTCCAGATACAAAAGTGAACTGGCTGTCTGGAAAAACAAGGAAGAGCTTTTAAAGGCTCAGAAAAAAGCATTGTTGTCAAAACTGAATAAAGAACTCCGCAAAGGCGCGGATGAGTCAGAAACGCTCAGACAACTGGAAGCGCTTCAGAAAAACAGAGGGGAAAAACCTGTAAGATATAAATTCATTTTTAATGATGCCACGACAGCAGCAATTAAAGATCAGCTTTGTGGTCAGTGGCGTTCAGTGGGTATCATGTCTGATTAAGCCGGTATAATATTTGATGGGTATACCCTGTCTGAGCTGCCTTTTATTAACAAAATGTGGGATAGCTCCGTATTGTCGGTGGACAGAAAGAATGAACCCGAACAGATGATTGAAAATGCCAGAATGACATTATCCCTCATGGTACAACCCGGTCTTTTTGACCGATATATGGAGCGAAAAGGTTCTGTTGCCAGGGACAGTGGTTTTCTTGCCCGTTGTCTAATCAGTAAACCTGCCACCACGCAGGGGAAACGCTTTATTAACGGAGCTGTGACCCCGGGAGGATCATTAACGGCATTTCATGAACGATTAATGGAGCTGGCCAGAGGCAGTATTGAAAAATCCAGTAAGGATGAACGTTATTGTCTGCATTTTTCTCCTGAAGCGCAAAAAATATTTATTGATCACTATAATGTTCTGGAGCAGGATTTGTCTCCTTCCGGACCCTTAAGCCAGTTTCGGGGGCATGTTTCAAAAAAAACAGAAAACATTGCGAGAATTGCTGCATTATTGCAGTATTTCAGTCAGGGTGAAGGGAAAATCTCTGCCGATATCATGACGTCTGCTGTCGTAATAAGTTCGTGGTACACAGATGAATATAAAAAATTATTTGCGTTACCTGATGAATCTGAACTGCAGCAGAAGGACGCCGAGGAGCTGTTCGACTGGCTCATTGAGGAGTGCCGCGGAGAATGCCCGCCCCGTGTCAGGAAAAATTATATTCTCCAGTGTGGCCCGGGCCGGTTCAGGAACAGGAAAAAGCTGAACGTCCTGCTGAACATTCTTGCATCTCAACTCAGGCTCTCTGTCGTGCAGGAAGGAAAAACCACCTATGTCCTGCTTTCCGAAATAAACAATATCACGCTGCCTGAACTGAATGCGTGCTACAGCCAGAAACTGATAAGATGGCATGAGCAATCCTTTGGCTTATAATGTTCCCTGTTGCTGAGACGGATTATTCAGTGGTGGTATCGCAGTATGCCCGTCACCCCCCGCTTCTGCATGAGGGTGACGGAGGAAAAGTAAGTGTGCGGAGGCCCGGGAGCGTTATGAATCAACAGGCGTATAACAGGTACTCGTCAATCATCAGTTCCAGCTCGCGCTTTTCCCGTTTGCGCGCCACAGCCCAGTTTTCAAGCTCTGCATGTGATTTATGCTTTAACTCTTCAGTCCAGGGCTGCATGGAGTGGGCACACATCAGATCATACCAGCACAGCCATATCAGCGTGTGGTAGAGATCACGATCGTCGAAACGCCGGAGCAGGCTGTTCAGCCTGTTTGCCAGCCGGTTTTCACCCAGACGATGTAGCTCACTGAGTAAAACGCCGCCCAGATTAAAATGTGTAAGCAGCATGATTTCATGGGTCTGAATGCTGGTCATTAACCCTTCCTGAATGGCAGGAATGAACGGTGGTGTTCCCGGGTTGACGACCTGATAGAGTCCCTGTGGTGCCACTGAGATGATGGTGCCTTTTTCTGGCAGAAAAAAGTGGGCCAGGGTCAGGCGGTGATAACCATGAAGATGCGGAGCCCCCATTCCATGAGCGACGATAAGCCTCGTCACGTTTGTCATCCATTTCTGATGCTGGATGAGCAGCAGCTCACACCGGTTTTCAAGTTTTTGCATAATATTCTCTCCTTTAGCGCGCAGCAAAATGCCTCCGGGGGCCGGATCATGCCTTTGCTGCGGTTGAACGGATAACGGTCAGGAATTACGGACGGGACTGTGTAATACGTGCCTGCAACCAGGCTTCCACTTCACTTTTCAGCCATCGGGAGCTACGGCCCAGTTTGATGGGGGCAGGAAAGGCACCATCCTTGATGAGCTTGTAAAACCATTTATCGGTCAGGCCGGTCAGTTGAGTGATAAACGACATGTCGACCATCTGGTCATCCATCAGTGAAACTGGGGTATTCATGAAAATGTTCCTCCGGATGTTGTTAATCTCAACCGGCGTTGGTGATGAAAACAACGCACCACCTTCCCCGGCATAACAACCGGGGAAAAACGTAAAAAATAATCGGGAATGTGACCGTCAGGAGATAAACGGGGGGATTGCGGTGGCTGAGCCGTACCGGTATGTCGGGTGATTGTTGCGAAACGATGCTTCCGCACGCGCACGTGATAAAGGAGGGAGGACTTTCGTGAGACAAGGGGAAAACTGGCGTTCTGATAATTGCAGAGTTGTTTTTGAAGGCGGTTGTGGTGCATCAGCCCGTGACCTGTGGGCAGGCGACAGGTATCACTGGTGGGATAAGACTGTCTGATTGGTATTATAAATATATAAGAGAGCTCAAACACATGAGTTCATATATGTGAAATAAATCTGTGAGTGTGATCAGCAGACCAGTCTACCCAGTAGCAACAGATTGCGTTGTACTCACAGGGTTATCCCTGATAACTGGCGTATAACCTGCGTACATAAAACGTACCTGCAATGCACCTGAACAGAGTGCATTAAGCATCCGCCTGAGCGGTAAACGTATCCGATCTGGTGAGTGACAGTCTGAGAGCATTCTCAGTAATCGCCCCCTTGTATCCTGGAAATTGGTTAAGATAACAGCGATTAGATTTGGCAAGGTGTATGCAGCCAGCAGCTTAACATCTCAGCTAACTGGCTGGTTACCTTCAGGTTGTCGCAATGGCATCGGACATCCGGTGTCGGATAACTAAACGTAGCGTTAAGGCGATATTGCTGAGAGACCGGTTAAGTGGTGGCACGGGAGTAATGAGTTTGGGGAGGGTACCAGAATGTCAGTCTGGTGCGGTATGCTGGCAGTATCACGTTGATTACAGCATAAAGTAACGAGAGACGAATGGAAGTTAAAACCAGAGCAGTTCCGTCGTTGTTCATCCCGGGAGACGCTGGAAAAAGTGATTTCCCACACACGTTATAAACTTACCCCTGCGGAGCTGGAAGCCTTTAACTCTGCGGTCGATCACCGGCTGGCAGAACTGACAATGAACAAACTTTACGATCGCGTGCCGGCTTCCGTCTGGAAATATGTCACCTGAATCTTGAATCCGCGCTACGATGACTCCGGTGTTATCTGTGCACCGGAAGATCGGGAACATTAAGCAGTATAACGGCAACAAAGAATTCGAAATCAAAAGGGAATGGTGTACAGAGGGGCAGGCGTTCAGGCATTACCGGCCTGTATCTTCTGAAGGGGACTCGTATTTGTCGGGGCTGAGTATTCCGCTCGATTCGATCACGGATTGGCGGAATACCTGACTGTGATTGATTCAGGTACCATTTTGCAGGGAGCCGGTGCGTTACTGTCTGGCACAACAAACGCAGCGGGTCGCTCTGCCCCGCCGATTCCTGATAATCCCTCCCCTGTAACCTACTGCAACAGTACAAATACACTGACGCCTGAAACGGTAACCAGAATCAGCACCAGCAGTAACGTCAGTAAACAGAGCAGACGATCGGTCTTCCGGTAATAACCGAAGGGGTCGACAGCGCCACAATACGGGCAACATACTGTATTATGAGTAATTGCGTTACCACAGTCCCTGCACTTCTTTTTGCGTATCACGATCGCTCCCTCTCCACGCCTTATCCGTAACCTGTTTTTTACATTAAAAAAACAACGCCGGGAATTCAATCGTCAGTCCGGCGATGACCGTTCGGGTTATCACAGAGTGCCTGAGACAGTGTCCTGCCGGAGGTCACCTCAGGGGCTTTGCGCATTTTTTACGACGTGGTTATTCCGTATGAACCATACGGAGATTTAACCATGACCTACAAATACAACCCCTTCTGGCAGCAACGTATTCGTGAGACGGTGCGGCACGCACTGAATGTTCATCCCCGCCTGACGGCATTGCGGGTTGACCTGCGTTTCCCGGATGTACCGGCAGCAACGGACGCAGCTGTGATATCCCGCTTCATCAATGCCCTGAAAGCCCGAATCGACGCTTACCAGAAACGTAAGCATCGGGAAGGTAAACGCGTGCATCCCACAACCCTGCATTACGTCTGGGCCCGGGAGTTTGGGGAGTGCAAAGGTAAAAAACACTATCACCTGATGCTGCTGGTCAACCGGGATACCTGGTGTCGTGCCGGCGATTACCGCGCTCCGGGATCACTGGCCGGGATGATTAAACAGGCGTGGTGCAGTGCCCTGGGAGTGGATGCCGGACGTTATGACACGCTGGCACATTTTCCGGTCAGGCCGGCGGTGTGGCTGGAACGCGATGATGACACCGGCTTTCAGCAGGTGCTGGAGCGTGCTGACTATCTGGCGAAGGAGAGTACCAAAGCTTACGGCACCGGTGAGCGCAACTTTGGCTGCAGTCGTGGCTGAGCCCGACAGACGACTTATCTGACCTTAGTGTGATGACGTGTTCACAGCGACCACACTGATTTTCCCTTCTGAGACTGAACTGAAAACCGCCATTCACACCTGACCACGCTGCCCGTACCGGGACGGCTGTTGCCTGCGTGTCGTCTGGCGCAGAGGAACATATACTATGTACGCAAAATCTTTTCTCGCACTTGATGGCAACGGACGTCTGACCGGTGCCCGTACCGCACAGACTGCTCCTTATGCCCACTACACCTGCCACCTTTGCGGCAGTGCACTCAGATACCACCCGCAATACGACACCGAACGGCCCTGGTTTGAACACACTGACGACGGGCTGACGGAGCACGCGCAGCAATGTCCTTATGTCAGGCCGGAACGCAGAGAAATACGGTTGATTAAACGTCTGCAGCAATTCGTCCCGGATGCCTTACCCGTGGTGCGTAAAGCCAGCTGGCACTGCAGACAATGTCACCACGATTATTATGGGGAGCGGTACTGCACACACTGCCAGACCGGGCGCTTCAGTGAGGAGGGGGTAGCAGAATGAACGGTATAAAAACGGGGCTGGGGATCACGCCGGGTGAGCACATTATCAGTGCCGACTCTGCGCTCAGCAGAAATATCCGGCATTGTTTCTGCCTTTCCTGTCATGGCCGGTTGATTCTGCAGACAGATGCTCAGGGGGCATGGTTTGAGCACGATTTACATGCCCTGAGCGAGCAACAGAAGGCGGACTGTGTGGTGCTGAATCCGGAAAAGTCCCACCCTTACATTGAGGATATGGCGATGTTTTTATCACCATTACCGGTCGTGCTGGAGTGGCATTGTGTGATGTGTGAGCAGTTTTTTCATGGGAAGAAGTTCTGTGAGGCCTGTGCTACGGGGATTTATTGCAGAGCGGTATGTACGAAGTCTGTTTACAGCTACCAGCCAGACTTGTTTGAGGACTGCGGAGGTGCGAGTACTTAATCCAAAATCGCCGCTCTGCGCAGGGCGTTCAGAGGTATCGCAACCTGCATTTTATCCGGTGTTTCGCACCTGCCCCGTTCGTGACACAACGGCGCGACACCGGATATCCGCAGTCCTGCTTACCTGAATAAAACCCGGGGTATTGATTGTGTACTGTGGGACGAAATCGCACCGTGATCGCGGATTCGCCGAATCCGCACTGTGGTGTCAACCAACCACACGCGAGAGTCCTCTCCGTATTTATCAGTAAGCGTCGTCTCAGCACCGTCTGGCAGATCCTGAAATTCCTGAGAGAATAGTG
>OCAF01000339.1_pt1 | contig 9805 bp, 9 predicted proteins | sample 1477101 | NCBI WGS metagenome assembly OCAF01 (sample SAMEA2580286, study PRJEB22360) | human gut metagenome | biome: human gut; feature: human-associated habitat; material: faeces | place: Denmark | collected 2008/2010
GTATCGGGGAGGTCTTGCGGCAAAATTTCGATATCGCCAACGGAGCGGGGCACCACTCGATCATGCATGTGCCGAATTCGGAAGATTACTACATCGTGTACCATCGCCGGCCGGCCGGGGTCAAGACACGTGACCACCGGGAGACTTGTATCGAGAAGATGACGTTCAACGAGGAGGGATTGATCAATCCCGTGGAGATTACAACCGAAGGAGTTGAGGCTCGCACGATCCAATAATTACTTCCGATAGAAATGAAAGGCGGGTTCGAAGGGAACCCGCCTTCCTCTCGAAAGGAATCGTATTTCCTCTCGAATGAAAAAAAGAAGGATTACATAGCAAGAAAACTTAGGTTTTACTTGCTATGTAATTTTTTTATACTATTTTTGACGCATATGTCAAACAACAATGACAAACAATGGTGACAAAACAAAAAATAACATTTTATTATGGAAGCGAAAGATATGAATGAGATGGAGCCTCGCATCATAGAAGCGGCGAAGCGAGTGTTTGTCCGAAAGGGGTACGAGGCGGCTACCATGAGTGACGTGGCGGAAGTGGGTATTGGCAGGACGGCCTTACATTATTATTATAGGACGAAAGAGATTCTGTTCGACGCTATTTTCGGGCAATTGCTTTCTTCATTGTTGCCGAACATCGATCGGGTTTTGGATGAGAAGAGTACGATGCTGGAGAAAATGCCGGTGATCGTTGATCTGTATATGGGAATTGTTCGTGCGAACCCGATGTTCCCGAATTTTGTGGTGGGCGAGTTAAACAGAGATCCGGAACGTTTATTCCAGACCGTGCTGAGAGACCCGAAAAAAATACAGCCCATCTTGCGTCTTCGTCGTCAGATAGAGGAGGAGATGGACAAGGGGCTTCTACGGAAGATGCCGGTCATAGATTTAGTTTCGACCTTGGTGAGCCTAGTGGTCTTCCCGTTGTTGATCCGCAAGCCACTAGCGGCGGCTTTTTTGGATAACGATATGGGGCGGTTTGAGGAATATATGGATAGGCGCAGGGATTTGATCGTCGAGGTAATAACCCAGCTGATGGTCCCGGATGCCAGATGATGGATTTGTTCAATTTAATAAACATATCATAGAGTATATGAGAGGTGTATATGTATTATTGTTAATTAGCCTGTTTGGGTATGCCGGGAGGGTTGGCGGACAGGAATCGGTCACGATCACGCAATGTTACGAATGGGCGAGGGCGAATTATCCACAGATTCATCAAATGGGTTTGATCGATCAGACGGAGCGTTATAGCTTGAGTAATGTGGGCAAGGCTTGGCTTCCCCAGCTCTCGGTAAGCGGTAAGGCAAGCTATCAGAGCGACGTGACGAAGTTGCCTTTCGATGGCGATAAGATTTCCTCGCTTCTTCCCGGCTTTGAGATCCCGAGCTTGAGCAAGGATCAGTATCAAGTCGTGGCGCAGGTAGACCAAACGATCTGGGATGGCGGCAGCGCACGTTCGGCCCGTGCTTTGACCCGTGCCGAGGCGACCGCCAACCGGGAACAACTGGAGAGTGAGTTGTACGCGCTGAACGACCGGGTGAACCAGCTGTATTTCGGTTGCCTGCTGCAAGATGAGTTGATACGCCAGAACGCTTTGCTCCAAAAGGAGTTGCAGGTCAATATCGAGCGTATCGAGGCGATGATGGAGAATGGCGTGGCGAATCAATCGGATCTGGAAAGTATGGAAGTGGAACTGCTGAATGCCCGCCAAAATGAGATTGAGCTAAAAGCGTCTCGTACGGTATATCGGCAGATGTTGGCGACCTTTATCAATAAACCACTGACGGATCAAGTCGTCTTGAAGACTCCGGAGTCACCCGAGCGTTCATTGTCCACGCAAATCAACCGTCCGGAATTACGGGCCTTGGATGCTAAGAGCGAATGGATCGAGACGCAAAACAAGCAGGTAACGGCGGGCTTGATGCCTCGTATCGGAGCTTTCGTACAAGGTGGTTACGGTCGGCCGGGCTTGAACATGCTGGAGGATAGTTTCGAGCCTTATTATGTGGCCGGTGTCCGTCTTTCTTGGAATCTGGGGAAGTTGTACACGCTGAAGAACGACCGGAGGAAGATCGAGGTAAGCCGTCGCCAGATTGATGTGCAACGGGAGACCTTCTTATTCAATACCCGCCTGCAACTTTTGCGGCAAAACACGGAGATAAAGAAAATGACGGACCTGATGCGTGCCGATGACGATATCATCCGTCTGAGAACAAGCATCAAGCAGGCAGCGGAGGTGAAGCTGGAGAATGGCGTGATTTCCGTCACGGACCTGATCCGGGAGATCAACGCCGAGGACATGGCCCGGCAAACCGCCGCGGCGCACCGTGTACAGCGCTTGATGACCATTTATAATTATATGTATACAACGAATTAAATAGAGTATGACAAATACAATTGATTTATGAGACATTTGATTTTTATCAGCTTATGCAGCCTTCTATGGACGGCTTGCGGTAATACAGACAATGATTTTGACGCTTCCGGTACCTTTGAGGCAACCGAGATCTTGGTATCTTCGGAAGCCAACGGAAAGATCATGGAACTGAATATCGAGGAGGGCGATCGCTTGGATGCCGGCGCCATCGTGGGTTACGTGGATAGTACCCAGCTTTTTCTGCGGAAGATGCAACTCTCTGCCAGCCTTCGCTCAGTAGATATTCGCAAGCCGGATATCCGCAAGCAGATCGCCGTTCTGGAACAACAAATCGCCACGGCCAAGACCGAGCAGCAGCGACAAGAGAACTTGGTGTGCGCCAAAGCGGGTAACCAAAAGCAACTGGACGATATCGTGAATAACATCAAATATCTCCAGAAACAACTGGATGCCCAATACTCTTCCTTAAGCAAGACGACGGGAGGTGCCGACGCCGAGGCGGAGGGCCTGCAATATCAGATCATGCAATTGGATGATCAACTGATGAAAAGCCGTATCCTCAATCCCCAGACCGGTACGGTATTGGTGAAATACGCCGAGCCGGGAGAGGTGACGGCGGCAGGCAAACCGCTTTACAAGATCGCCGATACGGACTTGCTTTATCTCCGCGCCTATGTGACGGCGGATCAGTTATCCCACCTGAAACTAGGGCAATCTCTCAAGGTCTTCGCCGACTATGGGAATGATCGCCGGGAATACCCCGGTACGATCACGTGGATCTCCGATAAATCCGAGTTTACCCCGAAAGGTATCCAGACGAAGGACGAACGGGCTAATTTGGTATATGCCATCAAGATCGCCGTCCGCAACGATGGTTATCTGAAGATCGGGCAATATGGGGAGATTAAATATGAATAATGAGATTCATATAAATCATATCACCAAGCGTTATGGCGATGTCGAGGCCCTGCGGGATCTGTCGCTGGAGATCGGCTCTGGTGAGTTGTTCGGGTTAATCGGTCCGGATGGGGCGGGAAAGACCACCCTGTTCCGTATCCTGACCACGTTGTTGCTGGCCGATAGCGGTACCGCCTCTGTCTGCGGCTTGGACGTGGTGAAAGACTTGAAGGAGATCCGTCGGCGGGTAGGATATATGCCCGGCCGCTTCTCGCTCTACCAAGACCTGACAGTAGAGGAGAACTTGAACTTCTTCGCTACGGTCTTCAATACGACGATCGAGGAGAACTACGATCTGGTACGGGATATCTATAGGCAGATAGAGCCGTTCAAGCATCGGCGGGCGGGGAAGCTGTCCGGTGGTATGAAGCAGAAGCTGGCTTTGAGTTGCGCCTTGATCCATCGTCCGGATGTCTTGTTCTTGGATGAGCCTACGACGGGGGTCGATCCTGTCTCCCGCTCTGAGTTCTGGGATATGCTGGATCGTCTGAAACGGCAAGGCATTACGATACTTGTCTCTACGCCTTATATGGATGAGGCCTCCCGTTGCGACCGTATCGCTTTGGTGCGTTCTGGGGAATGCCTATCTATCGATACGCCGGTAGGTATCCGTACCTCATTCGATAGGCGGCTATACGCGGTGCGATGCGCGTCGATGTATAAGTTGTTGGGAGACTTGCGGGAGTTCCCGGATACAAACTCGTGTTTCGCTTTTGGAGATGCTCATCATCTTACGTTGAGGAGGGATGGGGAGGATGTCATGAGGCGATTACAGGAATATCTGAAAGGCAAAGGTTACGCAGATGTAAGCATCGAACGCCTTGAGCCAAGCGTTGAGGATTGTTTCATGGCCTTGTAAGAGAGGGGATGTGTCGCATTTCCCCAAGATTCGACCTCGCGTCGGGTGCGAAGTCGAATCTTGGAAAAATACGGGGCTTGCGTCAGGCGCGAGGTCGAATCGCGGAAAAATGCGAGGGCTCGCGTCGGGCGCGAGGTCGAATCTCGGGAAAATGCGGGGCTCGCGTCGGGCGCGAGGTCGAATCTCGGGGAAATGCGAGGCCTCGCATTGGGCGCGAGGTCGAATCTTGGAGAAATGCGGCATTGTAATTATGAAATAAGGATAAAAAATGAAAGCGATAGAAGTAAAACAACTGACCAAACGTTTCGGCACCTTCACCGCCGTCGATCATATCAGTTTCGAGGTGGAGCCGGGCGAGATATTCGGCTTCCTCGGGGCAAACGGGGCAGGGAAGACCACCGCCATGCGTATGCTCTGCGGCCTGTCGGTCCCGACATCCGGCGAGGCCCGGGTAGCCGGTTTCGATGTCTACCGGGAGAGCGAGTCCATCAAACGGAATATCGGATACATGAGCCAGAAATTCTCCCTATACGGCGATCTAAAGGTATGGGAGAATATCCGTCTCTTCGGCGGTATCTACGGCTTGTCTAAACGGCAGCTGTCCCAGAAAACGGATGAGTTGCTGGATATCCTCGGGCTGGAAAAGGAGCGGAATACCTTGGTCGATTCCCTGCCCTTGGGGTGGAAACAGAAGCTATCCTTCTCCGTGGCGATCATCCATGATCCCAAGATCGTTTTCTTGGATGAGCCTACCGGAGGCGTCGATCCCGTCACCCGCCGCCAGTTCTGGGAGTTGATCTATGAAGCGGCTGCCCGGGGGATCACGATCTTCGTCACCACCCATTATATGGATGAGGCGGAGTATTGTAACCGTGTCTCCATCATGGTAGACGGAAAGATCGAAGCGTTAGACAGTCCCTCCGCCTTGAAGCGGGATTTTAAGACAACGAATATGAACCAAGTCTTCCACGCCTTGGCTCGAAAAGCGACGAGAGGGCAATGAGCGTTGGATAATGAATAATGAATAATTAATAATGAATAATGAATAATGATGATGGAAGATCATAGGCAGGATAAAGGGGGGAATGTGGTAGGGGATAAATCCTATCAGTTTGCCTTGCGTATTATAAAGGCGTATAAGTATATAGCCTTTACTGAGAAAGAATATGTTCTCTCGAAACAGATGCTAAGAAGTGGGACCGCTATTGGCGCATTGATACGAGAAGCGGATTACGCGCAATCGAAAGCAGACTTTATCAGTAAGCAAAGTATAGCCTTGAAAGAGGCGAATGAGACGGCCTACTGGATATCCTTATTAAAGGATTCCGGCTATATGGATGAAAGAGCCTATAATTCCTTGATTGAGGATTGCTATGAATTAATCAAGTTACTGACACGAATAATAACCACCTCAAAATCCAACAATAAGCGATGACCCCATTATCCATTATTAATTATTCATTATTCATTAACAAAAGTGCCTTCGGCTCTTTTGTTAGAAAGGAGTTCTATCACATTTTCAGGGACGCACGCACGACAATGATCCTCTTGCTCATGCCCGTCATCTTGATCATCTTGTTCGGATATGCCATCACGACTGAGATCAAGCGTGTGCCGATCGCTATTTTCGACCAAAGCCGGGATGAGCTGACACTGAAGATGACAGACCGCTTGAATGCCAGCGAGTACTTCGAGCTGCATACGACCGTCGATAGCTATGAGGATGCCGGGACCTTGTTTCGGCAAGGAAAGGTACACGTCATAGTTGTCTTCCCCCCCGGGTACGCTTCCACGGCCGATGCCCAAGTACAAGTCTTGGCGGACGCTACCGATCCGAACGAGGCGACTCAGCTAATCGCTTATTGTTCGGCGATCATCGCGGAGCAGTTGAAAGGCGAGTCGGCGGTTGAGAGTAAAGCCGTGACCCCGGTTACCACTTTGCTCTACAACCCTCAAATGAAAGGCGCCTACAACTTCGTGCCCGGCGTAATGGGTTTGATTTTGATCCTTATATGCGCCATGATGACCTCGATCGGCATCGTGAAAGAGAAGGAGATGGGAACGATGGAAGTCCTGCTGGTCTCCCCGTTGAAACCCATCTACATCATTCTGGCCAAGGCGATCCCATACCTATTGCTGAGTATGGTGAATATCGCTACGATCTTGCTGCTATCCTATTTCCTGCTGGACGTTCCGATAAAAGGCAGCCTGCTGTTGCTGGTTTCCGTGTCCATCCTGTACGCGATCGTATCCCTCTGTCTGGGCCTGCTGATCTCCACGGTAGCCGATACCCAGCAGGCGGCTATGTTGATCAGCGGTATCGCCTTGATGCTTCCGATCATGTTGTTGAGCGGCATGATGTTCCCGATAGAGAATATGCCGGATATCCTGCGATGGTTCTCCCATATCGTTCCGGCCAAATGGTATATCATCGCCGTGAAGGACGTGATGATCAAGGGGCTTCCCGCCGTGTCGATCTTGAAGGAGATCGGGATACTGTCGTTCATGGCGGTCGTGCTGGTATTCTTGAGTGTGAAACGTTTTAAAATACGATTATAAGCTATGTTACGATATTTGTTAGAGAAAGAGTTCAAGCAGATCCGTCGGGACCGGTTCATGCCGAAGATTATCTTCATCATCCCGATCATGCAGTTGATCATCTTGCCTTTCGCCGCTAATTTCGAGATGCGAAATATTAACCTTAGCATCGTGGACAATGATCATTCCGTCACCTCCATGCAATTGGTAGATAAGGTACTATCCTCCGGATATTTCCGCCTGACAGACCGGTCGGATCGTTACGACGAGGCGCTGACCTCGGTGGAGAGCAATGAGTCCGATATCATTCTGGAAATCCCCTCTGATTTCGAGCGGGACTTGGGGAAGGAGGGCAGGGCGGACGTGATGATCGCCGCTAACGCCGTGAACGGAACCAAGGGCGGCTTGGGTAGCTCCTACCTCTCCTCGATTATACAGGATTTCAATAGGGAGAAAGGTTTCGCCTCTATGGGATCGGGCAGGGGAGTGGCTTCGATTAACCTGTTCAATCCCCACTTGAGCTACAAGATCTATATGGTTCCCGGCATCATGGTATTCTTGCTGACGATTATCGGGGGATCGATCTCCGCCTTGAATATCGTGAGCGAGAAGGAGAAAGGGACGATCGAGCAGATAAACGTCTCGCCCGTGCCCAAGTCCCTGTTCCTGCTGTCGAAGCTGATCCCTTTCTGGGTGATAGGCTTTGTCCTGCTGACGGTGGCGATCCTCATCGCTTGGCTGATCTACGGCTTGGTGCCGGAGGGGAGTTTCGGGGTGATCTATTTGTTCGCCGCCGTATATTTGATCGCTTTTACGGGATTTGGCTTGGCGATCTCCTCCTTCTCGTCCACGCAGCAACAAGCGATGCTTACGGCGTTTTTCTTCTTGATCATTTTCGCCTTGCTAAGCGGATTGTTCACGCCGATCAGCAGTATGCCGGAATGGGCGCAGAAGATCACGCTGGCGAACCCGGTGCGTTATTTCGTGGAGGTGATGCGTATGGTCTATTTAAAGGGGAGCGGCTTTGCCGATTTACGGGGACATTTTGTGATTGTCTGTCTATTTGCTGTTTTTTTTAATCTGTTAGCGGTAATTAGTTATCGTAAAAAGGGGTAGTTCGGAAATAAATGTTTTCTTTGTATCCCGTTTACGGATTATAAACTAATACAGCGAAAAAACATGTCATTTATCATTGTCGTACTTTGTTTGGCCTTATTGATTGTCTTGATATCCTACTTTAAGGTGGATGCTTTCATCGCGTTTCTGATCTCCTCTATCTTGGCGGGCATCGCTTTGGGCATTCCGTTGGAGAAGCTGCCGGACTCGGTGAATAACGGTATCGGGAGTATCTTGGGTGGGTTGACGTTGATTATCGTATTAGGCGCTATGCTAGGCAAGTTGGTGGCCGAGAGCGGAGCGGCACAGAAGATCGCTTCCGTGATGGTGTCGCTTTTTGGTACTAAGCATATACAATGGGGGCTGATGGTGACAGGCTTTGTCGTGGGTATTCCGTTATTTTATGGGATCGGATTTGTGTTGTTGGTGCCATTGATCTTCTCGATCGTGTATAAATACAAGCTTCCGGCGGTCTATATCGGGTTGCCGATGTTGGCGGCGTTGTCCGTGACGCATGGATTCCTGCCCCCGCATCCGTCTCCGGTAGCCTTGGTGGTACAGTTCAACGCAAATATCGGCCTTACGCTGATCTATGGCTTGTTCTTGGCGATTCCAGCTATCATTATCGCCGGGCCGGTGTTCGGCAGTCGGTTGAAACATATAAAATCCGGTCCGGTCACGTTGTTCGAGCAGAAAGAGGATAGCGGGAGATATAGCATGCCGGGCAAGGCGAATAGTTTTATCAGCGCTACGTTGCCTGTCTTTTTACTGATTATCGTGACGGTTATTCCTTATTGCTTTAAGGATATGGGCGAGATGGCGAGCGGGATAGTCTCTTTTATTGGTGCTCCTTCCATTGTAATGCTGATCGCCTTGTTGTTCGCTACATATACGCTGGGCATCCGGCAGGGACGTAGTATCAAGTCGGTTATGGCAGTCTATGGGGAGGCCGTGAAAGATATCTCTATGATCCTTTTGATCATCGCGGGTTCCGGTATCTTCAAGCAGATCATGGAGGATAGCGGGGTAAGCAATGAGCTGGCGACAAGCCTAGAGCAATTGCCCGTTCATCCGTTGATCTTGGGTTGGTTGATCTCTGCCGTGATCCGTTTGTGCGTGGGATCGGCTACGGTGGCGGCGTTGACGGCGGCGGGCGTGGTGATGCCTTTAGTTACGCAAACGGGTGCGAACCCGAACTTGATGGTTTTATCTTTAGGAGCGGGTAGCTTGATGTTCTCGCATGTCAACGATTCCGGTTTCTGGATGTTCAAGGAATATTTTAACCTAAGCATAAAGGATACGATCTGCTCATGGTCTATCATGGAGACGATCGTGTCGGTCGTAGGATTGATCGGGGTAATGATCTTAAATATGATTGTATAATAAAAGAATGATTGAGCAATGAGAAAGAGATGGCTGCTTAGTATCGTTATTATGCTTTTCCCTTTCGTCGCCTCGTTTGCGGCGGACCCGGAGGAAGGTACTTATCCAACGGTCGGGAGGCTTTTTCATATAGCACGAAGCGTGAATAAGAACTTGGTTTGTTACGATGTGAATCTGAGGGATGGTAAGCTGGATACACATGATCCCTTGAACGTTTATTGGGTCAATCGGGAAAAGCATCCGGGGGAAACCAATGGCTTGAGCTATATCCAACGGAAAATGGCTTATGGGTATAAACTGATCTCGGCGAGTGATAATGCTTGTGTATGCTCATTGACCGCTTATCCCTCCCGCCAGTTGACGATTACCAAACGTGATTCCCGCTATGTATGCTACATAACGATCAACAACCAACAGGCGATTCTCCAATCCCTCTACGTTAAAGCCAGCTCCAAGAATCCTTTAAGCGTCGAGTATGTAGAGCTACAAGGAATCTCTGTCGCCACGAATCAACCGGTAACGGAAAGAGTCAGGAAATAGATCAATATATTTTTT
>OCAF01000340.1_pt1 | contig 9773 bp, 7 predicted proteins | sample 1477101 | NCBI WGS metagenome assembly OCAF01 (sample SAMEA2580286, study PRJEB22360) | human gut metagenome | biome: human gut; feature: human-associated habitat; material: faeces | place: Denmark | collected 2008/2010
CGAGGCACCACGCCTTTGCCGCTGCCCCTGCCGGACGCGGCTGCCGCTCCCCCATCGCCCTTGTACTGGTTTGTTGCAACGGCCTGTTCGGCGACATCCAATAACTGCTCAGCTTGAGATTCGGTGAGCACCGCGGGCAGCGTGCTGGGAATCGAGGGAGTCATCAGTGTGGCGGCCGGGTCGGTGTTGGTCACCCCATGCTCATAGGCCCACGCGAAGAACCCGCGCACGGCCACGGTTTTGCGGGCCATGCTGCTGCGGGCGTGATCGCGCGATTCCACCGCCATCCAGCTACGCAGATCATCCAGCGTGATCTCGTTCAGATCGGTCACGCCGCGCAGCTCGAACAGGTGCAGACATGCCGTGAGATCCGCGCGATACGCTTTGAGCGTATTCGCTGACAGGCCGCGGTTGGACTTCAGATAGGAGACGAAGGAGTCGATATCGCCGTCGAACTGCGTAGATGACACTCTCGTTCTCCTCCGAATTCTTTATGGCCTTGGGTTACGGCCGGGGTGGCGTGTTGCGCCGCTCCGGCACGGGTTTCAATGTGGCAATCTGTTCCTGATGGATGGTCACGTTCTGGGCCGGGCGCGAACCATTGGCGGCGGCGTCACGCACCATCTCCAACGTGTATCCGTCCCAGGAAACCACGTGACCCACATAGTCGCGGAACTTCATACGGTGGTCGACCGGGTCAATGCCGTCGGTGATGCGCACCACCACGCGGGCACCGGCCGGAATCTGCCTTGGTAACGTCATACGTCATCATCCCCCTTAACCATTCGCCGCATCAACTTCGATGCGTTTCCCGAAAAACGGTACAGACTACCTTACTCCTTTGAGCCTTTCGAACAGCGGAGCCACACGGTCTTCTCACGAAAACAAGCGGGAACTTCATCCCCCTCGCGCGGCCTTCTTCGTGACAGGCGGCGAGGGGAACCTGCGCACGGGCCTACATGGCGGTACGCAGTTACATGGCGGGGCGCAGTTGGATGATGGCCTGACGTGGATGGACGAAGCCGGTGATGGCTTCTCCTCGGCGTGCGGAGAACAGCAGGGTCTGCTGCCAGCCGGCTTCGGGGACGGCGAGCTCGCGTTCCGGGAATCCGGCGGCAGTTGTGCCGGCTTGCGGCGCAGCGGTGGCCGTATCGTCTTGTGCAGCGGTGATGCCGGCATGTGTCACGGCGGCCTTGTACCGGCGGAAGGGGTCGCCTTCGGCGAAGAATCCCATCACATCCTGCTCGCCGGCGGCACCAGCGTGCAGTTGGTCGGCCATATCGGTCAGACGTGCCGCCATGCGGCGCAGCAGCGCTTCGACGTTCAGCGAGTCTTCCTCGACCATCGCGCGCGTGCGGTCCGGGTCGGTCAGGGACACGCGGGTCATGTCCCTCCAGCAGCCGGCGGCCAGCGCGGCGGCGATGTTGCGGTCCGGGTTGGCGACCAGTTCGTTGATCAGCGCGGTGGACACCACATGCGGCATGTGGGAGATCATCGCCGCGGCCTTGTCATGCGTTTCGTCGTCCACGACGATGACGCGGTTGCCGACGTCCTTGGTGATCATCGCGGCGACGTCGAGGAAGCGGCGGTAGTCCGTGGACTCGTCCACGGTGATGGCCCATAGGGCACCGTCGTACAGATGCGGGTCGGCGGCCTGCCAGCCGGACAGTTCGTTGCCGGCCATCGGATGGGCGCCGACGTAGCACTTCCCCAGCCCGGCAGCCTTGACCTGATCGCGGACCATGCCCTTGACCGAGCCCACGTCGGTGAGCGTGGTGTTCGGATGGTCGCCCATGAGCGGGGCCAGGGCGGCGAGGATTGCGGGCATCGCCTTGAGCGGATTGCACAGCACGACCACATCCGGCTCGGCATCCATGAGTTCGGAGAGCGTGCTCTTGCAGAAAATGCCATCGGCTTCGGCCTGGGCGTAGGGGTGCGGGCGATGGTTCCACGCGACGACGCGCACGCCGCGCTCGGTCAGGCGGCGTGCGAGCGAGCCGCCGATCAATCCGAGTCCGACGATTCCGACTGTATCTACCACAGCAGTTCCTTCCTTGCTTCCTCGGTGTACTGCCAGCCTTCCGGCGCGCGATTGGTGATGTGGACGCCGCCCTCGGGCAGCATCCAGGCGTCGACCGGCGGGTTCGGGCGTTCGCGGCGTGGGTAGACGGCCAGGGTTTTTGCCCAGTCGCCGTGTCCGGCGATCTCTTCCAGTGCGGTGCGGAATCTCGGCTCCCAGGGGGCGGCGTCAAGGGTGGCGATGAAGCTGTAGGTTCCGTCGTGGCCTTTGATCGGGCGCGAGATGAAGCTGGTCATGTTCAGTCCCGCATCGCGCAGGACGTCCAGCAGGTCGGCGAGTACGCCGGGGCCGGTGACCAGCGGGATGAAGGTGATGATGGTTTCGAAGTCGCCGGCGTCATTGCTGTGGGCGCGGGCGTTGAGTTCCTGGACCACATCACGCGGGGCGATGACAAGGAATTCGGTGTGCGCGCCATCGAAATCCTGCACATGTTCGGCGAGGGTGTCGAGATCGTAGAGTTCGCCGCAGATGCTGGGGCCGAGCGCCACGCGGCCGGGCTTCAGGTCGCGGCAGGCGGCGGCGTTGGAGGATGCGGGTTCGGGCTGCAAATGGTGTTCGGCGATGAACCGGGTGCATTGGGCCAGACCGTGCGGGTGGGCGCTGACGGGGTTGCCGGTGCAGTCGTAGATGCTGTGGCCGCGCACGGTGAAGGCGTTGAAGGCCACGTCCACACTGATCCGGGCGAAGCCGGCCGCGTTGGGGGCGTCGATCAGCGCGTCGAGATTCGGGACCACATAGCCTTCGACGTTGTTTTCCCATGCGATGACGCCCCAGCCTTGGCGCGACTGTACGGCCTGCATGATCGCGGGCACGTCGGGCAGAGCGATGAGGTCGAAGTCGCCGAGTGTGGCGAACTGGTCGGCGGCCGTCATTGCCGCCTGATGGGTGAAGGTGCCCTCCGGGCCCAAGTAAAACAGTTTCATGCGTGCCATAAAGTTCTATGGTAGCGGCCGTAATCCCCTACGCCCGCCGATACGCGACGCATTCCCGGGAATGTATCGCCATATATAGTTACGCGCGCGATTCAGAATGAGTGGGAATGACGAACCAGCGGGCGGGAAGAATGAGCAGGACGACTTGGACCAGTATCAGGCCGTACAGCCAGATGTAGCCGGCATGTTGGGAGAAGAACGGCATGTCGCCTTGGAATCCGGCGACGATGAGCGCTTTGCCGGATGTGGTGGTCAGCGCCATGCCCCATGCGGTCAGTGAGGAGGCGATGAGGTGCAGGGCCAGTCCGACCGCGCCCATGCGCGAACGGGCGCACCATGTCGATAGGCCGATCAGCAGAAACGCCAGCACCAGACCATACGGAATATTCAGTTCCGCACCCATACGGTGGGCGAACGTGCCCACAAAGGCGGAAGCCACGCCCGCCGCAATCGTGATCAACGATTTGACCAGCGCGTTCTGGCGATACGACCACGGACGCAATTCAGTAGTGCTCTTCACAGTCATGCGTTTCAGTATAGGTGGGGATATGACTTGGTGAGGAATAAACTTAGCTCCCCTCAGAGAGGGGAGCTAGAGAGAATGGTCGGCTACAGCCGCACCAAATCACTTACCCTGCTGGGCGGCGTTCTGGCGGCGCTGCTTGGCGCGCCACTTGTACCAGTCCTCACGGCCGAGGATGATCTTGCGCACGCGGATGGACTCCGGGGTGACTTCCACGCACTCGTCCTCGTTGGCGAAGTCCAGGGACTCCTCAAGGCTCATCTTGATCGGCGGGGTCAGGGTTTCGAGCACGTCAGCGGTGGAGGAACGCATGTTGGTCATGTGCTTGGCCAGCGTGATGTTCACGTCCAGCTCGTCGGGCTTGTTGTTCACACCCACGACCTGGCCTTCATACACCGGGGACTGCGGTTCGACGAAGAAGTTGCCACGGGCCTGCAGACGCTGCATGGCGTACGGGGTGGCGATACCCTTGCGATCGGAAACCATGGAACCGTTCTGGCGAATGGTGATGGCGCCAGCCCACGGCGCGTAGCCGGCAGAGATGGAGGAGGAGATGCCGGTGCCACGAGTGGCGGAAAGCAGCGCGGTGCGGAAGCCGATCAGACCACGGGACGGCACGGTGAACTGCAGACGGACCCAGCCGGAGCCGTGGTTGGTCATGCCATCCATACGGCCCTTACGGTCGGCCATGAGCTGGGTGACGGTACCCATGTACTCTTCCGGCACGTCGATGGTGGTGTTTTCCATCGGCTCGTTGATCACGCCGTCGATCTTCTTGGTGACCACCTGCGGACGGCCGACGGTCAGCTCGTAGCCTTCGCGGCGCATCTGCTCGGCAAGCACGGCCAGCGCCAGCTCGCCACGGCCCTGGACTTCCCAAGCGTCGGGACGGTCGGTGGGCAGCACCTTGATGGACACGTTACCGATGAGCTCGCGGTCCAGACGGTCCTTGATCATGCGGGCGGTGAGCTTGTGGTCCTTGCCCTCGGTGCCGGCCAGCGGGGAGTCGTTGGTGCCGAAGGTCATGGAGATGGCCGGATCGTCCACATGGATGAGCGGCAGCGGCTTCGGGTCGTTGGGGTCGACGATGGTCTCGCCGATCATGATGTCGTTAACGCCGGCAACGGCCACGATGTCGCCGGGGCCTGCGGATTCGACCGGGATACGCTCGAGGCCCTGGGTGCGCAGCAGTTCGGAGACGCGGAAGTTCTCGAGGGAGCCGTCCACACGGGACAGGCCGTAGGTCTTGCCCTTCTCAAGGGTGCCGTTGTAGATACGGACCAGACCGAGTCGGCCGAGGAAGTCGGAGGAGTCGATGTTGGCCACGTGAGCCTGCAGCGGGGCGCCCTCCTCGTATTCGGGGGCCGGGATGGTGGAGATGATGGTTTCGAACAGCGGCTCGAGGTTGTCGTTGTCCGGCAGGCCACCGTCGGCGGGCTGGTTCACGGAGGCGTAGCCGGCCTTGGCGGCGCAGTAGATGACCGGCATTTCAAGCAGCTGGTCAAGGTCCAGGTCGATGCCCTCGTGCTGCACGTCGTCGGCCAGGCCGAGCAGCAGGTCGGAGGTTTCGCCGACGACCTCTTCGATACGGGCGTCGGGGCGGTCGACCTTGTTCACGCACAGGATGACCGGCAGCTTGGCTTCGAGGGCCTTGCGCAGCACGAAGCGGGTCTGCGGCAGCGGGCCTTCGGAGGCGTCCACGAGCAGCACGACGCCGTCAACCATGGAGATGCCGCGCTCGACCTCGCCGCCGAAATCGGCGTGGCCGGGGGTGTCGATGATGTTGAGGGTGATGCCCTCCGGGTGGCCGTACTTGGCGGCCAGCGGACCGGTGTATTCCACGGCCGTGTTCTTGGCGAGGATGGTGATGCCCTTCTCGCGTTCCAGATCGTTGGAATCCATTACACGATCCGGCACTTCCTCACGCTCGGAAAACACGTGCGACTGCTGAAGCATGGCATTGACCAGGGTGGTCTTGCCGTGATCGACGTGAGCCACAATCGCCACATTACGGATATCTCCACGAACCGCCATCGAAACCTCTCTTAATACTGATTCTTTTGCGTAATCGTTCGGTACTTGCGTTCTCGAGTACTTAAGTACTTACTCTGAGGTGTTTATTCATACCTACACACAAACCGTCACGATGGTACTCGCACACCTTGACTATGTCGGAACATAGAAAAGCACCTCACAACGGCAGAACTCCCGCGTCTCGACGAACCCCTCGCGGGATTTCTGCCGTTTTTACGGCCTTCAAACGGCAGAACCCCCGCGTCCCTTTCGCCGGGACGCGGGGGTTCTGCCGGTAATCAGGCAAATATCTGTTCTCCCGTCATCGACTTCCGTCAGTCTTCGAGATCGAGGCCTTTGCGTTCGGGCAGGCAGAGGGCGGCGACGCAGGCGATGATGAAGGCGGCGGCGAAGATGATGAAGGCCACGGCCTTGTTGCCGCCGGACAGGGTCAGGAACCACGGCATGAGGAGCGGCGCGATGATGGCGGCGATGCGGCCCACCGCTGCGGCGGCACCGGCGGCCGCGCCACGCAGGCGGGTCGGGTAGATTTCCGGGGTCACGGCGTACAGCACGCCCCACGCACCGAGGTTGGAGGCGGACAGCAGCATGCCGAACACGAGCACGAGGGCCACAGATCCGGCCTGCGAGAACGCGAAGGCGGCCACGGCGGAGACGGCCAGGAAGATGCTCAGCGTCTTGCGGCGGCCCCAGACCTCCACCAGCCAGGCGGCTAGGAAGTAACCGGGCAGCTGGGCGATGGAGATGGCGAGCGTGTAGCCGAATGACTTGGTCAGGGAGCCGAACTGGTCGGCGAGCAGCGACGGCATCCATGTGAACGCGCCGTAGTAGGAGAAGTTCACGAAGAACCACGTGGCCCAGATGGCGATGGTGCGGGCCAGGTACTTGGAGCCGAACAGTTCGCGCGTCTTGATCTTCGGCAGCGGCTTGCCCTTGGGAGAGGTTACCGGGGCTACTCCCCCGGCTTCCTCGAAGTAGCGCACGGCCTTTTCGGCTTCGTCTTCGCGACCCTTGGCTTCGAGGAATCGCACGGATTCTGGGATGTGCACGCGGGTGACGATTGCGTAGAGCAGTGGCAGCGCGCCGATGGCCAGCGCCCAGCGCCAGCCCCAGTCGCCGGTGTTCGGGATCACGAAGTAGCCGATCATGGCGGCGACCGATCCAGCCGACGGCCCAGAACGATTCCAGCAGCACAGTCATGCGGCCGCGCTGTTTGGTCGGCGAAAACTCGGAGACCAGCGTGGAGGCGACCGGCAGTTCCGCGCCCAAGCCCAGTCCGATGATCAGTCGGGCGCCGAGCAGCATGCCGAGTGACCAAGATAGGGCCATGGCACCGTTGGCGATGCCGAAGATAATCAGTGTGGCGGTGAACACGGTTTTGCGGCCCACGCGGTCGGCGATGAAGCCGCCCACTGCCGCGCCGATGGCCATGCCGACGAAGCCGATGGACAGCACCCATGACTTTTCGGTCGGGGTGAGGTTGAAGTGCGGGTCGGCGGCGATGGCGGCGACTACGAAGGAGACGAGGCCGACGTCCATGGCGTCGAATGCCCAGCCGATGCCGGAGGCGACGAGGAGTTTGCGGTGCGCCTTGTTGAAGGGCAGCCGGTCGAGGCGCTCGTTGCGGGTGAGCTGCGCGGGTTGCGCTGAAGTGGTGGTGCTCACGTCGTTTCCTTTCTGGTAAGTGGCGTCAGATTTAATGGCGGGTCAGGTCGGTGTAGGACTCTTCGATGGCCAAGCTGATGCGTTCGACTTGTTCGCGGGTCAGCGGCTTGCGGAAGGTCATGCGTAATGCCGATTTGGCGATGGACGGTTCGAGGCCCATCGCCAGCAACGTGGCAGGAATCTCGTGGCGCCCGATGGCGCAGGCCGAGCCGGATGAGGCAGCGATGCCGCGCGCGTCCAGGTCGACGAGCAGCGCTTCCCCGGTGACGCCGGGGAAGATGAAGGAGGCGTGACCGGGCAGACGGCGTTCGGGGTCGCCGGTCAGGTCGGCGCGAGGCGCGACCCGGCGAACCGCGTCGATGAGCATGTCTCGGGACGCGACCAACTCACGGTACTGCGCCTGCATGCGCGCATTCGATTCGTTGAGTCCGATGGCGAGCGCCACGGCACCGGCCACGTTCTGCGTGCCAGAGCGCAGGCCGCGTTCCTGCCCGCCTCCGGACAGCACCGGTTCGATGGGTGTGCGGCCGCGTACCAGCAGCGCTCCCAGACCTTTGGGGGTGCCGAATTTGTGTCCGGATACGGACAGGGCGTCCACATCCCAGTCACGAAAACGAATCGGAATCTGCCCGGCGGCCTGTACGGCGTCTACATGGATGGGCACGCCGTGCGCGTGGGCGATGCGGACCAGTTCCTCCACGGGTTCCACGGTGCCGACCTCGTTGTTGGCCAGCATGGTGGAGACCATCGTGGTACGTTCACTGGCCTCGCCGTCGAGCTCGCGTTCAAGTGCGTCGAGATCGAGATGTGCTTGCGCATCCACGGGAATGCGCACGACTTCGAAACCGAACCATTCGTGCAGCCATGCCGCCGATTGGGCCACGGCCGGGTGCTCGATAGCGGAAATGATAATGCGCGGGCGACAATTTGCCGGCTGTTTGCCATCGGCTTCGGCGAATCCGCAGACCGGCCGCAAGCCCAGTTTGCGCATGCGCGCCATGGCGATGCCTTTGATGGCCAGATTGTCCGATTCGGTGCCGCCTGAGGTGAAGATCACGTCATCCGGCCGGGCGCCCAATGCCGCGGCAAATGATGCGCGAGCCGCGTCCAGCGCGCGGGCCGCGGTTTTGCCGGGCTGGTGCACGCTGGCCGGATTGGCGTAGGCCTCAGTCAGGAACGGGGTCATGGCCTCGATGACTGCCGGGCTCACTGATTCGGTGGCGGCGGCGTCCAGGTACAGTTCGCCGGGTTCACCGGATGCGTTGGGGGTATCGGCCATGACTAGTTCCAATCCAATCCGAGGTCGATGCTGCGCACAGAGTGGGTGAGCGCGCCCACGGAGATCACGTCCACGCCGGTGACGGCCACGGCTGGCACTCGCTCCAGGCTCATGTTGCCGCTGGCTTCCACGATGGCCTTACCGTCGATGAGCTCCACGCCGCGACGGGTGTCGTCGAGCGAGAAATTGTCCAGCATGATGGTGTCCGCTCCGCCGGCGAGCACGGCGGGAATCTGGTCAAGGCGGTCGACTTCCACTTCGATATGCGTGGTGTGGCCCACCTGTTCGCGCACGTGGCGGATCGCGCCGGCCAGGTCGATGCCGCGCGCGGCGAGCGCCGCCAGATGGTTGTCCTTCATCATGACCGCGTCGGACAGTCCGTAACGATGGTTGTGGCCGCCGCCGCAGACCACGGCGTATTTCTCGAACGGGCGCAGGCCGGGCGTGGTTTTGCGCGTATCGACGATGCGGGTGCGCTCGTAGCGGCGCGGCCGGGTGACGGGTCCGTCATAATCATCGCCGTAGATGGCGTTCACCGCGTCCACGAAGGCGGCGGTCATGGTGGCGATGCCGCTCATGCGCTGAGTGAAGTTGAGGGCGATGCGCTCGGCGGTGAGCAGGTCGCGTACCGGGCCTTTCACGGTGGCGAGTATCTGGCCGCGCTGGAATCGCTCGCCGTCCTTGATGGCGGCGGTGACGGTGACGGCCGGGTTCTGTGCGGCGAAGGCTGCGGCGAACACGTCGATGCCGCTCATCACGCCGTTTTCGCGCGCGGTGAGGTGGGCCGAGCCGGTTTCGTCCGCGGGGATGGTGGTCTCGCAGGTGATGTCGCCGTAGGGCGCGTCTTCGGCGAGCGCCGCTTCGACGGCGACGCGGATGATGTGTGATGTGAGCATGGGTCAGTCCTTGATGTAGGCGACGGAGTGGGCCCAGTTGTCGACTGGCTCGCTGTGGTCGGTGCGGGCGTGGGCGCCTCTCGACTCGGTGCGGGCGAGCGCGGCGGTGGCGGCCACATAGCCTACGGTGAGCATGTTGCGGTTCTCCAAAGCCTCAACGCTGCTTGCAGCACCATCGGCGTTTACATCAGCCTGGGCGTTTGCGGCGGCGAGGCCTTGGCCGAGTTCGGCGATGGCGGTTTTCAGTCCGGCCTCGTCGCGCAGCACGCCGACGCCATGCCACATGGTGTTCTGGATGCGGGTACGATTCCACACCTTGTCGGCGGCGGTATCGTCAGCAGCAGCCCGAGCGGGTACATGGGAG
>OCAF01000341.1_pt1 | contig 9639 bp, 8 predicted proteins | sample 1477101 | NCBI WGS metagenome assembly OCAF01 (sample SAMEA2580286, study PRJEB22360) | human gut metagenome | biome: human gut; feature: human-associated habitat; material: faeces | place: Denmark | collected 2008/2010
TGAGAAATAATGAACAAAGAAAAGATTGAGATGTAACGATCTCAGTCTTTTTTCCATGCTTTTATTTGAAAGTCTAGCCATTGAGGCTCCACATTTCTGCATAAGTTTGATATAATAAGAAGATAGAGATTTGATTAGGAAAAGAAGCATTAGAAACAGGTATGTAAGATGAAAAAAATATTAGTAGTTGATGATGAAAAACCGATTTCAGATATTATTAAATTCAACATGGCGAAAGAAGGCTATGAAGTTTTGACGGCTTTTGATGGTCGGGAAGCCTTGGAAGTTTTTGCTGCTGAAAATCCAGATATTATTATTTTGGACTTGATGTTGCCAGAGATTGATGGTTTGGAAGTGGCGCGTACGATTCGTAAGACTAGCAATGTTCCGATTATTGTCCTTTCTGCCAAGGATACGGAGTTTGATAAGGTCATCGGTCTTGAGATTGGTGCGGACGACTATGTGACGAAACCCTTCTCAAATCGTGAATTGCAGGCGCGTGTGAAGGCCTTGTTGCGTCGTTCCGAATTTGCTGCGGATCCTCAGCTTGAAAATGATGCCGACACTGAGATTGTCATTGGAGATCTTCACATTCTTCCAGATGCTTTCTTGGTTCAAAAAGGCAATAAAGAATTGGATCTAACCCATCGGGAGTTTGAATTGCTCTATCACTTGTCGACCCATGTTGGACAAGTGATGACACGGGAGCATCTTCTTGAAACCGTTTGGGGCTATGATTACTTTGGAGATGTTCGGACAGTGGACGTGACGGTTCGTCGCTTGCGTGAAAAAATCGAAGACACACCAGGACGTCCTGAGTATATCTTGACCCGCCGTGGTGTTGGGTATTACATGAGAAACAATGATTGATCAATTAAAACAATTTGTTATGTCGTCAAACTTTGTGTTTGTCCTGATTACGATTGGTTTTATGATCGTCGTAGCCTTGTTCTTATTGGAGAACCGCAAGGACAATGTAAAGTTGAGGCAACTAAATGCCAAAATTAAGGATTTGATCGCAGGGGACTATTCCGAAGTTGTTGACATGCAAGGAAGCCCAGAATTGACCGATATGACCAATAGTATCAATGATTTGTCAGAGGTGATTCGGCTCACGCATGAAAACTTGGAGCAGGAAACCAAGCGCTTGACCAGTATCCTTTCTTATATGACAGATGGGGTGCTTGCGACCAATCGTCGTGGGCAGATCATTATGGTCAATGAAATGGCTGCCAAGCAATTAAATATTCATCCAGAAGAAGTCTTGAATACGAGTATTTTGGATTTACTCTCGATTGGACAGGATTATGATCTGCGAACCTTGATTACCGAAGTGCCTGAGTTGACCATCGATTCCCAGGATGAAAATGGGGAATATTTGAGCTTGCGAGTGCGGTTTGCTTTGATTCGTCGGGAATCAGGATTTATCTCTGGTCTAGTAGCGGTCTTGCATGACACGACAGAGCAGGACAAGGAAGAACGTGAACGGCGTCTCTTTGTCTCCAATGTCAGCCATGAATTGCGGACCCCATTGACCAGTGTCAAATCTTACTTGGAAGCCTTGGACGATGGAGCTATATTTGAGCCCGTTGCACCGGACTTTGTCAAGGTTTCGCTCAATGAAACCAACCGGATGATGCGGATGGTAACAGACCTTTTAAGCCTGTCTCGCATTGACAACGAAACCAGTCAATTGGAGATTGAGTTAACTAACTTTACAGCCTTTATCACCTTTATTTTGAACCGATTTGACAAGATCAAGAGTCAATCGCAAGAGGATACCAAAAAGTATGAACTCATTCGAGAGTATCCAATTACACCGATCTGGGTCGAAATTGATACTGACAAAATGACGCAGGTGATCGACAATCTCTTGAATAATGCGATCAAGTATTCACCGGATGGTGGGACGATTAGAGTCGGGATGAAAACGACAGATGCTCAGTTGATTATTTCCATCTCTGATGAGGGATTGGGAATTCCAAAGAAAGATTTGCCTCGTATTTTTGACCGCTTTTATCGAGTGGATAAGGCGCGCAGCCGGGCTCAAGGTGGAACTGGTCTGGGGTTAGCCATTGCTAAGGAGATCATTAAGCAACACAAAGGCTTTATTTGGGCCAAGAGTGAGTATGGCAAGGGCTCGACCTTTACCATTGTCTTGCCATATGACAAGGATGCGATCAAAGACGATGACTGGGATTCAGAAGAGGAAGAGTAAGGAGTCAATGACAGAAAAGGGATTTAAGTATAGTATTTTAGCATCTGGCTCTAGTGGAAATTCTTTTTATCTGGAGACACCAAAGAAAAAACTGCTCATTGATGCAGGTTTATCTGGAAAAAAGATTACGGGACTACTGGCCGAAATCGATCGCAAACCAGAAGACTTAGATGCCATTCTGATTACGCACGAACACTCAGACCATATCCATGGTGTGGGTGTTTTAGCACGAAAATATGGGATGGATCTATATGCTAATGAAGCCACTTGGAAGGCTATGGAAGGTACCAAGTATCTAGGAAAGGTCGATGATGCTCAAAAGCATATCTTTGAAATGGGCAAGACCAAGACTTTCGGAGATATTGATATTGAGAGCTTTGGCGTTAGTCACGATGCTGCAGCCCCTCAATTTTATCGCTTGATGAAGGATGGGAAGAGCTTTGTCTTGCTGACGGATACGGGCTATGTGAGTGATCGCTTAGCAGGAATCGTCGCGGATGCGGATGGCTATCTGATTGAGTCCAACCATGATGTAGAGATTCTTCGAGCAGGTTCCTATGCTTGGCGTTTGAAGCAACGGATCTTATCTGATCTGGGCCACCTTTCTAATGAAGATGGTGCAGATGCCATGATCCGGACCTTGGGAAATCGTACCAAGAAGATTTATCTGGGGCATTTGTCAAAAGAGAACAATATCAAAGAATTGGCCCATATGACCATGGAGAATCAACTGGCTCGAGCAGATCTAGCTGTCGGTCATGATTTTGAGGTGCTGGATACATCACCAGACACCGCGACCCCTTTGACGAAGATATAAGATGGAAAACCACCTGCGGGTGGTTTTTTATATGGCTATTCGAGGATTTCTATATCTAGTGATGAATTTGCTCTTTGCCCTAAATTTGTGTATGATAAGAGTACTTTATCTCATTAATAAATCGACGGAGAAATGTTAATTTTGAAAACATATATTGGTTATTTGGATTTGAAATGGATTTATTTTGATGAAGAAAACGAAGTATTTCAATATCAAGATCAAAAAAATAATTCTAATTGGATAATGGTTGCTGCTCCACTTGCAGTTTTCCTTTTAAAAGGAATTGCAAGTGCTTTAAATTCAGCCTTTGGGGGATTACCGTATACGATGAATATCAGTATTGCAACGATTGGAACGTTGATAGTTTTCGGAATATTGATGATAGCGAAGGTGAGAAAAAAAGATCTGAGAACTGGTTGGAAAATTGTTGTTTTGATGGAAAAAGAGCGCAAAACACTTAGGGCAAAGGTGCTTGCAATTTTTATTATGAAGATTCTTTTTGCTTTTTTAGGGATTTTTTTCTTGGTTACTTATATTAGAGAAACTGATTTTTTGTGTCTGATGATTTATCTACTTTCTTTTGCTTGTGTGATGCATTTTCATCAGGAAATTAAGACAAGAAAGATTCTTAAGATATTGAAGCATCAATAATATGCTGCTTAAGATGTCAGATGTGAGTGCTGTAGAGTGATTGGAAAAATAAATGTCAACTAAAATGCTACTATTTTTACTCTCAACTATAGGTATCTTTTTAGCCTTGGTTTTTTTGAGTGATACTTATTTTTATCTTTATTTTCGTGATAAAAAGATGGTTCGGCTTGCTACATCATCCATCAAAGGAACCGTTGTGGGCTATAATAGCTTTCGGGCAGGGAATCCTCCGATTGTGGAATACACAGTAAATGGCGTGGCTTATAAAAAATCTTTTCGTTATTTTCTGGTAAAAACGATCTCGACTCCATGGGGACCTAGAAATGTGCCAAACATCTATACTAAAGAAGATATGTTAGCCAATTCGATTACCTTTTATCGAAATTCATTTGTTTCTTTTAATACAGTTCTTCAGACACAATTTCCACTTTGCTCTTCGATGACAGTCTAGTATGATCCTGAAAAACCGAGTAGAGCTTATGTGGAGCGTTATTGTGGTGTGAATCGCTATTATAAATGGGCTGGAATCCTTTATGGGACCTTGCTTCTTCTAGTCTATGCTGTGGTGTTAGTTGCTTTTTTTAAAAATTGAGAAAGGATTAGCAAAAGCTAGTAAGTCAACTAAGAACTGGCTTTTAATAGAAACGCATCATGCAAAGGAGAAGAAAATGCGCCTTGTTTATCTTACGATTGGTTTTATATCATTGGGACTAGGAATTATTGGAATTCCGTTGCCAATTTTACCGACAACCCCCTTTTTACTGTTGTCTATGGCTTGCTTTGCTAAAAGTTCCAAACGCTTTGAAACTTGGCTTTACCAGACCAAGCTCTATCAAGTGTATGTAGCGGATTACCGAGAAACCAAATCGATTGCCAAAGAACGGAAGAAATGGATTCTTCTTCAGATCTACATCCTGATGGGCATTTCTATCTATCTGGCACCGATTATTTGGGTGAAGGTAGCTCTATGTGTTTTGACGGTTTTTATCACCTATTACCTCTTAAAAGTGATTCCTAATAAGCCGGAAAAAACCAACAGAGGAGAATCCTGATTAAAAATAGAGAATTCAGGCCCTAGAACTAGGAAAAGAAGTGCGTTTGTGCTTCTTTTTTGGTATACTTAAGAAGTATGAATTTATTAGAAAGTAGGCTTCCTATGGAGAAATTACAAGCCCTGTTATTGGAACGGTTTCAGATCGTTTTTTCAGATAGCAGTTTATTAGAAACCGCCTTTACGCACACTTCTTACGCTAATGAGCATCGCCTCTTAAAAATTTCACATAACGAACGTTTGGAATTTTTAGGAGACGCTGTTCTTCAATTAGTTATTTCCGAATATTTGTACAAGGAACACCCAAACAGACCGGAGGGAGATTTGTCCAAATTCCGTTCCATGATTGTCCGTGAAGAAAGTCTGGCTGGTTTTTCTCGGGATTGCCAATTTGACCATTACATCAAACTAGGCAAGGGCGAAGAAAAATCTGGTGGTCGGGACCGCGATACGATTCTTGGCGATTTATTTGAAGCCTTTTTAGGTGCTTTGTTGCTGGATAAAGGGGTGGACGCTGTCAAACGCTTCATCTATCAGGTCATGATTCCCAAGGTTGAAACGGGTCAATTTTCTCAAGTCATTGACTACAAGACTCGTCTACAAGAGCTATTGCAGGTTCATGGGGATGTAGAGATCCAGTACCGAGTGATTAGTGAGTCGGGTCCTGCTCATGCCAAAGAGTTTGAGGTGGAAGTATTCGCTAACGGCAAAACTCTAGGTCGTGGTCATGGTCGCTCCAAGAAATTAGCGGAACAAGAAGCAGCCCGTAATGCAGTTGAAACGAGGAATGATTCCCCATGTATCTAAAAGAGATTGAAATCCAAGGCTTTAAATCCTTTGCGGATAAGACAAAAGTCGTGTTTGACAAAGGGGTCACTGCCGTTGTAGGGCCGAATGGATCTGGAAAATCAAATATTACGGAGAGCTTGCGCTGGGCCTTGGGGGAATCCAGTGTCAAGAGTCTACGTGGGGGCAAGATGCCCGATGTCATTTTTGCAGGGACAGAAGCGAGAAAACCTTTGAATTATGCTTGTGTAACGGTTGTCTTAGATAACCAGGACGGTTTTATCCAGCAGGCAGGGAAAGAAATTCGGGTCGAACGCCACATTTATCGCTCAGGAGACAGTGAGTACAAGATCGATGGTAAGAAAGTACGTCTCAGAGATGTGCATGATTTGTTCATGGATACGGGATTGGGACGGGATTCTTTCTCGATTATCTCCCAAGGTCGTGTAGAGGAAATCTTTAACTCCAAACCGGAAGAACGCCGGGCTATCTTTGAAGAAGCTGCAGGTGTCTTGAAATTTAAGACGCGTAGCAAGGAAACAGAGACCAAGCTGAATCAAACTCAGGAGAATTTGGACCGTCTGGAAGATATTCTCTATGAATTGGAAGGACAGATCCAGCCTCTTGAAAAGCAAGCGACGGTTGCTCGTCGTTTCTTGGAATTGGATCAAGAACGCCAGGTACTCTTGCTGGATGTTTTGGTTGCCCAAGTTGATCTGACAAAGGACCTTTATGAAAAGGCTGATCAAGAAGAAAAAGCCATTCAAGAACAGCTGTCCTCTTATTACCAACGTCGTCAGGTCTTAGAAGAAGATAATGTACGCATCAAGCAAGCCCGCCATCAGTTGGATGAAAGCTTGGCTGAAGATCAGGCCAGTTTGCTTGAGGTCACTCGTTTGATCAGTGATTTGGAAAAGCAAATCGAAGTCGCTAAGCTGCAATCGAGTCAAGCAGCTCATAGTCGCAAGGAAAATCTAGAGCGACTGGATGCTGTTTTGGACCGTCTGGAAGAAGCAAAACAAGAGCTGGCTCAAAAACAAGAGACGCTAGCAACTCTTCAACAAAGACTGACAGAGAACCGTCAGCAACAAGAGCAGTTGGAAAAAGAATTAGCCAACTATGAAGAAGATCCGGAACAAGTCATTGAGCATCTACGTGAGCAGTATGTGGAGCTCTTGCAGACAGAAGCCGAAAAATCTAATGAGCGGACAGCCATTGAGAGCCGGATCCAAGGGCTCCTACAAGAATCGAGCCATCGTCAAGAGGACTTGATCAAGGCGCAATCCAATTTTGAAGCTGCCAAGGAAAAAGAAGTTCGACAATTGGAAGAGTTGGATCAGGCACAATCGACGGTCAAAGATCTATTAGCAGAATACCAAGATCAATTGGTAAAAGTGGAGCAGGCCAAAGCTGCCTACCAAGAGGCTCAAGCTGCCATGTTTGATTTGATGGATGAGAGCAAAAACAAACGGGCGCGGATCAATAGCTTGGAAGCCATTCAGAAGAACCATAGTAACTTCTATGCAGGCGTCAAGAGCGTCTTACAAGAAGCAGACCGTCTAGGAGGTATCTGTGGGGCTGTTAGTGAGAATTTGAGTTTTTCAAAAGACTACCAAACAGCGCTTGAAATTGCTCTGGGAGCTAGTAGCCAACAGATCATTGTCGAAGATGAAAAGGCGGCAACACGAGCGATTGATTTCTTGAAACGAAATCGCTTAGGACGGGCAACCTTCCTTCCGCTAACGACGATCAAAGCCCGTCAACTCTCTCCGCGGAATATGGAGTTGATTCAAACCAGTCTAGGATTTCTTGGAATTGCCAGTGACCTGGTGACGTATGAGAATCGGTTTGAACAGATTTTTCAAAATTTGCTTGGAGTAACGGCCATCTTTGATACGACGGAGCATGCGCGTGAGGCGGCTCGTAAAGTCAACTATCAAGTTCGGATTGTGACCCTGGATGGGACCGAATTGCGGACCGGAGGATCATACGCAGGTGGTGCCAATCGTTCCCAAAATACGGTCTTTGTCAAACCAGAATTGGATAGTTTGAAACAGGAAATGCAAGCTCTGGATGCTCGTTTGAGAGAAGCTGAGCAGGAGGTAGAGACCAAGGACAATCTGCTCAAGCAGGCGCAAGAATACCTGGCTTCCATTCAAAGTCAGGGTGAGCAAGCGCGTCTGGAGCAACAGCGGGCCCAATTGGCTTATCAACAAAGTCAAGAGCAACTGCAAGAAATTCAGGAACTATTAGAAGCCTTGAAGTCCGAATTGGCAACAGATGCGACCCAATCTCTTCAAGAAGAGCAGGAGTCCCTTACTGAGCAATTGGCAGCGATTGAGCTTCAAAAAGAAAATTTGAATCGCGACATTAAAACCATGAAGTCGGATAAAGATGTCCTACAACAAAAGGTGCAAAACCTGCAAGAGCAATTGGCAGAACAGCGACTTCAACAGACCGAATATAAAAGTCAACAAAGTTACGAGCAAACAGATGCTCGGCGTTTGGAAGAAACGATCTCCCAGTTGGAAGTAGAAGAGCATCAGTTGCAATTGCTGATTGAACAAGGCGAGTCCCAAGTTCAGACAGTCGATGTGGAACAGCTAGCAAACCAATTGACACAGGCACAAGCCAAGAAAACGGACTTGGAACAAGGGATCATTCGAAAACGCTTTGAGCTGGATGATTTAGAAGGCCAGGCCGAAGATGTGGCAGAACAGATGGAACAAGCGCGCAAGAAAAACGAAGAGTGGATTCGTCAACAAGCTAAGGCTGAAGCGACACGTGAAAAGCATGCAGATCGCTTGAACAAGCTCTTAACGCAAATTACTGATGAATTCATGCAAAGCTTTGACCAAGCCAAAGAACAGGCCAAACCTGTTGAAAATCTTGCGGCAGCTGAAAACCAGCTCAAGAGCATCGAAAAAGACATTAAGACGCTGGGTCCTGTCAATGTGGATGCGATTGAGCAGTACGATGAGGTGAAGGGGCGCTTTGATTTCCTTTCTAGCCAACGAGAGGACGTCTTGAAAGCTAAAAATATGCTCATGTCTACCATCAACGACATGAATGATGAAGTCAAGGAACGCTTTAAATCAACCTTTGAAGCCATTCGTGAATCCTTTAAGGTTACTTTCCGTCAAATGTTTGGTGGGGGTTCTGCTGATTTGATCCTGACAGAGCCAGATCTTCTGACAGCTGGTGTTGAGATTTCTGTGCAACCACCTGGTAAAAAGATCCAATCCTTAAACCTCATGAGTGGTGGAGAAAAAGCCTTGTCAGCCTTGGCCCTCTTGTTCTCGATTATTCGCGTCAAGACCATTCCATTTGTGATTCTAGATGAGGTAGAGGCGGCTCTGGATGAAGCCAATGTCAAACGATTTGGTGATTACCTCAATCGCTTTGATAAGGAAAGCCAATTTATCGTCGTGACCCACCGGAAGGGAACCATGTCAGCAGCTGATTCCATTTACGGTGTGACCATGCAGGAATCAGGAGTTTCTAAAATCGTCTCAGTAAAATTGAAAGACTTAGAAAATGAAGAATAATGATATCAAATTGATCGCTACGGATATGGATGGAACCTTTCTAAATGACCAACATCAGTACGATCAAGCCCTCTTAGGCAAGGTATTAGCGAGTTGCAAGGAAAAGGGAGTGTATTTTGCTGCAGCAAGTGGGCGTGCCCTCCTTTCGCTAAAGACCCTTTTTAAAGAGTTTCAAGACCAAATGATTTTTATCGCTGAAAATGGCAGTGTGGTGGAATTTCATGGAGAAGATCTCTATGAAGCAACCATGTCCAAAGACTTTTATTTGGGTGTTTTTGAAGCTTTGAAATCCTCTCCCTATGCGGATCCCAACAAGGTTCTCTTAACAGGGAAAAGAGGGAGTTATGTTTTGGAAACGGTAGACTCTGATTATTTGGCCTTGAGTCAACACTACAATGAAAATATCCAAAAGGTCAAGAGCTTAGAGGACATTCAAGATGATATCTTTAAATTAACCACCAACTTTGATCCAGCTCTTGTCTTTGAAGGAGAAAAATGGGTCAATGAGTATATCGCAGGTGTCAAAGCGATGACGACAGGATTTGAATCCATTGATATTGTCCTCGAT
>OCAF01000350.1_pt1 | contig 9402 bp, 6 predicted proteins | sample 1477101 | NCBI WGS metagenome assembly OCAF01 (sample SAMEA2580286, study PRJEB22360) | human gut metagenome | biome: human gut; feature: human-associated habitat; material: faeces | place: Denmark | collected 2008/2010
CGGGTGATCCGATGTTTCTCTTTTCTTTTCGGTTCGCATGCCGATAGTGCTCACGTTGTTCGCGGCGGTGCTTCTATCGGGCGTGATGGTGCCGAGCATTGCCTTTGGTGAAGAGACAGGCGTTGGGCATGAGGCTGGAGCAGTCGATGGCGGCACGCAGGCTTCGACGGAGGCCCACGGGGCTGCTGATAAGGATGAAGATGATTCTGGCTCCGGAAATCCACATGATCCCGACGCTCCTTCTGACGAGGGTGCAGGTTCGGGAGGGGTCTCTCCTTCGCCTGCATATGTCCCTGGGTGGAACACTGTCGATGGCAACCGCTATTTTGCCGACGAGCAAGGAAAGCTCAAGAGCGGGTGGTTGATTGATGGAGGGAAGCGTTACTACCTGGATCCTGGCAACGGCAATGCGATGGCGCGCGGCTTCGTCGCTATCGAAGGCAAGTCTTACTATCTCGATACCGATGGGGTTCTGTTCTCTTCGGGATGGCTGCTGGTCGATCGCGCCTGGTACTACGCAGCTGCGTCGGGCGAGATAGAAACCGGCTGGCTGAAGCTGGGCGGGACCTGGTACTACCTCGATCCTTCGCGAGGTGGTGCCATGTTGACCGGCTCCTACCGTGTGGGATCGACGCTGTACCATGCACGTCCGAGCGGGGCGCTCGTCACCGGCAACGGTTGGGTGCGTACGGATGGCGCTTGGTACTATGCGAGTCCCTCGGGCGCTTTGCGCACCGGCTGGCTGAAGCTGAGCGGCACCTGGTACTGGCTCGACCCGGAAACCGGAGTCATGGCAACGGGTTGGTATAAAGATGGATCGACCTGGTACTATTCTGACGGGTCTGGTGCGATGCTTGCCAATCGCTGGATGAAGCAGGGAGGAACGTGGTACTACCTTAGGGCATCCGGTGCGATGGCTACCGGTTGGTTGAAGCAAGGTGGTATCTGGTACTGGCTTGATCGTTCTTCGGGAGCTATGGGGACCGGCTGGTATCGTGATGGGTCAACCTGGTACTATTCTGACGGATCAGGTGCGATGCTCGCCAATCGCTGGTTGAAACAGGCTGGGACATGGTACTATTTGAACCCATCGGGCTCTATGCGCACGGGCTGGTTCAAGCAACACGGAGTTTGGTACTGGCTTAATCCCGAAAGCGGCGCCATGGCTACTGGATGGGCGAAGGCGACTGATGGAAAGTGGTACTACTTCAACGGATCCGGCGCGATGCTTGCCGATCGATGGCTTAACCTGGGCGGCACATGGTATACGCTCAGCGCATCAGGCGCCATGCGCACCGGTTGGTACCAAGAGGGATCGGCGCGTTATTGGCTTGATCCGGAAACCATGGCTGTCGGTAGGTGCACGATCGATGGACGCGAGTACGTGTTCTCTGGCAGCGGTGCTATGGTCAACAACGTATGGGTGTCGCTTGGGAACGGCTCCTGTGGCTTCATCGATGGCTCGGGGGATGCCGTGCTCGTCGCCTCGTACGATGCTCAGGGCAGAATCGTATGTGCTGATGGGAAGACGGGCTGGCGCACAGCCGCTGGAAAGACCTTCTATTTCGATCCGAAGGACGAAGGCGCGTTGCGTACGGGCATGTTCGACGTTGATGGGGTTCGTTACTACGCCGACGCTTCGGGCATCAGGCAAACGGGATGGGTCAAAGTCTCCGGAACGTGGTATTACCTGGATCCCTCGAGCGGGGTCATGCGCACCGGTTGGGTTTCCGTGGGCGGTTCTTGGTATTATCTCGATCCTTCGACGGGGGCTATGCAGACCGGTTGGCTGCAGGAGAGCGGTGATTGGTATTACCTGAAGAGCAGCGGCGCGATGGTTTCCAACGCAAGCGTGAAGGTGTCGGACGGCACCTACTGGTACATGAACGGGTCGGGACGCCATGACAAGCAGGCGGGCATCGATATCATCATGCGCACGGCGCGCTCGCTTCTTGGCGTGCCCTATGTATGGCTTGGCGTGTACCCGCAGGACGGAGGCATGGATTGCGCTTCGTTTACGTGGTATCTGTATAAGCAGCTAGGGATCGATATCGGTTTCGAGACGTATGATCAGATGTACAGCGGCGTGAGAGTGTTCGGCGATCCCCAACCTGGCGATATCATCTTGATGTATTACGGTGCGTGGCCGAACTACAATCCTATGCTGCCTGAGCACGTGGTGCTGTATGCCGGCGGCGGAATGATTTACGAAGAGCCGACATTCGGCGGTCGCTGCCAGTACGTGTCGCTCGCCTCGAAGGGAGCATCTACGACGACGGCGCAAAGGATTCTGTCATAGAACGGATCGTGGAGGGTCCAGAGGACCCTCCACGTGTTTTCAAGCGGCTTTCTTGATGCGATTTACAAGATGGGTTGGTTTCGCCGTTCCTGCGCCTCGGCGCAGGCGAGGGCAGTTAAACGAGCTGTTTCGCTCCAAGAGAATTTATCGATAACCAGTTGATTGATGTTTTGACCCATGATGAGGCATCGTGTGCGATCGCTATTGAGTTCGAGTATGGCGTTTGCTATCGTTTCGCCGTCTGCCGAGGGGAGTATGATGCCGTGTTCGTTGCTCGGCACCAGCTCTTGCACGCCTCCTACATTTGTGACGATGGGCGTTGCTTTGCATGCAGCTGCTTCCAGCAAGGAGGTCGAGAATCCTTCAGAGCGCGATGGAAGGCAGAACACGTTTGATTCTGTAAGCAGGGCAGAAACATCCGGCGAGTCCAGACGGCCGAGAAACGTTGCATTGGGAAGCGATGCCCGGAGGAGGCTGTCTTCCAGTGGACCCTCTCCTGCGATGAGGAAATGAATCGATTTTTCATCGGCCAAGATGCGCATAGCTTCGATGAGGGCCGGTATTCCCTTTTCAGGTATCAGCCTTCCGGTGAAAGCCACGAGGAGCGTTTCGTCGGATAGGCTGAGTTCTTTCCTGAACGATCGGCAAGACGAGCCTTCAGCGAAGGCCCGTGCATCGATGGAGTTGTTAAGCACCCCGCGGGCTTCGATGCCGAAATGCCGGAGCCATTCGGTTCCCGCGAGGGAAACCGCGTAGTAATCGGCGGAGTGGCGCTTCACCAGCTCGGTGACTGCGTGTTCGACTGTTGCCACGAAGGGGTCGACGAGCTTGCTTCCCATGGTCAAGTGAGCCGATCCGTGGTCGACGATGATAGGGCGAATGCCCTTGGCCTCCGCTAGCGCGATTCCTTCCAGCGTATGGCGGTAGAACCGGGTGTTAATGGCAACGTAGTCGATATTTTGGTTGTGAAGGTACGCCATGATCCGTTCGTATGCCTTATCGTGGCGCGTAACGGGGTATCTGTCGCCCAAAAGCTTATAGCAGGGGAGACGAACTATCTCGACCCCTTCTCCCAGGTCTTCCCTCTCGGCGAGATCGTAGACGTTCGATGTGACGATGATGACGCGATTACCCTGGTCGGCCAGTTGGCGCGCAAGGTTCTGGGTGTACTTTTCAACGCCTCCGACGTGAGGGAGGTAGTGGGCGGAAAATATGCAGAAGGTGTCGTTCTTGTTCGTCAATGTGTTACCGAACCTGATCTTGAACGGTGTCTGCATTGGAGAGCCCGCTTGGGTCAGAGTCGCTTGGGCTCCGATCGTCTTTCTCCAGCTTTTTCGCGAGCAGAGCCTGCTCTTGCACGAGGTTCTTGATCATGAGGGCTTGCTTGCTGGCGATTGAGCTAAGCGAAAGGGATATGGCCAGCAAGAAGAACAATCCGATGAAGAAGATGAAGTTCGAAGGGGTTTCGAACCCGAGGAAGGACGAGATGGAGTACAGGGGCTGAGGAAACAGGGCGCATAGCACGATGACGACGGTGAGCGCCATCCACAGCAGCGAGTACTTGAGCAACAGTCGTTCTCGGGCGACCAGATGGACGACGTACGCGAAGAAGGCGACGCATAGGATGATTGCGACAATTTGAAGAACGAACACGAAACCCTCCGCTTTCTAGACTCGCTTGCGCTTGTGTGAAAAGCTGACGATCAAGATGGCCAGCGACACTTTGATCATGTAGTACAGGCTGGAAAGCCCTCCAATGGACGATTTTCCGCCCTGGCGCTCGCGCATGGTTACCGGAGCTTCGTTCACGGACAGACCCGATTTGATGGCGAGCATGATGGACTCGGGCTCCGGGTAGTCGGTGGGGTAGTTCCTTGCGAACAGCGCCATGGCTTTCTTGCTTGAAGCTCGAAAGCCGGACGTCGGATCGGTGATGCGCTTGCCGGAGAATGCTTTTATCCAGAATGACAGCCAAACGATGCCCAGCCTTCTGAGGGCGGTCGATCGGAATCCGTCGGTGTCCTCCACGAAGCGGGAGCCGATGGCCAGATCCGATCCCGACTCGATCAGCTTGACGAGACTGGGAATGCAGCGGGCATCGTGTTGGCCGTCGCCATCGAACTGGATGTCAACGTCGTAGCCGTTGAGGAGCGCGTACTTATGACCCGCTTGCACGCAGCCGCCGATGCCGAGGTTCTGAGGCAGGTTCAAAACGTTGAACCCGTGCGATTCGCATAACGACTGGGTTTCGTCTGTCGATCCGTCATTGACGACGACGTAATCGCATCCTGCGGACACTACGTCGTTGACGACCGAAACGATGCTCTCCTGCTCGTTGTAGGCGGGGATGACGACGAGGACGTTCAGGTGCTTGTTGTTGGGATATGCATTCGAGGTATCCATATATCGAAGTATACCGTAGTTCGAACCCTCTTTCGCGCGTATGCTTCCTTAAACCCGCATTAAGTCCCGCAATGGATCGATGGGTCGATTCTCAAGCTGGGCCGAACGTCTGCATCTTTTTCCTGCTTATCCTCCTTGCTCCCTGTATCATATGATTCGGCATTTTTGGTTTTTGTCCCGAGCTCGCCACCGTGACCCTTGTTGCGGCAAAAGCGGATTGGGTCGTTGCCGTAAAGCCGCATGTGAAAGCCATCGTATTGTTTTTCGTTTGAGGAGTTTTGATGATTGGGAAGCTGATGAAAGACTGGGCGGGTAATTTGAAGCGCGGTGAAGTTTGCGCTTGCTTTGTTTTCGCCGTCCTATTTGCCTGGGCCGTCTTGCTTCCCGAGTTGGGGAAGTTCGGTCTCAAGCAGGTCGCTCTTTTCTCGATCGGGCTATCGATCGTCTCGGCTTCCGTTCTTGTTGCGATTTGCGACCAAATCAAGCAGATCAACCGGAAAGAACGGGTCGCCGCTCGTAGGTCTTCGAAGCAGGTGAGGATCGCGTTCTTGCTCTGCTTTGCTGCTTTGGAGGTTTCGTTTCTTGCGGTGCTGCTGTCTAATTGGCCTGGCTTTTGCTCTACGGACTCAAACGACATCGTCAACCAGGTCTTGGGCGTTTCCGAGTGGAGCACGTGGCATCGTTACGACGGGTTGGCGAACCACCATCCTATTTTCTACACCTTCCTTGTTTGGGTGGTCTTTCAGGCTACGGCGTTCTTTGGCAGCATCGATCTGTCGATAGGCATCTTTCTTTTCCTTCAGATGACCGTGGCCGCCCTTGTGCTCAGCTGGTGCATCTCGGTGTTTGTCAGGCTTGGTTTTGGAAAAAGGTACATCCTGGCGGCTTTTGCCTTCATGCTGTTCAACCCGATTCTCGCAAACTACTCGGTGACCATGTGGAAGGATGTCTTGTTTAGCTGTTGCGCCCTGTTTCTGATTGTTCGCCTGTATTCGCTTTTGTTCCATGGCGAGAAGAAACACATTGGAAGAACCCTGCTTGTCGCTTGTCTGCTGCTCACTTTTTTGAGGAGCAATGGGTTCATGGTCGTGGGAGCTACCTTGCTTGTCTTGTTCGTGATCGAGCCCGATCTGAGAAAGAAGGTCGCGGCTGTGGGCGCCGCAGTGTTTTGCGCTTTTCTGGTTGTCCAGGGTCCGTTGCTCTCGATCATGGGAGTGCAGAAGGGGCATTTTTCAGAGTCCGTGGGCATTCCGCTTCAGCAAATCGCAGCGACCGTGCACAAAGGCGGACATATCAACGAAGAGCAAGAGGAGTTCATCAACAGGGTTCTTCCTATGGAAGCCATGAGGGACTCTTACAATCCTCAAACTCCCAATCCGATCAAGTTCCACGAGTCTTTCGACGATGCCTTTTTGGAGGAGCATAAGATCGAGTTCTTGGTCACCTGGGCTTCGATGCTTCCCAGCAATCTTGGAATATACGTCAAAGCCTGGATCGATGAAACGCAAGGATACTGGAATCCGGGCTATCCGTCGTGGCTTGTGACAAACTCCACTCTTTACGAGCAAGCCCCGCGCGATTACCTCGGATTCGATTGGGATCCTGGTTTCTTGGCGCAAAAGCTGATCGCGGCTTTGCCTGTTCCTTTCAGTTCCGGCACGCTAATTTGGGCGGTGGCTGCGCTTGTTTTCGTCGGATGCGTCGGACTTGAGAAGAAGAAGCGGGCAAGATGCTTGGTATGCGTTATGCCTCTCATTGCGCTGCTTGCAACGCTGTTCGTTGCGGCTCCTGCAGTCGGGGACTATCGCTACATATTTGCTTTCAATCTGGCGTTGCCCTTCGTTTTGCCGATTGCCGGTTTGGTGAAGGCGGGCCGACCCAAGGCGTAGCTTTTTCTGTTTCGTGTTGACGAGTAACGGGTGAACGTTTCGAATCTATGAGATCGGTTGTGAGCTGCAGCAGGTGCGCACATTCTGTTTTGCTTCGGGAAAGTTTCATTTCGAGGTTGGGAATGCCTTACACTTGTACATTCTTGATGCTCTGCAATACGAGTGGTTTTGCTCGTCTGCGTTATGGTTCGATCGACAGGAGAGGCGCGGATCGCTTCCGCCAAGCAAGTTATGCAAAAGGGATTTCTCGAGGTTTTGCACAGGCACAGAGTCGATATGATCCTGATCGCCGTCGTTGCGGTCATGACGATCCACGCCCTGTACTGTTACTCGTTCAGCGATTCGCGGCTCGCCCTTGCTTTTTCGTGCGTTTCCGTGATCGTCGTTGCGTTTGCGTACCTGTTGATACGGGCGCTTGAATCGAGGGTGCGCCATCGGGTTGAAATGGCGTTCTTGGTGGGTTTGATAAGCTGCGGCCTCTTGTATTCTGTGGTTTTCGCGCCGGGGACCGTTCCTGACGAAACCTATCATTTCGAGGCGTCGTACAAGCTCGCGGACTACATCATGCTGCAAGGACCCACCGTGGATTCCCTGCCGGTGAGAGCAGACGATTCGGCCCTGTTGGACGGCATGCTTCAATCATGGGCTCTCGGATACGACAAGTACCGCTCGGTCATAGACCAGTTCGCCTTTTTCGTGAACGACGCATCCCGTGTTGCTGTCGAGCCCGTCTCTTCGTTCGACTGGACTGCGAACCCTCCGTACATCAAGCTTCCCTCGGCTTTGGGCATCGTGTTGGCCACGCTGCTCAATCTCGGAAGCTTTCCGCTGTTCTATCTGGGAAGATTCTTCAATTTGCTGATGTTTGCGGCGTTGGCGTATTTCGCCGTTCGCATTACCCCAGTTGGCAAGAACGCCATGATGGTTGCAGGGCTTCTTCCCATGACGCTGCATCTGGCGTCTTCTTATTCGTACGATGCCGGAATCATGGGTTTGGCCTTCCTATTGACGGGTATGTGCTTGCGAGCCGTGTACGGAGAGGGCCTTATGAGCCGAAAGGAAAAGGCGGGGATCGTTGTCGTTGCGGTTCTGCTTGCTCCGTGCAAGGTGGTGTACACGGTCATCGTGCTTCTCGTCATCCTGATACCGAGAAAGCGGTTCTCCTCGACTGCCGCTTCTGCACGGTTCAAAGCCATCGCGATCGGATGTGCTCTACTTTCCGTGCTCGTGTTCCGGGCTGCGGGCTTGCTGCAAATGGCGGGAGTCGCATCTTCGTCGACCGCCGAGGGCTCGCGTGGCGACGAATACGGCACGTTTTACAGCCTATCCGGGCTCGTCTCGGATCCCTTGAACACGGTCTTGCTTTTTCTCAGAACGTTCGACGTGCAGGGTTCTTTCTACCTGGACACCCTCGTCGGCGGGTCTCTTGCTTGGTTCCAGGCCGATCTCAAGGCACCGCTCTACATCACGGTAGCCTTGCTGTTCATCGTGGTCTTGTCGGCGCAACGCTCCGAAGGCGATAACGCCGTCATTCCCAGTGCGCACAGGGTTTTGTGTGGAGGTTTGGCCTTGGCTGGGGGTTTGGGCGTGATCCTTTCGATGCTGGTCGGGTGGACGTTCACCAGCGAAAGCGTCGTGCAGGGCGTGCAAGGGCGCTACTTCCTTCCGTTGCTTCCCATGGCCGCATTGATTATACGAAGTAAACATATGAGTATCGATATCCCTCTTGGCATGGGGTTCGTCTATATCATGATCGCTGTCAACGCGATGTACCTTGCTCGCACCTTCTCCGTTGCCGTGGGGGTGTAGCGACCGGTTGAGCGGCTCGGGCTCGACGGTTTTGTCTTGGTTTGCCGTATTCTAGGAAGGCGTGTTCATGCAGGTTTCGTATTGCGGCTTGTGCCGCGGGCATGGGAAGATATTCGTCGCCTTGCGCATTTCCTCGGTCGATGATGCTTGCCTCGTGCGGTTTCGCTCGGAGGGCGAGGCGTTCGGCCGATTGCCTTGCGACTCGTACGAGGAGAACGGGTTGCGCATCGCGGCGCTGCCCGTCGTCGACTTCGACCAAACGCTCGTCGTCGAGGAGGTGGATTCTTCGGGTGCCGTAAGGGACGCATTCAGAAAGAAGCTCTCGACTCGGAGGGCGAAGTGGGAATCGCGGTTCCGCTACCGCTTCGACCGAGAGCTTGTCGACGTCATCCGCAACTACGACGGTACGTTTCGCTTCTCCGAGAACCACCTGGAGTTCGTCGCGGCGGTTCCTGATGACGATCGCTTCCTCGTGCGCGCGGCGCTGGTCGTTTCGGGAGCCTCCTCTCCTGAGGATCTGTCGATAGCCTGCATCGGCGCCGACGGTAGGAGCGTCGATGTCGGGGTCATGCGCTGCGGAGGGTCGGTCGTGAAGCCCGTCAAGGGATCCGGGTTCTCGTACGCCTGCATCCCGGTTTCTATCAGCGTTCCCAAGTCGCTTGAGAACTACTGCTTCGAGATCCGCGATGTGGCAGATCCTTCCGCGACGCGGTTCAGCGTCCTCGAAGCGTGGCTGCTCGGTTGCATGTTGGAAGATTTCGGCGCATTGACCAGAAACGCCCAGATCGATTCCCGCTACCCTGCGTGGTTCGAGAAGCATCGCGCCGACGAGGCCGTGCTTCGCGTGCAGCGCGAGACGGTGTTGGAGAGCGCCCCCGTTTTCAGCATCGTGGTTCCCCTGTACAAGACTCCGCGCAGGTTCTTCGACGAGATGGTGCTGTCGGTTCGGGCTCAGACGTACGCCCGGTGGGAGCTGATCTTGGTCAACGCTAGCCCTGAAGA
>OCAF01000363.1_pt1 | contig 8658 bp, 6 predicted proteins | sample 1477101 | NCBI WGS metagenome assembly OCAF01 (sample SAMEA2580286, study PRJEB22360) | human gut metagenome | biome: human gut; feature: human-associated habitat; material: faeces | place: Denmark | collected 2008/2010
GTATCAGAAGGGATCGCAGGAGGAGTCCGGTATGGCTGAACCGGTAGGCGATCTGGTCGTTGATTTGAGTCTGGATGCGGCCAGATTTGACGAGCAGATGGCCAGAGTCAGGCGTCATTTTTCCGGTACGGAAAGTGATGCGAAAAAAACAGCGGCAGTCGTTGAACAGTCGCTGAGCCGACAGGCGCTGGCTGCACAGAAAGCGGGGATTTCCGTCGGGCAGTATAAAGCCGCCATGCGTATGCTGCCTGCACAGTTCACCGACGTGGCCACGCAGCTTGCCGGCGGGCAAAGTCCGTGGCTGATCCTGCTGCAACAGGGGGGGCAGGTGAAGGACTCCTTCGGCGGGATGATCCCCATGTTCAGGGGGCTTGCCGGTGCGATCACCCTGCCGATGGTGGGGGCCACCTCGCTGGCGGTGGCGACCGGTGCGCTGGCGTATGCCTGGTATCAGGGCAACTCAACCCTGTCCGATTTCAACAAAACGCTGGTCCTTTCCGGCAATCAGGCGGGACTGACGGCAGATCGTATTCTGGCCCTGTCCAGAGCCGGGCAGGCGGCAGGGCTGACGTTTAACCAGACCAGCGAGTCACTGACGGCGCTGGTGAATGCCGGTGTGCGTGGTGGTGAGCAGTTTGAGGCGATCAGCCAGAGTGTGGCGCGTTTCTCCTCTGCATCCGGCGTGGAGGTGGACAAGGTCGCTGAAGCCTTCGGGAAGCTGACCACAGACCCGACGTCGGGACTGACAGCGATGGCACGTCAGTTCCATAACGTGACGGCGGAGCAGATTGCGTATGTTGCTCAGTTGCAGCGTTCCGGAGATGAAGCCGGGGCATTGCAGGCGGCGAACGAGGCCGCAACGAAAGGGTTTGATGACCAGACCCGCCGCCTGAAAGAGAACATGGGCACGCTGGAGACCTGGGCAGACAGGACTGCGCGGGCATTCAAATCCATGTGGGATGCGGTGCTGGATATTGGTCGTCCTGATACCGCGCAGGAGATGCTGATTAAGGCAGAGGCTGCGTTTAAGAAAGCAGACGACATCTGGAATCTGCGCAAGGATGATTATTTTGTTAACGATGAAGCGCGGGCGCGTTACTGGGATGATCGTGAAAAGGCCCGTCTTGCGCTTGAAGCCGCCCGAAAGAAGGCTGAGCAGCAGACTCAACAGGACAAAAATGCGCAGCAGCAGAGCGATACCGAAGCGTCACGGCTGAAATATACCGAAGAGGCGCAGAAGGCTTACGAACGGCTGCAGACGCCGCTGGAGAAATATACCGCCCGTCAGGAAGAACTGAACAAGGCACTGAAAGACGGGAAAATCCTGCAGGCGGATTACAACACGCTGATGGCGGCGGCGAAAAAGGATTATGAAGCGACGCTGAAAAAGCCGAAACAGTCCGGCGTGAAGGTGTCTGCGGGCGATCGTCAGGAAGACAGTGCTCATGCTGCCCTGCTGACGCTTCAGGCAGAACTCCGGACGCTGGAGAAGCATGCCGGAGCAAATGAGAAAATCAGCCAGCAGCGCCGGGATTTGTGGAAGGCGGAGAGTCAGTTCGCGGTACTGGAGGAGGCGGCGCAACGTCGCCAGCTGTCTGCACAGGAGAAATCCCTGCTGGCGCATAAAGATGAGACGCTGGAGTACAAACGCCAGCTGGCTGCACTTGGCGACAAGGTTACGTATCAGGAGCGCCTGAACGCGCTGGCGCAGCAGGCGGATAAATTCGCACAGCAGCAACGGGCAAAACGGGCCGCCATTGATGCGAAAAGCCGGGGGCTGACTGACCGGCAGGCAGAACGGGAAGCCACGGAACAGCGCCTGAAGGAACAGTATGGCGATAATCCGCTGGCGCTGAATAACGTCATGTCAGAGCAGAAAAAGACCTGGGCGGCTGAAGACCTGCTTCGCGGGAACTGGATGGCAGGCCTCAGGTCCGGCTGGAGTGAGTGGGAAGAGAGTGCCACGGACAGTATGTCGCAGGTAAAAAGTGCTGCCACGCAGACCTTTGATGGTATTGCACAGAATATGGCGGCGATGCTGACCGGCAGTGAGCAGAACTGGCGCAGCTTCACCCGTTCCGTGCTGTCCATGATGACAGAAATTCTGCTTAAGCAGGCAATGGTGGGGATTGTCGGGAGTATCGGCAGCGCCATTGGCGGGGCTGTTGGTGGCGGCGCATCCGCGTCAGGCGGTACAGCCATTCAGGCCGCTGCGGCGAAATTCCATTTTGCAACCGGAGGATTTACGGGAACCGGCGGCAAATATGAGCCAGCGGGGATTGTTCACCGTGGTGAGTTTGTCTTCACGAAGGAGGCAACCAGCCGGATTGGCGTGGGGAATCTTTACCGGCTGATGCGCGGCTATGCCACCGGCGGTTATGTCGGTACACCGGGCAGCATGGCAGACAGCCGGTCGCAGGCGTCCGGGACGTTTGAGCAGAATAACCATGTGGTGATTAACAACGACGGCACGAACGGGCAGATAGGTCCGGCTGCTCTGAAGGCGGTGTATGACATGGCCCGCAAGGGTGCCCGTGATGAAATTCAGACACAGATGCGTGATGGTGGCCTGTTCTCCGGAGGTGGACGATGAAGACCTTCCGCTGGAAAGTGAAACCAGGTATGGATGTGGCTTCGGTCCCTTCTGTAAGAAAGGTGCGCTTTGGTGATGGCTATTCTCAGCGAGCGCCTGCCGGGCTGAATGCCAACCTGAAAACGTACAGCGTGACGCTTTCTGTCCCCCGTGAGGAGGCCACGGTACTGGAGTCGTTTCTGGAAGAGCACGGGGGCTGGAAATCCTTTCTGTGGACGCCGCCTTATGAGTGGCGGCAGATAAAGGTGACCTGCGCAAAATGGTCGTCGCGGGTCAGTATGCTGCGTGTTGAGTTCAGCGCAGAGTTTGAACAGGTGGTGAACTGATGCAGGATATCCGGCAGGAAACACTGAATGAATGCACCCGTGCGGAGCAGTCGGCCAGCGTGGTGCTCTGGGAAATCGACCTGACAGAGGTCGGTGGAGAACGTTATTTTTTCTGTAATGAGCAGAACGAAAAAGGTGAGCCGGTCACCTGGCAGGGGCGACAGTATCAGCCGTATCCCATTCAGGGGAGCGGTTTTGAACTGAATGGCAAAGGCACCAGTACGCGCCCCACGCTGACGGTTTCTAACCTGTACGGTATGGTCACCGGGATGGCGGAAGATATGCAGAGTCTGGTCGGCGGAACGGTGGTCCGGCGTAAGGTTTACGCCCGTTTTCTGGATGCGGTGAACTTCGTCAACGGAAACAGTTACGCCGATCCGGAGCAGGAGGTGATCAGCCGCTGGCGCATTGAGCAGTGCAGCGAACTGAGCGCGGTGAGTGCCTCCTTTGTACTGTCCACGCCGACGGAAACGGATGGCGCTGTTTTTCCGGGACGTATCATGCTGGCCAACACCTGCACCTGGACCTATCGCGGTGACGAGTGCGGTTATAGCGGTCCGGCTGTCGCGGATGAATATGACCAGCCAACGTCCGATATCACGAAGGATAAATGCAGCAAATGCCTGAGCGGTTGTAAGTTCCGCAATAACGTCGGCAACTTTGGCGGCTTCCTTTCCATTAACAAACTTTCGCAGTAAATCCCATGACACAGACAGAATCAGCGATTCTGGCGCACGCCCGGCGATGTGCGCCAGCGGAGTCGTGCGGCTTCGTGGTAAGCACGCCGGAGGGGGAAAGATATTTCCCCTGCGTGAATATCTCCGGTGAGCCGGAGGCGTATTTCCGTATGTCGCCGGAAGACTGGCTGCAGGCAGAAATGCAGGGTGAGATTGTGGCGCTGGTCCACAGCCACCCCGGTGGCCTGCCCTGGCTGAGTGAGGCCGACCGGCGGCTGCAGGTGCAGAGTGATTTGCCGTGGTGGCTGGTCTGCCGGGGGACGATTCATAAGTTCCGCTGTGTGCCGCATCTCACCGGGCGGCGCTTTGAGCACGGTGTGACGGACTGTTACACACTGTTCCGGGATGCTTATCATCTGGCGGGGATTGAGATGCCGGACTTTCATCGTGAGGATGACTGGTGGCGTAACGGCCAGAATCTCTATCTGGATAATCTGGAGGCGACGGGGCTGTATCAGGTGCCGTTGTCAGCGGCACAGCCGGGCGATGTGCTGCTGTGCTGTTTTGGTTCATCGGTGCCGAATCACGCCGCAATTTACTGCGGCGACGGCGAGCTGCTGCACCATATTCCTGAACAACTGAGCAAACGAGAGAGGTACACCGACAAATGGCAGCGACGCACACACTCCCTCTGGCGTCACCGGGCATGGCGCGCATCTGCCTTTACGGGGATTTACAACGATTTGGTCGCCGCATCGACCTTCGTGTGAAAACGGGGGCTGAAGCCATCCGGGCACTGGCCACACAGCTCCCGGCGTTTCGTCAGAAACTGAGCGACGGCTGGTATCAGGTACGGATTGCCGGGCGGGACGTCAGCACGTCCGGGTTAACGGCGCAGTTACATGAGACTCTGCCTGATGGCGCTGTGATTCATATTGTTCCCAGAGTCGCCGGGGCCAAGTCAGGTGGCGTATTCCAGATTGTCCTGGGGGCTGCCGCCATTGCCGGATCATTCTTTACCGCCGGAGCCACCCTTGCAGCATGGGGGGCAGCCATTGGGGCCGGTGGTATGACCGGCATCCTGTTTTCTATCGGTGCCAGTATGGTGCTCGGTGGTGTGGCGCAGATGCTGGCACCGAAAGCCAGAACTCCCCGTACACAGACAACGGATAACGGTAAGCAGAACACCTATTTCTCCTCACTGGATAACATGGTTGCCCAGGGCAATGTTCTGCCTGTTCTGTACGGGGAAATGCGCGTGGGGTCACGCGTGGTTTCTCAGGAGATCAGCACGGCAGACGAAGGGGACGGTGGTCAGGTTGTGGTGATTGGTCGCTGATGCAAAATGTTTTATGTGAAACCGCCTGCGGGCGGTTTTGTCATTTATGGAGCGTGAGGAATGGGTAAAGGAAGCAGTAAGGGGCATACCCCGCGCGAAGCGAAGGACAACCTGAAGTCCACGCAGTTGCTGAGTGTGATCGATGCCATCAGCGAAGGGCCGGTTGAAGGTCCGGTGGATGGATTAAAAAGCGTGCTGCTGAACAGTACGCCGGTGCTGGACACTGAGGGGAATACCAACATCTCCGGTGTCACGGTGGTGTTCCGTGCCGGTGAGCAGGAGCAGACACCGCCGGAGGGGTTTGAATCCTCCGGCTCCGAGACGGTGCTGGGTACGGAAGTGAAATATGACACGCCGATCACCCGCACCATTACGTCTGCAAACATCGACCGTCTGCGCTTTACCTTCGGTGTACAGGCACTGGTGGAAACCACCTCAAAGGGTGACAGGAATCCGTCGGAAGTCCGTCTGCTGGTTCAGATACAACGTAACGGTGGCTGGGTGACGGAAAAAGACATCACCATTAAGGGCAAAACCACCTCGCAGTATCTGGCCTCGGTGGTGGTGGGTAACCTGCCGCCGCGCCCGTTTAATATCCGGATGCGCAGGATGACGCCGGACAGCACCACAGACCAGCTGCAGAACAAAACGCTCTGGTCGTCATACACCGAAATCATCGATGTGAAACAGTGCTACCCGAACACGGCACTGGTCGGCGTGCAGGTGGACTCGGAGCAGTTCGGCAGCCAGCAGGTGAGCCGTAATTATCATCTTCGCGGGCGCATTCTGCAGGTGCCGTCGAACTATAACCCGCAGACGCGGCAATACAGCGGTATCTGGGACGGAACGTTTAAGCCGGCATACAGCAACAACCCGGCCTGGTGTCTGTGGGATATGCTGACCCACCCGCGCTACGGCATGGGGAAACGTCTTGGTGCGGCGGATGTGGATAAATGGGCGCTGTATGTCATCGGCCAGTACTGCGACCAGTCAGTGCCGGACGGTTTTGGCGGCACGGAGCCGCGCATCACCTGTAATGCCTGGCTGACCACGCAGCGTAAGGCGTGGGATGTGCTCAGTGATTTCTGCTCGGCGATGCGCTGTATGCCGGTATGGAACGGGCAGACGCTGACGTTCGTGCAGGACCGACCATCAGATAAGGTGTGGACCTATAACCGCAGTAATGTGGTGATGCCGGATGATGGCGCGCCGTTCCGCTACAGCTTCAGCGCCCTGAAGGACCGCCATAATGCCGTTGAGGTGAACTGGATTGACCCGAACAACGGCTGGGAGACGGCGACAGAGCTTGTTGAAGATACGCAGGCCATTGTCCGTTACGGTCGTAATGTCACGAAGATGGATGCCTTTGGCTGTACCAGCCGGGGGCAGGCACACCGCGCCGGGCTGTGGCTGATTAAAACTGAACTGCTGGAGACGCAGACCGTGGATTTCAGCGTGGGTGCTGAAGGGCTTCGCCATGTACCGGGCGATGTCATTGAAATCTGCGATGATGACTATGCCGGTATCAGCACCGGTGGTCGCGTGCTGGCGGTGAACAGCCAGACCCGGACGCTGACGCTCGACCGTGAAATCACGCTGCCATCCTCCGGTACCACGCTGATAAGCCTGGTTGACGGAAGTGGTAATCCGGTCAGCGTGGAGGTTCAGTCCGTCACCGACGGACTTAAGGTGAAAGTGAACCGGGTTCCTGACGGCGTTGCAGAATACAGTGTGTGGGGGCTGAAGTTGCCGACGTTGCGTCAGCGCCTGTTCCGCTGTGTGAGTATCCGTGAGAACGATGACGGCACGTATGCCATCACTGCCGTGCAGCATGTACCGGAAAAAGAAGCCATCGTGGATAACGGGGCGCACTTTGACGGCGACCAGAGCGGCACGGTGAATGGTGTCACGCCGCCAGCGGTGCAGCACCTGACCGCCGAAGTCACCGCAGACAGCGGGGAATATCAGGTGCTGGCGCGCTGGGACACGCCGAAGGTGGTGAAGGGCGTGAGCTTCCTGCTCCGTCTGACCGTAACAGCGGATGACGGCAGTGAGCGGCTGGTCAGCACGGCCCGGACGACGGAAACCACATACCGCTTCACGCAACTGGCGCTGGGGAACTACAGACTGACAGTCCGGGCGGTAAATGCGTGGGGGCAGCAGGGCGATCCGGCGTCGGTATCGTTCCGGATTGCCGCACCGGCAGCACCGTCGAGGATTGAGCTGACGCCGGGCTATTTTCAGATAACCGCCACGCCGCATCTTGCCGTTTATGACCCGACGGTACAGTTTGAGTTCTGGTTCTCGGAAAAGCGGATTACCGATATCAGGCAGGTTGAAACCACAGCCCGCTATCTTGGTACGGCGCTGTACTGGATAGCCGCCAGTATCAATATCAAACCGGGCCATGATTATTACTTTTATATCCGCAGTGTGAACACCGTTGGCAAATCGGCATTCGTGGAGGCTGTCGGTCAGGCGAGCGATGATGCGGAAGGTTACCTGGATTTTTTCAAAGGCCAGATAACCGAATCCCATCTCGGCAAGGAGCTGCTGGAAAAAGTCGAGCTGACGGAGGATAACGCCAGCAGACTGGAGGAGTTTTCGAAAGAGTGGCAGGACGCTAACGATAAGTGGAATGCCATGTGGGGCGTCAAAATTGAGCAGACCAAAGACGGCAAACATTATGTCGCGGGTATTGGCCTCAGCATGGAGGACACGGAAGAAGGCAAGCTGAGCCAGTTTCTGGTTGCCGCTAACCGTATCGCGTTTATTGACCCGGCAAACGGGAATGAAACGCCGATGTTTGTGGCGCAGGGCAATCAGATATTTATGAACGACGTGTTCCTGAAGCGCCTGACGGCCCCGACCATTACCAGTGGTGGAAATCCACCGGCATTTTCCCTGACATCAGACGGAAAGCTGACCGCTAAAAATGCGGATATCAGTGGCAGAGTGAATGCGAACGCCGGGACGCTCAACAATGTCACGGTAAATGAAAACTGTACGATTAAGGGCATGCTGGAGGCGACTCAGGTCAGAGGTGACTTCGTTAAAGCTGTATCCAAATCATTCCCGAAACAGGCTGGTACGTGGGGTAACACGGAAACACCAAACGGGACGGTTACAGTCACCATCAGCGATGATCATAACTTTGACCGTCAAATCATTATTCCGCCCATTATCTTTAACGGAATAGCGTATAGCGATCCGGGAAGTGGTAATAACCCGGGAGGTACAAGATACACGGGTTATGGTTTTGAAGTTCGCAAAAACGGTGTATTAATCGCATCCAGAGAAACTAAAGGGGCCATTCCCGGTAGCTACAGTGCGGTTATTGATATGCCGAGTGGCAGGGGAAGCGTCACTCTGGAGTTTAAGGTTTTCCATAAAGGCAATCAGTGGGCAGGTAATATCACCGACTGTACGGTGATTGTGACCAAAAAAGCCGCTTCCGGCATCAGTATTCGTTGAAATTGTTATAACCCATATAAGGGCACCAGAAATGGTGCCTTTTTTATTGCAGAAAAGCGAGAGGTAATTATGCGTAAACTTTATGCCGCCATTTTGTCCGCAGCCATTTGTCTGGCCGTATCCGGTGCGCCTGCATGGGCATCTGAACATCAGTCCACGCTGAGCGCGGGGTATCTTCATGCCTCGACGAACGTTCCCGGCAGCGATGATCTGAACGGGATTAACGTGAAATACCGTTATGAGTTTACG
>OCAF01000367.1_pt1 | contig 8558 bp, 7 predicted proteins | sample 1477101 | NCBI WGS metagenome assembly OCAF01 (sample SAMEA2580286, study PRJEB22360) | human gut metagenome | biome: human gut; feature: human-associated habitat; material: faeces | place: Denmark | collected 2008/2010
ACGCACACCACCTGCTTCTCCGGACAGCCGATGGCCGCGCCGATGGCGGCCGGGAAGCCGAAGCCCATCGTGCCCAGGCCGCCCGACGACAGGAAGCTGCGCGGCGCCTCGCGGTCCACGCTCTGGGCCGCCCACATCTGGTGCTGCCCTACCTCGGTCACGACGACGCTGTTCTGAGGATCGAGCGACTCCGACAGCTTCTTCAGCACCACCTCGGGGACGATCTCGTCGGGGTCGTCCCCCACGCCGGGATGGTAGAACGGGTAGCGCGTGCGCCAGGCGGAGATCTGCTCCACCCACGTGCCCGTGCCGGGGCGCGCGCCTTCCTTCTCCAACGTCGACACGATGCCGGCCAGCACGCCCTTGAGGTCGCCTACGATGGGCACCTGCACCTCGCGCACCTTGCCGATCTCGGCCGGATCGATGTCGATGTGGATGACGTCGGCGTGCGGCGCGAACTCGTCCAGCTTGCCGGTGACGCGGTCGGAGAAGCGCGCTCCCGCCGCAATGATAAGGTCGCTTTCCGTCATGGCGAGGTTCGCGTACTTCGAGCCATGCATCCCGACGGGCCCCAGGTTCAGCTCGTGGGACGCGGGGAACGCGCCCTTGCCCATGAGCGTGGTGACCACGGGAATCTGCATGAGCTCGGCCAGCGCCTTCAGCTCTTCGGACGCGCCGGAGGACACGGTGCCGCCGCCCACGTACAGCACGGGACGTTCTGCTTGCTTGATACGGGACACGGCCTGTTTGATCTGCTTGGCGTTGCCGCGGTAGGTGGGCTTGTACGACGGCAGGTTCACGTCGTCGGGGTACTCGAACGTCATGAGCTCGCTGGCCAGATCCGACGGGACGTCGATGAGCACGGGGCCGGGACGGCCGGTCTTGGCGATGTGGAACGCCTCGCGGAACGTAGTCGTCAACTCGTCAGTGGACTGCAAAAGGTAGCTGTGCTTCACCACCGGCATGGTGATGCCCACGATATCGGATTCCTGGAACGAGTCCGTGCCGATGACGCCGCGCGGCACCTGGCCCGTGATCACCACGAGCGGCACGCTGTCCATGTAGGCCGTCGCGATGCCCGTCACCGTGTTCGTGGCGCCCGGGCCGCTGGTGACAATGACCACGCCCACGTTGCCCGTGGCGCGCGCGTAGCCGTCGGCCTCGTGCACGGCGCCCTGTTCGTGGCGCGCCAGCACGTGCTTGATCTGGTCCGAGTCGTACAACGCGTCGTATATTTTGATGGCTTGGCCGCCGGGATAGCCGAACACGAGGTCGACGCCCTCGGCTTCGAGCGAGGCCACCACGGCCTCGGCGCCCTTCATCGTCTTGCCCTGCTTCGGCGTCTTGCTGCCCAGGCCGCGCGGGGCGCCGGCCTCGGTGGCGTTCGCCTGGTTCGGGCGCGGCGCGCGGCCGTCGGTTGCGGTGCTCCGTGCGTTCGTCATGATACGTACGCCCCCTTGTCTGCCGACGAGACGAGCTTCGCGTACTTCGCGAGCACGCCGTGGTCGTGCTTCGGCGCCGGCGGCCGCCAGGCCACGCGACGGCGTTCCAGTTCGGCGTCGTCCACGCCCAGCGTGAGCGCGCCGCCTTCGATATCGACCGTCACCGGGTCGCCTTCCTCGATGAGCGCGATGGGGCCGCCGGCCGCCGCCTCGGGGCTCACGTGCCCCACGGCCGGGCCCTTCGTGGCGCCCGAGAAGCGCCCGTCGGTGATCAGCGCCACGCTGGTGGACAGCCCCATCCCCACGATGGAGGACGTGGGCGTCAGCATCTCGCGCATGCCCGGGCCGCCCTTGGGGCCCTCGTAGCGGATGACCACCACGTCGCCCGCTACGATCTTGCCGGCGTTGATGGCCGCGCAGGCCTCCTCCTCGCTGTCGAAGCAGCGCGCGGGGCCGGTGTGGACGAGCATGGACGGATCGACGGCCGACTTCTTCACGATGGCGCCGTCGGGCGCGATGTTGCCGTGCAGCACCTTGAGCGCGCCTGACGGGGAGAAGGGGTTGTCGTGCGCGCGGCACACCTCGCCGTCGGCCGGTTTCGTGCAGGCCTGCAGGTACTCGTCGAGCGTGCCCATGCACGTGACGGCGCTGCGGTCGAGCAGGTCGAGCTCTGCCAGCTCGTGCATGACCACAGGCACGCCCCCGACCTCGTACAGGTCGGACAGCGGGCGCGGGCCGGAGGGCTGCAGCTTCACGAGGTGCGGCGTGCGCGCGCTCGCGGCGTCCCAGTCGTCCATCGTGATGGGGTGTCCCGCCTCACGCGCGATGGCCGTGAGGGGCAGCACCGGGTTCGTGCCGCGCGCGCGGGTGGCCCGGGGGGGGCGGCACCTTGTTCGTGGAGCCGCCGAAGGCCATGTCGCATTCCATGGCGTTGTGCAAGGCGGCCGCGCTCACGATGTCGCGCGCGCAGATGCCCTTCTCCAGCAGCTCCATCACCTTCATGCCCGCATGCTTCGCCAAGCGGATGCGCTCGGAGTACACCGCGGGCACGGTGCCGTTGCCGGGAAGCGCGATGCCCAGGGCCTCGCACAGGCAGTTCATGGAGTTCGCCGTGAACATGCCCGAACAGCTGCCGCAGGTGGGGCACGCGGTGTCCTCGTAGTACTTGAGCTCGGCCTCGGACATGTCGTCGTTCATCACCTGCGCCGCGCCGTCGAACAGCGTGTTGAGGTCGGTGGTGGGCCCGCACCCGCCCGGCTGCTTGCCGGGAAGCATGGGGCCGCCCGACACGAACACCGTGGGGATGTTCACGCGCAGCGCGCCCAGCAGCATGCCCGGCACGATCTTGTCGCAGTTCGGGATGCACACGAGCGCGTCGAAGGCATGGCCCTGCACCGCGCATTCCAGCGAGTCGGCGATGGCTTCGCGCGACACGAGCGAGTAGTGCATGCCGTCGTGGTTCATGGCGATGCCGTCGCACACGCCGATGGTGGATATCTCGAACGGCACGCCGCCGGCCATGTAGATGCCCGCCTTCACGGCTTCGGCGATCTTGTCGAGGTTGTTGTGGCCGGGGGTGATGTCGTTGCGGGAGTTGAAGACGGCGACGAGCGGCCGCTCCATCTCCTCGTCGGTGATGCCGTCGGCCTTGAGCAGGCTGCGGTGCGGGGCGCGCGCCGTGCCGCACCGCACGGCATCGCTGCGTAGCTGCATGTCCGATCCCTTCCTTCCTGGCGTTGCCGGTTTCGTGGCATAAAAAAATCCCGTTGCAAGCAAGCTGCACCAGGACCTCAGAAGGAAGGGAGATGCGCCCGGCTGCACGCATCCCTGCGCGCCGCGGTCGCTCTCGATCGGACTGATAACGGAGTCGCCGGTTCAGCCTACTTGCCCCGGCTGCACGCGGAGGTCGTCCGCTGCGTGCCGTCGCGTTCGAGCCGAACTGCTCGGAGGTGGCGTTCAGGCCGCCCACCGCCGGCTCTCTGAAGATGGGTTCGTCCCTACTGTCCTCGTCAACGCATTTCGTCTATGAACTTGTTGCGGGTAAGTATACTCCAGCTTCACGACGTCGCAAGTAAAACTTTGACGATCGAAGCGATTGCGCGGTAAATCCACATGGAGGCGGTGGGGATTGAGGAGACGGGGGTTCGGGGCGCCGGAGGAGCTGCGAGGCGCCGCGAGGTGCCGGAGGCTCCCGCTAGGCGAGGTGCTGGTAGCCCCTCCCCGCGGAGCGGTTGGGCGAAACGTCGCGGAGCGCCGGAAACCCCTCCTCGCGAGGCGGAGCGGTTGCGCGAAGCACCACAAGGCCCCGCAAGGCAAAGCGCCGGCAGCTCCCTTCTCGCGAGGCGGAAACCCGTTCGCGAGGGTGATGACGCGGAAATCGGCTCCAGACGGCAGAAACGAGGCGGTTTGGCAATCCCCCGCTTCGGCCTTCATCGCGCTAAGCATGTCCGAACTGGGAAAACGCACGAGGCCGATACGGTCGAGGCGGAAAGACAGCGATCGGGGGTCCTGCAGGATTACCAAACCGCCTCGCTTTTACCGCATGGGGTGGAATTTCGCCTCACGAGCCACCGCCGGCCCGGCGGACCCGCATCGAGAGCGAACTCGGCGCTGCCGTCGGTTCCAACAATCGACAACCGAAGCGCCCCCTTGCTGCTTTCACGCGAGCGGCCTAAAGAGCACAGCAACGTTTGCACGCCTAGTGGAAAGCTCCGCCGATGCCGTCATCGTCACGAAAAACGAATGCGAGAAGCTCGCCGTGATGACCGTCGAGAAGCTGCGTTTTCCGCAGAGAGAAATAGCGATCACATGTCATCGACGCGCTCGAAAACAACCCGCCCTGCTCGCCGCCTCGATAGAACCGCGACTCAGCCGGTTCGGCTATCGCAAGGCGCTCTTCATGAACTTTGCGACGCTTTACGCTGTCGAAGGAAGCATCGTCCGCATAGCCAGAATATTGCACCAAAGCCAAGACTACGCACGGCTTGTTTGAGAGAGCACGTTGAGGCCGTCTCGGGAAGAAGCGGGTGGTGGAGCCTAGAGCACTGCGGTCCCTGGTTTTATTGCGCAGCCTCCGCGCTACCTGCCCTTCCGTGCCCGCAGGAAGAACGGGAATCCCGCCGGGTACTCCGCATGGCCCCTCACCTCGTTGGACAAGGCGAGGATCTCGCACGCGATGTGCCGCGCCTCCTCCATGGCCATGTCGCGCTTCTCGATGGCAACGCATCCTTCGTCCTTGCGCTTGCTCGCCTCGCCCAGCAGTTGCCGAACGTCGGCATCCCCCAAGGACGAGCCCCGCGAGATCCGATCGAACACGGCCTCACAAGCCTCGCCCTCGCCTTCGAACGCCGTCATGAAGGCCCTCTGCCACCCGCTCGCGTCCACGATCCTCGCGTTGAGGTCGCTGACGAGCCGAACCGCTTCGCCGTACGCGTCGTGCATGTCGAAATCGCTGCCTTTGTCGGTTTTGAAGCAGAAGCACGCCTCCCTGTACTCGGCCTTCTCGATCGAGTGGGCCCCGCCGAGCTCCATGCAAAGGTCGGCACCGCAGCCGTTCGAATACAGCTCCCCGATGTCCTGGAGATCGTTCGAGAACGCCACGATGTCGCGAGTCAGCCTCACAACATACGACGACTGCGTCAGGAAGTACGCGAGCAGCGAGCTGGCGAACACGCCCACGATCAGGTTGTTGAGCACCTGCAGTCCAGCGAGCAATGGATCGTTCGTGGAGAAGAGGATCAGCTGCCACTCGCCGGAGAAAACGTACACGAGCGCGAGCAGGACAGCGAAGTAGACAACGCATGCGACCAGGAACCGCCTGTAGATGCGGACGTGCTTCAGCGTATCCATCGCCTCCGCAGCACCTCCTCGCTGTAGAACGACATGAAATCCTTGCGAACGCGTTTGACGGAAAGCGCCAAGTCGACCAAGTGACGATCAGCCCTTCTGAACAAGGTCTTCAGCGGGAAATCCGCTTGGCACAGCGAGCAGAGGAACTCCGACTCGGCTTGCTACTCCAAGCTGAAATAGACGTCCACCAGGTACTGGAACGCGGAGTTGCACTTGATCTCGCATATGCTCCACGTGCCGAGCCTCAGCAGATCGTTGCCCGTCACGCCGAGCACATAGGTCATATACGGCCTCATGTTCTCCAGCTGCGAGTGCCACGTATGCTCGAGTCCGCCGAAAACGAGCGCGTTGGCCCGATAGTAGCACCCCCTCAGCGCTTTGGCGTACTTCTGGACGAGTCCTTCGGGCACGTTGTCGCGAAGCCGCTCCTCCAGGTCGAACGTTTGGAAGAAATCGGCCCCTTCGGAATATGAGACGATCAGCTTGACGGCCTTCTCGGTATAGTCTCCCCAATCGAAGCCGTGCACCCCGCGTCGAACCTCCGACCGAAACAGGTCCTCGACCCTCTCCTTCGGCCTTCGGATCTGGTCGCTGCCAACGAGGGAGTCGAGGAACCGCGCCCGTTCGAAGGCGTTGTTGCTCGCATACGCCCGCAATTCTGGATTCCTCTCGCCGGATTCCCTTGTGAGGACGGAGAACCTGCCTTCCGCATAGCTTTCATAACACTCGATGGACCGCTCGATGCCCATGCTCACGAGGGCGTCCCCGCCCGCGGCCGCGAACAGCTCCGGACGCCTCAGCCCTATATCGTACATGCCACCGACCTTCAAGAAGGCCGAGCTTTGAAGCCGCACCTGGTCGTAGAAGAGAACGTAGGTCAGCAGGTTCTTCTCGGCGTCCCGCCGGGCAAGGCACCCGACGTTGCCGTTCTGATCTATATCGAAATCGGGAAGATATATCGCCCTTTCAACAAGCCTCACGACCGAGCCTCCCTATGGAATGACGTGCGGTCGCGCCGAAGCATGGCAACGTTCTTGATGGTGCCTTTTGCGTCAGCTCTCATCGATCGTCTAAGCGCACGTACCTCGTTCAATGCAATCTACACCTCAGAGCCTTCCTCGTACGGTCTTCTTTAGTCTTGCGGATCCCTTGTTTTCAGGTACCGGGCGGGTACGCCCACCCATATCTCGTTATCCGGAATCGACTTGGTGGCGGCGGCGTTTGCCCCGACAATGGCGTTTTCCCCGATCGCCAAAAGGATGGTCGCGGCAGCGCAAATGGTAGCCCCCTGCTTGACGATGATCTTCCCCATGATTCTCCCGTCAGGAACCTCCCCTTAGTAAGAATTGCCATCGCCGAGAGTCACACCCTAGTGAATCCATGCGCTCGATTCTATTACGCTATTATGATGAAGGACGGTTCCCAAGGCGTTATGCCTAAAGTGAGCCCCATCGCATATTTGCGTTTCGGGCGGGAGATCGAAGGAAAAAAGGAACGCTAAGAAGAACTGAGCCACCTTCTTCCTGGTGCCCCCCCCGATTCCTCCAACGGATTATCTTATCCGCCCGAGACATTGGGCCATTGCTAGTTGAGTTCATCTTTCCTCACCTTTTATGCGTAAAAGATCCTGAGGTGAACGACGATGCAGACAGGCACTTCCGAGCCCTTGCCATAGAAGCGCGATGAAGCACCTGCACCCCTCGGCGTTCAGATGGGTATCTCTTTAATCGTGGGCATGTTCGCCCCCATTCGATCCGTTTTCATGCGACCACGCGTTCTTTACCGGAAATCGTAGGCATGACCCTTTGAGATCGTGCCCCTTCTTGGGCTTTGATGCATACTCGATTTTGAAGGTCTTCATTTCGACAACGTCTTTTCGGCCTCAGTTTGAATCCAGCCCAAGGAATCCGGCCGACTTCTCCATCATCGGCTTGTAGCCCCCGAGCCCCAGCTGGAACACCACATCCTCGTGAAGCCAGATCCTCCTGCAGGGGCTTCCGCGTCCCGACATTGACAACATCGAGGCATACGGTCGTCTGGTAGTTGCTCGCAATGTAGGGGTCTATCGGCTTCTCGTACGACAAACCCACCACTAGGCAGGTCTTTCCGTTGCCTCCGTCTTCGTTCGTGTATACGAACTCTCCGGAAGGGCCGTACCATGAGTCGTAGCCGTCGTAAGGGCCTCCCCAGTTGCTTGGCTTCACGCCCGCGGCTATTTGATTGCGTGCGCCGCGCAGCACCTCCTTGCCGTCGGCATCGCGAACGACGAGATGCGAGAAGTCGGTGGGCAGATCCCATAGCTCGTCATCGAACCCCAGGTACAGCGCATGCCTGGCGTTCGCTCCGTACCAGCCGCCGCTGACTTCCACAGCGCCCTCGTAGGGCACCTCCTTCCACCCCAGAAGCGCGCCTATGCGCTCGTACGACTCGAGAGCGCGCTCGAGCGTCCAATGGTGCTCGGTGTGCAGCCACTCGCCCTCGAGCTCTTCCGGGGAGGCTATGGGATCCCACACCACCCGGACCCTTTCGTCGAGCAGGTTGCCCAGGTTCTCGTCGAAGTCCGATTTCGAGTACGCGCCCGTCAGCAGAGGGTAGGTGGGATTCATGTCGCTCGAGTACATGTCCCAAAGCTGGTCGTAGACGAATCGCACGTTCGGATGCGACTCCTGGGCGGCGTTCACCGCTGTCGCGACCGCTCGCATTCCGGCAAGGTTCTCCTCGCTCACTTTGCTCGCGATGGGGACGACGGCGTCCTGCGGCCAGTTTATCGCATAGGCCGATCCGTAGTACGCGGGGGTGATCGGATAGCTGGTGAATGCATTGCCGATGCCGATCAACCCTCGTTGAAAGCCGCCGTAGACAAGCAGGCCCTCGTCCCTCAAAGGGAAGGCATCGCCTATCTTCTGGCTGACAGCGTCCTGCAAATCCCCTGAAAGCAAGCCTTGAATGTTCAGCGCGGAGCGCAAGGAGAGCGCCTGGCTGTTCGACCTGCCTTCGATCTTGGCGGGATTGCCGCTCGAATTGAAGGGGGCGGGCAGAGGCAGGCCTGCGACGTCGAGAACCTTCGCTCCGAGGGTGCAGGTCAAGAGAAGCGAGAAGCATGCCACAAGAACAGCGCTCGATACGAGAGACGCCCGAGCCGGACGCCGAGACGCCTCTTCATCGGGTTTTGCGACGTGACGACCGCGGACATTTCGTTTCGGATGCAAGAGCCTCTCCTTCCTAGAACCTGAAGTATATGAACGGATTGAACGTCCCCGCTACCAC
>OCAF01000376.1_pt1 | contig 8301 bp, 6 predicted proteins | sample 1477101 | NCBI WGS metagenome assembly OCAF01 (sample SAMEA2580286, study PRJEB22360) | human gut metagenome | biome: human gut; feature: human-associated habitat; material: faeces | place: Denmark | collected 2008/2010
AAAACAATTGAGAGGCTAGGACTTTTGTCCCAGCCTCTTTTTCCGTTTATACCGTTTTTTGAACAACTTTTACAAATTCTTTGCAAATTTTCATATACAGTTGCAAACATTTAGGAGACAAGGTATAATAGCATAAATAGAAAAAAAGGAGATTTACATGAATCAGTATCCTTTGGTCTACTTGGACCATGTAACGAAAAACTATGGGCAAGCAGTGGCTCTCATGGATGTTAGTTTGAATATCCAACCTGGCCGTATTATTGGCCTCCTTGGTCCCAATGGTAGTGGGAAAACAACCATTATTAAATTGATTAATGGTTTGTTGCAACCAAGCCTTGGCAATATCTATATTCATGGGCAATTGCCATCCCCAGACTCTAAAAAAGTTGTCTCTTATTTGCCAGATACGACTTATCTGAATGAAAATATGAAAATCGTGGATGCTATCCGCTATTTCCAAGATTTTTATGCAGATTTTAATGTGCAACGTGCTTATCAATTGCTCAATGACTTGCACTTGCTTCCAAATCAAAAATTGAATAGCCTTTCAAAAGGAAATAAGGAAAAAGTGCAATTGATTTTGGTGATGAGTCGGGAAGCTGACTTGTATGTTCTTGATGAACCAATTGGAGGAGTGGATCCGGCGGCGCGTGATTATATCTTGCGGACTATTATTCAAAATAGACGTCCGAACTCATCTGTTTTAATTTCAACTCACTTGATTGCGGATATTGAGCAAGTTTTGGATGAGGCGATTTTCATCAACCAAGGAAGAATCCTCTTGCATGAAAATACGACTGTTTTGCGCAATCAACACGGAAAATCAATCGATGCGATCTTCCGTGATCAATTCCGTGTTTATTAGGAGGCACCCATGTTTGGTAAATTATTAAAATATGAATTTAAATCGACAGCTAAGTGGTATTTATTGATCACCCTGATCGCACTAGGTTTGTCAGTGATTACAGGTGTTATTGGTGGAAGTGCTACAAACGGTTTTATGGATATGGAAACCAATAGTATGCAAATCACAACTGGGACTCTTGGGATTCTCATTTTTGGAGGAGTCATTGGTCTTTATCTTAGTAACTACTATATTATTATTCGTCGTTTCTATTCCAACTTATACGGACGTGAAGGTTACTTGACCTGGACACTTCCAGCTAGCCCTCATGCCATCATTTTGTCTAAATTTGTGGGAGCTTTAGTAGCGAGTCTTTACTGCCTATTCCTTCTATTTTTTAGTGGTTTTATCACAATGCTTGTGATGGGCGCTGTCATTGGTGAAGACCTCTCTCCTGTATTTAGTATTATCGCTGAGGCTTTTAGTCATTCTATTGCTTATTGGATTATCATTTGGTGGATTTTTACAACAGCTTCAGGAATCTTCCTATTTTATGTATCAATCGCACTTGGCCAACTGTTCCAAAATCGTCGTGGATTGAAGGCTATTCTGTTTTTCTTTCTTTTGTGTATTGTGTTAAGTATCATCGGTACAGCAGTCAATCCAGCTAGAAATACGAATGATTTACTCCATCTGCTCTATAATAACGGAAATATGGAGGAATGGGGAACCTTATTTATACCAGGACTCGTCTATGAAGTCATCAAGATTGTTTCTATGTACTTCACAATTCACTACATCAGCAAGTACAAGTTGAACCTTCAATAATCAACAAGGGATTGAACGAGGAAGCCTCGAAAGGAAAGCTTCCTTGTTCAATTTTTTATTTTGCATTTTTAGACTACTTTTGATATACTAAATGTATTCGTTTTGGGGTCGTTACGGATTCGACAGGCATTATGAGGTATATTTTGCGACTCGTGTGGCGACGTAAACGCTCAGTTAAATATAACTGCAAAAAATAATAATTCTTACGCTTTAGCTGCCTAAACACCAGCAGGCGTGACCCGATTCGAATCGCTCGCGTTTGATGACAGGTCTTTATTTGAGCGAGATACGATCAAGCTTTGTCTAGTAGCTTGATAAGAGATTGATAGACTCGCAGTCCCTGGGCTTGAGTTATGTGTCGAGAGGCTGTTAAAACAAAACATAACCTATGGTTGTAGACAAATATGCTGGCAGGTGTTTGGACGTGGGTTCGATTCCCACCGGCTCCATATATAATTTTGGAAGATTACTCAAGAGGCTTAAGAGGCCGTGTTGGAAACGCGGTAGGCGTGTAAAAGCGTGCGTGGGTTCGAATCCCATGTCTTCCGTTGTTGAGACATCATTGTGTAACAGTGGTGTTTTTTTGTACAAAAAGGAGTGACCAAAGGGGTCACCGAAATAGACAATGCAGAAAGGAGAAAAAGTGATTGCACAGCTAGATACCAAAACAGTTTATAGCTTTATGAGCAGCGTGGTCAGCTTGACAGATTATGTCGAGAAAGCCAAAAGCATGGGCTATGAGTCCTTGGGGATCATGGATGTTGACAATTTGTATGGTGCTTATGAGTTTATCGAAGCTTGCGAGGCCGCTCACCTCAACCCCTTAATCGGTCTGGAAATTGGGCTGGAGCTTGGGGATCAAACCATTCCTTTTCGCTTGTTGGCCTTGTCAACCCAAGGCTATCAGAACTTGATGAAGATTTCAACGAGTAAAATGATGGGAAAGAACAGCTGGGAAGATGTGAAGCACTTGATGCAGCATGTCGCAGTCATTGTTCCGGCTCCATATGCCAGTGAGGAGTTGCCTTTATCCTGTGATTACTATATTGGGGTTTTTGCGGACACACCCGCAACCTCATTTACGCATCCTGTTCTCCCTCTTCATACGGTACGTTATTTCGAAAGGTCTGATTTGGAAGCTCTCCAGATGCTTGCTGCGATTAAGGAAAATCAAACCTTAACAGAAACAGGTTCGATGGATGCGAGCTTGGCCTTAAAAAGTCCCCAAGATTTGATAAAAGACTTTGAAGTAGCCTTTCCTCAGGCGGTAGAAAATCTAGAAAAGTTAGTAGCAGATATTCATTACCAAATTGATACCCAGTTAAAATTGCCTCGGTTTAACCCTAAAAAACCAGCAGTAGAAGAACTGAGAGAATTGGCTCAAGCTGGTCTTGTTCAGAAAAACTTAAGAGGTTCAATCTACCAGGAACGCTTGGAGCAGGAGTTAGAGATTATTCACCAAATGGGCTTTGATGATTATTTCTTGATTGTCTGGGACCTCCTTCGTTTCGGACGCTCTCAAGGCTATTACATGGGCATGGGACGTGGATCTGCTGTAGGCTCACTGGTAGCCTATTCCCTAGGGATTACAGGGATTGACCCTGTGGAGAAGAACCTCCTCTTTGAGCGCTTTTTAAATGTGGAGCGCTATACCATGCCGGATATTGATATTGATATTCCTGATATCTATCGTCCTGAATTTATCCGCTATGTGAGAGACCGTTATGGAAGTTACCATGCGGCTCAGATTGTAACCTTTTCAACCTTTGGCGCTAAGCAAGCCATTCGCGATGTCTTTAAACGCTTTGGAGTTCCTGAGTACGAACTGACCTCTATTACCAAGCGAATTGGTTTTAGAGATACATTGACGACCGCTTATAAGAAGAACCTGGCCTTCCGACAAGTGATCCGTAGCCGAACGGAATTTGAGCGTGGCTTTGAGATTGCGAAAAGAATCGAGGGCCAACCTAGACAGACTTCGATCCACGCGGCTGGGGTCGTGATGAGTGACCAAGATTTGACCGATCATATTCCTCTCAAGTATGGGGAGGACATGTTCATTACCCAGTATGATGCTCATGCGGTTGAAGCAAATGGTCTGTTGAAAATGGACTTTTTAGGCTTGCGCAATTTAACCTTTGTTCAAAAAATGAAGGAAGCAGTCTATGAAAAGTATCAAGAAGATATACGAATTGAAGCTATTGATTTAGAAGATCCAGCAACGCTGGCCTTGTTTGCGGCAGGAGACACCAAGGGCATTTTCCAATTTGAACAGGCTGGGGCCATTCGTCTTTTGAGGCGTGTGAAACCCAATCATTTTGAAGAAGTGGTAGCGACCACCTCTCTCAATCGCCCAGGAGCTAGCGATTACATTGATAATTTTGTAAAGCGAAAGCACGGCCAAGAGAAGGTTGAAATTTTAGATGCCTCTATCGCAGATATCTTAGAGCCTACCTATGGAATTATGCTCTACCAAGAGCAGGTGATGCAGGTGGCGCAGCGCTTTGCAGGATTCACCCTTGGGAAAGCCGATATCTTGCGGCGTGCCATGGGCAAAAAAAATGCTGCAGAAATGCACAAGATGGAAGATGATTTCATCACAGGGGCTCAAAAACTCGGTCATACCAAAGAAAAAGCTCAAGAAGTCTTTGCTATTATGGAAAAATTTGCAGGTTATGGTTTTAACAGGTCCCATGCCTATGCCTACTCTGCCTTAGCCTTTCAAATGGCTTATTTCAAGGTTCATTATCCAGACGTTTTCTTCGATGTTATGCTCAATTATTCGAGCAGTGACTATCTGACAGATGCCCTCCAGTTTGACTTTAAAGTAGCTTCCTTATCGATTAATACCATTCCATACAGGGATAAGTTTCAAGATAGAAAAATCTACTTAGGCATGAAAAATATCAAGGGACTTCCAAGAGATTTGGCCTATTGGATTATCGACAATCGTCCCTTTGAAAGTGTCGAAGATTTCATTTTACGACTTCCGACTCAGTATCACAAATTGCCTTTATTAACTCCTTTGGTCGAGCTTGGCTTATTTGATAGTTTTGAGAAAAACAGGCGCAAAGTCCTTCAAAATTTACCGAATTTGTTCGTCTTTGCGGATGAATTGGGCAGTCTGTTTGGGGATTCCAATTACTCTTGGACGGAGACAGAAGACTTTAGCCAAGCTGAAAAATATGAGAAAGAGCAAGCTCTTATCGGGGTTGGATTAAGTCCTCATCCCCTAGCCACTATTGCGCAAACGAGTCCTTATGAGATCCAGCCTATCTCGCAACTGGAGCAAGGCCAACAAGCTCGGATTTTGGTGGAAGTTCAATCCATCCGAACGATTCGGACGAAGGCAGGGGATCTCATGGCTTTCTTACAAGTCAGTGATACCAAGAAAAAATTGGATGTAACCCTTTTCCCAGAAACCTACAATCGATTTTCTTCTTTGATCAAAGAAAGTGGTTTTTATTACTTGTCTGGAAAAATCCAAGAACGAGAGGGTCACTTGCAGATGGTTCTATCAGAAGCGCAATTAGCGACCAATGAGAAATTCTGGATTCAATTGGCAGATCACAGTCAGGATCAGACACTTCTTTCGATTTTGAAGAAATATCCTGGTCCTTATCCAGTTGTGATGCGCTATGAAGATGAAAAGAAAACTTTGCAACTGAAAGGGTATCCAGTTCAAAAAAACAAAGAGTTAGAGGCAGAACTCAAGAATCTGGTTATGAAAACGATTTATCGATAAAAACTATGGAAAATACGAGATATTTAGTCCCATTTGTGTTATAATTACGTAGAATGTAAAAGAAAAAAGGAGCAAATAACGAAATGAAACGTATTGCTGTTTTAACCAGTGGGGGAGATGCCCCTGGTATGAACGCTGCTATTCGAGCGGTAGTTCGTCAAGCAATTTCAGAAGGCATGGAAGTTTTCGGTATCTATGATGGATACGCGGGAATGGTTGCTGGAGAAATTCATCCGCTGGATGCTTCATCAGTTGGAGATATCATTTCACGTGGTGGTACTTTTCTTCACTCAGCTCGCTATCCTGAATTCGCTCAGCGCGAAGGTCAATTAAAAGGGATTGAGCAATTGAAAAAACACGGTATCGAAGGTGTAGTTGTCATCGGTGGAGATGGTTCTTATCACGGAGCGATGCGCTTGACAGAGCTTGGCTTCCCAGCTGTTGGTCTTCCTGGAACAATCGATAACGATATCGTTGGAACAGACTTTACCATTGGTTTTGACACTGCAGTGACAACTGCAATGGATGCCATCGACAAGATTCGTGATACTTCATCTAGTCACCGTCGTACTTTCGTCATCGAAGTGATGGGGCGTAATGCTGGAGATATCGCGCTTTGGTCAGGTATCGCGTCTGGTGCGGATGAAATCATCGTCCCTGAAGAAGGATTCGATATCAAAGATGTGGTTGAAAGCATCAAAGAAGGTTATAAAAAAGGCCGTACGCACAATATCATTGTCCTTGCTGAAGGTGTGATGTCTGCGGCTGCATTTGGTGAGGCTTTGAAAGAAGCTGGTGATGAAAGTGACCTTCGTGTGACGGAGCTTGGACATATCCAACGTGGGGGTTCGCCTACTGCGCGTGACCGTGTCCTTGCATCACGTATGGGTGCTCACGCCGTTAAACTTCTGAAGCAAGGGATCGGTGGTGTAGCTGTTGGGATCCGCAATGAAAAAATGGTGGAAAACCCAATCCTTGGTGATGCAAAAGATGGTGCTCTCTTTAGCTTGACGGATGACGGTAAGATCGTCGTAAACAATCCTCATAAAGCAGATCTTGGTCTTGCTGAATTGAACCGTAGCTTGTCATCTATTTAATTTCATTTCTTAAATTCGTTAACATGTCTTAAAAAGACAGATATATAAAAAAGGAGTCGTATATCATGAACAAACGTGTTAAAATCGTTGCAACTTTAGGTCCTGCGGTCGAAATCCGTGGTGGTAAGAAATTTGGCGAAGATGGATACTGGGGCGAAAAACTTGACGTTGAAGCTTCAGCACAAAATATTGCTAAATTGATCGAAGCTGGTGCTAATGTTTTCCGTTTCAACTTCTCACATGGTGACCATGCTGAACAAGGTGAACGTATGGCAACTGTTAAACGTGCAGAAGAAATCGCTGGTAAAAAAGTTGGTTACCTTCTTGATACAAAAGGTCCTGAAATTCGTACTGAATTGTTCGAAGGTGAAGCAAAAGAATATTCATACAAAACTGGTGAAACTCTTCGTATTGCGACAAAACAAGGAATTAAATCAACTCGTGACGTTATCGCTTTGAACGTTGCTGGAGCTCTTGACATCTTTGATGATGTTGAAGTTGGTCACCAAGTATTGGTGGACGATGGTAAATTGGGTCTTCGTGTTATCGAAAAAGATGCTGCTAAACGTGAATTTGTTGTGAAAGTTGAAAACGATGGTATCATCGCAAAACAAAAAGGTGTAAACATTCCTAATACAAAAATTCCTTTCCCAGCTCTTGCTGATCGCGATAACGATGATATTCGTTTCGGTTTGAAACAAGGAATCAACTTCATCGCTATCTCATTTGTACGTACTGCAAAAGACGTTCAAGAAGTTCGTGCAATCTGTGAAGAAACTGGTAATAGCCACGTTCAATTGTTTGCGAAGATCGAAAACCAACAAGGTATCGAAAACTTGGATGAAATCATTGAAGCTGCTGACGGTATCATGATTGCTCGTGGTGATATGGGTATTGAAGTACCATTTGAAATGGTTCCAGTTTACCAAAAAATGATTATCACTAAAGTGAATGCTGCTGGTAAAGTTGTTATCACTGCAACAAACATGCTTGAAACAATGACTGAAAAACCACGTGCAACTCGTTCTGAAGTATCTGACGTCTTCAACGCTGTTATCGATGGTACGGATGCTACAATGCTTTCTGGTGAATCTGCAAATGGTAAATACCCAATTGAATCTGTAGCAACTATGGCGAAAATCGATATGAACGCTCAAACTCTTTTGAAAGAATATGGTCGTTTGAATCCAGCTGCCTTTGAACGTCATTCTAAGACAGAAGTTATGGCATCAGCAGTTAAAGATGCTACAAGCTCAATGGACATCAAATTGGTTGTTACATTGACTAAGACAGGTCACACTGCACGTTTGATCTCTAAATACCGTCCAGATGCTGATATCTTGGCATTGACATTTGACGAATTGACTGAACGTGGATTGATGTTGAACTGGGGTGTTATCCCTATGTTGACACAAGCTCCTTCATCAACTGATGATATGTTCGATATTGCTGAACGTAAAGCAGTTGAAGCTGGTCTTGTTAAATCTGGTGATGATATCGTTATCGTTGCTGGTGTACCAGTTGGAGAAGCTGTTCGTACAAACACAATGCGTATCCGTACAGTTCGCTAATCTAATACAGAAATTTCAAAACCTTGTTTGCGATCATTAGATCGCAAGCGAGGTTTTTTTAGTTGGAAAAAGGCTTGATCAAAATTCTCACTAATATTTACTTTCTCTTTTTTAAAGATCAAAAACATGGTATAATAAATCAAAAGGAAGGGAGACGGATATGCCAAGGAGAGATTTAATTAGAAATGTTATCATTGCGGGGTTACTGGTTTTGGT
>OCAF01000380.1_pt1 | contig 8210 bp, 5 predicted proteins | sample 1477101 | NCBI WGS metagenome assembly OCAF01 (sample SAMEA2580286, study PRJEB22360) | human gut metagenome | biome: human gut; feature: human-associated habitat; material: faeces | place: Denmark | collected 2008/2010
TCGGCGAACAGTTTTTGTTGTGGCGTTTCCTGCCCAGCGCCAGCCGTACCGGCAGCCGCAGCCCCCACCCCCGGCACCTTCCGGATCGTCAGCTTCAGCAGCAGCGGCGCGACCAGCGTCACCAGCGAAATGATGAAGATGATCGTCGAATAGTATTCGCTGCCGAGCACATGCTCGTTGAAGCCGATCTGCGCGGTAATCAACGCCATCTCGCCACGTGGCACCATGCCCGCGCCGATCATCAGCGCCGAAGCGCCGCCAAAACCGGCCATGCGGCCACCCAAACCGCAGCCGACGACCTTCGTGATCACGCCGAGAACCGTCATGATCGCAATGAACACAATCATCTTCGTATCATCCACGCCTGTGGTCTGCAGGCCGATGCCCACGAAGAACACCGGCACGAACAACGTGTCTCCAACCGGCTCGATATACCGGTCCGCGTCCTCCGCGTAATCGCTGTTGCTTACCGCGATGCCGGCAAAAAACGCGCCCACCGCGTAGCTCAACCCGGCCAGATTCGACGCCCACGCCATCGCCAAGCAGATGATCACGGCCATCACCGCGATGCCGGACGGCGCCTTCAGCACGCCAGCCAGCGTCATCAGCGCCGGCGCCACCCAAACCACCACCACGGCGGCCGCCACAAAGAACAGCACCTGCTTGAGCAGAATCAAACCCAGCCCTGCCACGTCCACGCTGCCGGTGTTGACGAGCGTGCACATCACGGACAGCAGGATCACGCCGATCACATCGTCAGCCACGGCCGCGCCGAGAATCGACACGCCTTCCTTCGAATCAAGCAGTCCGGCTTCCTTCAGCACCGCCACGGAAATCGACACGGACGTGGCGGAGAACACCACGCCGATGAACGCAGCCGGAATCGGCTTGAAGCCAAACAGCAGGCTCACTCCACCCATCACCGCCACGGGGAACACCACGCCCATGCACGCGATGATGACCGCCGCCTTCGAATATTTCTTCAGCAACTGCAGGTCGCAGCCGACACCGCCCAAAAACATGAGGATGATGATGCCGAGGTCGCTGAACAATGACAGCGAATCGCTCATGTGCATCACGCCCAGCAGCGAAGGGCCCACGAGAATGCCGACGAGGATCTGCCCGATCACTTCCGGCAGCTGCGCTTTGCGGCAGATCAGCCCGGAAACCGTGGTCAGCATCAAAATGGCGCACAGTGAAATGATGAACGTTGCCATGGTCCTCGCCGCTCTCTCGTTACGCGCGTCATACGTTCGCCGCACCGCGCGTTCGGTGTACATGCCACGCGCTCGCCGTACGCGGCGTTCTCCCGTCGCGTGCCACGCGTGTTCCGTAAGTTTCAGCTACCCAACTTACTCCGTCCGCAGCGTTGCCCGCCGCTTCCGTCCACCGTCGCAATTTCATATTGCGATTGCCGGGCGATTATGCCTTCCGTATTTCCGTACCGCCAGTTTCGTTGGAATTCCGCCATTTTTCGGCGTAGGTTGACGTTTCGCGCGGATGGCGTTACGTTGGCGTAACACGTCGTAACGTTTTCAAAACGCGGCCGGCGTTCCATATCGTTCTGTCAGCCCCACACGATGGGGACGGAAATGTTGAACCAAATATAGAGAAAGAAAGAGGAGGGTGACATGGGCCAGCTTGATTCTGGAAATGCCGCGTGGATATTGACTTCCGCGTCCCTTGTGTTCCTCATGACGCCTGGTGTGGCGTTCTTCTATGGTGGCATGGTCCGCGCCAAGGCCGTGCTGAATATGATGATCATGGAGGCGGCCGCACTGTCCGTCACGATGATCATGTGGGTGCTGTGGGGTTGGTCGATCGCCTACGCCGGCACCTCGGTCGGCGGCATCTTCGGCGACCCGGCAACCGGCTTCCTGCTGAAGGACACCATGGTTTCCGATAAGGGCGTCTTCACATCGGCGGCGCTGAACGGCAACAACTACCCGGTCAGCGTGGACGTGGCCTTCCAGTCCGCGTTCGCCATGATCACCGTCGCGTTGATCTGCGGCGCCATCGCCGAACGTGTGAAGTACTCCACGTGGATGATTTTCGTGGCGCTGTGGATCACGTTCGATTACGCTCCGCTCGCCCACATGGTGTGGAACGGCGGCCTGCTGTCCGCTGACGGCGCCATTTCCCAGGCGATCGGCGCAGCCGCCCACGATTTCGCAGGTGGTACGGTCGTCCACATCAACGCCGCAGTCGCCGCTCTGGTCATCGTGCTGATCATCGGCAAGCGTAAGGGCTTCGGCACGCAGCCGTTCCGCCCGCACAACGTTCCGTTCGTCATGCTCGGCGCCTTCCTGCTGTGGTTCGGCTGGTTCGGCTTCAACGCCGGTTCCGCCTTCGCAGCCAACGGCACCGCCGGCTACGCGTGGGTTTCCACGTCCGCTGCAACCGCTGCGGCAATGCTCTCCTGGGGCTTCACCGAGAAGATCCGCACCGGCCACTACACCGCAATGGGTGCCGCTTCCGGCATCGTCGCGGGCCTCGTCGCCATCACCCCGGCCGCCGATGTGGTCTCCCCGCTGTGGGCCATCGTCCTCGGCGCCATCGCCGGTGTGCTCACCTGCCTGGCCTGCGGTCTGAAGTTCAAGCTCGGCTATGACGATTCCCTCGACGTCGTTGGCGTCCACGGCGTTGGCGGCTTCACCGGCACCGTGCTCATCGGCTTCTTCGGCGAAGGCACCGGCCTGTTCGCAGGCGGCGACTGGAGGCAGCTGGTCGTCCAGCTCATCGTCGCTCTCGTGGCCATCGTCTGGTCCGCCGTCATCACCGGCATCATCGCCTTCGCTCTGGAGAAGACGATCGGCTGGCGCGTCACCGAAGCCCAGGAAGTCGGCGGCATCGATCTTGCCGACCAGGGCGAACGTGCTTACGATTTTGCTGGTACCGCCAGCTCCGTCCTCAAGGAGGTGAAGTGAGATGAAGCTCATTACCGCTATCATCCAGCCCCATAAACTCGACGATGTCAAGGAAGCCCTCGCAGCCGCGGGCGTGCACGGCCTGACCGTGTCCGAGGCAAACGGTTATGGCCGTCAGCGCGGCCACACCGAGGTCTACCGTGGCGCCGAATACACCGTGGATCTCATTCCGAAGATCCGCATCGAGGTGCTGTCCGACGACGCCGATGCCGAAACCCTGGTTGGCGTGATCGTCAAGTCCGCCGGCTCCGGCACCATCGGCGACGGTAAGGTCTGGGTGGCTCCGCTTGACTCGGTGACCCGCGTGCGCACCGGCGAAACCGGTTCCGCCGCCATCTGATCCGTCCGGCCTTGTGATCGGGCCGATTCGGACAAGATGAAATAAAGACCCCCGGGCTTGAAGTTCGGGTTATCAATTACGACACATCCCCGTACGTGCCTCGCGCCGTGCGGGGATTGTCATAAGTCGTCATAGGTTTCATAAGGAACGTGCGTTATGACTTCAGCAGTCGATGGTCTCAAACAACGGTTCATGGCCATGAGCCAGCCCGACGCCGACGGCGTCTACCGCAATGGCGCGGCGAAACGCAAAGCCCGCACGGAATTGGCCATGGGCAATCTCACACAGTTGTGGAACGAAGCCTGCGAGGCGGTTTCCTTCGATGTTCCGGCAACCGGCATCGGTCTCGGCGCGGTCGGTTCGCTGGCACGTGGACAGGTGGGCCCCAGCTCCGACCTTGATCTGGTGGTCATCTACGAGCCGCACGCGCTGACCGACCAGCAGCTCAACGAGCTCGCCAACAAACTGTGGTATCCGATCTGGGATTCCGGCCTCGACCTCGACCAGTCGGTACGTACCGTCGCGCAATGCGAGGCCGTCACCGACCGCGACCTGCCCGCAGCTATGGGATGGTTGGACGTGGTGCCGATCGCGGGGGACACTGGACTTATCGAAAGCACAGCCGTATCCATATTGGAACGATGGCGCAAGGCCGCACGCAAACGTCTGCCGGAACTGCTCGGCTCCGCCAAATCGCGCCTCGACGAATTCGGCCGCATGGCCTACATCAACCAGCCGGACATCAAAGAGGCACGCGGTGGTTTGCGCGACTCCGTATTGGTGTCCGCGCTCGCCGCATCCTGGCTTGCCGACCGTCCGCACGGCACGTATGACGACGCCGTCGAACGGTTGCTGGACGTGCGCGACTGCATCCATCTGGTCGCCGGCAAAGATACGAACATGCTGCTATCGCCCTACCAAGCCAAAGTCGCGGCGATGCTCGGTCTGGCCGATCCGACGCTGCCCGATGGCGAACGTGAGGCGAAGTCGATCGACGATCTGCAAACGTTGCTGGCACGCGTCGGCCGTCAGATCGCGTTCTCCCTTGATTCCACCGCGTCGCGCGCCGAGCATTCGCTGACGCACGACAAGCCGCGATTCGCCTTCTTCCAAGTGTTCCAGCCGCGCGGCGGCGGCAAACGTCAGGCACCGACCTTCGATGTGATCGCCCCCGGCGTGGCCAAGCATGAAGAGGAAATAGTGCTCGCTCCGGGCGCGGAACCGGCCGCCGACCCGAACCTCGTGCTGCGCGTGGCCGTCGCAGCCGCGGAATTCGGCCTGCCGATCGCCCCGGGAACGTTGCGGAATCTCAAAAAGTGCCCTATCGGCGACCGCAACTGGACGGACGAATCGCGTGAACTGTTCATACGACTGCTGGCTTCCGGCCCCGCGCTGCTCAACGTGTGGGAAGACATCGATTTCATCGACGTGCCCGGCAAGCTCATCCCCGAATGGTTGGGCGTGCGCAACCGGCCAAGCGCGTCCGCCGCGCACCGCTATACGATCGACCGGCACATGGTGGAGGTCGTCACGCGGCTCGGCCGTGAAACACCCAGCGGTGGGCGGTACGACGACCGGCATTACGAGGCGCTGCTGCTCGCCGGCATCCTGCATGACATCGGCAAACGACCGGGGGTGGCCAACCATGCGGCGGAAGGCGCTCGGCATGCGACCGTGGTCGTGGAACGCATGGGATTCGACCGCGACATCGTCCGCTGGGTCACGCTGCTGGTACGCGAGCATCTGACATTGTCGGAGTTCGCCACAGGCCGCAATCCCAATGATCCCAACGTCGGCGATGATCTGGCCGGCCGGCTCGACCATAATCCCGTGCTGCTCGACATGCTGTTCGACCTGACCCGCGCCGACGGCTCCTCGTTGGGGGCCACGTCCGGCGAGACCATCTCCAAACAGTACGGGTGGAGCAAATGGCGTGAAACGTTGGTGCGCACCATGTACAACGCCACCCGATACCACATGTGAGCGCCGGTTTCTCGCATGCGCCAAGCCGATATGCCCCCGTATTTCTCGTCGTTTACGGAAAAGCGGGGTGTATATCACCTTCCGTTCACTTCGGCAAATCGAAATAAGGGAATCGGGGTGCATGCTTTAGGATGTCCCCAAGTTGTCCACTCAGTTATCCCCACTCTGTGGATAAGTCGAAACGTTTTCCACATGGTTATCCCCAATATGTGGATAACTCGGCTTTTTTCGACTTTCTTATCCACACCAAAGCCATTCGCGCGTGTCGTTCGGTGGATGCGGAGATTCATCCATAATCTCAATGCAACACCGGTCGTGACGGCACGCACGTATTATGGTTTTCCTCGGTATTGAACACATTCGATTGACTGCTGCGGTTGGAGGGACATGGCGGAGAACGACTCTTGGAACAACGGTTCGGCGCAGAACCGCGGATTTTCGAACGCTGGAAACGGTGCGAACGGCATGAACGGCCGATCCGGCCAAGCCGTGCGCGACGCCCTGTTCGACCGCGTGCCGCCGCATGACGACGCCGCCGAAATGGCGGTGTTGGGCGGCATGCTGATGAGCAAGGACGCCATCGGCGAAGTATCACAGATGATCGACGTGTCCGACTTCTACCAGCCACGCAACCAAACCGTGTACGAAGCGGTCATCAAACTGTTCTCGGCCTCCCAGCCGGTCGACGCCGTGCTGGTGGCCAACGAGCTGCTCGCCGAAGGCAATCTGGAAAAAGTGGGTGGCTCCGACTATCTGCACAGCCTGGTCGCATCGGTTCCGACCGCCGCAAACGCCACGTATTACGCCGACATCGTGCATCAGCGCGCCATCCTGCGTAATGTGATCGCGGCCGGCACCAAAATCGCACAGCTCGGCTACACCGCAGAAGGCTCGCAGGCCGAAGACGTCGTCAACCTGGCGCAGGCCGAAGTATATGAGATGTCCACCGGCAAAGTGCGGCAGGACTACGCGCCGATCGGCACCGTCATCGCCGATACGCTTGACCAGCTCGACCGTCTGCAAAGCGGCGAAGTGTCCCGAGGCGTGCCGACGGGCTTCCGCGACATCGACGACGTGACGCAGGGCCTGCAGCCCGGCCAGATGATCGTCGTGGCAGGCCGACCGGCCATGGGCAAGTCCACACTCGGTGTGGATTTCGCCCGTTCCGCGGCACTGCATCACGGATTGACGACCATCATCTTCAGCTTGGAAATGAGCAAAAACGAGTTGGCGCAACGTATCATCTCCGCTGAATCCAACATTCCGCTCGCCGCCATGCGCCGCGCGGACGACATCACGCCGGAACGTTGGGCCATCCTGAACGAGTTGCAAGGCAAGCTGCAGAACGCGCCCCTGTTCATCGACGACAGCCCGAACATGAGCCTGATGGAAATCCGCGCGAAATGCCGCCGACTGAAGCAGACGAACGATTTGAAACTCGTCGTCATCGACTACCTGCAGCTCATGACCTCCGGCAAGGCCGTGGAAAGCCGCCAGCAGGAAGTGTCCGACTTCTCCCGTGCGCTGAAGCTGCTCGCCAAAGAGCTGGAAGTGCCGGTGGTGGCACTGAGCCAGCTGAACCGTGGCCCCGAAATGCGTCAGGACAAGAAGCCGCAGCTGTCCGACCTGCGTGAATCCGGCTCTATCGAACAGGACGCCGACGTGGTGTTCCTCGTGCACCGTCCGGACGCCTACGACAAGGAGGACCGCCCGGGCGAGGCCGACATCATCATGGCGAAGCATCGTAACGGTCCGACCGACACGTTCAATCTTGCGTTCCTTGGCGCGTATTCGAAGTTCAAGGACATGCCCCAGGATTACCAGTCCCAGCAGGAGGCGGTGTGATATGGCTTGGAATTCCTTCGCGACCCCGTTGATCGGCAAGGCCGTGCGCGCGGCCTCCCGTTTGGCGCACGGCGGTGGCAGCGCGTTCCCCGGCAAAATCGTGGAACGCATCGACCCGCAATTCCTGTCGCGCACATTGGCGCAACTGCCGCTCGGCGTGGTGCTCGTCTCCGGCACGAACGGCAAAACCACCACCACACGCATGGTGGCCAGCATGCTGCAATCGCTCGGATTGAAGGTGTTCACCAACCCGACCGGCTCGAACTTCACCCGTGGCGTGGTTTCGTCGCTGCTTGCGGAAGTCTCGCTTTCCGGCAAACTCGACGCCGACATCGCGGTGCTGGAACTCGACGAGGCGTACGCCGTGCATTTCGTCAAGCAGGTGCCGCCCGACTACTGCCTGCTGCTCAACGTGATGCGCGACCAGCTTGACCGTTTCGGCGAGATCGACAACACCGCGCGACTGCTGTCCAAAGCTGCGGAAGCCACCACCGGTACCGTCGTGCTCAACCGTGAGGACCCGCGCATCGCCCGTCTTGCTGACGTGGCGCATACGGAAGACGGCGTGGAAGTACGCTACTTCGGCCTTGACGAATCGTTGCGCGGCTTCTTCCCGTCGGATGACGACATGAGCACCACTGTTGACGCGGAAGCGCACGACAGTGCGGAACATGGCGGAAATATTGGCGATTCGGGCAATGCCGGCGATACTGCCGATGCCGTTGCGGCTGCCGCGGCGGCCCCCCCGCAGCCCCCCGGCCGGTGGTGTCATGGCTTCCGCAGCGTCGGCCACATCGCAGCCGCAGGACGGTCCCGACGCGCTGCCCGCCGACGTGACGTTGCGCGCCGTGGGCGACCACCGCGCCACCTTCGCGATCGACGGCGAAACGTATGAGACAGCCGTGAAACTGGAAGGCGTATACAACCTGTACAACGCGGCCGCCGCGCTCGCCGTGGTGCGCGCCGTCGCAGCGGACGCGCAGGCGATGTTCCTGCCGTTCGAAGACGCGCTCGCCGACAGTGTCGACGCGGACGGTGCCGATACCGGTACCGAAACGGACGACAACGGCTCCCCCGAAACCCCCCCCCCAGCCCCCCCCGCCGCGTCGGCGTAT
>OCAF01000381.1_pt1 | contig 8207 bp, 6 predicted proteins | sample 1477101 | NCBI WGS metagenome assembly OCAF01 (sample SAMEA2580286, study PRJEB22360) | human gut metagenome | biome: human gut; feature: human-associated habitat; material: faeces | place: Denmark | collected 2008/2010
TTTCCATATCAGGATCCTCCCAAAACTCTAAAGAGTGTAAAAATAACTCCTAGTAAGATCACCAAGCCGATGACCACATTAAAGGTAACATTGATCTTTTCAGAACGGGTTGTTTTTTCTTTCTCGACAGGACGGCGTTTGAGCGACTCCATCCGTCCTTCAACTTCTTTGTAAAATAAATCTTTCTTTTGATCACTCAACTTGTCCACCGATCCCTTCTAGCAAGTGGGCCTTGAACTCAGCTGGGTCGATGCTACTGGATTGGCTAATTTGTTGGGCCACTGCTTCTTTATAGCGATCGACTGATTGGTAAATTTCTTTGATACGAGCGACTAGATCTGCTTCTTTTCCTTGCTCAAAGATATTGGCCTGTGCCAGGTAAGTGCGGTCATGCACGGTATGGCTAAAGGCAAGGATGACTTGCTGGTGCTCGAAAGCCTTACGGACAATACCTTGAACCTCTGCATAGTGATTGATATCCAGATAAATACTGGAGATCTTGAGCAACTCTTGGATCCGCTCTTGGCTGATATTTTGGTAAAGAACGACATTTGGGTAACGGACCATAGACAAGAGGCTGGCAGACATTTCAGTCAAGGCCGCCACACGGAAGGTCACATCTGGCAAGGATTCTACTAGATAGGTCAAGGCTTCGATCTGATCCGAATTGGTCAAGACAAAGGTATCTTTGCGGATATCATCCTTGACCTTGAAATCATACAAGTAGCCAAGAGGACCAAAGGAGGCGTGCTGGTCTTGTGAACTTAACTGGAGAGCACGATGGTAGGTCGCATTTTGCGGAACCAAGATCTTCTTGGTCCGAATTTCTGGGCTCTTTAAAATCAACTGCATATTGCCTGGAAGGCTGTCATGAAGTGGTTCTTGCCACACCAAGACGTCGCGTCCTTTGATGCCTTTATTGCCCAACTGGAGGCTAAGGCTAAAGGAGGTAGCAAGGGTATTGTAGACCAAACCATCCAGATTAAAACCACGATACTCTAGATAAAAAACGAAGTAATCTAAGCGATTCTTGAAAATCCGCATGGGTTGATGTTCCAAGGTCAAGATCAAATCCCCTGTTTGATGATTTTCTGTCAAGCGCTCGGTATCCCCTTCAAAGTATGTCGTCACTAAGGGGTGTCCTTGTGCATCACAGGTTGTGATGGCGATCTTGCGACCGTATTGGTTATAGCGCTCGATCATCACCACTTGCCCTTTGTCATCCAACCACTCCACGCTTTCAACAATGCGCTTATAAGAAGTTGCATGGTAAGCAATCCGAGCCTTTTCTTGGCCGTAATAATTCACTTTAGCGCTACTATTATCACCAGAAATTTCCCAAAAATCAGGAACTGGAACTTCATTAAAGTAGCGACCGCGCTTCTCCCCTTTTGGCTGGCCTAAAAAATAGAGAAAGGGCGATTCGACCCCGTCGGGCAAGAAACCATTTGGCTCCAAGACAACCGTCGGATGGGTAAAACCAGACTCCTGCATGGAGTGGAGCAAATCCTGGCTTTCACGAGAATAAGTATCAAATACGTTCAGCATGTGTCACCTCTTCTATCAATTGCGTCCAAGCTTCTTCTACTCGGCTGGTCAAAAAGTCTTCTGCACGCGCATAAGATACTTGACGCATGCTGGCTAGATCATCTTTCTTGTAGAGCTGAATGATTTTTTCAGCAAAGGCAGCAGCAATATGGTCCACCACTTGGTCAGCTGAAGGTGGGATGAGATAGCCATTTTCCCCTTCTGTAACAAAGGTTTGGTTACCATAAGGAACGTCAAAACCGATAATCGGAAGACCAGAACCAATCGCCTCCATCAAGGTCAAACCAAAGCCCTCGCTGGTCGATGCGGACAGGTAAACCTCATAGTTCTTATAAATTTCCTCGAGGTTGGCATGCCCTTTGAGATGGATATAGTCTGCCGCCCCCAATTCATCAATCAGAGAGCGCAACTTGCCTTCTTCTCCACCTTTTCCATAGATGTCAAAGAACAATTCTGGCAATTCTTTTTTGGCCCGAACCACTGCTCGTACCAACCAGTCAATATGCTTTTCTGTTGCCAAACGAGAGGCGGTAATCATAGAAAATGGGGTGCGATTTTCGTTTTGTGGCAAGCTGGCAAGACTTCCTACTGGGATGGTATAGATAGCCGGCCGATGCTTGGTATATTTAGCAAACTGCTCTGTTAAGATTTCTTTTTGACGATCAGTCGCAACAATAAAGAAGTCCACCTTATCGGCATTGGTGAATTGGTAGTCATAATAGTTATTCCACAAGATATACTGATCATCGACACTATTGGCACTAAAGTGTTCGGCATGGACCACCACGCCCAGACGGGCCTTTTGCGCCTCTTCAAAGATGGGCTGACCGATATTGGTTTCGCGATCCAAAATCACCAAGTCCTGTTTGGTCAGTTGCAGGGTCTGCATGAAGTAGCGGATCAATTCTTGGCGCCCAACAATGTAGCGATCTTTAAAACGATAGATTTCGCGCCCATCTGCCATCTGCATACTGTAGGCAACGGTCCCATCTTCATTGTAAAAGCGGCGCTCAATCAAGTTGGCTTGGTTGTTCTTAGGAATGAAATACTCCGTACAATAGCGGGTATAGGAGAAATAATCCTTTCGGACCAAGATCCCTCTAGACACATACTCACACCGTTCCACATAGGGACTGTTTTCAGCACGCAAATAGCAGGTCAAAAAATTGTCCTGGTCTTCATAAAAGAAGCGCTTAATCTTGCCATCCACTTCTTCACGCGTCGGTTTCCCGGCAAAACCTGCTAAGACCTGATCAAGGGTATAGGTCGTTGGTGCGATCTTTAGATCTGTGAAATGACTGTAAAGCCAAATGATTTCATCGTTTTTAAAGCCGATATTTTCCGTTAAATGTTGAATATTATCGGCTAAAATCATATCCATAAAGACGAACTTAGCTGGTTGATGGATATTGCGTAACAACTGGGCACGGTAGGCCTGGGCGTATTCGACACCACTGCTGGCCCAACCGATTCCAAGGTTGATATTGTATACTGTCATAATGTCCTCTTTTATGGGAAATGCAAGACGATTTCCCCTTTAGTATTGATTTCGACGCGGCTTAGTAGAAGATTGCGGACCATTTGTCTTTTGGCTGCCTCTTTCATCCGTTCAAAAGATTGGTAGGCTTCTTGGAAAAATTCTACCAAAGGATTTTTCTGACTGGTGTATTGACCAGACAGAGCCATCCGCAACTGTTGCAAATAGTCGACCTGCTCGACCCAGTTTTCATCGATGGCTTTTAGGATGGCCATCCGTTGGAATTGCGCGATCACCTCATCGGTCTCTAAGACCTCATACTTGGCTTCCAGTTCGCTTTTTGCAAGTTCCCACAAGAAAATTGCCTTCATATTTTTACTTCTAAAGGTTTGGCGCGCTTTTTGAGCATCGACTTGGTAACTAACATTGTCCAAAATATAGCGGTAAAAGGCTACAGGATCTTTGTAATCTTTCTCATTGACTACACTAGTAAATACGGAACGAAGGGCTTTTTCAACGATAGCATCCAAGCGTCCTTCTTGCTTAATCAAGCGGTCACGTTCTTCGTAGACAATCGCTCGCTGAATGTTCATACTTTCCGCAAATTCCAGCGTCATCCGACGACTGGCTTGCCCTGAACTTTCACTAGCATTTTGCGCCCGTTCGACCAAATTTTTATACTTGCGTTTGGTCAGGGCCTTAGTAGCCCCAATGCGCTCTTCCACATCATAGTCTTGATAGGTATCCTGGATCCAGTCCGGCCCCCAGTTTTTCATCAAATCGTCTTCTAAAGAGACGAAGAACTTGGTCAAACCGGGATCTCCTTGGCGGCCTGAGCGCCCCCGAATTTGAAGGTCAATCCGCTGGTTCATCATCCGCTCGGTTCCGACAACCACTAGGCCTCCTAACTCAGCTACTCCAGGTCCCAACTTGATATCGGTTCCTCGACCGGCCATTGAGGTTGCTACGGTTACGGCTCCCTTTCGGCCTGACTCCTTAATGATCTGGGCCTCTCGAGGAGCATTATTGGCATTAAGAAGATTATGAGGAATCCCTTCGCGCAAGAGAAGATTCGAGTAAAGAATCGACATCTCAACCGATCCGGCAAAGACCAGAATTGGATTGCCCTTTTCGTGGACTTTCTTCACATAGTCCAAGGAAGCCACGATTTTTTCCGGCAAGGTTTGGTAGATTTCATCCGGCAAATCCTTACGGATTTTCTTGCGATTGGTTGGGATCTTAATCACTGACATGGCATAGGTATCAAGAAACTCTGCCTCAGCGACCTTCCCAGTCCCTGTCATGCCTCCTAACTTTCGAAACATCTTAAAGAGGTTTTGGTAGGTAATGGAAGCCATGGCCCGTGTTTCCTGGGTTAGCTTGAGACCTTCTTTGGCCTCAATCGCCTGGTGGAGCCCTCCTTGCAAGCGGGTCATTTCCATCAGACGCCCCGTTGCCTGGTCTAGCAAGACAATCTCATCTTGCCCTTCGACATTGGGGTGGATGACATAGTCCTTGTCCTTAATAAAGTTTTTATTGGCCTGCAAGGCTAGGCTGATATGGCGGACCAAGTCACGGTATTGGGGGTCATAGAGGTTGGGAATGGCTAAGAAGGATTCCGCTGAGCGGGCTCCTTTTCGAGTCAACCAAACCCGTTTCTTTTCTTCGTCAAACTTGAAATCTTCCCCCTCCTTGAAGGTCTGGATCAGGGTATCAATAATCCCATACAGGTTGGATTGAACACGAGGAGAACCAGAAATAATCAAGGGAGTCTGAGCACTATCTAGAAGCACCGAATCAATCTCATCGACAATGGCGTAATTGAAGTCTGCCAAAAATTGGCCATCAACAGAAGCCGTCAAGTTCTCTGTTAGATAGTCAAAACCTAGGCTAGTATTAGTCGTATAGATGACGTCTGATTGGTAAATCTCACGTTTGACTTCTGGATCTAATTCTTCGTCTTCGGATTGTTTCAAAGGCACGCCGACAGTCAAACCTAAAAATCGATAGACCTGTCCCATTTCTTCCGCATCCCGGGTTGCCAAATAGGTATTGGTCGTAATGACCATAACCCCTTTGCCCTCTAGGGCATTGAGATAAACAGGCATGGTCGCTGTTAAGGTTTTTCCTTCACCGGTATTCATCTCAGCAACATTGCCCTGGTGCAAGACGATTCCTCCCATGACTTGGACGTCATAAGGAAACATACCCAAGACCCGTTTATCCGCTTCCCGCGCAACGGCAAATGCTTCCGGCAAGAGATCATCCAAGGTCTCGCCCTCTGCAAGACGTTCCCGAAATTCTACAGTCTTCTCCTGCAGTTGACGATCCGTCAAACGGGCGATCGCATCCTTCCAGCTATTGACTTTTTTTAAGATTTTCTTGATGTTTCTTAATTTTACGTAATCCAATGTGATCCTCTTTTTTGCAGTGATGTTCGTCTATTCGAGAACTGCTGCTCCCTTAGACGCTGTTGGGTAAATAGTGAAATAGTGGAAGGTAAATTCTTGTAAGCCTGCACTAAGCAAGCGTACTTCATAGACATAGGCTTGATCTGGATAGGTAAAGGACAAACGTCCTTCTGCGGTTACACGACGGCCAACGATCTCTCCAAAGCGATCTTTGAAGATGATTTCTACCATCACGGTATGAGAAGGAGTCGCTTCCATCGTGATCACCAGCTCATACTCTTGCTCTCTTTTGAGCAGCGGTAGACTAGGAATTTGGCGGTTCTTCCCGAAATTTGTTTGCGAATACCAGGTTTTCAGCACTTGACCAGACGGCATGAGGGAATTTTGAAACTGAACACCTCCTTGGGCAGTCGCCTGAATGGTCGACCCCCAGAGATAATCAGCTAACACGAGATCTCCCCAGTAGATGCATCTACTGTCATTTTGTTTGATGTTTATCATTGGTTTCTTCCAAAGTCTCTTTCCATGATTTCTTTGTACTGGGTCACAAACCACTCAATGATCGGACCACTCGCATCATTGTGTCGACCGGCACGGCTGGGACTGATAATACGAACCGGCAATGCATACAAGGCCTCTAAAATATCGGGATAGGCTTTTTGATCATAGTCATCATCCCGCATATAAGCAAGGGCTAGAATCGTATTCTTGAAGTCTGCTTGATGGAAGCGATCCCAGAAACGTTGATTAAGCTGGCTAATCCCTTCTTGTGACACCTGACCGATGATCAACTGCATCATATCTAGAGACGTTCCAAACTCATCTGGACGTCTAAATTTCAGGTTGGCAGCGACATCCCCCAGGTTGACAATGGGTTTTCCGACTAGGATGGCATGAGGAGAATAGAGAGCGCCATAATAGAGCGCGCCAAAGGTCCCCATGGACAAACCTGAAAAATTCATATCTTTTGGTTCAAAGCCAAGCAAGTCCAAGTGCTGATCAATAAAGGCAGTAATCTGATCTTCTAGCTCTTTTGAGCCCATATAGAAGGAGCCTCCTTCTAGTCTTGGGTCAGAAAAGAGAATAAAGGGACTGCCCATATCCCGCATCATTTTAAAGCCTTCGAATCCTTCGGCCGGACGATACCCAGAAAAGTAAATATTTAAAGGTGGCTTCATATCACCAGGATGAAAATAGGCAAAAATTTCTTGGCGTTTGCGGTCCCGCAGCGTCTGGGCTCCTAGGGTCATGCCTCCTAGAGGGCCATGTGACAGGCGCTTGTGTAGCGCTCCGATCGTAAGCATCCCCTCTCCTTTTGCCTCCAGCGAGAAGGCAAGGTAATAAGGTTCTGCTCCGTCTAATTCCAGCGGAGCCTGCATCTCTTCTTCTGAAAAGACGGCATCTTTGACCCAATCCCCTAGACCTCCCCTGCGGTAAAATTGAATCCGCAATTGCACCTGACAACTGGGGTCTTTTTCGTATTCCAACCAAAAATTGATAGGGCGACTAGCGTCGTACACATAATTGTAGACCCACTGGACAATCGGAGTAAACTCTTCCCCGTATGCTCCATCGAGCTTAAGGAAATGTTGCCCCAAGACTGTTTGCTGGCCAGCAAAGTCAGGTCGGACCTGCAAATCACCAACCATAAAGGAATCCCCATATTGATTGTCATATAAAAAGCGCTCTATAACATAAAGAAACTGGGGCTTGTTTGAGAAATCCCACGGCCTTGCTTGCTTAAGCGTTAAGAAGTGGGCCAACTCTTCAGAAGGCGTCTCTAGCTGATGACTGTCATCATAAAACACAGTATAAGGCTGAAAATAGGTCAGGTCTTCTCCTAAAGCCAACAAGTCTTCTGGCTTCTCCAGAATCAGGGCTTTAAATTTTGAGATTTCCTCTTCTTCCATATAGTCTTTGAGCGATGGAAGAGCCGTCACCTGAAAAAAGTGCCAGCCAAGTCCAGCCGGAAGGTCCACTTGATCTTGCCAGTTGCTCGAGCCGATTTGGAGAATATGGGTTAATTGTTGTTTGTTATCCATGACGTTCTCTCATCCATCCTTCCCACTTCTCGATCAAGCGTTGACCGGTGTATTCTTGAATTTTTTCGATTGAGTAGATCAAGGCTTCATTCCAAGGCTTTAATTCCAGTAAAAAGTGAGTCAATGCCTTGTCCAATTCCTTGTCGCCTTTGGATAAGACATAGCCGTTTTTCAAGTGATCCACATACTCTGTATGGACACAGTTGACCTGTGGAATCCCAGCAGAGATCCCTGCGATCTGCGTGTAGAGATTAGGTTCCTCACTTAAATCGACGATCAAGCGTGTTTTTTCTAATTCCTGAATAATGTCATTTTCATTTGAAAAATTCTTGACCACAAAACGGTAGTCTGGTGTATCTTGTACAGACTGCTCATCAATGATCTGGTTTTCCCCAAGCCCTGCTGGCTGAGTTGGAGTTTGAACGGTATGCAAGGCCATCTCGCTTGACACGAGCTCTTCTAATTGCTGCTCCAGTTCCTTCACTCTTTCAGCAGCCCCATTGTAAAATGCAAAAACCACTTCAAACAAGGGGTGTTGCGCCAACACTTCCAAGATTTTCTTTAGTTGTTTTCGAGTTGGCAGGGCCTGTGCATCCACATAATAGTAGATCTTTGACTCCTTTCGCTCCTGACTAGAACCCAATCGAAGCCGAGAATCAAAAGAAGTGATTCGGTGTGTCTTTCGAGCCAGACTGGGCGATAAGGCTACGATCGCTTCCTTGGTCTTTT
>OCAF01000387.1_pt1 | contig 8047 bp, 8 predicted proteins | sample 1477101 | NCBI WGS metagenome assembly OCAF01 (sample SAMEA2580286, study PRJEB22360) | human gut metagenome | biome: human gut; feature: human-associated habitat; material: faeces | place: Denmark | collected 2008/2010
TCACGACGGTCGCTACGGCACCGTGGAGGTCGCGCCCGACGGGGCCGTCCGCGCCTTCCGGGAGAAGGGCCCCTGCGAGGACGGCCTCGTCAACGGCGGCGCCTACCTCATCAGGCGCGGCGCGCTGGCGGGCGAGCCAGACGCCTTCCCGCTCGAGGACGGCTGGCTGCGCCGCGCGGCCTCGGAGGGCGCGCTGGTCGCCTGCGAGGCGGAGGGCGGCTTCGTCGACATCGGCGTGCCGGAGGACTACGCCCGCGCGCAGGGGATGTTCGCTGGGCGCGGGGAGCGCGTGCGCCTCGCGATGTTCGACCGCGACGGCACCGTCAACGTCGACACGGGGCACCTGCACGAGTTCGAGGGGTGCGAGCTCGTCGCGTCCACCGTCGACCATGCGCCGCTACTCCGAGGACCCCGCATGGCGGATCGCCGTGGTGACGAACCAGGCCGGCATCGCCAAGGGCATGTACTCGGTCGATGACATGCGCCTGCTGCACCGCCGGATGGCGCGGGCGCTGCGCGAGCGGGGCGTCGAGGTCGACGCATGGTACTTCTGCCCCCACCATCCGGACTTCACGGGGTCCTGCGGCTGCCGGAAGCCGGAGCCCGGCATGCTCGAGCGCGCCATGCGCGACTTCCGGGTCGACCCCGCCGAGTGCGTGATGCACGGCGATTCGGAGAAAGATGCCGAGGCCGCACGAAGGGCCGGGGTCGAATTCGTCGAAGTAGAGAATCCGATTGAGTGCAGATAAATCTAGCGATGCATTTCCGATTGCCGCCCTTTCGGAGGATCTGCTTGATGGGTATCAAGGTCAGGAGCGAGGTTTTGAGACGCTTGCGTGCTTCTCTTAGAACATTAGGCTTACTTGCAAATCCGCGAACCAGTTCCAATCGGAGCGGGCTTCCCGCTCCCCCAACATCCCATATGAACTCTTTGAATTTGCAACTGCAGGGCATCGCGCTCTGGGTTCTAGCATTATGCAAGCGAGAGAGGCTCTATGCTTGATTCGAGCTCGATAGCAACCAATCGCGTACTTCTCATTTCTTTTTCAGAGCTGCCAACCCTCCAACGGTACCTCTATCTTCTCCAAGGATGTCTTGAAGAGATGGGTGTTGACACATGGACGATCGGCTCGTCAAATGTGGCCATCGCTCGCATCGCAAACAATAACAATATCTTTTTCGAAACCCCTAATTCGCCAAAGCCAAGCTTCTCCTCTTTAGGAGCACTCAAGGCTAGCTTATCGGCGATCGCGGACAAGATCGTCGAGATCGACCCCGAACTAATCCATTTTGTGAACAAGCATACATGGAATTTCTTTCTCATATGTAGTCTGAAGAAGAGGCTCCCAAAGGCGAAAATCGTCCACACCTTCCACGATCCGGTCGGACACGCCGGTGACTCGGTGCAAAAAGGCGTGATCCTGTACCACAAAATCGTTCAACGCTTACTTGACGGAATCGTAGTTCATTCGGCCATTGCCAAGAAGCAGGCTGTCGAACAGCTCAAGCCCAAGTGTTCTGTCTACCACGCCCCTCTCGGAGCAACCGAATGGCGCAGCTTCCATCAACCTAGACTAACAAATAAGGTTCTCATATTCGGACGTATTAATTTCTACAAAGGCGTGAAATACTATCCGTCGATTCTCGACGAACTTTACGCGCTAGACGACCGGATAGAAGTCGTCATTGCAGGCAAAGCCGCTGACGAAATCGACGAAGAGCTACTGAAGGAGATCGAAGGGAAACCAAACTGCTCTCTTAGAAACGGTTTTATTGCCGAGGCGGATATAGACAATCTCTTCGAGGAGGCAAGTATCGTCCTCGTACCGTATACATCGATAACCCAGTCTGGCGTGATTCTCGACGCTTATAGTCGATCGCGCGCGGTTGTCTGCTTTGATATTCCCGGAATCGGGCAGTATGTTCCGGATGAGAAATGTCGGGTTCCCGCTTTTGATTGCAAGGCGCTTGCCGGGAGAGTCGGCTTGCTGCTGTCGAGCAAGAGCGAATTGACGCGAGCCTCGAAAGACGCATGGGACTACGGGCGAAACAACTTTACGCCACAGTCGATGGCCCGCTCCCTTCTGGACTCTTATGAAGCTATAGAAGGGCGGCGACCTTGACCGCCGTCGACGAAAAAACGAAAGCGTCGGCCATGTTCGCCCTCCGTTTACCTCTGTTTTGCCAGAGAAGGCGTGGAAATGGATGTCGTGGCGGCTTAGACAATACCGCGCTTATGCGCCTTCAGAAGGCTAATGCGAGCGAGATTAATGGTGCAATGGGAACGAGGGGAGCTGTGGAAGTATGTGAGGCGGTCGCTAATTCATGATTGTTATCCTTGTTTTCCTAGCCGCACGAATGTTGATTCGTAACTGTAGGGTTTTTTCTAACAAAGAGAGGGCCGTCATTTCTACGGTGACGGTCGGGTATCTCCTTGCACTAATCTATTACACTTCGTACATCGATGCTCAACCTTTCTCGTTCGGGTACGGCATTCCCCAAGCAGACATGCTTGCGCACTACAAAGGCGCTCAGGCGATTAGCCAAGGGCAAAACTGGAATCAACTTTCGTCTATCGCGTCTCGTTATGAGTCGGTTGGCATCGGAACTATCGGCTACTTCATCTATGCTTCGTTTCTAAGTATCTGTGTTTTCACGCTCGGTGTTTTTGATCCAGGAATCAACGTCTTTCTTGTATACGTCCTGCAAATGATACTGTCTATTGATGCATGTGTGAGGTACGGTCGATTTTACTCGGCCGTCATTCCCAAGTCGAAGGTCTTTGTGGCGACGATAGTACTCATCACATGCGCACCCTATGCTATCCAAGCATTTCAGCTTATGCGTGACGTTTATTACATGTGGCTCATTGCATTGTTGCTCGAGAAAGTGGTCTCCCAAAAAACGATAAAAAGCGAGTCGGCGCTTCAAGGCGGGAACCCTCGAAAGCAGTTTCTAGATATCATCACGGGAAGAAAAGCGGCACTCGTTCTTATTGCGGCTTTGTGCGTCTTGCTCCGCGTCTATAGCCTAATGGTATTCCTACCGCTAGTCCTCTACTATACGTCGCACAGAAAAGGTGCCCTTGCTGTGGCGGGCGCCCTTTCGCTCGTGCTGGCTGTTGGCTCCGGTGCCATTGATATTCTCCGCCAAGTAGTAGGGGTTACCTGGACGTTATCGGCTCCAAATATTGCGGAGTGCGTTTCCTTTTTGCTATTCCCGAACATCTTCAATCAGACCGAATACCTTCTGCATTGGGATCAGTATTTCTATGCGGGCATCGATATTTCCGGATGCAATGTTCCAGGGGTTTACTTCGCAATGGCTCTTTGGAACGTCGTCGTAATCCCCATGGCGCTTGTGGGAGTGGCCGAGAGCTTCAAGAAAAACAAATACGAGTGCATTACATGGCTCTTGATACTCATAAACGTCCTCATGCTCTATTCGGTCTCCTATGACTCCATAGACACTAGACACAAATTCTTTATGAGCATTCCTATCTGCTTTTTTGCCGTTTGCGGCTACGTCAAGATTCGAAGCTTCGACAATAGACTCATTCTCTTCTTCGGATCAATCGTTTTGTTGCTAATGGCGATCCTGGTCATTATCTATCTGTGAGAACGGAGATTGTCAGTGAAAATCCTTGCTTTCACGTTTGAGGCACCCAATAGGAGATATGGCGGCGGAATAGGCATTATGCAGTCACTGGCATCTCTGTGCTCATTTGCCGATGTGACATATATAGGACCGTTTTTTACCGAGAGCGAGTTTTCCGAAATCAAATTAGCGGACAAAGTGTTTCTTCGCGAGGTCACAAGCATTCCGCTCAAAGCCGTTAATGTTCTTAGGGGCGTGACCGCGCGGTATTATCAAGCCTGGAAAGAGGTCGTCTCTTATATAGATCCCAGTGATTACGATATAGTCTTTATCGATTTCTCGTACAACGATTTTATTGAGGAGTGGGCTAGGAGCAACGGACTCGAAACCATAGTGAGAGTCCACAACATTGAGCAGGATATGTCATTGAATTCCGCCCATGGAGGCCAACGCGACAAATACTGGCTACGCAACAATTTGAATGCTGGCCGCATCATTGCGCGTGAGCGGCGCTGCATGCAAAACTGCGGGCGCTTAGTGTTTTTGACGGAGTTGGATAAATCGAGAGCAATGGAGCTGTACGGGGTCGAAATAGAGAAGAAGGCCAGCGTAGTCCCCGTTTGCGTTGACATGCCGCTTTGCAGCCAGGAAGTCGTCTCGGACTTTGGTGAGTATGCTTTAGTTACGGGCTCGCTGTTTTACGGTCCTAATGCGGAAGGTATAGGCTGGCTCATCACGGAGGTCTGGCCCAGGGTCATCGCCGATGAGGAGGTAGACGACCTTGGCTTGGTTGTTGCAGGAAAGAGACCGACGGCAGAACTGAAAAGAATGATCGCAAACGCCGAAAGGTGCACACTCGTTGATTCCCCCGAAGATATGGCGCCCTACTTCAGAGGCGCATCGCTTTATCTCGCACCGATATTCTCAGGTGCAGGAATGAAGGTCAAAGTCGCAGAGGCGCTGAGCTACGGACTCCAGGTCGTTGGCACCCGGCATGCGTTCATCGGCTACAATGAAGCTTCAACTGCTCTTTTTGAGGCAGAGACGGCAAGGGACTTTGCTTCAAGTATCAAGTCAGCCAAGACGAATGCGGGTGCGAGCAAAGCTGATGTGCAAGCCCTGCACAAATCATTATTCACACTTGACAGAAGCGCAAGAGATTTCGAGTCGATTGTACGTGAGCTGATCTAGGAGGTTGCACCATGAGTAATCGGGTAAGCGACCTCGGAGTGATCAAGAGTTGCTTGCGACAATGGTTCATGAACTACGTAGTTTCCTATATACCGTGCTGGACCATCAGGCGAACATTGCTTCGCTTGTGCGGTATAAAAATAGGCAAAGGATCGCGGATTCTTATGGGATGCAAATTCGAAGGGCCAAAAGGGATAAGAATAGGTGAGAACACTCATATAAACAGCCATTGCCATCTTGACGGTAGGGGCGGTCTTACGATTGGCGACAACGTCAACATGTCGAACTACTCAGTTATCATCACCGCTAGCCACGACATGAAGAGTGAGTGCTTCGCCTATAGAACTGGAGCGGTCGAAATCGAAAGCTGCTGTTGGCTCGGCACGAGATGTGTGATCCTCGACAGAAGCCATTTGGCGGAAAAAACGGTCGTAGGCGCTGGAAGCGTTCTCAAGGGCGAAACCGAGGAGCAGGGTGTCTATGTCGGGGTTCCGGCAAAAAAAGTAAAAGATAGAGGCTTAAGGGACTGTTATGTGGATGAGTGGAAAACGTATTTCATCTAAACCCTTTGAATGCAAGGTCGTCACGAGGAGATAGAAACCCAATGCGCGATTTCGTATCCATAGTGAAGCTTGAGGCCAGAATCCTGTTCGAATTGGGAACAACCGACAGGTACATTATGGGGAACAAAAAGCGAAAAGCCCTAAAAAACCGGGTTAATCTACAATGGTGGTCGTATCCCTCAGATGGCCTTCAAAACGTAGGCGACCTGCTCTCGCCAGTAGTGGTCGATTGCATCCTTAAGAACAAGGGTTTGAGCCTTGAGTCGCGCTGCGCGCGTACGTCGAACCTCGTTGCGATAGGTTCGGTGCTTGGAAACTATGCCCAAAAGGCTGTTGTTTGGGGCTCAGGCGCCTTTTCTTCTTCTACAAACAGGCGGCTCAAAATGTCGAAGTACGACATTCGGGCCGTAAGAGGCCCCTTGACGCGAAAGACGTTGATCGATCATGGGCATGCGGACTGCCCAGAAGTCTACGGCGATCCTGCTATTCTCCTAAGCGAGTTCTATAGTCCAAGAAAAACCGAGCCCCGTAGCTTCGCAGTGATAGAGCACTATTGTCACCGTGTTCCTGGAGACTATGACAGAATCAATCCTCTTGTCGAGAATGGAGATTGGAAATCCTTTGTTGATCGGGTATGCAGCTGCGAATTGGTTGTCAGCTCGTCCTTGCACGGGATCATTCTAGCCGAGACCTATGGTGTTCCAGCGGTGTGGTTGGCCTCGCCTCAATCTGATTCCTACTCGTTCAAATATGAAGATTGGTATCTTGGTACAGGGAGAAGACCGCCGAATCCAGCGCAAAGCGTGAGCGAAGCCTTGCGGATGGCCCCGCCTCAACTTCCAAATTTGAACCATAATAGAGCAGCGTTAATGGAAACTTTCCCGTACGAGCTTTGGTTGAATTGATCTCACGAGCAGGTTTTTCGATTGGTGATTGAATGACCAAAAAAGGCGAAAAGTACAGGACGCTCGCCCTGAACACCGGCCTCTTTGCCTTAACGGCAATGGCCACAAGGTTCATATCTTTTTTCCTGGTTCCGCTCTATACGTATCACATGAGCGCTGCGGAATACGGAATAACCGACATGTCGGCCACAGTGATCAGCCTTGTCACGCCGTTGGCCACGCTTGCAATTGCTGATGCAGCGGTCCGCTATATCGTTGAGGACAGGGGACGCGACGGAGATTACGCGGCAATAGCCTTTTCGATTACGGTTCTGTCAATACTAGTGGTTGGAGCGTTTACCCCAGTACTCGATTTCGATGTCTTTGGCGGTCTTGGCGAGTACAAAGTACTATTCATCTGCACTTACGCATCGAGTGCATTTCTCCAGTTATGCAGCGAAGTGTCCCGAGGCATGGGCAGGATCAAACTGATTGCGGTTTGTGCCGGAATCTCGTCACTTATCACTTTTGGATTGGCGGTTACGCTGATAGGCGTGATAGATCTGGGTATCGAAGGTTACTTCATATCCGTTTCGGCGGGACCGACTGCAGCCGTAGCGATATACCTCACGGCAGGTAACATCGGAAGCACGTTGGTAGCAGGATTTAGGAGCATCGCAAGGGGGACCGACAAGGCTCGCAATGCGAAGATCACGCTCGGATCGATGTTGCGTTACTCCCTTCCTCTCATCCCGAACTCGCTTTTTTGGTGGATTGGAACAAGCATCAATCGCTTCTTCTTGTCTGGCATGCTTGGGATAGCGTCATCTGGCATGTTTGCTGCAGGAGGTAAAATCCCAGGGCTCATTAACACGGCCTATTCAGTCTTTCAGCAGGCATGGCAGCTCTCAGCCTTTCAGGAATCCAGGAAGGAAGGTCTGGAAAGGTTCTTTTCCATGGTGTTTGCGTACTTGCAATCCCTCATGATCATGCTGTGTTCCATCATCTCCTTCGCTGCTCCGTGGTTGGCGATCGTAATGTTGCAAAAAGATTTCTACAACGCGTGGCCAATAATTCCGATTCTCTTGCTTGCGAACCTTTTCAATATATTAAACTCGTTTTTTGGAACCGTTTACACAACCGCAATGCGCACGAAGCACCTCATGACAACTACGGTATTCGGAGCTTCCATCTGCATCGTTCTCACACCGCTGCTTATCATTCCGTTTGGGCTGTATGGAGCTTGCGTGGCTTCATGCACAGGGAATGCGGTGGTTTTCGCTATGAGGGCTGTAGACTCGCGCAGGATCATAAAGATCACCGTCAATTGGCTTTGTTTGCTGGTTTGCATCGGGCTGCTCGTGCTCCAGTCGTTGCTCTCTGTATTCCAGCCAAAATACTGGATGGTCTTCTCCGCAGCATGCCTTGTAACGGTCTGCGCAACTCAGGCGTTTCAGATATGGCGGACGGGCGCTCTACCGATCGCGATCAGTCATTTCCGTAGGAAATGCAGGTAAGCTCGAATAAGGTTTCAACAGAGCGGGGTCGCGGATACCCATGCTTGCTGTCGTAATCACACACGAGAAAAATCATCCTCTTTTGCCGGGAGCTAGCTCGCACCTCATCGCGTTTGCTTCCTGCGCACCGGAAGGCTCCAGCTGTCCCAAACAAAACCTCGGCATCCGAGGTGCAGCACCCATTACAGCAGGAATCAACCCGAATGAGCCATGTTCAAGAGGCTTGGCGACCTCGATTAGATCAACGACTTAGCCAATCTTGGATCCGTTGACTTGGCTCGCTAGGCCGCTGGCC
>OCAF01000389.1_pt1 | contig 8017 bp, 4 predicted proteins | sample 1477101 | NCBI WGS metagenome assembly OCAF01 (sample SAMEA2580286, study PRJEB22360) | human gut metagenome | biome: human gut; feature: human-associated habitat; material: faeces | place: Denmark | collected 2008/2010
CACTGCGTCTTGCTCGACAATCCAAAGACAATTGAGAGGCTAGGACTTTTGTCCCAGCCTCTTCCTTTTGTATCTCACACGTAATTTAGGGAAAAGCCGTTAAATTTTCTGACATTTATGATATAATGAGAAGACTACTAGTAAAGGAATGAATCCCTCATGACATTAGTTTACCAATCAACACGAGATGAAAAAAATACTGTAACAGCTAGTCAAGCCATCCTTCAAGGATTAGCGACAGATGGTGGCTTGTTTACTCCTATTGCCTACCCACAAGTAGAGCTGGACTTTGATACCCTGAAAGACGCTTCTTACCAAGAAGTGGCCAAGCTTGTTTTGTCAGCCTTTTTGGATGACTTTACAGCAGAAGAGCTGGACTACTGTATTTCTCATGCCTATGACAGCAAGTTTGATACCCCAGTCATTGCTCCGCTTGTCAAACTTGATGGTCAATACAACTTGGAACTTTTCCACGGCTCCACTATTGCCTTTAAAGACATGGCTTTGTCGATCTTGCCTTACTTCATGACAACAGCTGCTAAGAAGCACGGCTTGGAAAACAAGATTGTCATCTTGACAGCGACTTCTGGTGATACAGGGAAAGCTGCTATGGCCGGTTTTGCCGATGTTCCAGGAACAGAGATCATCGTCTTTTATCCAAAAGACGGTGTCAGCAAGGTCCAAGAGTTGCAAATGACCACTCAGACTGGGGACAATACTCATGTGATCGCTATTGATGGAAACTTTGACGATGCTCAAACCAATGTCAAGCACATGTTCAACGATGTTGAATTACGTGAAAAATTGGCAACCAACAAGATGCAATTCTCATCAGCCAACTCTATGAACATTGGCCGTTTGGTGCCTCAGGTTGTCTATTACGTATACGCCTACGCGCAATTGGTAAAGACAGACCAAATCACAGCGGGAGAAAAAGTCAATTTCACTGTTCCGACAGGAAACTTTGGAAATATCTTAGCGGCTTTCTATGCCAAACAAATCGGTCTTCCAGTTGGGAAATTGATCTGTGCATCAAATGAAAACAATGTCTTGACCGACTTCTTCAAAACACATGTCTATGATAAGAAACGTGAGTTCAAGGTGACCACTAGTCCATCAATGGATATTTTGGTTTCTTCAAACTTGGAACGTTTGATTTTCCACTTGCTAGGGAATGATGCTCCACAGACCAAAGAGTTGATGGAAAGCCTCGCTGCAACAGGTCAGTACCAACTGTCCTCCTTTGATGCAGACATCTTAGATTTGTTTGCGGCGGCCTACGCAGATGAAGCAGAAACTGCTGCAGAAATCAAGCGGGTTTATGAAGTGTCTGATTACATCGAAGATCCTCATACAGCTGTGGCATCAGCCGTTTACCAAAAGTACCGGACCCAAACAGGGGATGCTGCTAAAACAGTTATTGCCTCTACAGCAAGTCCTTATAAATTCCCAGTTGTAGCAGTAGAAGCAGTGACAGGCGAGACAGGTCTAGGTGATTTTGAAGCCTTGGAAAAATTACACACACTCTCAGGTGTTCCTGTACCACCGGCCGTAGACGGTCTTGAAACTGCACCGGTTCGCCATCGTACCAGCGTTGCAGCCCAAGACATGCAAGCAGCTGTCGAAGACTACTTGGGACTGTAATTCTCATTATTAGAAAGATCAAAAGAGCCGTTTGGCTCTTTTCTATACGCATGCATTCATACAAAAAAATCGTAAACATCGCCCTTCCTGCCATGGGTGAAAATTTCTTACAAATGCTGATGGGCATGGTGGACTCTTATTTAGTCGCGCACCTGGGCTTGATTGCTATCTCAGGTGTGTCCGTTGCAGGGAATATCATCACCATCTATCAAGCCATCTTTTTGGCACTGGGTGCAGCAGTTGCCAGTGTCATGTCTAAAAGCTTGGGTGAAAAAAATCAAGAAGCAATTGCCTACCATGCAACAGAGTCATTGAAAGTGACCTTGTTGGTGAGTGCTCTCTTAGGGGGAGCGTCGCTTCTCTTTGGTCGCCAGATGATTTCGCTCTTGGGGACCGAAGCAGCAGTCGCTGACAGTGGGGGGATTTACCTTTCCTTGGTCGGTGGGACTATTGTTCTCTTAGGCTTGATGACGACCTTGGGTTCCTTGGTTCGGGTGGCAAACAATCCACGCCTTCCCATGTATGTGAGCCTGTTGACCAATCTATTAAATGCTCTGTTCTCCTCTGTGGCTATTTTCCTTTTTGGTTGGGGAATTGTCGGAGCAGCTTTGGGGACTGTGCTAGCACGCTTGATCGGTGTCTTTCTCTTGTGGCAAAAAGTCCGGCTACCCTTTGCTCCCCTTCGGTGGGGGTTGGATCGCAAGCTCTTAGACTTAGCGATTCCAGCTGCCGGAGAGCGCTTGATGATGCGGGCTGGAGATGTGGTGATTATCGCGATCGTGGTTGCTTTTGGGACGGAAGCAGTTGCGGGCAATGCCATCGGAGAGATCTTGACCCAATTCAACTACATGCCCGTATTTGGAGTGGCTACAGCGACGGTCATGCTCGTAGCACGGAGTCTCGGTGAAGGTGATCTTGTACAGATTGACCACCTTCGAAAGCAGTCTTACTGGCTGTCCTTCGTGTTGATGTTGCCCATTGCCTTGGGAATCTTTTTTGGTGGCACCCTTCTGACGCATCTCTACACGCAAGATACGAAAGCGGTAGAAGCTAGCCTTTCGGTTGTCCTCTTTTCTTTGTTGGGGACACCCTTTACAGCAGGGACGGTCATCTATACAGCTGTCTGGCAAGGCTTGGGAAATGGGAAATTACCATTTTATGCCACGACCATTGGCATGTGGGTCATTCGGATTGGAGCTGGTTATCTGCTTGGAGTAACCTTTGGATTCGGCCTTCCAGGAGTTTGGACGGGAACGCTACTAGATAATGCCTTTCGCTGGCTATTTTTGAGTCAGCTTTATCGACGAAAAGTAGGAGAGAGAACATGACAAAACGAGCTTTTATTTGGGATTTGGACGGGACCTTGCTGGATTCTTATGATGCAATCCTAGCTGGTCTTGAGGAGACCTATGCCTATTACCAGCTTCCGTTTGATCGAGCCGGCATTAAAGATTACATCTTGAAGTATTCGGTTCAGGATCTTTTAGCAGTGGTGGCGGAGGAGCATCAACTGGACGTGACCGACTTAAATCATCGCCGAGCAGAAAGTCTAGCAGAGAAAAATGCCCAGGTCGTTCTGATGGATGGGGCGCGTTATGTCCTATCCTGGGCGAAGGATGCGGGGATCGAGCAGTTTGTCTATACCCATAAGGGAGAGAATGCCTTTGTCATCCTGCGGGACTTGGGCTTGGAATCCTTTTTTACAGAGATTTTGACCAGTCAAAGTGGTTTTGCCCGCAAGCCTGACCCAGAAGCTGCCATGTATCTGATGAAGAAGTACGGGTTGGAGCCAGAAAATACCTACTATATTGGGGATCGGAGCCTGGATATTCACTTTGCAAGAAATAGCCAGATTCAGAGTATCAATTTCTTGCCGTCTGACTATGAAGGCAATCACCAGATGAATACCTTACTAGATATTCCAACCATTTTAAGCACTGAAAAGAATCTGTAAAGAATTTGTTTTCATTTTGAAATAAAGTCGTAAGCTTTCTTTAAGAAATGTCCGCTATAATAGAACCATAAACAAAGACCTCCTAACTTTGTTTAGAAAAATCCTAAAACTTTTCTTTTTCATAATAATCTCCCTAAAAGTCGCCCAATCAGGCGGCTTTTTTTGTGCGAAAGAATAGTGCAAGCTCTTTTTCTTGCAAGAAGATAAAAAATGCATCTTGATCTAAAAAAGACCTCATTTTCCTTTACAAATGAGGGCTTCGGGTTACAATAGAGGTAGCAATAAGAAATGAGGAAAAGACAATGATTAGTCTGGAAGAGATTGAGCGTGTTATCCAGTCAGGACCATTTGAAGCAACTTGGGGTTCGCTTAGTCGCCATACTTGTCCAAACTGGTATCGGGATGCCAAGTTTGGGATCTTTATTCACTGGGGTGTTTATAGTGTGCCGGCCTTTTGGTCAGAGTGGTATTCACGAAATATGTATATTCAAGGGCACCCTTGCTATGACTATCATCGAGAGCATTTTGGAGATCAGGCTAACTTTGGATACAAGGATCTCATTTCTCTCTTTACAGCCGACCGATTTGATCCGGCATTTTGGCTCGATCTCTTTCAAAAGGCGGGGGCTCAGTATCTTTTCCCAGTAGCAGAGCACCATGATGGTTTTCAGATGTATGCTTCGAGTCTCTCTCCCTATAATAGCTTAGAAATGGGACCTAGACGAGATGTCCTAGGCGAGCTACGGGCGGAAGTAGAAAAACGAGGCCTGCACTTCTGTACGTCCTCTCACCGGGCAGAACACCAGTTTTTCTTTTCACATGGCAAGGAGTTTGATAGTGATATTCCGCAAGAAGTGCCAAGAGACAGCCTTTATTGGCCAGCAGAGCCAGAACCGAAGGATCATTTTGATCTCACCTCCAAACCCTATCCAAGTGAAGAGTTTTTGGAAGACTGGCTCTTGCGGACTTGCGAACTGGTGCGGGATTACCAGCCAGAACTCCTTTATTTCGACTGGTGGATCCAGCATGAGAGTTTCCGTCCCTACTTGATGCGCTTTTTGGCTTATTATTACAATTTGGCCGCGCAAGAAGGCAGGGAAGTTGCGGTTTGTTACAAACAGGATGCCCTACCTTTTGGTTCAGGAATCGTCGAGATGGAGCGGGGAGGCTACGGGGAGACGCAAGCTTTTCCGTGGCAAATGGATACCGCGATCGCCCGTAATTCTTGGTGCTATACCCAGGATCTAGCCTACAAGACCAGCAAGGAATTGTTGCAAAATTTAGTTGATGTTGTGGCCAAAAATGGCAATCTTCTGCTCAATATTGGACCCAAGGCAGATGGCACCATCCCTGAGCAAGACCAAGACATCCTTACAGAGATCGGGGAGTGGCTGGCAGTAAACGGAGAAGCCATTTATCAGAGCCGGCCTTGGCGGGTGTCATCGGACGGACCGACCGAGGCCCAGGATGGTTCCTTTTCAGATGGGCAAGCGCCACTCTATACCAGCCAAGATTTCCGCTATACCACGCATGAAGGCCTGCTTTATGCTATCCAGCTAGAACCAAGTGGACGGACAGAAGAGTTGACCTTGCCGTCTCTCGCCTATGATCTCAAGCAACCGAGAATCCTTCATGCGCGTATTCGGCAGGTAGAGCTCCTTGGAGAAAGCCAGCTCCTTTCTTGGAGCCAAGATGAGGCAGGCCTCCATCTTCAATTACCAGCTTGTAGCCAAAAACAACCGCGTGTTTTGCGTCTCAGTTTTTAGTTTTCTTGAAGCTTTCTATAAGGAATGGTTTAGTTTTCTCTTGTATACTGTACTCATCCAATAAGAAATGAGGTACAGAAAATGAAAATCTCAGTCAATTATCCAAAACGCTTTAAGAAATTGCCACAACAAGGTTCTTGTTACGGCGAATAAACACTTCTTTTCATTTTTCATAAGAAACTCCTAAAGAAGGCTCTACCCAAAAAGGGTAGAGTTTTTATGTACCAGAGACCTTGTGATTCGTGGTATAATAGGCCTATGGAAAAAAAGAATACATTACTACTCATCGACGGCTCTTCCGTCGCTTTTCGTGCCTTTTTCGCACTTTATCATCAAATTGATCGCTTCAAGAATGCCAATGGGTTGCATACCAATGCGGTCTACGGCTTTAACCTCATGTTGAGCCATCTCTTGGAGCGCATCCAACCAACCCATGTCCTCGTTGCCTTTGACGCAGGCAAAACGACCTTTCGGACGGAGATGTACGCCGACTACAAAGGGGGGCGGGCAAAGACACCAGATGAATTCCGTGAGCAGTTCCCTTTCATTCGGGAGCAATTAGACCATCTGGGAATTCGCCATTATGAACTGGCTCAGTATGAAGCAGATGATATTATTGGAACGCTGGATAAGATGGCAGAAACATCTGCGGTGCCATTTGATGTGACCATTGTTTCAGGGGATAAGGATTTGATCCAGCTGACAGATGACAATACGGTGGTTGAGATTTCCAAAAAAGGAGTGGCAGAGTTTGAAGCCTTTACCCCAGCCTATCTGAAAGAAAAGATGGGACTGACACCGGAGCAATTTATCGACCTCAAGGCCTTGATGGGAGATAAGTCTGATAATATTCCAGGTGTCACTAAGATTGGAGAAAAGACCGGAATCAAACTACTCCTAGAGTACGGCTCTCTCAATGGCATTTACCAGCATATTGACGAGATGAAGGCTTCTAAGATGAAGGAAAATCTCATCAACGATAAGGAACAGGCCTATCTGTCTAAGACCCTTGCGACTATCGATACCAATGCGCCTATTGAAATTAGCCTGGACGACATCACCTATACGGGACCTCATCTAGAAAATCTGGCTAAGTTTTATGAGGAGATGGGCTTCAACCAACTCCGTCAGGCCTTGGATCTCAGTGAGGAAGAAGTAGCTCCTGTAGCCATTGACTATACAGAAGTAGAGCAGGTTACTCCCGATATGCTCACAGAAGATAGTTTCTTCCATTTTGAGATCTTTGGAGACAATTACCATACGGAACCCATCATCGGTTTCGCATGGGGGACCAAAAGTCAGCTTTACGCAAGTACAGATACTGGTCTTTTACAAACACCGATTTTCAAAGAATTCCTCGAAAAAACGCCCCTCAAGGTCTATGACTTCAAACGGGCCAAAGTCTTGCTCAGCCATTTGGGTATTACCCTTCAAAATCCCGCATTTGACAGTCGATTGGCCAAGTATCTCTTGTCGACCGTAGAGGACAATGAAATTTCCACCATTGCGAGTCTCTATAGCCAGATTGCGCTGCCACTGGACGAAGTTGTTTATGGCAAGGGAGCCAAAAAAGCCATTCCAGAAAAGGCGGTCCTATTAGAGCATTTGGCACGAAAAGTCGCTGTTTTACTAGACACTGAAGAGCCTATGACGGAGCAACTAAAAGCTCACGACCAACTAGATTTGCTCTATGATATGGAGCAACCACTAGCAGCTGTTTTGGCCAAGATGGAAATTGCAGGGATCAAGGTAGAACGCCAGACCCTCCAAGACATGCAGGTGGAAAACGAAGCAGTCTTGGAGCGCCTGACTCAAGAAATCTACGAGTTGGCAGGAGAAGAGTTCAACATCAATTCTCCAAAACAATTGGGGGTCATCCTCTTTGAAAAATTGGAACTCCCTCTTGAATATACTAAGAAGACCAAAACCGGCTATTCCACAGCTGTTGATGTCTTGGAACGCCTAGCTCCTATCGCACCGATCGTATCTAAGATTCTTGAATACCGCCAAATTGCTAAGATCCAATCGACCTATGTCATCGGTCTTCAAGACTGGATTTTGGAAGATGGGAAGATCCATACCCGCTATATACAGGATTTGACGCAGACCGGACGCTTGTCCAGCGTGGATCCCAACCTGCAAAACATTCCTGTCCGTTTGGAGCAAGGTCGTCTCATTCGTAAGGCCTTTGTCCCAGAAGAGGAAAACAGTGTCTTGCTGAGTTCGGACTATTCACAGATCGAATTGCGCGTCTTGGCCCATATTTCAGGAGATGAGCATTTGATTGATGCTTTTAAACATGGGGCAGATATCCATACATCGACCGCTATGCGGGTCTTCAATATTGAAAAACCAGAAGATGTGACGCCGAATGACCGCCGCAATGCTAAAGCAGTAAACTTCGGTGTGGTTTATGGAATTTCCGACTTTGGACTGTCTAACAACCTAGGGATCAGTCGAAAAGAAGCCAAGGCCTACATTGAGACTTACTTCGAACGCTACCCTGGCATCAAGGACTATATGGAGAGAGTGGTACGGGAAGCGCGTGACAAAGGCTATGTAGAAACCCTCTTCAAGCGTCGCCGAGAAATTCCAGATATCAACTCTCGCAACTTCAATGTTCGAGGTTTTGCGGAGCGGACAGCAATCAACT
>OCAF01000392.1_pt1 | contig 7933 bp, 6 predicted proteins | sample 1477101 | NCBI WGS metagenome assembly OCAF01 (sample SAMEA2580286, study PRJEB22360) | human gut metagenome | biome: human gut; feature: human-associated habitat; material: faeces | place: Denmark | collected 2008/2010
AGTGCTCATCGCGGGCATGATGGGCTTCAAGCAGCGCGATAGCTTCGACGCGACTGCGGGCGCGGAAGTCGCTCCCAAGGTGCAGTTCTAGCCAAGTTCAACGAGCGTCGCGTCTCTGCGCGGCGCTCGTCGAAAACTATTTTGCGTAGGGTTCGCTGCGCTATCTTGGCGCCTCGTGCTGGCGGCCGTGCGCGCTAGCTTCGCTGAGAGGCGTCTTGCCGCCGTGGATCCTGCGCCCGTCTATCGGAGCGGCTTCATGAAGAAGGTTTCATCGCGGAAGCACGATCGATTCGGTCGCGTGCTCGATTCCGACCCGGTCTATCTTATCGCGGCGCTTGCGCTCATGGCGCTGCTCGTGTCGTTCTACGCGGTTCTGTTGGTGAATATGAACGCCATCGATACGAAAACCGAGGATCTCAAGGAACATCCCTACGCGGTCACCGTTGCGGCAGGTCGAGCCGAAACGCTGCTCATGCAAGTGCGAACGCTGGACAACCGCTTAGCGTTCGCGCGCACGCCGGAGACCGTCGCAAGCGTTAAAACGGAGTTCGCCTCCATCGACGAAAACCTGCGCACAGCGTTCAGGGTGGTTGAACAGCGCCATCACGGCAATCCCGAGAAAGTAAAGGACCTGGTAAGCAACTACGAGGAGTTCAGCGAGTTGCAGGATCGGCTTATCGCCCTCAGCTTGAGCGACGCAGACGACGAGGCGGTTGCCGCTTTTCTGGCGAGTGAAATCGACCCGCGCATCGATCGGATGCTGGAAGACAACCAGGCCATCATATCCGCCGCCGCCCGTTCTTTCGACCAGTTGTACAAGGCGGTCGGCAAAACCCGCCAGGATACCATGTTCACGGCGTCGGTGCTTATGACGGCCGTGATGGTGGCGCTGGTGCTGTTCCTCGCGGTGATCAAGCGCAAGAACCGGCAAGAGCGCGAGCTGCAGGAAAGCCTGCGGTGCGCGATGGAGAAGGCGCAGGATGCCAGCGAAGCGAAGTCGCGCTTCCTGTCGAACGTGTCGCACGACATCCGGACGCCTCTCACGGCCATCATGGGACTCGTCGATATAGCCGTCGAGCATATCGACGAGCGCGATCGCGTGAAGGAATGCTTCGACAAAGTGCAGCTGTCGTCGCATCGCCTGCTCAATCTCGTGAACGACGTGCTGGATATGAGCAAAATCGAAAGCGGTCAAATCAACCTGTGCTGCAAGCCGTTCGACCTGCATGTCGTCGTGGAAACGCTCGGGTCCATCGTGCGTCCGCAAGCCGATTCGAAGCATCTGACGTTCTCGGTGTTGCGCGTCGACGTCGAAGAGGGGCTTGTGCTGGGTGACGAGATGCACGTGAACCAGGTGCTCATCAACCTGCTTGGCAACGCCGTCAAGTACACCGAGCCGAGCGGGACGGTAAGCCTTGCCGTCGAGGAGCTGAGGGGCGACGAGCGCGTGGAATATGCCGCCCAGCACGGTCTTTCGCTTGAGCCGACCAGCCATGACGGCTTCGATATGTGTATTCGCCTGATCCGCTTCATCGTGGAAGATGACGGCATAGGCATGTCGAAAGAGTTCATGTCGCGTTTGTTCGACCCGTTCGAGCGCGAGGAGGTGCCTACGCGCTTATCGGTGGAGGGGACTGGTCTGGGCTTGTCCATCGTTAAGAACCTCGCCGACCTCATGGGCGGTACCGTACAGGTGCAAAGCGAGCGAGGGCGCGGATCGCGTTTCACGTTGGTGCTGCCGTTCGAAGCTTGCGAAGGGGATGCGTGCAAACTGCAGTTGGAGGAGTCCATCGAGGCCGAGCGCTCGGATGCTGCGGTTTCGGCGGTGTCATGCTCCTGGCAGCATGTGCACGTGCTGCTTGCGGAAGACAACGAGATCATCGGCGAGATAGCGGAGGAGATCATCGCTTCGACGGGCGCCACGGTCGAGCGCGCCTGGAACGGCCTGGATGTGCTCGATCTGCTTGAAGGCGCGCCCGAAGGGCGCTTCGACCTCGTGTTCATGGATATCCAGATGCCCGGCATGGACGGCCTCGAGGCGGCGCGACTCGTTGTCGAACGCTACCGGGAAGCAGGTCGCGCACGGCCGCCTATCATCGCCACCACGGCGAACGCCTACGAGGAGGATCGCCGCCGCGCGCTCGACGCCGGGATGGACGGATTCGCCGTGAAGCCCATCGGGAAAAGCGAGGTGTGCCACCTGTTTGCGACGTTCGTCGACGCTAAGATCGACGAATAGATGGCTCTTCTCGATGATATGAGAGCAACGCGCGCCGGTCTGGTATGATGCGGACAACGCAAGCTGCCGGATGCCCGTGCATCCCGACCTGGGAAAGGAGCACTTTCCGTGTTCGCTCGACTGTTGCGCATCGTCCCGATGCTTATCGTGTTGGCCGTGGTGGCGGCAATCGTATACATCGTGGCCGCATGGCGCTATTCCCCGAACCGAGCGAAAGAGCTGCTCATCAGGATATTCACGGCTATCACGGGCGCCGTTTCGGCGTTCTTCCTGCTGGTGTGCGCCTACGCGTGGCTCGAGCGCAACGGAGCCGTGTTCGATCTGTCGTTCAGCTTTTTGTTGACGGCTCTTATCGGGCTTGCGGCGACGCGGATATGCCGCGCGGTGTTTTTGCGCCACAACCCCGCGTACCGCATCAAGGCCGCGAAGACGACGACTCCGGGTTCCCGTGTCAGGCGTTGGCGGAAGAAATAGGAAAACCCTCTTACGAGGGTTTGAAATGCGGTGGCGGAGAGCTGGGGATTCGAACCCCAGACACCCTTTTGGGGTGTACTCGCTTAGCAGGCGAGCACCTTCGGCCTCTCGGTCAGCTCTCCGCGGTATAATAGGTGCGGTTTGCTATGATACCGTGACCACCTCCAAGTTGCAAGGAGCATGATCATGCAAAACATGAGCGGTTCGCAACTCCGCGAATCCTTCGCTTTTTCCCGACGAAACGCCGTGCTGTTTTGCGCGGCGCTCCTGGCGCTCGCATGCGCGCTTGTGGCGCTGGCTCCCGGGCAGGCTCACGCGAAATCGTACACCATGCCGAAGGTGGATATCCAGGCCCAGGTGGAAACCGACGGCGCGTTGCAAGTGACCGAGCAGCGCACGTTCGATTTCGACGGCGATTTCTCCGCGGTGTGGTGGGCCTTCGACGGGCTTCCGCAGAACGCTTCCCTCAAGATCAACGGCGTGCGTATGGCGAACGTCGATGCCGATGGCACGGTGGTGGGCGATTGGACGACGTTGCCGAGCGAGGCGTTCGTGCTCGGCTGGCGCGAATCGGGCGGGCCTGGGAAAGATTCCTACTCGTTCGACGCGCCGAAGAACAGCGTGTACGTGTTCTTCAACGCCTCCGACGACCGTCGCATCATCGAGCTCGATTATACGGTGGTCAACGGGGCGCAGGCGTATTCCGACATAGGCGAGGTGTATTGGAAATACGTGGGCTCCCAATGGAAAGAGGCTTCCGACAACGTCACCATGACGTTGGCGCTGCCCGTACCGCAGGGTACCGAGGTCGTGCCGGGAGAGAACGTGCGCGCATGGGGTCATGGACCGCTCGACGGCAAGGTGACCGTGAACGCCGACGGAACCGTGACGTATGCCGTGCCGCATGTTGCGGCAGGTCAATTCGCCGAAGCGCGCGTGGCGTTTCCGGTGAAGTGGTTAACGAACCTGTCGCCCGAAAGCGCGGCGCTGCATCAAGGGGAAAACCGTTTGGACACGGTGCTGAAAGAAGAAAAGGACTGGAGCGACCAGGCGAACCGCACTCGCGTTCTTTCGTTGGCGTTCGTCATCGGCTGCGGGGTTGGTTGCGTGCTGCTGGTCGCCTGGGCGCTGCGCGCCTACTTCAAGTACGGACGCGAATACCAGCCCCGGTTTACCGACGAGTATTGGCGCGACGTGCCTGACCCCTCCATCCATCCGGCGGCTATCGGACGCCTGTGGCGCTGGGATCGCGAGAGCCAAGACGATTTCACGGCTACGCTCATGCATCTTGCGCACGTCGGCGCCATCCGCATCGACGCGGGCAGTTACGAGGAACCCGGCGCGTTCGGGCGCATGAAGACCGTGGACGACTATTACATCACAAGGTTGCCTGCTGCCGACAACGTGACCGATCCCATCGATCGTCAGGCGTTGGATTTGCTGTTCGGCACGTTGGCCGGGGGAGCCGACTCGCTGTGGTTCGGCACTATCAAGAAGTACGGCGAAGATCATCCGCAGGAGTTTGTCGACGCGATGCAGGGCTGGCAGGGCGCGCTTTCGGCGGCGACGAACCGCGAGGATTTCTTCGAGGCGAAAGGCAAGCGATACCAGGGCTACCTCATCGCGCTTGCCGTGGTGGTCGCTTTGTCCGGTGTCGCCATTTGGATACTCATGTCGAACTTCATCCCTCTGATATTCATGATTCCCACCGCCATCGCGTTGGGCGTGATCGGGAACTACATGCCGCGTCGCAGTGTGAAGGGCAACGAGCTGACGGCCAAGAGCAAGGCGCTGCGCAACTGGCTGACCGACTTCTCGTCTCTTGACGAGCGTCCGCCCACCGACGTGAAGGTATGGGGCGAGTTCATGGTGTACGCCTACCTGTTCGGCGTGGCCGACCAGGCCATCAAGCAGCTGCAAACCACCATGCCGCAGCTGTTCGAGTACGACGGATCTATGGGCATGACGTACATGCCTTGGTGGTTCTGGTACACGGGAGGCCATACGGCTGCCGGCTCAGCGATGCCTTCGGTTAGCGACATGCTGCAAACGTCGATGACGAACACGATGTCAACGGCTCAGGCGGCGCTTTCGGGCGCTAGCGGGAACTTCTCCAGCGGCGGTGGATTCGGCGGCGGCTTCTCAGGCGGCGGCGGAGGCGGCTTCGGCGGCGGAGGCGGCGCCCGGTAAACCAGGCAGGAACGAACGCGGCCCCGGCAAGGGGTCGCGTTTTTTGTGCGCGTATCCGCGAACGAGGTTCCACGTTGCCATCCGATGGGCGAGCGGAGCGCACCTGGCGTCCGGAGCGAAGGCGCGAAGCGCCGGAGCATGAACAAGCACGGGCTGGCCGTGTGCGCCACCGCTGTCATCCTTCGACTCCGCGGCCTCCGCTCAGGATGACAGGGCCTGCTAGTCAGAATGAACATGACTTAAAACATCATGGACAAAAGCATGACTTTTCGGTAGTTTTCCAAGGGAAAACCAGCAGAGTGGAAAAGGAGCCTGGAAGAAACCCCAGGTAAACGGAACGCCTCTTGTCGCGCGCCAAAGCAAAACTACGGAAAAGTGCCTGTTTTTGTCCATGACTCTTTAAGTAATATATAGAAGCGCACGAAACCAGGGCGTACGGAAGAGAAACTCGGCCGGCTTTTCGGACGCAGGAAGCATCGGCTTTTGAGCGCCCTTCGCCGCGGCGTTCCTGCGAAACATCCCGGCTTTCGAGCTTCTTCCTGCCGGAATACTCTCCGATTGACGATACGCCAAGCCGCTGGTGTCGGCGCTGCTGTTCGCGGTGCACATCGTGTACGTGTCGAAGTTCTCGGGGACGAACGACGTGCTGGTGCTCACGGTGATGCAGTTCTTCATCGGCGGCGCGTGCGGCGTGGCGTGCGGCGCCTGCTTCGAGACGCTCTCTCCCGCGTGGGCCCTCACGCCCGAGTTCTTCTGGAACATGGCCTACCTGGTCATCTTCGCGTCGTGCGTGGCGCTGGTCATCCAGAACGTGGCGCTGGCGCATGTGCCGCCCGCGCAGGCGTCGCTGTTCCTCCGTCTGGAATCGGTGTTCGGCGTGCTGTTCAGCGTGCTTCTGTACGGTGAGCAGGTGGGGCTCAAGCTGATCGTGGGATTCGTGCTGATCTTCGGCGCCATCCTGGTCAGCGAGATGTTCCCCCTGAAACGCAAGGACGTTGCAACCAATCAACTGGAAGCGGTGCCGGTCGAGCTGCCATGATACAATTGCTCCCAATGTGTGCAGTAAGGGAGGAACCTCATGGCAGAAAAAGACAACATCGTGCTCATCGGCATGCCCGGCGCCGGCAAATCTACCCTCGGCATCGTGCTGGCGAAGATCTTGAACTACGACTTCATCGACGCCGACCTCGTCATCCAGAACAGCTGCGACAAGACGCTGCAGAAGCTCATCGACGCGTGCGGTCCCGAGGGCTTCATCCAGGTGGAGAACGAGATTCTGCGCGAGCTGAACGCGTCGAAGTCCATCATCGCCACGGGCGGCTCGGCCGTGTACTCCGACGAGGCCATGAAGCATCTCGCCGAGATCGGGACCATCGTGTATCTGAAGATCACGTACGACCAGCTGGTCAGCCGTCTGAGCGACCTGCAGGAGCGCGGCGTGGTGCTGAAGGGAGGCATCGGCATGAGCCTGCGCGAGCTGTACGACGAGCGTCTGCCGCTGTACGAGCAGTACGCCGAAGTCACCGTCGACGTGAACGACCTGTCCATCACCGCCGCCGCCCGCAAAGTGGCCGACGCCCTGAAGCAAGCGTAATCGAAAATGAGACAAAGGGAATGAGACAAAGGAACGGAGATGCCGTCTCGTGTCGATCTCGTGTGAGACACCAACCCCGTCCCTAGTGTCTCACCCGGCGTCTCGTCCAAGCAAGAAAACGCCCCGCAGCTCGTTACAAGCTGCGGGGCGTTGTCGTTGCTGGTCGAAGCGCGATGCGGCTCTACAGGCCTTCTGTTTCGAAGCGCTTCTCAAGCGCCTCTTGATGGATGCTGTACTGCAGCGCCATCTCTTTTGCTACGCGTCCGCTCTTCACGAGATCGAACAAGCTCTGATCCATCGTGCGCATGCCCTCGGCACCGCCCGAGGCGATGGCGCTGTCCAGCTGATGCGTCTTCTCCTCGCGAATAAGGTTGCGGATTGCCGTGTTCGTGATCATGATCTCGAAGGCCGGCGCCGTGCCGCCGTCGACGGTGGGCACAAGCTGCTGCGACACGATTGCCTGCAGCACCATGGACAGCTGAATGCGGATTTGGCGCTGCTGCGAAGCGGGGAAGGCGTCGATGATGCGATCCACCGTGCCCGCGGCGCCCGTAGTGTGCAGCGTAGAGAACAGCAGCTGCGCCATCTCGGCCGCAGTCACCGCAGTGCCGATGGTGTCCTGGTCGCGCATCTCGCCCAGCAGGATGACGTCAGGGCTCTCGCGCATGGCCGAGCGCAGGGCCTCGCTGTACGTTGCCACGTCGGTGGGCACTTCGCGCTGCGTGACGATGCAGGTGCCGTGCTTGTGCACGTACTCGATGGGGTCTTCCATCGTGATGATGTGGCCGGAACGTTCATGGTTCAAGCGGTCGATGATGCATGCCAGCGTCGTGGACTTGCCGGCGCCCGCCGGGCCGGTGACCAGCACGAGCCCCTTCTGGAACTTGGCCAGGCGCAGCACCTCGTCGGGGATGTGGAATTCCGCCGGATCGGGCAGGCCGAAGGGGATGACGCGGATGACCGCTCCGTACGAACCGCGCTGACGGAAGACGTTCGCGCGGAAGCGCCCGATGCCGGGCAGGGCGAACGAGAAGTCGTCGTCGTGATTGCCGTTCTGCATGAAGGTGTCCATGTTGCGGCCAGATGCCTCGTAGATGGCTCCGACGAAGGCCTCGGTGTCGGCCGGCTTGAACGGGGCCGAATCCCGTCGAACCTGCCGGCCGCTCACGCTGTACGCCAAAGGAAGTCCTGCGATAATGAAGACGTCGGATGCCTTCGCGTCCACCATCTCTTGCAAGAGCTGCTCCAGTTTCATCGTGCTTCTCCTATCGTGTTTGCGCGGCGCCCGACCAGAGCGTGGCACCCGGGCCGTCGTTCGTCCACTGCGTTGTCGCTTTCCATTGGCTGATCTCGTATGTTGCGTTCGCGGTGATGGTTAATTCCACGTCAAGCGTGCGCCCGCTGGAGGAGGCGAACGTCATGAGCACTCTCGACCC
>OCAF01000403.1_pt1 | contig 7525 bp, 7 predicted proteins | sample 1477101 | NCBI WGS metagenome assembly OCAF01 (sample SAMEA2580286, study PRJEB22360) | human gut metagenome | biome: human gut; feature: human-associated habitat; material: faeces | place: Denmark | collected 2008/2010
TGCATGAGGTCGCGCTCGATGATCTGCCGGTTGCGCGTGGTGGACGAGCCTTGGCCGCGCGAGTCGTTCACGGTCATGGCCGAAACGGTCTCCTTGCCGATCGCCTCGGAGATCTCCTTGTTCGTCTTCACCGCCTTGCCGCCAAGGAACAGCGTCGTGTCGCAGTTGTCCTTGATGATCTCGGCGCCCTCGCGGTAGCGCTTCTCAAGCTGCGCGAACGACTGAACTATCACCGAGCAGGAGATGTTCCTGCTTCGCACAGTCGATATAGTCTGCTCGAAGTTCGGGAGCTCGCCGATGTTCGCGAACTCGTCGAAGACGAAGTGCACGTGGGTCGGCAGGCTTCCGCCGTGGCGCTCAAGCGCCGTATTGCAAAGGGCGTCGACCGTCTGCCACATGAGCAGCGTGAACAGGAAGTTGAAGGTCGGGTTGGTGTCGCTCATGGATGCGAAGACGCATGTCTTCTGCCCGGCGTCTCCCATTGATCCGAGGCTCATCTCGTCGCGGCTCAGCAGCGCGGAAACTTCCTTGACCGACAGCGGCTTCAGCCGCACGTTGCATGAGATGATGATGCTCTTGAGGGTCTTGCCGGCGGCCGTCTTGAAAGCCTTGTAGTTGGACAGCGCGAAGTCTTCTTGCGCGCTCACGGGGTTCGCGACCCCGATCCAGCGCCAAGCGCCGGCGGCGTCATCGAAGCCGCGGCTCTCCGCGTCGAACGCATTGCGAGCGCCGACTTGGGTGAAGCACGCCCCACGTTCGAGCTCCTCGAAGACGATGTCGAGCGGGCTTTTGAAGTCCTCGTCCTCCTCACGCGCCTCGGCCAAGCCCAAAAGGGTGAGCAGACCCGGCACGTTGCGGTCCGCCTCTGGGCAATGAAACACCAGGTAGGAGACGAGTGCGACGTACAGAAGCCGCTCGGCCTCTTCCCAGAAGGGGTCGCCGGAGTGCTCGCCGTCGCCCGAGGTGTTCCTTATCAGGCATTCCACAAAGGTGAGCACGTCGGCCTCGTTTTTCACGTACGCGATCGGGTTGTAGTGCGCCGAGCCATTCATGTCGATGGTGCTGAACTCGACGACCCGGTATCCCGCGGATTCCAAAGCCTCACGCAGCTCGGCCGCGAGCGTGGCCTTCGGGTCGGTGACGAAGTAGCTGCAGTTCATCTGAAGGAGGTTAGGCTTGACAAAATAGCGGGTCTTGCCAGACCCCGATCCACCGACCACCATGACGTTCTTGTTGCGGTCCGTTTTCTGGTCGAACCTCCTCGGCACGAGGGCGAGGGCACAGTTCTGCGTCAGGATGATGTTGTTGTCGGAGTCCTTGGCGTCAGCGAACGCACGCATCTCGGCTTTAGTCGCCCAACGCGAGCTTCCATGCTCCTCGCCCTTGCGCGTGCCGGCGCTGCCCATGAGATGGTTGGCATAGGCGACCCACACCGCGCAGGCGCCCAAGGCCGCAGCGCAGAGGGCGATGGGGTCTGCGGAGAAGCCACCTCCGGCCAAAAAGTACGAGGGCAGGGTCGCCGCCGCTTCCGCCAGGTTCTCGATGGGCGTTCCTGGAAGCGACGTGAGGTTGGCGGCGTAGAGGTTCGCGGTGGCAGTTGCCGCAGGCGTTGCCACTATTGCAGCCACGAGCGCGGCGTCCATTATTTGGCCCTCGCTTGGGCGATCTCGATCTCGCGGGGCTTGTCGGCCTTTTGGGCGATCTGCTCGGCGGCGGCGCGCGCCCTTGCGGCGCGCTCCTTAAGGGGCTCGCCTTTGGCCAAGACGCCCTTCGCGCGCTCGCACGCCTCTGGGATGGATTCCTCGATTCGCCTGAACGCCCGGGCCACCGACGGCGTCTCTTTCGCCTTGAACACGAGGAAGCGCTTTCCGCCCTCGTTCGCGAAGGCGTGCTCGACGCCCTCTTTCTTGAGCTGCGAGGAAATCATGTCGGCCAGGGTTTCGTATTCGGGAAGGTCTTCGAACTCGCGCATGCTGAGCTTCGCCCATTCGGTGGTCTTCGCGGCGGCGCCTCCCGATCCTTCGCTCTTCTCGATGCCGGCGCACGTGCTCCTGATGGCCTCGGCGAGGCCCTTGGCGCTTTTGGCGAGGGCTTCCTGGCCGACCCTGAGCATCCAGTCGAACAGCTTCTCGCCGCTCTCGTCTCCGAAATCCGTTGCCATGGGTTGGTTCCTTTCTCTGGATTCCTCGCTGGGACAAGCTGTCCCAGCGATTGATTTGTTGGTTGTTTTCGTTAGTCGATGGCCTGGGCCTCGCGGCGCGGTACGTGGCCGCGGCCATTTCGGGCGGATGCGGCTTCGCGGGCATCTGAGGCGCGCTGTGCGAGGGGGCGTTCGAGCTCGGGGATGCGCGGATTGTGCTCCGCGGCCCATTTGGCCGAAGCGTCCTTGTCGTAGTAGTCGAGGGTCTTGCATCGCGCCGGCGTTGCGAGCTGCATCGAGCGCACGAGCGTCTCGAACGCGGCGCGGCCCTTCGCCTCGATGATGTAGGCGAAGCTAGTCGACTCGAAATCCACCCATTCTTCGCCGTCGCGCTTGAGGGTCCACCACTCGTCGCCTCCGTTCACTTGGTTGATGAATGCGAGGTCGCCGAACACAACGCCCTGGCGGATCGCCCAGTTGCCGCGCCCAAAGTGCTCGCGAAGCGCGTCGATGTCGTCGATGCGCATGAACTCGTAGGGATATTCCTCGAGAAACGGGTCGTCCTGCCAGTCGTAGCCGCCGACCTTGAGCCAGCCGTTCTCCTGGCATTTAGAGACGAGCTGCTCGCGCGTCTCCTCGTCGAGGGGCTTGGATCTTGGCTCGAAATCCTGAATCGTGGCGCCCATATGCCTGCCTTTCTCTCGCGGTGGGACTTGGTTGCGCGGGCGGGGCACGGGCCCGGCTCTTCTGGTGGTTGGTTTGGCCCAGCCAACCCCGCCCGCTCGCCCAGATAACACTGATTGCTTTTGCTTTGTCTGCGAGAAGGCCGTTTTAGGGTTCGCTCGGGTATTGCGGATGAAGGCTTATTTCGCCTTCGCGCTCCGGCGGCGGTCCTTCCCGCCGAGCTGGACGATCGTGCTTGTCTCGCAGATGCGGGACACGATGGCCTCGGCGCTCTCGGATTCGTGCTGGCGCGACATGCGGCGTTGGAGCGATTGCAGGTCGTACTGCGACGTGTAGATGGTCGGCTTGCCGTCCTCGTAGCGTGAGTTGATGATCTGGAACAGGGTCGTGAGCGCCCACGCGTTGGCGTTCTCCTTGCCGAGGTCGTCGATCACGAGGACGTCGACCCCGGTGAAAATTGAGATGCCGGCTATCGACGGGTCGTCGTAGCTTCGGCTCACCGAGTCCAGCATTGCGAGCGACGTCGTCACGCGCACGGTGTAGCCCGCTTCGATGAACGACTTCGCGAGCGCGCAGGCCTCGTAGGTTTTTCCCGTTCCCACGCCGCCGACGATGTAGAGGCCCTTGTCCCCGGCGCTGCCGAACCCGACGACGTACCTTGCCGCCTCCGGCACGCTGATCTGGGCGGACATGTAGCGTCGCGGGACCCCGCAGCGCTTGAGTCGGCGCTGGGATTCCATCCGCTTCGCCTCCGCTTCGGCCTGTCGGGCCTGCTCGCGCTCGGCGACTGCGCCCTCGCATTGGCATTCCCTGTGGGTGACCCAGGCGATTCGGCCTGCGCGTCCGATGAAGCCCTGCTGCTCGTACGGCTCGCCGCAGTGCGGGCAGCGGATTTCAACTTGAGGGTCGTAGCCTATGCCCCTCGCATCGGCCTCTTCCTTCGTGTAGAGCCTGAAAGTGCTCTCCTCGTCCATATCGTCTCTTCTTTCTATTCGAAATAACTGTTGTCTGTCTTTGCTATCGGGTGCAGCTTCTGCAGGGGCCGCGATGAAGGTTCTTCATCGCGGGATACTCTCGGGGATGAAGGACCTTCACTGGTTGCAGAAGGCGGTAGTGCAGGTTCTTCATCGGTGTCGCCTGGCGCATATGCAGCTTCTTCATCGGTCGCGAAGGCGATGCCGAGGGCGGAGAGGGGTTCTCTCGCTGGGATGTAACATCGGCTGCCTATCTTCTTCGCCTCGTCGCACGACTCGACCTCCTCGATGAGCCCGCGCGCCTTCAGCCGCGAGACGACGGAGAACGCCGCTCGCTTGCTGATGCCGCAGAAGCCGGCCGAGCCTGCCTTGCTCTCGAAGTAGGGCTTTCCGGCGTTGGCGAAGCCGAAGATCCTCGCGTAGACGATAAGGTCGTTGCCCTTCAGGCCGAGCCCTTTCGCCATGAACTCATGGACGATGACGAACGAGCCCTCGATGCCGTGGGCTGCACCCATGCGTTAGGCGCCCCGGTCGACGGAGCCGAGCGCGATGAGCTCGCGGATGTTGTCCGGGGTGAAGCGCAGCGCCTGCCCGATGCGGGTGCCGTGCAGGCTCCCGTCCTCGATGAGACGGTACACTGTCGAGCGGCTCACATGCAGGTAGTCCGCGACCTCGGTCACGGTGTACAGGGGCGGCATGGGGCCCGAAGGCTCCGCCGCACCCGAGCGCCCTGCATGCTGCAGCCGTTCGGCGTTCTTGCATTCCATTGCTTTCCTTTCGTTCGGCTTGGCCGCCGTTGCGGCCGCTTGGTTAACAGGCGATATCGCTGGGACGCATTGAAACAGCAAGGGCCGTCGCGATGACGCGGCGGCCGTATGTTCGGGTTCTCTGGGGTTCTCTGGAAAAAAGCTAATCTTCTTGTAACTCGCCAGGCTTACCGTTACCGATGCCCTTGGGCAGCGACGCGACCCATTCGATGAGTTCCTCGCGCAAGATGATCGTGCCGCGCTTGCCCGGGCCGTAGTTGTGCGTAGGCAGCGGGTTGCGCTGTTTAAGATCAGTGAGTTCGTAGAAGCGCGGCTTGCTGATCCGTAACAGTCTCATCACCTGATTGGGCTGGTACACGTCCTGCATGAGCACCGGCTCGCGCAGCAGCGGGATGACGAGCATGCGCGCGCCTTCGTCGTCGAGCGAGGACGGGATGATGATTTTGATGTTCTTCTTTGTTCCGTTGGACATGATGTTCACGGCCTTTCTTTTCGAAGTTGCCGTGAACGGCGCCGTTCACCTTTACGAGGTTCATTCTTGCCTAAAACTCCTGTTATCTGAATACCCCCGACCACGCCCGTTTGCGCATTTATCCTGGAGGAGAGCGTTGCCCATGCGCATAAAGAAAACTATCCCGCTTGGGTGTCCAATAGCATGTACATCAAAGCAGGATAGAAAAGTCGATAATGTTCTTCTAAAGCTCTCATTTGCAAGGAGGCGATAAGATGCACGATCGAATAGGTGAAGCAATCCCGGAGGCAAACTGCCCGTACGGCGTTTTCCTGAATCCGAAGAATTGCGAATTCGGAAACGCGTCTTTTCTGGGAATAAGGAAGGACGACGTCCTTTTGTTTTCCATTGACGGACGTGAAGAGCGAATCAGGGAGGTTTGCGAGGACATCCTGAGTAAGGCCAGCCTCGCTTCGATAGAGGATGATTTAATTCGCTTCTCTCGACTTCAGACGAAAAGCGATTTCGCTGAATACGCTTCGGAGCACGGGCCTCTCTTCGGTGGGACTTACCTGAGGGAAAACGGAATAATCGAAGAGCCTCTGTCCATGTGGAAGCTAGCCGCATCGTTCTTCGAGCTCGCATTCAGGCTCAAGGCGGTCATCGACGAAGACTCATGGAACGGAAGCGTCTATTGGGATGGGAAGGAAGTTATATTCGGCTCTTTGATTTTCTTAGACAAAGAGCAGGTTCGAGAGGTTGCGAAGAAGCAGCGTCTGACTCACAAGGAAACGGAAGAGGCTATTTTCTCGGCTTCGGTGGTGCTGCCTTGCGCCATCAACCCCGATTACGCCCGCTTCACCATGACCGAAGAAGAGATTCAAAAAAGGGTCTATTGCTCAGGCCGGTGGGATGAACCCGGAGCCGAGATGAAGTACTGGCATCCATTCGTGAAGGCCATTCCTAATCTGATGCAGATGGACATCCTCAAAGGGAAGATGGCTATGATCGAGGCGAGGGCTGGGTTTGATGTGGCGATAATGCTGAACCCGAGACGCCATGCAGAGATGATAGGTCAAGGTCGTCTGCCATCCCTCGTTTGCCCGCTCGAGGAATTCAATGCCTCTTTCAGAAAGGAGATGGGGGCAAAGCTATGCCGAAGCCTGATGGAACTCCTGGTCAGCGCACACACAAAATATGTGAGACACGAATGGATTGGGCACAATTTCACCTACTACTTCGAAGACAGGCTACGCTACATGTGGTTCGCATTCGCCACTTACATGGACAAGAAACACGTCGCCATTTGCGATTACTGCGGCAAGCCTTACATGAGAACGCGGTCGAATCAGAAGCGCTGCCCTGGCGAATGCACCCGTAAGGCGCACAAGCATTAACGCCTCGCATCCGGGATCAACGTGCCTGCTAATAAGAATTTGCCATGCTTGGTCGCAACATCGCGAGGAAATGGTGCTTTCTTTCTCTCCGCGCCGAACGAGCAACGGTTTCATGGCGAAGCGCCATAGTTAAGTTAGTTACGCTTGCTGAAGAAAATCAATGGAAAGGTGGACAAAATGTACCCCTTTTCATTGAAAACCGTCATCAGCTCGCATTTATCTGTGGTCTTTCCGCCTTGTACGCAAAGGCGACTCATGGCATGGGTCTTGAGGGGGATTTATCGCCACTGCTTCCAAGTGTCGAGATTTGTCTTACGAAAATCGTTAGCCATTCTCCTCCGAAAAGCTAGAAGCATTGTTTGCAGCGGCCAATCAGAAAGAGCTTTGCTTTTACAGAATGCTCAACGAACCGCTGGAAGGCCGCCATCGAATCCCAGCAAACGCAGAAGCATGTTACCATGCGTACTGGTTAGCCCCGGGATGACCGCTGATTCAAGTCACCGGGCCTAAATTTGTTTTACAGGAATAGCGTCTTGCCAGGCGTCTTTGCCTGATGGCCATGATCTTCTTTTTTGATTAATAGACACATTTGAGCTACAATTCGTGTCCAATAATCAAAAGGAGGGTTATGGGCAGAAGCGAGGAGATAGCCGAATTCGTAGAAGACTCGGGCGGCATCGCGAGCGCGGCGCAAATCGCGAAAGCGGGCTTTCTGCCGGGCTCGATCTCCTACGCCCTTGAATCGGGCGCTATAGACAAGCTTACCCGGGGCGTGTACTGTCTGCCCGAAGTCTTCGATGACGAGTTCGCAGCGATATCCTACAGGTGGAGCAAATGCGTGCTATCGCATGGAAGCGCGCTGTACCTCGCCGGCCTTTCCGACAGGGTTCCCGCCGCAATCGATGTCACCGTCCCGCGCGGCTACAACCCGCGTGGTCTTACCCAAGAATATCCCGATACGAAGATTCACCGTCTCTCTCCCGAGCTCTACGAGCTCGGCATCGTTAAGGCAAAGTCCCCAGGAGGGGGCACTGTGAAAGCCTATTGCGCCGAACGGGCCGTAGCCGATCTCATTTCGCAGAGAGTCTCCGAAGGAGCGGACCCCCAGCTCG
>OCAF01000410.1_pt1 | contig 7428 bp, 5 predicted proteins | sample 1477101 | NCBI WGS metagenome assembly OCAF01 (sample SAMEA2580286, study PRJEB22360) | human gut metagenome | biome: human gut; feature: human-associated habitat; material: faeces | place: Denmark | collected 2008/2010
CCGAGGGATAGTATCCGGTTCCCGGCAGAGGGTTGGCTGCAGGATCAGAAACGCCCAAGTACGACGAGACGTGCAGCGAAGACCACATGCCGGAATCCGAGAAGCTGCGCACTGAGGCGAAGTGATGCACGTTGTCATACGTCTGCACCGACGACGCGGGGCCATCCAGGGGAAGGACGAACACGAACAGGCCAACGGCCACCCCGACGGCCAAGTACGCCACAGCAAGAGCAGCATCGAGCCGCCGATCCGCACGCTTACCCGAACCGAGCACGGCACCTTTCTTGCGCGCGGCGAGCAGAACGAAGCCGCAGGCCGCAATCGACAGCACCACCACGGGAATCCCTACTGAGAAAACGGTCGACCGCACGCCGATGAAGAAATACGCGACCCCCAAGATGGAATACGCCAAGATCGAAAAGAGGGGTGCGCAGGACAGCGCGGCCAATCCCCTCATGCCGAGGGCTCTCCAAGCGAAAAAGCCCGGCCCATACAGCACCGCAGCCCCTGTCAGAACAGCCAAGCAAAAATCAACCCACATGCGAACTCCCCTGCCATCCCGCGGCAAGCCGACGGAAATACGGTATCTGACGAACGACATCTGCAAGGGTAGCATAGAGCGCATAAAGGATGGACTCGACCTTGCCCGAAAAAGAAAAGAGCCGATCCGTGGTATCATGCGGTTTTGCGAAGATTGCAGAACACACCGCGCAGGGGCGCGTCGCATCAGAGAGGCAGCGGTCAGCGATATGAGTGCAGCTAAGACACAGTTCAAAAGGGATTGGTTCATCCTCACCTCTCTCGTTTCGAAGGATTTCAAGCTCAAATATCGACGAAGCATGCTCGGCGTGCTGTGGTCGGTGCTGAATCCCCTGCTCATGATGATCGTTCTTACCGCAGTGTTCTCCGTGGTGTTCCGGTTCGACATCCCAAACTTCCCCGTCTACCTGATCCTCGGCCAAACCCTGTTCACGTTCATGAGCGATGCCACATCGGGCGCCATGAGCTCCATCATCGATTCGGCTCCTCTCATCAAGAAGATCCGCATCAACAAGATGCTGTTCCCCCTTGAGAAAGTCGTGTTCAGTCTGCTGAACTTCGCCATCTCGCTCGTCGCCGTGGCGGCGGTCATCGCCTTCTTCCAGATCCCCCTTACATGGAACATCCTGCTCCTGCCGCTTCTGCTGTTCTACATCTTTCTGTTCTGCCTCGGCCTTGGGCTGCTGCTGTCGTCACTCGCCGTGTTCTTCCGCGATGTCATGCACCTGTGGGGTGTTATATTGACCGCCTGGACGTACGCGACGCCTCTGTTCTATCCCACCAGCATCCTCACGGACTGGATGTGGACCATCATGCAGTTCAATCCCATGTACTATTACGTCACCTATTTCCGCGACATCGCCCTCAACGGCGTGACGCCGAGCCTGGGAGCGAATGTCATCTGCCTCGGCTGCGGCGTCGCCACCCTCGTCATCGGGTTCGCCGTGTTCCGCAAGCAGCAGAAAAAATTCATCCTGTACGTATAGAGACGAAGGTTCGTTATGCCTGAAAACGTCAACACCTCTTCTTTGGCCGCCGCAGTCGAAGACCTCAGCGAGGACAATCGTCGGACTATGGTCAAAGTCGATCACGTGTCCATGATCTTCAACATGGCGTCCGAACAGCTCAACAGCTTGAAGGAATACGCCATCCAGATCGCCCGGCGCAAACTCTTTTTCGAGGGTTTCACCGCGCTCGACGACGTTTCGTTCGAGGTGAAGAAGGGCGACGTGTTCGGCATCATCGGCACGAACGGGTCGGGCAAGTCCACCATGCTCAAGATCATCGCCGGCGTCCTGGAGCCCACGAAGGGAACCTGCGAGATCAACGGCAACATCGCACCCCTCATCGAACTCGGCGCCGGCTTCGACACCGAGCTGTCCGCTCGCGAGAACATCTACCTCAACGGCGCGCTGCTTGGCTATTCGAAGGAGTTCATCAACGATCATTTCGACGAGATCGTGGAGTTCGCCGAGATCGAGAAGTTCCTCGACATGCCGCTCAAGAACTACTCCTCGGGCATGGTGGCGCGCATCGCGTTCGCCATCGCCACGGTGATCGTCCCCGAGATCCTCGTAGTGGACGAGGTGCTTTCGGTTGGCGACTTCATGTTCCAGAAGAAATGCGAAGACCGCATCAGCGAGCTTATCGAGAAACACGGCGTGACCGTGCTCATCGTGTCCCACAGCAACGCCCAGGTGGAGCGCCTTTGCAACAAGGTCATCTGGATCGAGAAGGGACACACGCGCATGATGGGTGACGCTGCGTCGGTGTGCCGCGTATACGGAGGCCTTGGCGGGGGGAGCGCCGGCGCGCGAGCGGGACGACCCCTCAGAATTGGCGGGCGAACCGGCAGCGCAGAAGCGGAACAGCGCGTATTCGAAGCGCTTCAGCGCAGTGGAGAGCACGAGGAAAGCGATTTCAGCACGATCGCCGGAGACGACGCCAACGGCACGGCCGTGCAGCTTGCATACCGAGGCTGGGAAAACGGGTTCGATACCGCCGTGGTGGTATGCGCCTCCACCCATATCAACGCGATCATGGCGAACGGTCTTGCCGGAGCCGTCGACGCCCCTGTTCTGCCGGTGAAACCCGACAGGATCCCCGACGCAGTCGCATCCATTCTGAGGGAGACGAAGCCCTCCACCATCTACTTCGTCGACGCCGAGCGCAATGCGGTCGAGCCGCTTGCTGCCCTCGAACGGCTTTCCTGGTCCCCCGCCATCATTCCTTTCGTAGGCGACGGAAGCCTGTTCGACCTGTCTTTGGGCATCCATCGCCACGGCATCGAGCGCGGGTTCTGGGGGGACGAGATGATGATCGTCGATTTCGACGACAACCCCGAATCGCTTGCGGCAGCACCGCTTGCAAGCGCTAAGCGTTGCCCCGTTATCGCCACACGCGGAGCGATCTCGTACGACGCCCTCGAGAGCGCTGTGCATGAAGCAGGGCACAATCGAGCGCTCGTAGTCGGCCACGCCGCCGACATGACGATCGACGATCGTTTGCGCAAGCGAGGCATCTCCGTCGAGCGCATCGCCTGCGACACGCCTCAGAAAACCTGCATCGCCCTCTGCGAGCGAACCCTTGTTGAAACGCAGCCCCCGCAAAACGGAGGGCGAGAGCTGTGCGTCGCCTCCCTCTCGCTTTCCCAATGGCCCGAGCTGCTGGGATGCGGCGCGTACGCGGCGAAGCAGGGAAGCGCGCTTTTGCTCGAGAATCCCACCGACCTTGACGACATCGACCAGTGTCTCGACTTCGTCAAGCGTTCGAGCACGCAGGTCGACAAGCTCGCGTTCGTCGGCAAGGAAAGCGGGGTCGCCCGCCTCGACCGAGAGCTGCTCGTCGAAGCCCTCGACGACGCTCGCGCGAGAGGATAGAGAGAAGCATGAGCGACACCCCCATCGTCTCCATCGTCGTGCCGGCCTACAACGGCGAACGCCATATCCGCCAGTGCGTGGAAAGCGTGCTGACCCAGACCATACCCGACTTCGAGCTCATCTGCGTAAACGACGGATCCACCGACGGCACGGGAAGCCTCCTCGACGACATGGCCGCCCGCGACGATCGTATGCGCGTCATCCACCAGGAGAACAAGGGCGAGGGCGCCGCCCGCAACGCCGGACTGGACGTGGCGCGCGGACGCTACCTCGCGTTCTTCGACGCCGACGACTTCGCCGAACTGCAGCTGCTTGAGAAAGCCGTTCGGCGCGCCGAGGAAACCGGTGCCGACGTGGTGGCGTACCGGGTCGATTCGTACAACGATGAAACCGGCGAGACGCTGCCCATGCCCTGGTCGCTCGACACCGACGCCTTCCCCGCCGACCGCGTGTCGTCACCCGGCGACAACCCCGACAAGCTGTTCTACGCCTTTCAGAACTGGACATGGAACAAGCTGTTCCGATCCTCGTTCGTACAGGCGAGCGGCCTGCGTTTCCACGAGGTCCAGCGCAGCGCCGACCTGTACTTCGTCTGCTGCGCGCTCGCCCAAGCCGACCGCATCGCCACGGTAGACGAGGTGCTGTACCACTACCGCGTGAACAATCCGAACAGCAACATCGCCACGAACGAACGAGCCCCCCTCGACTTCCACCGATCCTTCGTCGTCGCCAAGCAGCACCTTGAGAACGCCGGGCGCTTCGCCGCGGTCGAGCGGGGCTTCAAGAACTGGGCGGCCGAGTCGGTGTTCTTCAACCTCTGCAGCCTGAAAGCCCGCGACGCCTTCGAGGAGCTGCGTCGCGAGATGCAGGAGCGCGGATGCGCGGAACTCGGCCTGGATACGATGAAGGAGGCCGACTACTTCGATCCGCGAACCTACGACCAGGTGCGCCACCTGCTGTGCGACGACGCCGACGATTTCCTGTTCTTCCTGCTCAGGGAAACGAATCGGCGCATGGAAGAGCAGAAGAACGATGCACTGCGCGCTTGGCGCGAAGTCGAGGAATTGCGCGCATCGAAGACGTACCGCGTCGGCGAGGCCGTCCTCAAACCCGCGAAAAAGATCCTCGGCCGTTAACGGCGCGCGTCCTCCGGCGAGGGAAGCGCGAAGTACAGGCTGTCCCTATCGAGGTTCGGGTTCGAGAACGGATCCCCCTGCTCGAAGAACTGCGGCCATTTCTCTTGCATAAGAGCGCGCTCGCGCAGCCAGCGCTGCATCTTCGAGGGATCCCCCTCTTCGCGCCCACGAGATACGAACTCGTTGTGGTACAGCTTCGCGTACGGCGTAAACGTCACCGAGTAGCCCGCTGCGCTCACTTTGCAGCAGAAGTCGGCGTCGTTGTACCCCACCGCGAACTCCTCAGAGTAACCACCCACCTCCTCGAACACCGTCCTCTTCACCATCTGGCACGCGCCCGTCACGCTTGAGAAATTGCCGGGGCGCACCGACCGGCCAAGATAGCAGCCTTGCGCATCGGGCACGTTCTGGTTCACGTGCACCACCGTGCCGTCGGGCCCGATGAGCATGCCCGCATGCTGCACGAGACCGTCGTAATACAGCAGCTTCGCGCCGACGATGCCCACCTCGGGACGTTGCAGGTAGCCCGCCATCTCCTCGATGAAGTCGGGTGCGATCACCTCGGTGTCGTTGTTCAGCAGCAAAAGCAGATCCGCATCGGTGCTAGCGGCACCGAAGTTCATGATCTTGGCATAGTTGAACCCGTGCGGCCATTCGATGACGCGGACGCGATCGCTGCGCGCCTCGAGCTCGCGGTAGTAGGCGAACGTCTCGTCCTCCATGCTGTTATTCTCGATGACGGTGATGCGGTAGTTCCCGTAGGCCGACTTCTCCAGGATGCTGCGAACGCAGCGATCCAGCACGTCGACATGGTCTTTGCTGGGGATGAGGATCTCCACGCTCGGCTGAGGGTCGGGCAGCTGGTAGCGGACCCGGTACACGAACGGCCCGTCGCCGTCCTCCACCGAGACGGGTATCCCGCGGCGGTCGAAATGCCGGCGCAGCGCGATCTTCCCCGCCTGGTGAGCGTAGGGCTTGCTCCCCAGGTTGTCCCCTGCGGTCGACTCGCCATGCACGCGCCAGTGGTACAGCATGTGCGGCACGTGCACAATCTCGCGTCCGGTTTCCGACACACGCAAGGCGAGGTCGTAATCCTGCGCCCCGTTCACCTCGTCGTCGGACAGGCCCGTCTCGGCCAAAACGTCCTTGCGCACCATGAGCCAATGCGTGATGCAATTGTGCGAGTACAGCAGATCTCGGTTGAAATCAGTCTTGAACACAGGGTTCTTGAACGCGCCCGCGACCTCGAACGAGTCCTCGTCGCAGTACAGCAGGCCCGCGTCGGGATGCTCGGCGACAGCCTGGACGTACGCCTCCAGCGCATTCGGCTCCAACACGTCGTCGTAATCGAGGAACGCCACGTACTCGCCCCGCGCATGCTGGATGCCGGCGTTCGTGTTGCCCACGATGCCGAGGTTGTCGCGCAGCGAAACCACCGTGATGCGATCATCAGCGATGCGCTCGACGATGCCCGGCACCTTTGAGGATTCGCACTCGGAATCGACGAGGACGAGTTCCCACCGAACGTAGCTTTGCGCAAGGACGGATTCCAGCATCTCCTCGAAGTAGCGCTCGTTCACCCGATAGCAGGGCACGACGACGCTCACCAACGGAGAGAGGGAAACTTCAGGATCCAAGCGCGACCCGGAAAGCCCTTCCATCTTCCGCGATTCGCGCCAAGCACGATAGTCGTCCTCGTCCGCAGCGTTGCGCACGCGCCGAAGCGCGCGGTGCAGCTCGCCGAAAAACGCAGCCTTATCGAACCCCAGCATGGCGGGCAAGGCAGCACCCGTCCCGTCCTCGGCGACTACGAACAAGCCGCCCGCCGCGGGAACGCGAACCGAAACCACCATCCGACGGCGAACGCCTTCGACAGTGCCATCGGGTATGCACTGATCCTCGAAGAAGATAGGATCTATTTGAAGCGCATGCCCTGCACCGTCCCAGGCAGAGAACCTCGGCTGAGATCCCAGCGAACGGGACTCGGCGGCAATGCGCCATACCCCCTCCTCGCCATCCGGCATACACATGACCAGCGAAAGGCGCAAACGATCGACCGACCACTCGTCCGTGCCACGCAAAGCAACGCACAGAGACGGACGGAGGCGGTAGTTCAGGCGAGAGAGCCATTTCAGCTTCCCGGCAGGCAAGCGCATCGCGCACAAGGGTTCATCCCCGCCGCGCTGCACGACTCTGACGAACAACGTGACATCGTCGAGCAAGGGGAACACCAACACCCCGACAACATCCGAAGCGGGATCGGACTCCTTCAGCCAAAGGGTCGGAATCGATGAGCCATCTTCAAGCGCCGCCTCAACCGCAACGTCACGTCCGGCAGAGCCAACGATGCGGAGACGGGCATAACCTTTGCCGTCGCCTCTGCACAGGACAAGATTCTTGATTTTCATAAGCTAAGCGAGATCCTTGAGCCCCGGATGCGCCTTGTCCTTCTCGCTCAGCACGAGTTCCATACCCTCCAAGATGGGCCACTCGATGCCGATCTCGGGATCATTCCACATAAGCCCGCCCTCGTCGTTGGGATGGTACACGTCGTCGCACTTGTAGCAAAACTCGGCGACATCGGAAAGCACGAGGAAGCCGTGGGCGAACCCGCGCGGCACGAAGAACTGGCGGCGGTTCTCCGCCGACAGCACCGCGCCCTCCCATTTTCCGTAGGTGGGGCTGTCCGGGCGCAAGTCGACGGCCACGTCGAACACCTCGCCCGACACCACGCGGACGAGCTTGGACTGCGGATGCTCTATCTGGAAGTGCAGGCCGCGCAGCACGCCCTTGACCGAGGAGGACTGGTTGTCCTGCACGAACTCGCAGCCGATGGGGGCCCCGCGCAAATACGGGGGGGTGGCCGAAGCACA